>Ga0334722_10006901_pt1 | contig 11121 bp, 26 predicted proteins | sample C3_bottom_MG_FD_207210 | JGI IMG/M metagenome (GOLD analysis project Ga0334722, IMG submission 207210) | Sediment microbial communities from Yellowstone Lake, YNP, Wyoming, USA - C3_bottom | ecosystem: Environmental > Aquatic > Freshwater > Lake > Sediment | place: USA: Wyoming | collected...
CTCAGCCAACGGATATCGACGCAGCACCCTCGGCACGCAGAGCTACTCGATTGCTTGGCGCGTCTTCGTAAAGAAGAACGCGATCTACGTCAAAAGATCGAGAAAACAGAGAAGGCTGTAGAAGCAGCAGAGAACGCCATCAAGCAAATCGATGTGCTAAGCGCGACGATCCGAGCGAGCACCCTGAACGCCTCGATATTGAAGAAGGGCGACGACATCATTGTCATCGACGAAAGGGTGCCAGCATGAAGCACGTCCTCAAGCAGATGTCGGCGTCCGTGCGGAGGCAGCGCCTCGACGAGAGCATCCACTGTTGGGCGAAGAAGATCGCCGATCCGCTTCCAGCGGTCCGCGAGAAGGTGCAAGCGCTCGTCGACGCCTTCCGCGCGAACGCGCGCATTCACTCGCGCGCCATCAACGAAGAAGTGATCTTCAGCGCAGCCCAAGTGCTGTTCGAGGATCGGGCCTACGACTCGGACGACGTCGCGGTGGCGCTCGCCACCGCGTGCATGAGCATCGACATCCCCGTCAAGATCATCGCCGCTTCGTACAAAGGCCGTCCGTCGTTCACCCACGTCTACTTCGCGGTGCGAGACGAGAAGGGCGCGTGGCTCAAGGTCGACGGCACAAGTAGGTTGCCCGTCGGTGAAGTGATCGCCGCCGAGCATGAGATGGAAGAACTCTGCTTCCTCGCCGTGGAGAACAACCCATGAAGATCGAAGTGACGCTCAAGGACCCGGATGGCTTCTCCACGAGCGTGGACCAAGCCATTATCGATTCGGTCAACGCTCAGCAAGATCTCGACGAAGACGAGAAGGATGTCATCGAGCACCGCAGAGCGAAAGTGTGCAGAGCGAAAGTGTGGAAGGCGCTCGACAAGTTCGTGTCCTACCAGGAGTACGTGACGATCGACTTCGATACGGAGACGGGCACGGCCACAGTCAGGGAGACCGGCCGATAGCGGAACAACAAGGAAGACGGAGGTGAGCGTGAAGATTCAAGTGAATCAGTGTGAGGACATGAAGAACGGGTTGTGTTCCTTCTGCCACCAACCCGTTACGCTGAAGAACGGCTGGCTCGAGTTCTACGTCGAGAACGACACCGGGCTTCACTACCCAACAAACGAAGGCACCGCCGTCGCGCTCTTCGCTCACGCAGAATGCGGTCCGGACTGCGGGTACCCGATCGAGCTCGTACGCGTTGTGGACGAGAAGCATTGGCGTACCCACATCAGCGAGAAGGGGTGGGCATGCGACGCAGTCTTCGAGGGCCTGCATTTCGCAGCGGTGTTCGTGAAGAAGCACGCTCGTGCGAAGACTCGTGCGAAGAAGACTCGTGCGAAGAAGGGATGAGCACTGACGAAGAGCTGGCAGCCCACTATGCCCGCGCCTGCAAGGGATCGGAGTCATGAGCGAAGAAAGCAACGACGACAACGCAGCATCACCGGCGCCGACGCCGAAGAAGACCGACAAATCATGAACCTCACCATCATCTCTGCCAAGGACGACGGCTTCATCCATCTCGTCTGCGCAAATGGCGCGCTGCTCGAAGTTCCGGTCTACGAGAAGCACGCGCGCGGAACGAACTACCTCGCGGTCATCGACATCGATCCGACGATGCCAGCAGGACTCAGTCGGCGTTGGGCCTCGAAGGGTCGCGGTCCGTGCCTCTACCTCGTCGATCAGATCGCGCAGTACGACGCGCTCGAGTTCGCTGCCGACTACACCACGAGCGTCGGCACGAGGAAACGTCATCGCTGGTACGGCGTCGTGATCGAGAAGCATCCCGACGAGCTCGTGCTCCAATTGTGTGAAACCGGCGCCGATGCCGTGCTCCATGCGAAGAAGCTTCGCGAAGCGCGCGACGCCAGCGCCGTCAAGGTTCGGGTCGGGACGTGAGATTCATCGTTCTCCTATGCCTGATGCATTGCGAGGAGACGACAGTCGATGTCGCGACGGTCGATGTCGTAGCGAGCGTGCTGCACACGATCGAACCGCCATCCAACACGCTCACGCTCGACGACATCCACAAGAGGTTCGAAGTCGACGTCATCCGCAAATCCGTGCCCGAGTGTCTCCTCGCGTACGAGAATCTCGAGAAGCTCAAGTGCTACCCGAATGACGGAGTGGTGGTTCTTCCAGATTCGTGCTCAGGGAACTTCAGCACCTATTGGTGCGCACACAGCACACGACTCGGCTGGCTCGTGAACTGCAACTTCATCGCAGACCCGCACTGGCGTGCCATCCGAATCCAAGACCCGAACTGCGTCGCGAGAGCGAACAGCATCCACGATCTCGAACTCTGTCGTGTCGGCTGCCAATCCGATCCCAGGTGAGCGATGAGCAACGCGTTCGAACTCTCACCAGAAGTCTGTGCGAAGCACGGCCACCCGTTCACGTTCGAGACGAGCGGTGAACGGTTCTGCGCTTGCGGCACGCGACGAGCACCACATCCTCGCCCGTGCGGGCGGTTTTGGGTGAGCTGGTACGCGAGCGAGGTGCTGTTCACGTGGAACGGCCCTTGGTGGGTCTCGGGAGCGCGTCCTCTCGACGACAACCTCACCCTCAACGATCTGCCGAATCGCACGACGGACAAATGGCAGGACATGATCTGCGCGGCCGTCATCGCGGACAGCGAAGAGCACGCCAAGGCGCTCATCGTCGCCGCGCATGACAAGCCCGTGGAGCTCGAGTGGCGCTTCGCCACCGCACGCGATCGTTCGTGGTCACCGTTCAGCGAGCGCTTTCCCAAAGCAGACTGGATGCAGTGGCCATGATTCGCGTTCCCATTCACATCGTCGCCGCCAGAGCTGTAGCCACAGGGTTTTTCATCCAGCTCGATCACGTGCCCTCGTACATCAAAGTCGGAACGTGGCTCTTTCAGAAAGGCCAGCGCTGGCGCGTCACGAACTTCGTTCCTCGCCACAACGCCGTTCTGGCTGTGCCACCAGACACGGCGGTCGGTAGGCCAGCGCTTCAAGCGTTCTACACTGTCGAATGCCCCGCACCAGGCTCCGCCGAAGCTGAAGTACACGCAGAAGACATCACCACGACCACGGTCATGCTGAAGAGCGTCGAGCCGCCGGTGACGAATCAACCGAACCGCGCGCTCGTCGTCTTCGCTCACGGGCAGGGACTCGCGCTCTGTTACAGCGGCGACGAGCACGTCAAGCAGTTCATCAGCGACGTCGGCGGCAGCTCCGACACGTTCGACACCGAGAAGTGCGGCGTCGACTTCGAGTACCCAGGCGACGGCGTGTTCATCGTCGACATGAAACTCGTCGACGACGGACCCGGCGACTACCCAGGAACGCGCGAAGTCGCGATCCAATTCACGAACACGCGCAAGGCAACGAAAGACGAATGGAGCGCTCACTGCGACGCTCTCTGGCCGTGGGAGATCACATGAAGCGCTACTGGGAAGACCTACCGAAGTTCCGATTCGAGCACGATGCAGCGTGCGTCGCGGAAGCCGTGCGTGAGTATTTCGCGATCGAGCTGAAGGTCACACCGAACCACGCTGCACTCCAAGGCTCCGGTCTTGGCACCGGCATCCATTTCGTCGGGCAGTTCATCAAGAAACTGCATCCTCACTTGACGCCTGGCATACCGACCGTGTTTCAACTCGAGCTTCCGTCAATGGAAGAAGACACGCGATTGCTCGTCGAGTGCTTCATCGTCGCCTACGCACGCGGCTTCGAGGATGCGTCGCTCCCGCGTCGCAAGAAGTCATGAGCAGTCCGTACTACCAGGCGCCTGCATGGATCGCGGACGGAATGACCGTTTGGATTCGGTGGGACCGCGAGAAGGGCACTGCGCTCCGATGTAAAGTCGCATGCGCTGCGGGCTATCACGCGCGCGTCGTGAACGAGCAGTACGGCGTCGATCGTTGGTTCCACATCGACAACTTGCTCGTGCCGCCGGATGGCCCACACACCTACGACGCGCTTCCTGGCATTGTCGCGCGAGCGCAGATGCACGTGGTGAAGTAGACATGCTCTTCGTGGCTCCCTTGCCGAACTCGACGTCGAAGGTGCAGCGATGATTCACGCGTTGGAGTTCATCGCTGATCACAGGTGCTTCAAGATCGGCGACACGCTCACGTTTCGATCTGGTTTGAACCTGCTCGTTGGTGATCAAGGCTCGGGAAAGAGCACTGCGCTCAGGCTCATCATCAACAGCGCCAAGTCCGGCGCACTGGATCGACACGATCGCGCAGACGCAGAGAAAGTCTGCAAGCTCCGTGTCGATCCGATGCGTGTCATGTCGTTCGACTTCGAGAAAGACAACCCGCGCGTGTCGGCCCACTTCTCCGATCGCATGGACTACGGCGCGCAGATCACCTCGCGGTGGAAGAGCCACGGCGAGTTCACCAACATGGTTCTGCACGCGCTCTTGCAGATCGACAAGCCGACCATCTTGCTCGTTGACGAGCCCGACATGGCACTATCTATGCGCAGCATCACCAAGCTCATCGACATCTTCAAAGACGTCGTTTCAAAAGGCTGCCAAGTGCTTGCGGCTGTGCATCACCCGTGGATCATCGAAAGCACGCCGGAGGTGTATTCCCTTGAGCACCGACGCTGGATGTCATCAGCGGCGTTCCTCGTAGAGATGCGCAAACCGGAGGTGCGGTGATGGCTTCCGCAGATCACTCCAAGATCGAGCACATCTACGCGCCGAAGAACATCTCACTCGGCGTCGATCTCTACCTCGACAAGCCCTCCGGGCTCTTCTTCGCTACCGTCGGCGGCAAGCGCATTGAAAAGCCAACGAAGGATGCTGCGGTCAAAGCAACACGCGAAGCGCTCGACAAGATCACGCTCGTCGAATGGCGTCAAGTCATCGTGCTTCGCGTCGAGAAACGCAATCGAGAACGCGGTGGTGGAGAGGAGAACAGCATGCACGTCTTTTCGGCGTCATGTTCCTTCACTTACTTTCGTCGCGAGCGTGCAGCGAATCCGCTCAAGCCGAAGGAGACGATCGAACGCGAGCACCAGATCGAGTTCGAAGAGCGCGTCGTGAAGATGCGCGATCGACAGATGTCGTTCGACCGGCATGCTCGACGCGCGGGCAACCGCAGCGGTAAGAGCGACGCAGACAAACTCGAAGAAGGAATGCGTGCAGACCGCGCAGCACTGAGGCAAGTCATCACGAAGAACGTCGAAGAGTTCGAGCTGCCATACACCGAAGAAGCGTGGGCTGGCATCGATCGCATCGCGAAGACGCTGGAAGATGTGCAGGCGCGTCTCGACACGTTCGCGAAGACGGCAACCATTGCAACGCTCGCGGCGCTCGCGAGTGGTGCGAACACGATCTTGCAGCTTCCGCCGGCGAAAGAGAGCGATCGATGACGACTCAAGTCACTGCCGACGAGTTGCGACCCGACATCGTGAAGCTGCTCGGCATTCCTGATGGCGATGTGCTCATGGAGTTCGACACGAAGTACCCCGAGTGCCTCTGCATGGTCGTGCTGAAGGATGTCGGGCCACAGAAGATGGAGCAGTTGTGCGATCTGATTCGCAAGAGAGGTGAAGAGAAACTGCGTCTCTGCGCGAACGTCATCGAGAGCGCGGATGCTGCGCAGTTTCGTGGGTTGTCCTTTGAAGCTGCGCACAACCTTTCGTGGGATTTCTGTGTCGCTACGGTTCGTATGGGATGAGATGGCGGACAAATCGAAAAATCGGCACGTATTGTTTGCCAGAGCTGGTGGTGTAGCGCGCGCAGCAGTGCTCACACCTAATCGCAGATCGCAGATGGCGAGAGAAGCCGCACTCGCGAGATGGGCCCACGTAGAACCCATCAGCGTCGTCGGATCGATCTCGTGTGAAGGAGTCATCATGGCGAAGTCCAAGAAGCACAGCGCACCCGCGCACGAGCAACGGTTGCAAGAAATCAAGAAGCGCCAGCAAGCGCTTCACGCCGTCGAGTTCCGCTCGATGAAGACACTCAAGGCACCGATCGTTTCCACTCGCAAAGGCAAACACGGAACCGATGCGCACCGCGACTTCGATGGCTTTGATCCTGGTGAAGAGCTTCGTCGGTTTCGTCTCGCCGTCGAGCTCAATCAGTTCGCGGCCGCAACCGCGCTAGCGTCCAACCTCGACGAGCACATGACGCGCGGTGGATCACCGCCGCTTCCGTGGCGTGGGCCGCTGTGCATGCGCTACGAGCTCGATCGCGATCACCGCGATGCTGAGGCTACATGAGCTGCAAAATCTGCGGTGCGCCGAAGTCGGTGTTGACCGAGACAGGACGCTGCAAGAACAGAAGCGGATGTAACCAACGGCGCGTCGAGCGCCGCATCGCAGAAGATCGCAAGCGCGAAGGTCGTCAGTGCATGGCGTCGATCGGATCGCGATCGATCCGTTTCTGCACGCTGCGCGAAGGTCACGAAGGACTTCACGCGCAAGGTGTCACTGAATGGGGTAACGAAGAAGAAACCAACGTCGGGCGCGCGTTCGCAGCGGTGTTGAGGCACACGTGACTCGCGAAGAAGCTCTCACGTTGCTGCGTGCGCACTTCGACGTCGTTGAACCGTCGACGCCTTGTCCGACATGCATGGGGAAGATGTTCCCGCGCGTTCGAGATTGGCAGCCGGGGCTCGTGTGGTCTCCAGAGTACATGGTGTGGTGGGAAGCCTTTCAGAAGTGGGAGGAGACTCGGGTAGGTACTCGTCCACCACGTCCAAAGACTCCGATGTACATCCCGTGCAACGAGTGCGGAGCGACAGGTCAAATCGACAACGGGAAAGGACCGTTGCACGAAGCGTTGGAGGCATTGCGATGAACAAGAACATCCGCGTCACCTTCGAGTCGCCGAGCGTGACGTGCGTCATCGAGATCAGCGGCACAGAGAAAGCGCTGACGCTCACGGACAGCACCGGCGGCAAGCACACCGTTGTCGGTGAGCGCGCTACTGCCATCGCCGACAAGGTGATGGAGCTCGTCTTGGCGTGTGCATGGGAGTCGACCCTTGGCTGAACACGTTCGCGTCGGCGTTGCGGCGATGGTGCATCGCGAAGACTCCATCCTGATGGGTCTGCGCAAGGGCTCGCACGGAGCGGGAACCGGCGGGCACCTGGAACGCGGTGAAACAGTTGCCGAGTGCGCCGCTCGAGAGCTTCTCGAAGAGACCGGCGTAGCGATTCATCCCAACTCCTTCCAAAAGCTCACCTTCACCAACGACATCTTCACCGTCGAAGACAAGCACTACGTCACGCTCTACATGGCAGCGATGTGGTCGAGTGATGCAAGCGAGCCGCGCATCCTTGAACCCGATAAGTGTGCTGAATGGCGCTGGCATGCATCAGCGCCGTCACCACTCGTCGAAAACCTCATCAAGGGTGGCTTCGACCCTTGGGGATTTTGATCCGATGCGAGGTCGTACCGAAAAATGTCTCAAGCGCCGCGTGCAGAAGAAGCGTGCGAGAGAGTGGTCGTACGGCAAAGGGAGAGAGAACGACCTTGCGGGCGTGTACCTCCTCGCTGACGGCACCGTGTGGTCCTCTCGCGAGTTCACGTCGTGGCCCGCGATGTATGCTTGGATGCAGCGCGCTGTGGGCCCGAAAAACTGCATCATCGACGACGGAGTCCGTCCGTGGAAGCACGGCGCTCGCCCCAACGAGTTCATCCTCCGTCTCGGTCCAATCCGCATTCCAACTCGTCCTCCCGCAGAAGTGGTGCACGCATGATCGAGAGATTGAGATTCCTGTGGTCGGAACACGAAAGCGCAGCGCACTCCATGTCGCAAGGACGCACCATCGGTCAGTCCTACGCGTACAGCTTCAGCGCCAACGTCATCGAGATGAAGGAGCTGTGGGACGTCATCGACCCCAACATCCAAGTCTGGAAGTGGTCGATGGAGTACAAGACAACGTTGGATGAAGTCGTCTTGCGCGCTCACGGCTACGCCCGAACGATGGAAGCCGGAAAGCTCTCGGCGGAGAACGCGTGCAACCGGATTCACGCCGCGTTCGCGCCGTCGGATGCAGAAAGCGCGAGGACGAAGGTCACCGTCCTCACGTTCGCTGAGTTCAATTTCGAGGACATCGTGACGTTTCCCACAGTGCTTGAGGCTCGCGGTTTCTGTCGCGGCTTCGGTGATGGCGCGGGACACTACGGTGCAGGCATGGCAAACGCATACATGATGCCCAACGATTCACCAGAGATGCACGAACATCTCGAGGAGCATCCCGACGAGCTCGCGAGGGCACTGAAAGCGTTGGAGAACGCATAAAGGAGCGATCCATGTCACGAAGAGGCCGTCCCACGATCCTACGGTGCTTTGCGTCTCACGAAAAAGGAAGCCCAAGCTACGTCGACCTCACCAACGCCATGGGTGAGATGATCCGTCGCGGAGCCACGCACTACATCGACCACGGACATCGTTCCTACTCCACGTACCGGCCAGGACTACCTGGACTCGGTGGGTACATCCGGCAAGGAGTCTACGACTCCCACAACTATTGGCACCTCGGAGCAGCCAAGTGCGTTGACAAGCTCCCGATCAATGCGCTTCCAATCGCGAACATCGATCAAGATATTCGCATCATCACCTATGCCGATCAGCAGCGCGGATTCGGTGGGTTCGGCGGCGCCAAGCGCTACGTCGCAGATGACACGAACGATGCGCACATCGCAAACGCCGTTAGCCGAATCATCAACGCCTACCGAACAGCACGCGCGTGACTGACGCAGATCTTCAACAGCTCACGGAGCTCGCGAGAAAGCACAAGCACGACAACCCACCGCCGCCGTGGCTTTCGAGCGTGCGCCAGTGGATCTTCTCATCGCCCGTACTCCTGCCGCTAGTGCTCGGTGAACTCCTACGCATCGAGCGACAAGGATCGCGGTATCTCCTCGTGTGGCCCGGAAGTCACACCACGCGCGAAGCGTGGGCAGAGATGAATCAATAATGGAACGTGCAACATGCTCAGGATGCGGACGCATTCGTTCTGCACGCGTGCCGAAAGGCGGTGATGGTTCACTACTCGTAGCTGGGTATCACCACGGCCCCACTTCGTTCGATGCGAAGCGTTGTCCTGGTGTCGGCGAACCGGTGCTTCCACTCTCAAAAGGACGCGAAGACGAAGTCTCACAACGAGAAAAACGATGATCAGCGAAGAGGTCTGGAGCGCATGGCACGCAGGCCAAGTGGTTCCGTACGAAGCCGACTGGAAGAAACTTAGCAATATCGCGAGCCGCACTGCTGAAGACGTCGTTCGGCAATCGTGCGCCGAGAGGTTCGAGCGGGAGATCAACGAGCTTCGCGCGCAGCGTGCACAGCTCAACGCACGCATCGATGCGCGTATCGCAGTGTTGGAGCCTGGCCTTCAAGCAGCGCGCTCGGGTGGTGACTGGATTCGCAAGGTCGCAGTGGCAAACGCACTGCTCAACGAAAGCAACGAGCGATGACACCGAAACGTCTGGAAGAATTGAAGGCTCGCGCCAACGTCGAGCTACAGAACTACGAAGCGATCGGTGGCTTCGTGTGCTGCGAATGCGATTGCGTCATCGGCGACGGCGGAGACCTAGACGATGACGAGATATTGCTCTGCGATGAATGCGCGCAAGCGTTCGCGGACGACTATCGCGCTGACGTGCCGGAACTTGTCGCGGAGGTTGAACGGCTCGAAGTGGTGAACCGCATCGTCACCGAACAACGAGACTTCAACGTCAGCGAGGTCAAACAGCTCGAAACGAAGGAAGACGCCCGCGTCACAGCGTTCTGCGAAGAGCACGATCGGCAATGCAAAGCGTCGCAGGAGATGATCGAGGCGCTCGAAGCGGCGAACGCACGCCTCTACAAAGTGATCGAAGACACAAACAACGTGCTCTTCGACGCCCAACCGCACGACATCGAGCACACCATCTCCTGCCACGCTGACACGCTGCCCGAAGAGTTTCGACGGGTCGCGACGGGCGCCGATCGTGCGCTGGATATTCTCCAAGTCGTGATCCACGAGATGCTTGAGCGGCCGTCTCAATCGCTGCATCCGCTCGATGGGCCTGAAGACGTCTGCGTGTGTGGAAAGAGGCGGCGCGAACACCCGTGGTCAAAGCGCAGCTTCATCCCCGAGGGGCGTTCGGGCTGTGGGCTCTTCAAGCTGTCGCCGGAACAGTCATCCCGGCCGGCGACCGGAGAGAAATAGATGCAACGCGAGGCGCTCATCCCCGAACGCTACGTGACGTACGTCGTCGTGCTGTGGTTCACGATCGGTTTCTTGCTTGGCGGCTTCGCTGTCGCGACGGTGCTGCGATGATCTTAGCCGCGATCCTGACGTTCGTTGCCGGCGCTCTTTACGAAGCCGGTTGCGTCGGCTTCATCCACTACTCGGAGCGAGGACGCGCGGTCGCGGCGGCGCTCTGTTCGATGCTCACGGCAGCGTGTGAGGTCACGGGCATCTTCGAAGCGATCCACGATCTGCGGCTCGCGGGCTTCTTCGTGGTCGGCTTCGGCGTCGGTACGTACGCGGCGGTGCGGTGGAAGGATCGAATCATCACGGTTCTCGACCGCAAGCAACGGTTGTCCGAACTTGAAGAGACAAAGCAATGAGGCTCGATCTCCTCCTCAAAGTCATGCGCGATGCGCTCGATCCGACGCCGCAGATCACGCTTGCTGACGTCGAGCGCGGGCTCCGCAACGTACTTAGGAACGACCCGGAGAAAGCCGAGCGCGCGATTGGGCACATGTACGGGCACGCCTTCCGAAAGAAGGAAGAGATCTACGACGGGCGACGGTCTGCAACGCCGGTGACCGACAAGGGAGCCATGAAGTGAAAGAAGATTGGTTGCCCATCGAGGAAGAGTTGATCCGTGACGGATTCATCGCGCGCGTCACACGCGATCGATACGGCACACCACCGCGTTGGCGTTGGGCAGTCGCGCAGCTCGACCAAGTTCAGAGGTGGCTACACAAGGTAGTTCAGCACGCCTATGCACGTGGTTACTGTCGCAGCCGCGAACGTGCGATGAAGATGGCCGAGGCAGCGATCGTCGCACTTCAGAAGGCTGAGAAGACCGCGAAGAAGGCCGAGAAGGAGACCATCGTCACATGATCCGCATCGAATACGACGATCACCCCGAAGACATCATCGAGAAGGTGAACGCAGAGTTGAAGA
>Ga0334722_10006902_pt1 | contig 11121 bp, 11 predicted proteins | sample C3_bottom_MG_FD_207210 | JGI IMG/M metagenome (GOLD analysis project Ga0334722, IMG submission 207210) | Sediment microbial communities from Yellowstone Lake, YNP, Wyoming, USA - C3_bottom | ecosystem: Environmental > Aquatic > Freshwater > Lake > Sediment | place: USA: Wyoming | collected...
CGTGAGCGGCACGTTGAAGGAGATCCCCCCGAGGAAGAACGTCGCGCTCGAGTAACTCGTGGTGACGTACTTGTAGTCGGACTTGAAGATGAAGCGGACCACCTCCGTCAGCACCATCCCGATCCCCACCGTCATGAGGACCTGGTTCTCGGGGAGGATTGTTTCCACCTTGATCAGGGGGTTAAGGAGGTACTTCTGGATGATGACGCCGAGCAGGAAGAGCGTCGGCATGGCCACCAGGAGGGAGAAGTAGGGGTCCACGCCCATCACGTTGAGCACGTAGGCGATGTACATGGCGACCATCATCATCTGGCCGTGGGCCAGGTTGATGATCCCCATCACGCCCATGATGAGGGTCATGCCGATCCCGATCAGGGCGTACAGGCCGCCCTTGAGGAGACCGGCGACGATCGTCTGAAGCAAGATGGACATGGGTCCTCCCCGTCCCGGTCGGTTACTTACGGTCCTTCCACGCCGGCGTCGGGAAGATGAACTTCTTCTTCGCCGCCTTCTCCGGCCACACCGTCTCCATCTTCCCCTTCTGCCACTGGACGACGAAGGTGTTGGGGAGCTTGTTCTGCTGCGTCTTCTTCCCGTAGGAGCCGAACTTGACCGGCCCGAAGGCGGTCATCATGTCCGTGGCAGCCAGGGCGTCCCGGATGTCCTTGGGAGCGAACGACTTCGCCCGCTTCAGGGCGTCCGCCACGACGTACATCGAGCCGTACGCCTCGGCGCCGTGGTACTCCGTCTCCGAGTTATATTTCTTCTTGAACTTGTCGAAGTACTCCTTCGCCCCCTTGTACGGCACGTCCTCCGTCCAGAGGGTCGCCGAGTAGACCAGATCGGAGGCCGCCCCCGCCTTCTGATGGAACTCGGGGAGCGTGAACCCCGCCCCGCCGCCCGCGAACATCTTCGGGCTGATGTCGAGCTCCTTGCACTGCGCCATCAGGAGCGCCGCGTCCATGACGTACGACACCATGTAGACGATGTCGGGCTTGGCCCCCTTGACCTTGGAGAGGATCGGCTTGAAGTCGATCGCGCCGGCCTGGTACCCCTCCTTGACCGTGACCTGGATCCCCGCCCTCTTCGCCGCTCCATCGACGTCCTTGGCGCTGCTCTGCCCGAACTGGGTGTTCTCGTAGAGGAGGGCCATCGTCTTGATCCCGCCCACCTTCTGGATGAGGGACTCAAACGGGTCGAAATATTCGCTCGACGTCGGGTTGATGCGGAAGACGTGGTCGTACCCCTTCTCCGTGATCTCGTCGGCCGAGCCGGTGGTCACGAGGAAGGGGACCTTGAATTGCTGCGCCACGGCGGTCGCCGCCTGGGTGACGGCGCTCGAGTAGCCGCCCGTCAGCACGGGGACCTTGTCCCGGCTGATGAGCTTCTCGGTGGCCGCGCGCCCGACGTCCGGCTTCCCCGTGTCGTCCTCGAAGAGCAGTTCGAGCTTCGAGCCCTTGACGCCCCCCGCCGCGTTGATCTCCTCCACCGCCATCTCGAAGGACCGCTTCTCGATCTCCCCGAACTTCGCCTGGGCACCGGTCAGGGGGAGAACGATCCCCACCTTCACGTTCTCCGCCGCCGTCGCGGCCCCGCTGAGCATCAACGCAAGGACCAAAGAGAAACCGATGACGAACCAGCTTTTTGCGCCTCTCATCTTTGGTTCTCCCTCCCCGTTTTTGTGGCCTTCCCGGGCCACTTCAAGACAGTAATATATATCATTTTTTCGAAACCGCCCGGCGAAAATATCATCAGCCGACCATGTTCAGGCCGCCGTTGACGCTCAGGACCTGGCCGGTGATGTAGGAGGCGTCTTCCGACGCCAGGAAGCGGATGGCGGCGGCGATCTCCTCCGGGGTCCCCAGCCGCCGGAAAGGAATGCCGCGCTTGATCGCCTCGATGATCCTGCTTCCCTCCTCCGTCCCGAAATTCTCCGCGAGGAGCGGGGTCTCCGTCGGCCCCGGGCAGATGCAGTTGACGCGGATCCCGTACTGGGCGACTTCGCGGGCGACGGCCTTCGTGAAGGCGATCACCCCCCCCTTGGCGCCGGAGTAAACCGCCTCGCCCGAGCTGCCGACCCTGCCCGCGTCGGAGGCCACGTTGACGATCGCTCCGCCTTCCTTCCCCTCGACCATGGCTTCAAGAGCCACGCGCGTCCCGTGCACCACCCCCATCAGGTTGACCTCCACTACCTTCGCCCAATCCTCCGGGACGGTCGACAGAAACGGGGTGATCCGGTCCCACCCCGCGTTGTTCACCCAGATGTCGATCCTGCCCAGGCCGGCAAGCACCTTCTCCCCCGTGGCCTCCACTTCGGAAAACCGCCGGATGTCCGTCTTTACGAAGAGGAGTCGCGCGCCCGTCTTCTGACCCACCAGCCGGAGATGCTCCATCGCATCGTCGCGCAGATCCGCAACCGCCACGTGCGCCCCCTCCCTCAAGAACCGCGTGGCCGCCGCAAACCCGATGCCGCGCGACCCCCCGGTGACAACCGCCACCTTTCCTTTCATCTGACCTCCCATGGCGGGGGACACTCCTCAACGCAAAACTCGATTAGACCAGGAATGTCCCCCTGAAACAAGTTAGGGTAACATTGACAATTCCCGATGGCTATACTACCGTTTTTTCCCATGCTTCGGCTTCGCAACTTCCCCGCCATCGGGGTCCTGCTCCTCTTTTCCCTTCTCCCCGCCTGCTCCGGAAAACTGGCCAAGCAAACGGGACTCACCGCTCCCGACCTCTTCACCCGCGGCCAGCAAAAGTTCGCCGCGAAAAACTACGGAGACGCGATCGAGGCCTTCCAGCTGCTCCTCGAGCGGTTTCCCAACTCCCCCCTCGCCGCGAAGGCCCAGCTAGGGCTGGCCGATGCGCGGATGAACAACAAGGACGACGTCGAGGCGGAGGTCGCCTTCGACGACTTCCTCCGTCTCTACCCGGCCGACGATAATGTCCCTTATGCCTTCTACCGCAAGGGGGAACTCCTGGCGAGGCAGGCGCCCGACCCGGGCCGGGATCAGACCAAGACCCTCGAGGCGGTCAATGCGTTCACGCAGGTGCTGGAAAAGAGCCCGAAAGGACCCTACTCTCCGATCGCCGCCGTCAAGATCGCCGAGCTGCGGAACCGTCTGGCGGAGCACGAAAAGAGGGTGGTCTCCCACTACCTCGGCCGCAAGCATTACGCGGGCGCGGAGGCGCGCGCCCGGCGGGCCCTGTCGGAATACCCGGAAACCACCGCAGCGCGCTCCCTGCTGTCCTTCCTCGCGGAGGCGCTGGAAAAACAGGGAAAGAAGGCGGAGGCGGCGGAAACCAGGAAGAACCTCGCCGAAAAGTTCCCCGCGCCGGGAGAAAAGAAGCCGTGAGCCGGGACTTGTCCACGCTCATCACCATCGGGAAGCGAGCCTTCGAGGAGAACGACTTTTTCCGCGCGGAAAGGGTCCTTCGCGAGGCGATCGAGGGCGGGGCGAGTTACGCCGACCTCTTCTACATCCTTGGCCTCATCTATCACCAGTGGGGAAAGCTCCACCAAGCCATCGAATACTTCGAGAAAGCGCTCGGGCTCAACCCCACCTACACCGAGGCCCTTCTCTCGCTCTCCATCACCCTCAACGACATGGGCCGGTACGAGGAGGCGAAGGCCGTCTACCAGCGCGCGAGCGAATCCGTTCCTCACATGGGAGAGCCCACGCGTGGCAACCTCTTCCGCGGAAAGATCGCCAACCTGCATGCGGAACTCGGCGAGCTGTATCTCGCCCTAGGTCAGAACGAGGAGGCGATCCAGGAATACCGGAAGGCCCTCATGGTGGCTCCCGATTATCCCGACCTGCGCATCCGGATGGTTGTGGCGTTGCGGGAAGCAGGCAAGGTGGCGGAGGGGCTGGAGGAAGCGGAGAAGGTCCTGGCCGGCCACCCGGAAAACGTCCCTGCGAGGATCCAGCAGGGGATTCTTCTCTACCTGTCGGGGAGGAAGGGAAACGCGCGCCGCGCCTGGGAGGAGGCCCTCTTCCGCGACCCCACGAACAAGCTCGTCCAGCTTTATCTCAACACGCTCGACCGGGAAACCGTCGGAGAGTAACCCCGCCTCGCGGCCGGGCTTATTTCACCCACGCCGACAGCGATCCAAGCGCCTCGGGGAGGCCCTCGATCTTCGAGCCGCCCGCCTGGGCCATGTCGCGCCGTCCCCCTCCGCCCCCGCCCACGACCCCGGCGGCCTTCTTGACGATGTCGTTTGCCGAATAGGAGGACAGGAGGTCCTCCGTCACCCCCGCCACGAGGTGGCACCGGTCGCCCTGGACGCTCCCCAGCAGCAGGATCCCGCTTTTCATCTTTCCCTTGACCTTGTCCGCCAGCTCCCGCAGGGCCGCGGCGTCCATCGACTCGACCTCGGCGGCCGTCACCGTCACGGCCCCCGCCTTCACCGCCTTGCCCAGGATCTCCCCGACGAGGTCCCTCGATGTCCGGCGCCTCGCCTCCTGGAGCTCCTTCTCGAGGGCCTTGATCTGGACAAACAGTTTTCGTACGCGATCGGGGGCGTCCGCCGGGGAGACCTTGAGGTCGCGCGAGATCTCGTGCAGCAGGCCGGCCTCGTCCCGCAGGTGACGAAGCGCCGAAACCCCCGTGAGGGCCTCAATACGCCGCACCCCCGCTGCGAGCGCCCCCTCCGAAACGATCCGGAAGAGGCCGATCTCGCTCGTGTTGCGGACGTGCGTTCCCCCGCACAGCTCCCGGCTGACGCCGGAGACGCTCACCATGCGGACGGCGTCGCCGTACTTCTCCCCGAAGAAGGCCATTGCGCCGGCCGCGATCGCCGCGTCGTACGACAGGGTCTCCCACGTTACCGGCGCCGCCGCGAAGATGACCTCATTGACGCAGGTTTCCACCTCGCGCAGCGCTTCCCCCGGGACCGCCTCGAAATGGGTGAAGTCGAACCGGAGCTTGTCCGGACCCACGTAAGAGCCCGCCTGCTTGACGTGGATCCCCAGGACCTTCCGGAGCGCCGCCTGGAGGAGGTGCGTCGCGGTGTGGTTGGCCTGTGTCTGGCGCCGGACCGCCTCCTCGACCGCCAGGTCCACGGCCTGTCCCTCGCGCACCGTCCCCTCCATGACCTTCGCATGGTGAACGACCGTGTCGGGAGTCGGCTTCCGCGTCGAGAGGATCTGCAGCCGGAATCCCTTGCCGGCGCCGGTCCCGACGTCCCCCGCCTGCCCCCCCGATTCCCCGTAGAAAGGGGTTACATCCGCGGCGAAATCGATCTCCTCGCCCGCCCCGGCCGAAGGGGACCGCTCTCCCTTCCGGAAGAGGGCCACGATCTTGCCCGCGGCGGCAAGACGCTCGTAACCGACGAACTCCACCGCGATCCCCGCGCCGGACAGGAAGGTCGCCGCCGCATCGGAGGCGGAGATCTCCCCTCCCTTCCAGGAGACCCGGGACTGGGACCGCTGCTTCTCCATCTCCTTCTCGAACCCTTCCTGGTCGAGCGCAACGCCCCGCTCGCGGCACAGGTCCGCCGTCAGGTCGACCGGGAAGCCGTACGTGTCGTAGAGCCGGAACGCCACCTCGCCGGTGAATACGTTCCTTCCCTCCTTCCCGATCCGGGAGAACTCGTCCTCCACCATCCGCAGGCCCGCATCGAGGGTCTCGAGGAACCGCTTCTCCTCGTGCAGGGCCACGGTGTCGATGAAGGCGGCGCTCTTTCCCAGTTCCGGGTAGGCGGGCGAGAACTCCTTCACCACGGTGCCCGCCACCCGGTGGAGGAACGGCCCGTCGAATCCGAGCTTCTTCCCGTGCCGCAGGGCGCGCCGCATGATCCGGCGCAGGACGTACCCCCGCCCCTCGTTGGAGGGGAGCACGCTGTCGGCGATGAGAAACGCCGCGGCCCGCGCATGATCGGCAATCACCCGCATCGCCGCGTCGGCGGCCTTCGACGTTCCGGGAGCGACGCCGCAAAGCCGGGCGATTTCCCGGAGGATCGGCTGAAAGAGATCGGTGTCGTAATTGCTGGCGACCCCCTGGGCGACCGCGGCCAGCCGCTCCAGCCCCATCCCCGTGTCGATGCTGGGCTTCGGCAGCGGCGCCTTCTTCCCGTTCTCGTCCTGGTTGAACTGCATGAAGACGAGGTTCCAGATCTCCAGGAACCGGTCGCAGTCGCAGCCCACGGAGCACCCCGGACGCCCGCAGCCTACCCCATCCCCCTGGTCGTAGATGATCTCGGAGCACGGGCCGCAGGGCCCCGTGGGCCCCATCGCCCAGAAATTGTCCTTCTCGTCGAACCGCACGATCTGCGAGGCGGGCAGCCCCATCGTCTTGTGCCAGAGGTCGTACGCTTCGTCGTCCTCCCGGAAGACGGATACCGTCATCCGCTTCCCGTCGAGCCCGACCTCCCGCGTGAGGAAATCCCACCCGAAGAAGATCGCCTCCTTCTTGAAGTAGTCCCCGAAGGAGAAGTTTCCCAGCATTTCGAAAAGCGTGTGGTGACGGGCCGTATATCCGACGTTTTCGAGATCGTTGTGCTTGCCGCTGACGCGCAGGCAGCGCTGGGCGGTGGCCGCACGCGTAAGGGAGGCGGGGCCCAGTCCCAGGAAATTCTCCTTGAACTGCACCATGCCGGCGTTCGTGAACAGCAGGGTCGGGTCGTTCCCCGGCACCAAGGAGGAACCGGGAAGGACCTTGTGGCCGTTCTTCCCGAAATAGGAAAGGAATACGGCGCGAAGCGAAGCCCCGGTCTTCGACAATGGTTTATCCCTCGCCTTCCTGGATATCGAACGAAAACCCCCCGATGGCCCTCCGGCACGTCTCCGGGGAAAAGCCGCGCCCCGCGAGAAACCGGTAGGCTTTGGCGGCCCCCTGCCGGCCGGGGGGGAGGCCGGCGCGGAACCTCTTCCGGAGGGCGGCGGAAGCGGCGGCCAACTCCTCCTCCCCGGAGGAGAATTCCCGCAGGGTTTCCTCGACCAGGGGCGGTGGAAAATGGCGCGCCCGCAGCGCCCAGGCGATCTTTGCGGATCCGTAGCCGCGCGTGTCGCGGTAGGAGCGCACCAGCTGCGCGCACAGCTTCGGGTCGTCCACCAGCCCAAGCTCCTGCAGCCGGCGGACCACCGCCGAAGCCTCCGCCGGGGAAAACCCCTTCTTCGCAAGCCTCTCCCGGATTTCCCCCTCGCTCAAGCCCCGCCGGGAGAGCATCCGCAGCGCAGCCGCCATTCCCCCGCCCGGGGGGGACGGCTCTCCGCTCTTACTCCTTCGTCGGCTGTTCGCCGCTCTTGTCAAAATCCTCCCAGGTCAGGTCCGTGCCCGAGGAGACTCCGCGGATGCGCAGGGCCAGATCGTCGGGGTTCGAGGCCTGCCGCAGCGCCTCGTCCAGGGAGATCAGCCCCTCCTTGTAAAGCGACATGAGGGACTGGTCGAAGGTCTGCATCCCGTAGCTCACGTACCCCTGGGCGATCGCCTCCCGGATCTTTCTGGTCTTGTCCTTGTCCTCGATGTACTCCCTGACCCGTGCGGTGTTGATCATGACCTCGATCGCCGGCACGCGGCCCTTTCCGTCGGCCCTCGGCACCAGCCGCTGGGAAATGGCGGCCTTCAGCAGGGAGGCCAGCTGGATCCGAACCTGCTTCTGCTGATAGGGCGGGAACGCCCCCACGATGCGGTTGATCGTCTCGGCGGCATCGAGCGTGTGCAGCGTCGAGAGGACCAGGTGCCCCGTCTCGGCGGCCATGATCGCCGTCTCGATCGTCTCCAGGTCGCGCATCTCGCCCACGAGGATCACGTCGGGGTCCTGCCGCAGGGCGCTCCGGAGCGCCCCGGCGAGGGAAACGGTGTCCACGCCCAGTTCCCGCTGGTTGATGATGCTCTTCCGGTCACGGAGGAGAAACTCGATCGGGTCCTCGATCGTGACGATGTGGCAGCTGCGGTGAACGTTGATGTACTCGATGATGGAGGCCAGGGTCGTCGACTTCCCGCAGCCGGTGGTCCCGGTGCACAGGACCAGCCCGCGGTTCTCCAGCGCAACCTTTTCCAGCACCTTCGGCAGGTGCAGCTCCTCGAAGGACTGGACTCCCACGGGGACGACGCGCAACACGATCCCGATCGTGCCGCGCTGAACGAAGATGTTGACGCGGAACCGCCCCAGCCCCGAGATGCTGTAGGCGCAGTCGAGCTCGTGGACCAGATCGAATTTTTTCCGCTGTTCTTCCGTGAGGATGACCGCGCTCATGGCGGAGAGCTCTTCCGGTTTGAGCGTCTCCGGCATCTTGAGGGGGACGAGCTTGCCGTTGATCCGGAAGATGGGCAGAAGCCCGGCCTTCAAATGGACGTCGGAAGCGCCGTGACGGATGCCCGCCTTGAGGATGTCGTTGAGTTCCAATTAGGTGGCTCCTTCCTGCGCGGCGCGGCCGGCTTCCCCGATGCCGTAGTTCGCCAGGATCTTTTTCCGGAGGACGGAGGCGACCTCCGGGTGCTCCTTGAGGAAGCCCCTGGCGTTCTCCCGCCCCTGGCCGATCCGCTCCCCTTCCAGGGAATACCACGCGCCGCTCTTCTCGATCATCCCGAGTTCCGTGCCGATGTCCAGGAGATCCCCTTCCCGCGAGATCCCCTCGCCGTAAAGGATGTCGAACTCCGCCTCCCGGAAGGGGGGGGCGAGCTTGTTCTTGACCACCTTGACGCGCGTGCGGCTTCCGATGACCCCGTCGTCCTTCTTGATCTGCGTCACACGGCGGATGTCCATCCGGACGGAGGCGTAGAACTTGAGGGCGTTGCCGCCGGTCGTCGTCTCCGGGTTGCCGAACATCACCCCGATCTTCATCCGGATCTGGTTGATGAAGATGACCGCCGTCTGCGACTTGCTGATCGTCGCGGTGAGCTTTCGGAGCGCCTGGGACATCAGGCGCGCCTGGAGGCCCATGTGCGCGTCCCCCATCTCCCCCTCGATCTCCGCCTTGGGGACCAGCGCCGCGACCGAGTCGACGACGAGGACGTCGAGCGCGCCGCTGCGCACCAGCATTTCGGCGATCTCGAGGGCCTGCTCCCCCGTGTCCGGCTGGGAGATCAGCAGGTCCTCGGTGTTCAGGCCCAGCTTTCTCGCGTACCCCAGGTCCAGGGCGTGCTCCGCGTCGATGAACCCCGCGATCCCTCCCTGCCGCTGCGCCTCCGCGACGATGTGCAGGGCCAGCGTGGTTTTTCCGGACGACTCCGGGCCGAAGATCTCCGTCACGCGCCCCCGGGGAATGCCGCCGATTCCCAGCGCCACGTCCAGGGAGAGCGCCCCTGTGGAGATCACGGGGATGTCTTTTGCGGGCGTGTCGGCCCCGAGGCGCATGATCGCACCCTTGCCGTAATTCTTTTCGATCGCCGAAAGCGCCATTTCGAGCGCCTTCCGGCGGTTCGGGTCCTGGCTCATTTCCCTTTCTCCTCTCTTTCCGTTCTTTCCGGTCCCCGCGGAAGGGGAATGTCGCGCAGAACGGTATGCGCCGCTCCTCCCGGAGACAGACGGCTTTCGTACAACTGGTACGAGCTTACCCCGACCGTCCCGAACGGTTTCCCGGACAGGGCACCGGCGTATTCCTCCCCCCACCCCGGGGGGAGCCTGTCTCGCACGCGGCCGACCGTGATGTGCGGGTGGAACGGCCTTCCCTCGCGTGGGAAGCCCGCGCCGGAAAGCATATTTTCCATATTCTCATGCAACTTCCCGACCAATTCAAGCGGTTCCCGGATGTCGACCCACAACACCCGCGGGGCGCGCAGGGAAGGAAATCCACCCGCCCCCTCGACGAGGAACTCGAAGGCGGGGATACCGCCGCACGCCGCAAGGAGCAGCGAGGCGATCTCGTCCACCCGGCCGGGGGGGATTTCCCCGAGAAACTTCAACGTTACATGGAGATTTTGCTCGGGCGTCCAGGAAACGGGGAGGCGCCGCACGCGGAACGGGAAAACCGCCTCCGCGATCGCCCTGCGGCACCCCGGCGGCAGGCCGATCCCGATGAACGCCCTCATTTCGCATCCCCCCGCCCGGCGCGCACCTGCAGGAGAAGCTCGGTCAGGGCCCAGGCCACGGCTTGCCCGCGGACGGATTCGCGGTCGCCGGCAAATCTCCTCCTGCCCGAATGCCGGACGCCATCCGCCGAAATTCCAAGACATACGGTGCCCACCGGCTTCTCCGGCGTTCCCCCGCCCGGTCCCGCGATCCCGGTGACGCCGATCCCGATGTCCGCTCCGAACCGGCGCCTGACCCCGTCCGCCAGGGCGATCGCCACCGGCTCGCTCACCGCGCCGTCGGATCGGATCAACTCCTCCGGAACGCCGAGTTCCTTCGTCTTGACGGCATTGTGATACGCGACAACGCCCCCCAGGAAGTACGCGGAGCTCCCCGGAATCTCCGTGATCGCGGCGCACAAACTCCCCCCGGTGCACGACTCGGCGGCGGCCAGCGTGCTCCCCGCCCCGGAGAGCGCCGCGCCAAGGCGTTCCGCCAGGTCCCGGATCACCCGGTCAGCCATGCGATCCCCCGGTAAGCAAGGTTGGCGTACACCCCCGCCGCCAGGTCGTCCGCGACGACATACATCGCTCCCTCCCGCGCGTCCGCCCAGGCCGCGGGCCCGAATTTCACGATGTCGAAGAACCGGAAAAGGAGGAAAAGGAGCAGGACCGGCTTCCACCCCCAGGGGATCCCCGTGGCCGCCAGCAGCATCCCCGCCACTTCGTCGATCACCACGGAGGGGGGATCCCTTCTGCCGGTTTCCCGCATTTCCACCCGCGCGGAGGGGACCGACAGCAGGAGCACCCCGGCGAGCGCGCAGTAATGGACCAGCCCCGTTCCGCCTCCCCAGAACCACAGCGGCAGGGCCAGCAGGGAGCCGAACGTCCCGGGGGCCACGGGCATGAAACCCACCCCGAGGCCCGAGGCGACCGCCCGAAAGAACAGCCTTCCCTGAAAACGTTTGACTTGAAAGATAGGCATAACTAGATTATCAATTTTACATCTATAATAAGTCCGTAACAAATAAAACGACTTTTGCGATTCGCGGGGTATTGCGCGGCGGAAATGCCTGAAGGCGACCTCATACTGAGAATCTCCCGGGCGGTCACCGAGCTCGCCAAGGGGATGAAAAACGTCAGCTTCTACCCTCCCGGACACCC
>Ga0334722_10006903_pt1 | contig 11120 bp, 6 predicted proteins | sample C3_bottom_MG_FD_207210 | JGI IMG/M metagenome (GOLD analysis project Ga0334722, IMG submission 207210) | Sediment microbial communities from Yellowstone Lake, YNP, Wyoming, USA - C3_bottom | ecosystem: Environmental > Aquatic > Freshwater > Lake > Sediment | place: USA: Wyoming | collected...
GGACAGCAGATAACGCCCCCACCCGTGCATCTCGGAGACGAGCGTATGGCGGGAGTCCGTGGTGCCGAGCACTGCCTTGCATTCAACATCGCGGTCCCAGGCGAAGAGTTCCTCAAGAAGCATGACTGCCAGGATGTCGTTCATAGGGCTTCTCAGCACCACCTCTGCGCCTACTACCAGACCGTCAACGGAGTCGATGGGAAGGGTGACGGGGATGGGCATGAGCGTACCATCGAACATGCGCATATCGCTCAGCACGGTTTTGTAATCGCGCTCGCCCATAAATCGGTCAAGGGGAGAAAACGCTCCTGTTGCCATCAGTTCCAGATCGCAGACCGAGCGTATCGATATCTGGATCGACGGAAGACCTTTGGCCCGCTGGAGCAGCTCACGACGCTCTTGTCCTTCAGTCAGAAGGTTTACGAGCTTCCCTCCGTGCGGTAATATCAGTTGCTGCGAGATCTCCCGGCTATTCATTGTCTATCCTCCTCAAGAATCGGTATCGTCGCTGAGTGCGAATGCAGGACCAACTGGTTGTTGGACAAGGAAATATGAGCAACAGCGCAATTATCGCCATTTCCTCTGTCAATACAGTTGCAGAAACCGTACCAGTGCAGGTGTAGAGTAATGATCCCTTTCTAATCAATCAGGTATTTGATCAAGTCGGCAATATTGTGAACCATTCTGCTTCTCGCTCAGTTTCAATATGAGATTTTTTTTGAGACAAGTCTCACAATGAGAGAAGCTATTTGTAAGCAAAAATAAATCGGTGATCTTCTGGTTATGCACTTTCAACATATGCTATTATTCGAGGTATAGCTCTTCGTAAGGGTTTACAGCGGGTCTTTTTGGAATTCCCGAAAGGCATACTGCAATTTGATTAATGACCGCGACCTTCATGAATGTCTTTACGCATAAAAATGGCAGAGTCACGTGCACGTATATTATGAGAAGAACTTCGAATTTTTTTTCTTGTTCGCAGTTGGATGGAGTAAAACAGTAAGCGGATAGATAGCACTGATCTTGTAGAGATGCTCGTGAAGAACTGTCGGGGAAAATCGTTTTTTTATCCCAAAGGAGGATACCATGATAAAGGAAAAGATTAGAAGGGTAGCAATTGCAAGTCTTGTTTTCATGACAGCGCTGATTACCATCGGTTCCGGCCCTGCAGCCGCAGAAATACGGCTCGGCACCGTGCCCCGTCTCAGCCCTGCCGAACTGCAGGCCATGTACAGCCCCCTTGCAGAGTATCTCGCGAAAGAGACCGGAGAAAAGGTGACCATCGTCGTACCAAAGGATTTCGAGGCGTTTAAAGACGCGGTGAAAACGGGCAAAATGGATATCGCGTTCTCGAACCCGCTCCTCTATGTCCAGCTGAAGAATAAGGTCAATATTGAGCCCCTCGCCCTTTCGTCAGAGGTGAAAAGCGGCACCCGTCTTCGCGGCATCATCATCGTGAGAAAGGACAGTGGCTTCTCCAAGGTGCAGGATTTGAAGGGAAGAAAATTCGTTTTCGTGGACAAAGATTCCGCCGCGGGCTACGTCTTTCAAATGCTTCTGCTGAGCAAGGCGGGACTCGATGTCGATAGGGACATATCCCTCCTTCCCTTTGCGAAGAAGCATGATAACGTCACCTCGGCCGTTTTCAACAAAACAGCCGATGCGGGCGGCATCCGCGAGGATGAACTGGACAAAGCAAAGGACAAGCTGGACATTTCTCAGCTGCGCATCCTGGCATACACGGACTATTTTCCCAATTGGCCGCTGTTCGCCACAGCCAAGCTGCACCCCGGTCTCACGGCGAAGATCAAGGCCGCGCTGCTCAAATTGAAACCAAACGATCCGCAGAACGAAAAGATACTGGGTCCCGCCAGACTGACGGGCTTTGTTCCCGTTTCCGACAAAGACTATGATGACCTGCGCAAGGCCGCGAAAATCGCCGGAGCCCTGTGATTAATTCCCGCGGCAGGACCGACGATGACACGAAAGGAGAACCGCATCCATGAATCAGAGCGTCATTACCAATTGGTCTCTCACGAAAAAGTTCCTCATCAGTATTCTGCTGGCTCTCCTGCTGGTCTTTACCACGATGGGGATCTTCATCAATATGCATGAGCGCAGTGTGCTCCTGGACGATATGCGCGGCAATGGCGAGAACGTCACGAGAATCCTCGCAGCGATCTCGGCCGAACCGATCCTGAGCTTCAACTATGCCGCTCTGGAAAACCAGGTGCGGTATGTAGGTGCGGGGGACGAGGACATTGTCTTCGCTTCCGTCCAGGACCGGGAGGACAAAACCCTGACCAAGTATCAGAAAGAGGGTTCGGAAAAATCGGATTTTCTTGAATTCACCAGTCCCATTCTGCAGCAGAACGAGCGGATCGGCATGGTGAAGATCGGTTATTCCACGATGTCCATTAAAACCGCCCTTCGTCAATCGCAGGCCATTATCCTGTCCCTGTCGATCGGGACCATGCTGCTTATATCGCTGATCGTATATATTCTTTTCCGCTTCCTTGCGATAAAACCCATAGGCCGTCTGAGCGCTGTCGTGGAACGGATCGCAGGGGGGGACCTGTCGCAAACCGTCGAATCAGGTTCCGGTGACGAGGTCGGCATGCTCTTCCGGTCCATAGCCGGCATGGTGAACAAACTGAACACCGTCGTTGCCGATGTGAAGACGGCGGCGGATAATGTGGCCTCGGGCAGCAGGCAGCTCTCGTCTTCGTCGGAGACTATGTCCCAGGGCACGACGGAGCAGGCCGCGAGCGCAGAGGAGGCCTCGTCGTCGATCGAGGAGATGAACGCGACCATCCGACAGAACGCGGACAATGCCATGACGACCGAAAAGATCGCTCTCAAAAGCTCGAACGATGCGAGCGAGAGCGGGATCGCCGTCGCCGAGGCGGTGAAAGCGATGAAGGACATCGCAGGCAAGATCACGATCATCGAGGAAATCGCGCGTCAAACGAACCTCCTCGCGCTGAATGCCGCGATCGAGGCTGCGCGCGCCGGAGAGCACGGGAAGGGATTCGCTGTCGTTGCCGCGGAAGTGCGAAAGCTCGCCGAACGGAGTCAGGTGGCCGCTGCGGAGATCAGCAAGCTGTCGGCTTCGAGCGTGGAGGTTGCGGAGCGCGCAGGAGCGATGCTGACGAAACTGGTCCCGGACATCCGGCAAACATCAGAACTGGTGCAGGAGATCACCGCATCGAGCAAGGAGCAGTCCGCAAATGCGGAACAGATCAACAACGCGATCCAGCAGCTCAACCGGGTGATCCAGCAGAATGCAGGGGCGGCGGAAGAAATGGCCTCGACCGCCGAGGAGCTCTCCTCCCAGGCGGAGATGCAGCTGAGCACCATGACGTTCTTCAAGGTCGCCAAGGGAAGCGAGGATGCACCGCGCCGCGAGATACGCGAGATACACCGGCCAATCCCTTCCCACAGGCCACTCGTCGCTTCCGTGCGCGAGCATGCGCCTGTTCGCCCGTCACTGCTCAATGACGCGAGAACCCGTTCGGCACATCTTCCTCCGAAGCCGAACAGCTCTGCCTCGACCGTCGACTCCCGGGACGGGGACTTTGAACGGTTCTGACGACAGGCGCAAAGATCAAAAAGCGTTGGTAATAAGGGATGAAACGACTATCTTTGCGCATCTTTTTGTAACTATTGAGCTGGCCTGATATTATGGATAAAAACCGTCGCTTTCTAATCCGCAATACTGCGCACAATCGTCATTCCCGAACGAGTTAATCGGGAATCCAGAGGGTTTCAACATCACTGGGTCCCCGATAGGATCATTCGGGGACGACGGATGAAGGAGTGCTGAATAGTTGCATCTTTTTTGATTAACTTGCACTTTGCACTTTACAATTCCGGCTTGTCCGGGTTAGGGAGTTATTATTGAGAATCCATTCTCTTGATCTTCCGGTAGATGGTTGCCCGCGAGATGCCGAGCTCCTTGGCCGCTTTGTTCACATTGCCGCTGGATCGCTTTAATACCGCTCGTATCGTCTCCATCTCCAGTCCCTCCAATCCGCCGACCGGTTCCAGAAGGGCTGTTCGCGACGGCCCGCGGAGTCCGGAAAAGAGCTGCGGAGTAAGGGCATTGCCTCGAGTCAGCATGACTGCACGTTCCAGGACATTGCGGAGTTCCCGGACATTGCCGGGCCATGAGTATGCCTTGAGAAGAGCTACGATATCGGGCACAACATCCCGAAAAGGATAATTCAAGCTGACAAGGATATGCAGCGCCAGGCGCTCGATATCCTCGGACCGCTCCCGCAGCGGCGGAATGACAATAGGCATCACCTGGATTCTATACAGAAGGTCCTTTCGAAAATGACCTTGAGACACCTCCTCCACCAGGTCCTTGTTCGTGGCGAACATGAGACGAAAGTCGCTTGCGCGCATCCGGACTTCGCCGAGACGACGATAGGCTTTCTCCTCGATCACTTTCAGGAACTGCGCCTGCACCGCCAGGTCCATGTCGCCGATCTCATCAAGGAACAGAGTTCCGCCGTCGGCGATGTCCAGCAGTCCCTGCCGATCCTGCACCGCCGAGGTGAAGGCCCCCTTGGAATGTCCGAGCAGTTCGCTCGCCAGCAGTTCACCGCGCAGGCCGGAGCAATTCACTTCGACAAATGACCCCGCGGCGCGCCTGCTGTTCTCATGGATCCATCGCGCCAGAACACCCTTGCCCACGCCGGTTTCTCCCGTGATGATCACCGGCGATTCGTTTTCGACCGCAAGCCGCGCAAGCTCTTGTACCGATGCCATCGCCGGACTTACGCCGAAATCGAAGTAGCTCTTCTTTTCCAGCCGCCTGCGGCTCAACGAGATCTTGCGCAGGGAGCGGACCTCGAGGCTTTTCTTGATAAAAAAGAGCAGATCGTCAAAGTTCACCGGCTTCGGGAGAAAATTGTCCGCGCCTTCCTGCATTGCCTTCACTGCCAGCGGTACATCCGCTGCCCCGGTAATGACCACAATGGCCATGTCGGGACTGATCGCCCGCAATTCCCGAATCAGGTCGATGCCGCTCCCATCCGGCAATCGCTGGTCGATAATGGCCACTTCATAGCTGCGTGCCGCGACGCTCTCCCGGGCGCCCGCCAGGGTAGATGCTGAGTGGACGTTGAATCCGAGTTCCGTCAGGAATGCCGCAATGGCGGCCTGGACCATGGGATCGTCGTCGATAATGAGGATATTCTGTTTCATTGATCGGTCACCATACCTGAAATTTGGAGAAGTAAGCCCTTATCGATGGGGCAAAAACGTTCGTTCTGTTTCCTTTTCCTAACGGGACAGCCCGATGCAGGCAGATGCATTTTCGCAGACAAGGGCTCCTCGCTGGGCACCTGCGGTTTCTGGAGACAAGCAAGAACTAGCTCCCGTGGCAGAACGGGACAGTACAGCAAACCGCATCCCCTTCAAGCACTATACTAGTGTATCATATTTTTTCGTCAAGGTGCCGACCCACACATCCGCCTATCCGCGGTCCCTCGAGGGGTAGCAATCCAGTTTTTCGATTGTCTTGACGATGCCGGCGCGGATGGAGTTAAGATGAATATAGCGGGCACGGGCCGGAAAAGAGTGTTTTAGTCGCAAAGAATGGATTTATTGCGGTTTTCGAAAAGATGGCATGTCCGTTTGCGGTGGCGGTTGTACTATTGGGCGAACCCCGTGAGGAGCTTGCGCATAATGCCTCATATGCCGTTCTAGCTGCTCTTGAACTTGAAAAGGATGCTGAAGTCAACTCGCCTGCTGCATGAAGAAACGTCGGATCAGAAGGGAACTCCTATAACGTCAATAAGGTATCGATCTTTCAACGAGGGCCTCGCTCATCTCTTTGCCGGCCTTCCGATATCCCTCAGCCAGTTCATTGCCTGTCTCCTTCGACATTTTATCCTCACGAGCCTTGATCTCCTGTTTAAGCACCGAAAACAGTACGTCCGCTCCTTCCCGGCTCAGGAGCGGCGAGATGACGATGGTGTCGCTTACCCGCACCGCGACCGGAACGATGAACGGCTCCGAACGAAAGCCCTCCTGGTACGGCAGGCCAATATGCTTGCTGCCAAGGATCGTGAGCCCCCCAAATGTTGACCGGTTCACATTGGACAGCTCAATGACCTCGCGCACGCTCATCGCCGTATTTGCGACTTTGAGGAACCAGACATGACTGTCCGAGGCGCCCTCATCGTCCGCGTAGGAACTGTACAGAGCGATGCCGAGCTCGTTCCCGCGGAGTGTCACGAACGATGCGTCGATGATATTGATGTATTCGAGATGATATTTCTGGGTCGGAAGGCGATAGTTCTGAACGACCGGTTTGCCGTCCTTACTCACCGAGACGAGATACTCTGCAGGCCCCTCCGTCTCCTTGCTTTTAACCACAAGTTTATATCCGCCTTCTTTCTTTTCGAAGACCACTTCCTCACCTTGCGCCTTCGATGCCTGCTGGTTGCCATGCCCCTTGAACAACGGCACGACGAACGAGACGATCAGCCCATACATGATCAATGCGAGTGTAAGCGCGCCAATGCTGAAAATGATCACCTTGAGTATTTTCCACAGTTTCGTCATGTTTTCACCTCACAGAATAAAATTCACCACGAATGCACAAATTCAGACACTCTTTATACGTTCCACTTCACGGCGCGAAGATGCGGTCCGCCCCTTCCGGCCACACGCGCTTAAAATCGCTCATATTGAAGGTCACAATGCGGTCGGCCCCGCACTTCTGCGCAGCCTTCACGATAAGGGCGTCGTACACAGCGCCTCCGGAAAGCCCCATATCGCTCATGTGTTTTATCGTTGCCAGATAATCGTGGGAGGAAAGCGGCACAATAAACACCCTCGGTTCGACACTTTCGCGGATAAGCCGCCATGCGAGGCCCGGCGATATCCTTGGACTGACCGGCAACGTCGAGAGCACGGCGTAGAGCTCCGCGATACTATGCGACGATATCACCAATTCGGTTGACTTCCCTTTTGAGAACCAGGGAAGGGCGCGCAGATGCTCCGGGTGGGGCTCCACGAGCGCGGCGACGAGCACCGATGTATCGAGCAGCACTTTCATGATTTTTTCCCGGACACGACTTTGTGAAGTCGCTCGTCACGATGCGCCCGGACAGCCCCTCTGAGGTCCCCTGTCGCTTTACCGGAATAAACAAGGAGTCCCTCTTTCACCATGAGCGAGGGTTCGTGATCAACGAGCTTCAGTATGACTTCATTCTCTTTTTCGTCTATCTCGATCTCCACCCCCGGCCGCAGCCCCAGCCGGTCCCTGATGTCCTTGGGCACAACCACTCTTCCAAAACGGTCCAGCGTTGTTTTCATATCTCAACCTCCTGATAATTGCCATTATATCATCCCAATTGGCAATTATCAATAGCAACGTCTGATTACGAGTACTGACTGTCCGGTGCTCCCTGCGGCTGACATAATCACTTCCCTTTATCCTGTTGTTGCTCCTTTTTCTCCTCCACCACCATCGTCCCCGGCAAGGTCCTCGCCCGGACGGCCCGGTCATACATGGACTCGGCAAAGGCCGGCGGGATCACGTACTTGCCTTTGTTCGTCGCCTTGATGCGGTACACAAACTCCTGGGCAGAGTCGCCGACACTGCCGAAGAGCACCACCCGATCTTCCCGGATGTCAACGAAGTCCGGCTGCCACGTGGACGCATCCGTGCCGATGGGAGAATCCCACTGCTTCCGCGCCTCATGTTCCCCGGACCGTCCTTCTCCGTTTTCGTCCTCGTCTTCCCCTTCTTCTTTTTTCTGTTCCTGCATCTGTGTGGGCTTTGATGCGGGGCGCGATTTTTCGATCACCACGTCGAACCCGCCGGGCAGAAGATCGACGATAGCCACGTTGCTGTGGTAGCCGGACTTGACGGACCGCATCTTGAAGTGGACCTCTATCTCCGAACCGAGGGCAGTTGACGTGATCACGTTCCCCTTGAGGTCCCGGTACTCGCGTTGGACCTCGATCCCTTCCTTGATCTCTTTTTGCGGAAGCGACTTATCAAAACCGGCCATCGTGACTTGGTAGAAGGTCGGGTAGCCGCTGCCGCTTTCAATCCGAACCTTCTTTGCTTCACCCGAAAAGCCTACTTTGGGGAAAAGACCCTTCGGCAGGACAAGGTCTTTCATTCCTTTTGCGAGTATTTCCCTGATCTTGATCTCAGCAACTGCCTTCTCTCCCACTGCTTCAGCGTAGGCGTCCATGGCAAGGATCGCGTAAGCTGACGTAATGGTATTGAAACTGCCATTCGATATCCCGTTCACGATGCACTCCATACACAGGATGTCCCCTTCCGAAAACTTCTTGAACCGCTCGGGGAAGTGCTTTCCGAGGATATAAAGATGCTGAGAATCATGGGCCAGGCTGTCGTAGAAGTTGTCGTAATCCGGGTCAACAGGTTGGCCCATCTTAATTCCCGAGATGAGATCGTCGGCCTTTGAATCGAGCTTGAGCAGTTTGTACGTCGCCGCAAGATAGGACGCCGTGAGGTCCTTCTTCCACTTTTTTGTTTCCTTGGCCTTGTCGAGCTGTTCGCGCATGGCATTCACATAGTCCGTGGTAACGATACCGTTCCTGGTCAGGAGATAGACCGCGTATGCGCTGATGCGCGCCTTTACAAGGGAATCGCTCTTGGTCATGCCCTGTTTGCCGATAGAGGCAAGATAGGCGAGACCGCGATTCATGAGTTCCTGCGGCACGACAAAGCCCCGCTCCTTGGCTTCGGTAAGGAAGTGCATGGCATAGACACTCGCATAATCTGAGACATGGGAGTTCGCGGCCCAGAATCCGAACGCGCCATCAGCGTTCTGGCGAGCGCGCAGCACGCTGATCGTCTTCTCCAGGTTCTCCCCCGCCTTCTTATGCGTGAAGCCGAACTCCGGCCTGTTCTTGAGCACAATGGCGGGGAATGCCATGCTCACGAGTTGCTCGGTACAAAGGTACGGGAACTTCTCAAGATAGGCCACCAGACCATGGGCCAGGCTGAGCGGTATGGGCGACGCGGTGGCGTCCAGGGTCCGGAACTCGGGATGCATGGTCCGCTTCACCTCCACGTCCACTTTCCCGGATTTGAAAGACCCGCTCTTTACGTCCGTCATGTACGGTATCGGCGGCCTCACGCTTGTCTCTATGGCATAAGCGGTCTTCTTGCCTCCGAGAGAAGCGGTAAAGGTGAAGCGCGCCGACCCCAGGATTTCCTTCGTTTTGATTTTGAAGGATACACTCTCCTCCCTGCCTTCCGCTATTTTCAGGGAACGCTGCCCCTTGTCCAGAATTTCCAGATGCTCCGATGTCGAACAATCGAGGTTGATTGTCGCGTCTTTGCCTGAACCCTCCACGTTGTTCGCTACACTTACGGTCACCGTGAACTCGTCACCCGGCGCAACAAAGGTCGGCACATTCGGGCTCAGTACGAAATGGCCGCGCACAGCGGACCTCTTCTGGTTTGCGCCGATGGCATCAGGAGCCACCGCCACTGCCATGACGCGGATCGTGCCGTTGAAGTAATCAGGCACCCGGTAGACCAGCTCCCGCATCGTGGAATCGATGTTCACGAGGCCCGACCAGTAGACCACGGGCTTATCGCGCTTACGCTTGAACGGATTCAGGTTCTGGCCGAGTGCCCTGCCCGCTTCGTCACCTCCGGCAGCCGACAGCATTCGAACGATGGAGTTCTCGGGCATGATGAGGTCCAGGAGCTGGGCCGTCTTCACTTCCAGCGCGCGCTTCCGGAAGAAGTGCTCAAGGGGGTCAGGCGTCGTGTAACGGGCCACCTGGAGGATGCCCTCGTCCACGGCATAGACCACGGCCTTGCCTGTCTTGTTGCCCTTGTAGCGTATTTTGAACAGCTCCCCGGGACGGGCGAGTTCGGGTGTGTCGATATCGATCCTGATGGTTCTTGTCTCGCGGCTCACCGAGAAGGGCATAACGCCATAGCTCAGGGGGCTCATGAAAATCTCCTTGGAATCGATACCGCGGACAAAAGAGACGTTCACGTATCCGTTCCCCTCGAAGGTGACGGGAACGCGTATCTTCTGGACGGAGTTCGTTGCAGTTGTTTTAAACCACTTCGTAGCATATACCTTGTCCCGCTCGATGGTGATGAGCCCCGCCCCGGTGTAGGGGGCGCGGATCTGGAGCTCGATCTCCTCGCCGGGTGCGTAGTCGGACTTGTTCAGTTTGATCAAAAGCTCGGCGTTCTTCTCCAGACTTCGGGTGAGGTTCCCCATGCCGGCAACACTGAAGGCCACGCGGCTGAGTTCGGTCCTCTTCTCATCCCGGACGATCAGCAGAAAATCCCCCGGATTTGTGGTCGGCAGCCGGAACTTCGTGCCCTGTACGGAAAGAGACATATCCGCGGTACTGACCGGAATTTCTCGCTTGACGGATTGATACTTGTACACGCCGCTCGACTGTTTGGTCAGGACCGAGACATAGCGTTCCTCGATGATCTGCGCCTTGAGTCCCTTGACCCCGATCTTCTTGAGCGATGGGTCTATCGCGATCAAATCCACCGTCCGGCTGCTTCCTTTGTGGATGTAGGTGAGGTCCCCGTCGGGCTTGTAGCCTATGAGATATGCGAGCGGCGATACGAGGACCGTGCTCGCGGAGCCGACGCTTCGGCCCCCTTCGAGTTCGTAGCCTTCAGCCGCGAAGGTGAGAAGATAGGTTGCCTTGTCAAAACGTCCCAGGTTGAGGTCTATCTCCGCTTCGCCTTTTTCATCCGTGACCGCGTCGGGCAGTGATTCCACAAAACTCTTTTCCGCCTTCGCCGGGTCGAAGAACGTATAGTCCTGGTATTGTTTGAAGGACGGCGAGGCCGGTGAGAGCGTCACGTCGGCTGCAACGCGGTGGTTGACAGCCGGAGTACCGTAAAGGTTCATGAGCTTTACCATGCCCTTGAGGCCCGCGGGCGAAACCCAGCCCTCCCTTCGCTCCTGGGAAAGCTTCGTCGATATTTTCAAACGATCGGGCAGGAATTCCTCCACGCGCACCGATGCCGAGCCCAGGAGTGTGCCCCGCTTGTTGTCCTTCACGATGTAGAGGTTCGTCGTGTACTTGCCCGTGGGCGACGTGTCCTCGGTTTGGTATTTGACCTC
>Ga0334722_10006904_pt1 | contig 11120 bp, 6 predicted proteins | sample C3_bottom_MG_FD_207210 | JGI IMG/M metagenome (GOLD analysis project Ga0334722, IMG submission 207210) | Sediment microbial communities from Yellowstone Lake, YNP, Wyoming, USA - C3_bottom | ecosystem: Environmental > Aquatic > Freshwater > Lake > Sediment | place: USA: Wyoming | collected...
ATGATATCCCAAAAATTATTGATAAGGCATTGCTTTCAATACCTGCTGAAAGCGACTATTATAAGATCATAAAAGATGTTATCAGGCTGCATCAGCATTATCCGTCAGACTGGAAGGCAGCATGGAAAGAGCTTGAGGATAAATGGGGAGACGTTGATATATGCGGCGCCGGAATTACTTTCAATATTGATGCAAAACTTAACGGGGCTTACATTGTAATGGGTCTTCTTTACGGAGAGGGGGATCCTATGAAAACTCTTGAAATCTCAACCCGCTGCGGTCAGGATTCCGACTGTAATCCTTCAAATGCCATGGCGGTTCTTGGTGTAATTAACGGATTCAGCGGGCTTCCACGGTATATGCAGGATGGCGTAAAGGCAATTGGCGACTCACTTTTTATCTACACTACCTACTCTTTCAATACTGCTCTGGCAAGTACTGTTAAATATGCAAATGAACTGATAAAAAAGGATGGAGGAACGGTTACTGACAAGATCATTAAAATCAAAACTCAGTCGCCTGTAGCCCCCGGGTATGAAAATTCCTTCCCGAATGTTGTATTCGATAAAAGAGTATCTGTTTTTGACAAGGAGGGATGGAACTTCAAAGGCAGCTGGAAGAGTTATGAAATAACAGGTGATCAGAATAAAAAAGTCAGGCAGGCGATGGTCGCAGAAAAGCCTGGTGATGAGCTTGAATTTACTTTCACAGGGACAGGAGTATCACTTGTCGGAAACTGGTACAGGGATGGAGGAAAAGCCGATGTATATGTTGATGGTAAACTTCACAGGAGTATCGATACATATTACGATTTTGCCAGGCAGCAACATACAGAAAGTATATGGCATGTCATGAACCTTCAGCCTGGTGAACATAATGTCAGGCTGGTTGTGAAAGGTGAGAAAAGGCCTGAATCAGCTTCAACAAAAGTTTATATAACCTCAGCAGTTGTGTTCAGGACCGGATCCAAAAAAAGTGACTCATGGAAGTTTTCCTTTGAGTGATCTCTGAGTTACTTGAAAGTTTTTTAAGGAGGATCCTGATAAATAAATCAGAAAAGGTCTTTCTCGAAAGCCTGCTTGTCGAAAGTATACTGACTTCCCAGGAACTCAACTAATTTACCGGCATCGGCATAAGCATTTCCGAGGCATGTTGAAGCTCCGGGCGAAGGAGTAATATTAATAATAATCCTGTCACCCTCAAGTTTTGCCTCTCCGAGTTCAAGTTTCCGGGTAGTGTTATTCACAATCTGCGGCCTGGTACCTCCTATTCCTTTAGCAAAACGAAGTTCGTTCAACTTTAGCGAGGGGACTATTTTTCTTACCTCCTTTATGAACAATCTTTTACCCAGATATGGCAGTTCATAAAGAAAATTCATGAATACATAGGCAAAAAGAACTTTATCGAAAATAATTTTCGAAAGGCTTATTACCGGACTTATCCCCAGTCCGAATGTTTTCCAGTACTCCCAGAATGATGGCCAGTTGTGCCGTTCGAGCTGGAATATAGGCATTGCCGTGGGACCAAAGCGTGTAACATCAGCATTATGCACCTCAGGATCGCCATGAATTGCTGCAAAAGGCAGTTTGGGCTGCTGGATAGTATAAACCTTGCCATTTAGCACCTTAGGACCGGTATAGAAACTTCCTGCCATTGATAAAATTGATAAGTTTTTGCCATACCCAAGCGATTTGGCTATCATTAGGCTATGTCCTCCTGCAGCAATAACTACTGCAGCAGCTTTCATCTCACCATTATTTGTAGTTACGGTAAAATGATCGCCTGTCCTTTCTATTTTAAGCAACTTGGTGCTGAGCTGTATAGACAACAGAGGATTTTTCTTAAGTGCATTATTAACAAACGAATGACATAACTGTTTGAAATCTACTGTATAGCCATCTTCGGTAACAAGTGCAAGAATCTCCTGATCCGGATCCCTTCCCTCAAGTATCCGCGGCTCAATCTTGCCTATCTCCTCCTTTTCAATCATCCTCAGTTTTGGGAAAAGTTCCGCGAAAGGAGGATACCTCTTTCGAAGTCCCTCAACTTGCTCTTTCCCAACCGCAAGTACCATTTTCTGGAATTTACTGAATAATCTCAGCCCCTGATTGGAATCCTTTTCTCTTTCAAGATAGTTCATTACCATATCAGCCATCCACTTAACCTTCCTTGCTTTTTCGATGGTATAGTTCGTTTCAATATCACCAAAATGGAGTGTCTGGCTGTTGTTGTATGATGCAGAGTTTACCAGGCCAAAATCAGAATACTTCTCAATTAAACATACATTTTTAATGTTAGTATATTTACTCAGGGTATAAAGCAAAGCCGTACCAACAACTCCTCCTCCAACAATAAGTACTTCATATTTTTCAACTGACTGATTCATATTATGTCTTATTTAACGGTCACTTAATGGAATATACTCTTGTTTCCCGTATACATTCTTGAAAGCGGGACGAATAATCCTTTTGGCGGAGAAAGTAAGCTCCTCAATTCTGTGAGTACACCATCCGGCTACCCTTGCTACTGCAAAAAGAGGTGTATAGAGCTCTTTTGGGACATCCAGACATGCATATACAAATCCTGAGTAGAAATCGACATTTATGCATACAACCTTTGTGAATTTCTCACCTTTGAACACTCTCAGTACTTCAGGTGTCAGCCTTTCAACAAGTGAATAGAGTTCAAATTCAGGAAGGCGGCCTTTTTCAATTGCCAGTTCCCTCGCTTTGATTTTAAGAATTGAAGCACGAGGGTCAGAGATTGTATACACAGCATGGCCGATACCATATATCTTTCCTGAGAAATCGTTTGCCTTCTTATTCAGGATCTTCAGCAGATACTCTTCAACTTCTGTCTCGCTGGTCCAATCCTTCACATGAGCCTTGATATCCTCCATCATTTCAAGTACTCGGATATTTGCACCACCATGCAATGGTCCTTTCAGAGAACCAATTGCAGATGTTATTGAAGAATAAATATCTGTTTCGGAAGAGCTTGTTACTCTCATTGTGAAGGTCGAGTTATTACCTCCTCCATGTTCAGCATGCAATACAAGGAGAAGGTCAAGAAGGTCGGCCTCAAGCTTTGAAAATCCGGTGCAATCTCCCTTTATGAGATAGAGGAAGTTCTCAGCAGTAGTCATATTTTGCTGAGGGTGGCGGATTGAAAGAGTTTTCCCCTGGTACAGGTGACGCAATGCCTGATATGAGTATGCTACAATTGTCGGGAATTTAGCCATCAGATTCAACGATTGCTTGAACATATTGTCGAGCGAAATATCATCAGGCTTTTCATCGAGAGTGTATAAACCAAGTACCGATCGTGCGAGTATATTAAGAACATCCTTGCCTTTCATTGACAATATCATATCCTTTGTGAAATCATCAGGCAGGGAACGCAATGAAGCCATATAGGCCGAGAACTCTTTCAGCTCATCATTATCAGGCAGCCTTCCTGTAAGAAGAAGGAATACAGTTTCATCAAAGCCATGCCTGTTCTCCTGCTGGAATCCGCTTGTAATATCCTCAATATTAATACCTCTGTACAACAGCCTGCCAGGAATGGCAATTACCTTGCCATCTTCTTTCTTGTAACCTACAACATCCCCTATATTGGTAAGACCGACAAGCACACCTGTTCCATCTTTATTCCTTAATCCACGCTTTACATCGAACTGCTCAAACAATTCAGTGTCGATCTGGCATGATTTTCTTACCTCTGCTTCTAATCTGGAAAAGAAATCGGCTGTCATTGGAATACTATTTTAATTATTACCTGTTAAATGTTTGAAATAATTGCATCTCCGAATTCGGATGTTTTCACAAGAGTTGCATTCTCAGTCAACCGGTGAAAATCATAAGTCACCTTTTTACTGAGAATTGTCTTCTCGAGTCCTGAATAAATCTTCTCTGAAACCTCGTCCCAGCCCATGTATTCAAACATGAGTGCTCCGGAAAGGATGACTGAACCAGGGTTTACCTTGTCCTGATCGGCATATTTCGGTGCTGTTCCATGAGTCGCCTCGAAAATCGCATGACCTGTTTCGTAATTGATATTTGCACCCGGGGCAATTCCTATACCACCAACTATGGCAGCCAGTGCATCGGAGATATAATCACCGTTCAGGTTAAGAGTTGCAATTACAGAATAGTCAGCCGGACGGGTTAATATCTGCTGCAGAAATGCATCAGCAATCACGTCCTTGATTATGATTTTTCCAGCCTTCACTGCCTCATTCTGTATTTTATCTGCCTCTTCAACACCCTGTTTGTCAGCAATCTGCTTATGCTGGTTCCATGTAAATACCTGATCTTTGAATTCCCTTTCTGCAAGAGCATATCCCCATTTCATGAAAGCACCCTCAGTATATTTCATGATATTCCCCTTATGAACAAGTGTCACAGAAGGGAGTTTCTTGCGTATTGCAAATTTAATTGCCTGACGGACAAGTCTTTCTGTACCTTCAATTGATACAGGTTTAATTGCAATTGAAGTAGTCTCAGGGAAACGTATCTTTTTGACTCCCATAACATCAATCAGGAATCTCTTAACTTTTTCAGTCTCAGGCAAACCATGCATAAATTCGATTCCTGCATATATGTCTTCAGTATTCTCCCTGAAAATATGCATATCGACAAGTTCAGGTCTTTTAACCGGACTGGGGACACCTTTGAAATACCTGACAGGCCTGTAACAGGTATATAGATCGAGCATCTGTCGAAGAGCCACATTCAGTGATCTCATGCCTTCTCCGACCGGAGTTGTGAGAGGGCCTTTTATTCCTACAAGATACTCCCTGAAATCGGCAAGGGTCTGATCGGGAAGCCAGTTTCCGGTAAGCTTAAAAGCTTTCTCCCCTGCAAGAACCTCTTTCCATGCAACTTTTCTTTTTCCTTTGTATGCTTTTTCCACAGCTGCATCAAATACGCGTACTGATGCTCTCCATATGTCAGGACCTGTTCCATCACCTTCTATGTAAGGAATTATGGGATTGTCGGGCACAATAAGTTTGCCATTCTTAAGCGTGATTTTCTCTGGTGTCATATTTTTAATAATTATAACTATTTTTAAGATCTTATTACTCCAAATATCTCATTTGCTTTTATTTGCACTCGATTTTCTTATCAGATTAAGAGCGCTTCCTGCTTTGAACCAGTCTATCTGTGATTCATTGTATGTATGTTTTGCACTTATCTCATCTTTTGTTCCGTCGGAGTGCTGCAATACAACACGCACATTTTTCCCAGGTGCAAGTTCATTCAGACCGGTGATGCATATTTTATCTGTCTCTTTTATCTTGTCATAATCACTCTTGTCTGCAAAGGTAAGAGGAAGAATACCCTGTTTCTTAAGATTTGTTTCATGAATCCTGGCAAATGATTTCACCAGTACAGCCTTTACGTTAAGGTATCTTGGTTCCATTGCAGCATGTTCACGTGAAGAGCCTTCTCCGAAGTTCTCCTCTCCCACCACAACCGATCCGAGACCAGCGGCTTTGTAAGCTCGTGCAACAGCAGGAACACCATCATATTTTCCTGTAAGCTGATTGAGTATTTCATTTGCTTTGCCATTGAAGAAATTAATGGCACCGATCATGTAATTGTTGGAAATATTCTCAAGATGACCACGGTATTTCAGCCACACACCAGCCATAGAAATATGGTCTGTTGTACATTTCCCCTTTGCTTTTATAAGAAGCGGCAGATTATGGTAATCGTTTCCATCCCATTCCGCAAACGGAGCCAGATTCTGCAGCCTGTCGGAACCAGGCGCTATCGCTATTTCAATATTCCTCCCGTTTTTCGCAGGTTCCTGGAACCCATTGTCTGTTTTCCCGAATCCGGCGGGTGGTAGTTCAAATCCTTTTGGTTCTGCAATTCTGACTTCCTTTCCTTCACTGTTTACAAGAGTGTCGGTAAGTGGATTAAAAGTCAGTTTTCCCGATATGACAATTGCTGTAACCAATTCAGGTGATGCCACAAATGCATTTGTATTTGGATTACCATCTGTACGTTTGGCAAAATTCCTGTTGAATGAATGTATAACAGAGTTCACAGGATTCCTGTCAGAACCTTTCCTGTCCCATTGACCAATACATGGACCGCAGGCATTTGCAAACACTTCTCCTCCTATCTCTTCAAAAAGCTTAAGGTAGCCATCTCTCTCAGCAATATTCCTTATCTGTTCTGATCCCGGCGTGATTTTAAATTCAGCCTTGGCTGTTAAATTTACAGCCAGCGCATTCTTAACCACCGAGGCTGCACGGGAGATATCTTCATATGAAGAGTTGGTGCATGATCCTATAAGTCCGACCTCAATATTTACAGGCCATCCATTCTTCTCTGCAGCTTCTTTCATTTTTGAAACCGGAGTTGCAAGATCAGGTGTAAAAGGTCCGTTGATATAAGGTTCAAGTTCTGAAAGATTGATTTCAATAAACTGGTCATAGAATTTTTCAGGTGATGTAATTACTTCAATATCAGACCTGAGATGTTCGCCAACTGAAAGGGCCATTTCTGCCACCTCTTTTCTTCCGGTTGCCGAAAGATAACGGGCCATTGCTTCATCGTAACCGAATAATGAACAAGTGGCACCTATTTCTGCACCCATATTGCAGATTGTTGCTTTACCTGTTGAAGACAATGCCTCAGCGCCTTCACCGAAATATTCAACAATACATCCGGTTCCGCCGCTTACAGTGAGCATACCGGCAACTTTGAGAATAATATCCTTTGGTGATGCCCAGCCGCTGAGTTTTCCGGAAAGCTTAATACCTATCAGACGGGGAAGTTTCAACTCCCATGCCATACCTGTCATAACATCAACTGCATCAGCCCCTCCAACACCTATTGCAACCATTCCAAGTCCACCTGCATTTGGTGTATGTGAATCTGTTCCGATCATCATTCCTCCCGGAAATGCATAATTCTCGAGAACGATCTGATGAATAATACCGGCACCCGGTTTCCAGAATCCGATGTTATACTTATTGCATACGGTGCTAAGAAAATCATAGACCTCTTTATTGCCTGTAAAAGCAGTTTTCATGTCAGCCTCAGCGCCCGATTTAGCCATAATAAGATGATCACAATGCACTGATGAAGGAACAGCAGTCTGTTGCTTACCGGCCATCATGAATTGCAAAAGAGCCATCTGGGCAGTTGCATCCTGCATGGCAACCCTGTCGGGAGCAAAATCAACATAATCAGCTCCACGGCTATATGAATTCACCTGGTTTCCAGGGAAAAGATGCGTATAAAGAATCTTCTCGCTTACAGTAAGGGGCCTCCGGAGCACTTTCCTGACTTCAGCAAGCTTTATCGGAAGGTTCCTGTAGAAGGAACTTATCATTTCAATATCAAAAATCATAACTTTCTCTAATAATTATTAATTGCGAATTTGTCCTTCACCATCAATTATCCACTTATATGTGGTTAATGCTTCGAGAGCCATAGGTCCTCTTGCATGCAACTTTTGGGTTGAAATACCTATTTCAGCCCCAAGTCCGAATTCCGCACCATCAGTAAAAGCAGTAGATGCGTTTGTATACACTGATGATGCATCAACTGCCCTTTTAAACAATTCCAGAGTGCTTTTGTTCTCGGAAATTATTGCTTCGCTGTGTTTCGAACCATAAGTATTAATATGTTTTACAGCTTCATCAAATGTCTTAACTGTCTTCACTGCCATCTTATATGACAGAAACTCAGTTCCAAACGAACTCTTGTTTGCCTTTTTAAGAAGGGAAGCCGGGTATCTGCCTTTTAATGTCCTGAATGAATCCGCATCAGCGTAAATTATGACATTGTTTTCAGCACACAATCCTACTAGGAAACTGAGATCATTAAGTCTTTTCTCATGAATAACAAGACAGTCGAGGGCATTGCAAACACTTACACGTCTTGTCTTTGCATTGTTGATTATCTCTCTTCCTTTTTCCCTGTCGCCGTATTCATCAAAATAGGTATGACAGATGCCTGCACCGGTTTCGATGACAGGAATAGTTGCATTCTCACGTACAAAATCGATAAGATTCCTGCTTCCTCTTGGTATAATCAGATCAACATACTGACGGGCATTGAGGAGCTGGGATGTTTCACTTCTGCCGGCCGGGAGCAGAACAAGGACATCGGGATTTATCTTGTTCTTTTCAAGTATTGATCTTATAATCTGAACAATAGCAGTGTTGGAATTTATTGCATCACTTCCACCTTTCAGTATACATGCGTTACCTGATTTAAAGCAGAGAGAAAAGACATCAAATGTCACATTTGGTCTGGCTTCATAAATTATTCCAATCACTCCGAAAGGAACTGATACCCTTGAAATCTTCAGACCATTAGGCCTGATTGTCTCAGAAATGATCCTTCCAAGAGGTGAAGTCATTTCAGCCACTTTCCGGATGTCTGCTGCAATAGCATTAATACGCGGCCGGGTGAGCATAAGCCTGTCGTACCTCGGATCTGATTCATCCATTCTGTCAATATCCTTTTTGTTCTCGGAAATGATATAATCTTCATTCTTTAAAGCAGCTTCAGCAATAAGCATAAGAACCTTATTCACCGTATTCATTTCCAGTGAGCTCATCGACTGACCAGCGTTTACAACCCTCTTAAAAACAGGAGTACAGTTCATATTACTTCAAAGATTCCATTACTAAGTTTTGTATATTGCTTTTCTTCTCATCAAGTACCAGGAAATGATAATGAATAAAAGGCTTTTTCATTTTCTCACCCATATGCTGTTCCGTTTTCTTTGAATCATAATGGGATTTCCCCACACCAATTTTATTGCCTGCTTCGTCCTCGATACTTACAATATCACCCTTTTTAAAGGATCCGTGAACCTTTATTATCCCAACCATAAGAAGGCTGGAAGCTTTTTCTCCCAGAAGTGCATCGCGGGCACCATCATTTATTGTAACTGCACCCCTTGCGAATGTACCGGAATGAGACAGCCATTTCTTTACACCCGATTCCTTTTTATGTCGTGCAACAAAATGTGTGAAAGGAATATCCTTCTCTCTCACAATATCAGTTATAATGGCGTCTCTAGTTCCATTAGCAATAAACACATCGATACCCTGCGAGGCCATCTTCCGCGCAATTGAACATTTTGTTAACATTCCGCCTCTGCCGAAACCTGATCTGGAAGATGTAATATACTGTTCTATATCTTCTGTATCCTCATCAATTTCTGATATCAGTTCAGTGCCTTCCTCTCCCGGGAGTCCGGTGAATATCCCGTCAACATTTGAAAGGATAATCAAGGAATTACAGTCCATCATCGATGAGATCATTCCCGATAATTCATCATTATCAGTGAACATGAGTTCGTTTATGGATACCGTATCGTTCTCATTTACAATAGGAAGAACCTTATTCTCGAGCATTGCCGAGATGCAGTTTTTCATATTAAGATAATGCATCCTGTCCCTGAAATTCTCCTTGGTAGCAAGTACCTGTCCTGCCTGAATTCCATATTTCCCAAAGAGGAACTGATAGCTCGACATAAGCTTTACCTGTCCGATGGCAGCCCATATCTGTTTCGATTCAATGATATTGGTCTTTTTGGAAGGTGTAACTCCGTTTCTTCCTGCAGCTACTGCACCTGAAGAAATAAGTACTACCTCTATTCCCTGTTTATAAAGTATTGCGACATCCTCAACGATGCGAAGAATCCTTCCATCATTAAGCGAACCATCAGCCTGGGTAATAACATTACTTCCAACCTTAATTGCAATTCTGTTGAATTTAAGCTTATTGCTTTTCAATTTATTAGATTTTTTACTTTCTGATAAATATTTTGTCGCAAATTTAACATTAATAGTTAAAATAATATATATGTATAAAACATTAATTTTTATTGCATAATTATACAATATACATTTTCAATCTCTTTCCCTCAGCTAATTTGAAACAGAGCCAACGTTCCACAAATTAATCAGGTTAATTAAACAAAATATTCAAACATGACTTTTATCATGTTTTTGATTTTCCGTAGAGATGTAACACTCCCATTAATTAGTCATGTTACAAATATTCAGAGGTTATAGCTCTATTAAGTCCCAAAACAATTACCTGATAATGATCTGTCCTTCAAGCTTTACGTCGGCTGAAGATGAACCCACAAAAAACTTAACCTTCCCGGGCTCCAGAATCCATTTCTTCTGTTGGGGATCCCAGTAAGTCAGATCATCTGACTTAATCGGAATTGATACCTTCACAGATTGTCCTTTCTTAACCATGATCCTGCTGAATCCCTTCAGAGCAATGGAAGGCCTTTCAACTTTTGAATCGGGGAAACCTGCATAAATCTGGGCAACTTCATCACTATCCCAGTTACCTGTGTTTTCAAGGGTAAAAGAGATATTCAATGTTTCGTTGTTTTTAAGAGTTGTTTTATCAGTTTTTAAATCCGAATATCTGAAAGATGTGTATGTCAACCCGTAGCCAAACGGGAAAAGAGGTGGATTTTTATCGTACATATAGGTTCTTCCGTTCCTGATATTGTAATCAAGGATCGGTGGCAGTTTATCAATCGAAGTCACCCATGTCTGAACAACTCTTCCGGCGGGACTGACCTTGCCTGAAAGTATATCAGCCATGGCATTTCCCATCTCCTGGCTCGATTGTGTTACATGCAGAATTGCAGGCACATTCTCCTTCGACCAGTTGATGGCAAAAGGAAAACTTGAAACAAGTATAAGTATCGTCTTTGGATTGGCAGCTCTTACAAGTCTGACCAGATCTTCCTGTTCAATATTTATGGCCTGTCTGTCAACATCCTCACGACCATCGCTCGGAACATAATTCTGACCCCAGCCCAAACCATAGCTGAGCGGATGGTTCCCGATACAAACAATAGCCACATCACATGCTTTGGCAGCAATTACTGCCGAATCAGCTTTGTTTCCGGAAGCATACATGATCTTCAGACTGTTGCCAAATGCATTCCTTATACCTTTCAGAATACTTACATTATAGGGAGGTGTTCCTGTATACCAGTCGGATATAACTTTATCGGCAGAAGGACCGATAACAGCCAGCGATTTTATCTTACTGAAATCAAGCGGAAGCAGGTTGTTTTCATTTTTAAGAAGTACTACTGACTTTTCA
>Ga0334722_10006905_pt1 | contig 11119 bp, 15 predicted proteins | sample C3_bottom_MG_FD_207210 | JGI IMG/M metagenome (GOLD analysis project Ga0334722, IMG submission 207210) | Sediment microbial communities from Yellowstone Lake, YNP, Wyoming, USA - C3_bottom | ecosystem: Environmental > Aquatic > Freshwater > Lake > Sediment | place: USA: Wyoming | collected...
TGCCGCCGTCCACGATGATCGTCCGGGTCCAGCCATCATCGGTCCTGAGCGAGATCCGCGAGCCGGAGATCGAGGTGATCGTGATCTCGTGGAGGCCGCGCATCCCGCCGGGGTGGCCGCCCAGGGGTCCGTTGCCGAAGAGATGCCCACCCGCGGCGAGATCGATCGCCGCCCCCGAGGTCGTGCCCGTGGTGTCGGCGTTGTCGGCGGCGAGGGTCCCACCGGGCGCGGCCCAGGCGCCCGCCGCGAGGATCCCGACGGCGATGATCGCCGCCGCAACCGCGCCGAGGAGACCGATCCTGGCGAGTGGTGGTCCGGTCCGTTCGACCGGGTTTGCTGTCTGCTGGTCCATGGTGTCTCCGATTGCTTCCGGGCTGCCGAGTCCTTGTGCGGCCGCCGCTGGCAACAACCTTGGCGACTGGTTCTGACAGGATCCTGATAATCGGAGACCCAGGGGCTGTCGATTCGCGGGTGGTGTGTTCGTTGATCCTGCACGGCGGCAGACGACCGCTCGCAAGATCCCGGCGAGGAGAGACAAGTGGCGAATTTCGTGTTGGTCTACCACGGCGGCTCGATGCCCGAGACGCCAGAGGCCGGCGCCCAGGTCATGAAGGCCTGGACTGACTGGTTCGGGGTCCTTGACGGGGCTCTGGTCGACGGCGGCAATCCGGCGTCGCGCTCAAGGACGATCGCGCCGAACGGCGCCGTCAGCGACGACACCGGCGGCCCCACGGGCTACTCGATCATCAAGGCCGATTCGCTCGATGAGGCCGTCGCGCTCGCGAAGGGCTGCCCGGTGCTCCAGGGTGGCGCATCGGTCCAGGTCGTGGAGACGTTCGCGATCATGTAGCCGGCCGGGTGGTGGCGGCCGACCGCTCGTCGGCCGCCGCCCACGGCGCTGCGTCAGGTCTACTCGGCGGGTTGATCGTCCGCCAGATCAGACGGGCTCAGATCAGACCGGCCTGAGATCACGCCGGCTTGGCGACCGTGATCGACGTGCCGGTGCTGTCGCCATCGGATTCGTGGTTCGCCACAGGGTCGTAGGTCGAGCCGGACTTGGCCACCGAGGTCACGGTGAACGTGACGCTTGTCGTGCTCGCGGGCAGCTTGGACTTGGTGACGGTGCATCGGCCGGTGGACCCGGTCGTACAGGTCGCGGTTCCCAGGCTGGTCGTGCCGCGGGTCCACGACCCGGTGACCACCGCCCCAGCCACCGCCGCCTCGGTCGAGGTGTGGACACCGATCGTGACCTGCGCGTTCCAACGCGTGCCTGACTTCGTGGCGGAGCGGTCGAGGTCGCCCACGTGGATTGCCGACGGTGGGGGCGGAGCCGCCCCGACGGTGATGTTGACGGTCGCGGGATCCGTTGCGCCGGATGGATCGCGGGCGGTGTAGCCGAAGGCGTCCGGCCCGGAGTAACCGGCGGCCGGGGTGTAGGTCACCGACCCACCGGGCCCGATAGTGACGGTTCCGTGGCTTGCCGCGCCGACGCTGGCAACGGTCAGCGCGTCGCCGTCGACGTCGGTGTCGTTGGCGAGGACGGGCACCGCGATCGCGGTTTGATACGGCGTCGAGGCGGCGTCGTCATTGGCGAACGGCGGATCGTTGACCGGGCTGACGGTCACGCTCACCGATCCCGAATCCGTCGCGATCCCGTCGCTCACGACGTAGGTGAACGAGTCAGGGCCGTTGTAATTGGCCGATGGCGTGTACGTGACGGTGCCGTTGGCATTGGCCAGGGTCGTGCCGTGTGACGCGGCGCCGACGCTGACGAGCGAGAGCAGATTGCCGTCCGCGTCGGTGTCGTTGGCGAGGACCGGGATCGGCCCGCCGACGTCCTCGCTGACGGTGGCCGTGTCATCGACGGCTACGGGTGGCGTATTCGGGGGCGGCGGCGGCGGAGGCGCCACGCTGAATACGGCGCCGTCGGCGTTGATGACGCCGCAGCCGAAGTACTTCGGGTAGCGCGGGTCATTCGTGGGAATCGGGGTGGACCCATAGACTGTCATGACGCCGAAGCCGACATCGGCCGTCGAGCAGATCGCGGATCTGGCGTCGTCGAGCAGCCCGGGAGTGCCGGTGTCGGCTAGTCCCGCGTCGAGCAGGAGGGCGAGAGTCCCCGCGAGGTGCGGTGCCGCCATCGAGGTCCCGCTCAGGAACGCGTACCCTCGCGGGTCGCAGAGCATGCACGGGCCGATCGGCACCGCTGAGGCGATCTGGTCGCCCGGCGACGCGACATCGACCTCGGGTCCCGTGCACGAGTAGCCGGTCAGCGCGTTGTTCTCGTTGGTGAAGGTCGTGGCGAGGACCTGCGGGTACGCCGCCGGATAGACCACGGCGCAGCCATACAAGTATTCCCAGATGTTGAGCGGATCGATGTTGCCCGACGCGGCGGCAAGCAGGACGCCGCTCGCCGAGGTCGCCTCGATGGCAGCCTGGAGCGTCGCGGAAACGTCATGGCTGCCGATGCTCATGTTGACGACGCGGATGTCCTCCGCGTTCGTTGCGTTGTAGCTGACGATCCAGTCGAGGGCGGCGATGAGGCCCGAGTACTCGCCCACGCCGTCCGCGCTGAGGATCTTGAGGGCGAACAGCTGCACCCCGGGCGCGACACCGGTCACGAGGTATCCGTTGTGCTCGGCCGCGAGGATCCCGGACACGTGGGTCCCATGGCCGTTGTCGTCCATCGGGTCCGCGTCGTTGTTGAAGAAGTCCCAGCCACCGGCGTAGATCCCGTTGAATTCCGGGTCCACCACGTACGGGTTGTCGAGCGGATCGTCGTGGATGTAGTCGATGCCGGTATCGATGACCGCGACCTTGATGCCGCTTCCGTTGATCCCTGCCAGGTGGGCCGCGCGAGACCCGATGTGCTCGACACCCCAGGCATTCTCGTACTCGAGGTCGCCGGTAGCCGGCCCGTGGTCCAGGGTGGTCAGCTTCCCGTCGATTTCGACGCCGGTCACGCCCGCCTCGGCCGCGAGCCTCTTGAGTTGGCCCCGGGGCACCTCCGCGGCGATGGCATTGACGATGCCGTAGCGATGCCTGACCTTGCCCTCGAGGCGCTCGATGGCCTGCTCGTCGGCCCGACCCGGGTGGCCGGAGTAGGCGACGATGACGTTGACCTTGTCGGCGTTCGAATTCGCCGGGGCCGCGGCCACGACTGGCGGCAGTGCGGCCGCGACGAGGGTGGCGACCACCAACGGGAGCAGCGCGCGGTGCGCCCTGTCGCGAGGCTGGAGACGCACGTTCGGACCCCCAGGGCAGGGACGTGGACCGGAAACGAGCACTCACGGTACGCCAGCCGGCGCGTGGGCGACAAGGGGTGTGAGCGACCGTCAGCCGCGCTCGGTGCCCTTGGGCGCCTCGCGCATGATCCCGACCTGGTTCCCGTCCGGGTCCGTGACGAACGCCTTCCACAGGTCGTAGTCGGGCGCGCCGTACGGGACGTGGGGCTGCTGGCGGGGCTTCGCGCCGCGGGCAAGGAGGCGTTCCCAGGAAGCCGCATCTGGACGGGAAGGCCCAGCACGCCCTCGTAGAAGTCCACCGCCCGATCGACGTCGCTCACCGGCACCAGGATCTGGCCGATGGCGTTGAGGTCGGTGGCTGGTCTCATGGCGGCCTCCTGTGCGGACATGGCGGCCTACGATACCCACGACTGCAGCGCGGGGAGAGGCCATGGAACCGTCCGCATCGATCGTCGAGGCCATGCTCGAGTTCTACCGGCAGCGTTCGGTCGCGAACGCCGCCGCCTTCGATGACCTCATCGCCGCCGCCGACGTGGTCTTCCTCGGCACCGCCGGCCACGAGTGGTTCGAGGACCGCGAGCGGATGCGGATGGCGTTCGGCTTCGAGGGCGTCCGCTTCACGCCCGGCCCGAACCCGCGCGCCTGGTCGGAGGGCGATGTCGGGTTCTTCATCGACACCCCGACCATGGAGATCGCGGAGGGTCGGATCAGGGTCCGGACGACAGTCGTGATGCACCGCGAGGCGGGACGCTGGAAGGTCATCCACGCGCACTACTCGGTCGGCATCCCCGACGAGCTCGCAGCGGAGGTTTCGCCGGCCTGACCGGCGGTCTATCCGACCGTGGACCTCCTCCCGCAACGCTCTTCGGCTGGAGTTGAGCCCGGGTCGTCGCGGGCCGGGGAACGCGGCCACGCGCCGGCCGAGGGCCACGCGGGGCCGATAGTCAGTGCCGGAAGGTCCCGACCAGCGTAACGGTCGCCAGCACGGTCGTGGTCGCAAGCGCGGCTCGGACGGCGCGCCCGTCGGGGTGCCCCGGCAGCCCGAGAGGGGCGGCGAGCGCGGAGACTGTGAAGCGATAGTGATGGCTTCCCGACGGCGGGCAGGGGCCGCCGTAGCCGACCTTGCCGAAGTCGTTCCGGCCCTGTTGCGGGGGGTCGGCGTCGGCGGGAACGGCCCGCGTAACACCGACCGAGGTCGGCGGCAGGTCCAGGACGCTCCAGTGGACCCAGTCGCGCCCGTCCGGATCGTCCACGAACAGGACGAGCGCCGCGGTCCCGACCGGAACGCCACTCCAGTCAAGCTGAGGTGAGACGTCCTGCCCGCGGCAGGTGTACTCGGCAGGGATCGGTCCTCCATCAGCGAAGGCGGGAGAGGTGACCACGAACGGGGTGGGAGTCATGGTTGTCGCCGCCTCCAGGGTCGGCTGTACGGTCTCGGTCGTCGTTGACGTCGGCGGCGGTGTCGTCGGCAGGTGAGCCGGGGAGGGTGCGGCGGCCGGCGCCGGCCCGTTTGATGCCGCGTCGCTCGAAGTTGTCGCGTCGGGCGGCCCTCCCGTGCCCGCCCCGCATCCGATCAGGAGGGCGGTCAGGGACACCAGGATTCCAGCGCGGCCCATCACCCTGCTGACAGGATGCGCCGCCGACAAACCAGAGGCAAGATCTCGCGTGACCTCACAGTCCGAGAACGTCGGCGAAGGCTCGTGCGATGACCCGGTATCCGATCGTGTTCGCATGGTTGTCCGGGCCCAGTGGCGCTGGTGCGCAGACCCACGTCCACTGGTAGATCCTGGCCACATTGATCGGAACCTGACCGGGCCCTGGCAGGTCCACGAGCGTTGCGAAGTCGTTCGACGAGAAGGAAGACTCGACATCCGCGACGCCAACGCCTGCGTCGGCGTAGATGCCGCGCAGCAGACCGTTGACGAGGCCCATCTGCGGGGCAGCGACGTTGACCGCGTAGTTCCGCCCTGCTGGGCCCTTTAGCCACGCCGCGAGCAGGGGGTCGTAGATCGTCATGCCGACGATCGGCACATCCGGCCCGGCAGCCGAGCGCAGCGCGGCGAGGATCGCCGGCAGGTTCGTCCCGATACTCGCCGCGCCGACCGGGACGGACTCATCGGCCGGGTACGGGAAATCGTTCGCCCCGATGGCGACGGTGACGAACGCCACCGTCGATCTAGTGGCGCCCAGGAACGCGACGGCCTCATCGAGCTGCGACCCGTGCGGGTAGCCGCAGATTCCGCCGTTGATCATGGTCGTGGTCGTCTCGCCCGGGCAGCCGAAGTTCATGAGCCTGAGCCTGGTGTCCTGCTCGCGGGCGATCCCGAGCAGCTGCTCGGCGAAGCCCGAATCGGTCCGGTACAGGTCGGCCGGATCGCCGATCGGCTGGACGCCGGCGGCCAGCGAGTCGCCGACCGAGACGTAATACATCGTGGCGTGGCCTCCGCCAGATCGCCGGCGCCGACAGCGCGCCGCCGGCGGTCGCGCTGATCATGACGCCGGCCCCGGCCGAACGTGTCGGGTACGCACGGCAGGTCCGGCGCAGGGGCCGCGCCCGCGCTACCGTTCACTGCCATGAATGCCGATGCAGATCGTGCCGCGCTCGAGGCGGCCCTCGTGGGTCATGGCGAGTACGAGCTCTTCGCCTGCGACCCGGCCCTCGCCGACACCGCCGCCTTCTGCGCCGCTTACGGGTTCTCCCCCGGGGACAGCGCGAACACGATCGTGGTCATCGGCAAGTCGAATCCACCCGTCTTCGCGGCGTGCGTCGTTCTCGCGACCCACCGACTCGACGTCAACCACGCGGTCCGCGACCGGCTCGGCACGCGCAAGGCGTCGTTCGCCTCAACGGACGAGACGCGCGATCTGACCGGGCAGGCGATCGGCGGGGTGACGGCCTTCGGGCTGCCGGCCGGGTTGCCGCTGCTCGTGGACGCCGCGGTGATGGCGCGGCCTCGGATCGTGCTCGGTGGCGGGAGCCGCAGCTGGAAGGTGATCGCGCCGTCGTCGATCCTTCTTAGCCTGCCGGGCGTGGAGGTCGTCGAGGGCCTGGCCAACCCGGCGTCCCCGTCACCGGAGGCCGGTCCGTCGTGAGCGCCGCGCCGAGGGAGCGAGATGTACGTCGTCGATGATGAGACCTTCCGGCGGACGCGATCGATCGTCGCGTCGCTGGCCGATGCGCTCGCGGCGCCGGTGGATGCGGGTACGGTACCAACTGATCTTCGCGCGCTGGTACGGCGAACAGCGGTCGACCTGCCGGTCGGCGGCGAGGCGGCATGGGTGGCCGACCTCAGGGACGCGCTCGGGCGGCTCTTCCCGATCGAGGAAATGTTCCCGCGCAAGCGCCGGTCAGGAAGGGCATAGCGGGGCCACGCAGTCGCCGGGGCGAACGACTCCAGACTGCCAGCCATGTATGGTAATCTAGGTGGCATGGAGAAGACGACCGTCTATCTCACCGGCGAGCAGAAGGCCGCGCTCGCCCGGGCCGCCCGATCGCAAGGTCGGAGCGAGGCCCACGTCATCCGCGCAGGCATCGACGTCATGACCGGCGGCCACCGGGCCGGCGACGCACCGGCGGCGCTTGCCCGGGATGTGCCCGGTGACGACGGTGGCCATGCGGGCGCGCCGTCATTGGATCGGCCAAGGTGGATCGCGCGAGAGGCGTTCGTGGGCATGATCCTGCGTAATCAGGCTGACTCCGGCCTCGGCGCCGAGCTCCGGGACATCGCGCCGGGCACTACTGAAGACGAGCCGCTCCCGTGAGCGACGGGCTCGCCGACACCAGCATCTTCATCGCCGGCGAAAGCGGCCGGCCTCTGCGGGCCGACGCGATGCCGGACCGGATCGCCGTTTCGGTCATCACCATCGGCGAGTTGCGTGCCGGCGTCCTCGCGGCCACCGACTTGGCCACCCGGGACCGCCGACTCGCCACCCTGACCGCCGCGATGGCGCTCGATCCGGTTCCCGTGGACGGAGAGGTGGCGGTCGCCTGGGCGCGCCTTCGCGTCGCGCTTCGCGACCTCGGTCGACGGATGGGCGTCAATGACTCCTGGATCGCGGCCACGGCCATCGCGCTGGACGTTCCGATGGTGACGCAGGACGCCGACCTCATCGACGTTCCCGGGCTCCGGGTGATCCGCGTCTAGCACGCGCGAGGTCGGCCGGCGGCTGCCGTGGCCGCTCCCGAACATGGGGTGGAGCCGACACTCGGATTTGAACCGAGGACCTGCTGTTTACGAAACAGCTGCTCTACCGCTGAGCTATGTCGGCGCCGCAAGAGAATAGCCGATGAGCATCTGGGCCGGTGAATCGTGGAGGCAAGGTCGTCAGCGCCATGCAAGGCGCGGATCGTGCCGGGCGCCGGGCGCGACTGCCTTGACAGATGTACGATAGGGCGTACATTGATGAGTACGATGAAGAGTGTGCCGATCAGCGACCTGCGACAGCGGGTGGCCGAGGTCATCGACGAGGTGCAGGCGAGCGATGAGCCGACGGTGGTGCTGCAACGCTCACGCCGAGCCGCGTACATCGTGAGCCCCGACCGCTACGAGCGCGATCAGGCCGAGCTCGGCGCGCTTCGTCGGGCGGTCTTCCTCACCGAGGTCCGCGAGGCGGAGGCCGAGTACCAGGCCGGCGAGGCGCAGCTGTTCGACGACGTCGACCAGCTGCTCGACGAACTTCGGGGCTGAATTGCGGCTCGCGGTTTCCAGTCGCTTCCTTCGGAAGGCCAGGAAGCTCCGAGAACCGCAGGCATCCATGCTGCGTGCCGCGATCCGCCGGTTCGCACATGACCCTAGGGATCCGCTCCTTCGTACGCACAAGCTCAAGGGCGACCTCGCGGCGTACTGGGCATTCAGCGTGGACGAAGACCTGCGTGTCCTCTTCCGATGGGAGGGCGACCAGGTGTTCTTGGTGAACCTCGGTTCTTACGATCAGGTCTACTGAGGCGGTCGAGTCGCCAAGGGGGGAACGGTCGCGTCATCTGGCGCTTCCATAGGCGCGCGAGAGTTCTTCAGGCGGGAACTGCTCGTCCACGGCCTTCTCGCCATTCCAGCCCAGGTTCGTGAAGCGCGGGATGAAGCGATAGCCCTGACCCGGGACCGTGGCAATGAAGCGCGGATGCCGATAGTCGTCCTGGAGCTTGATCCGCAGGCTACCGATGTGCCGGTCAACGATGTTGCTCTCGGCCACGAAGTCCGGGCCCCAGACGGCATCGAGGACCTCGTCCCGCGAGACGACCTGTCCGTTTCGACTGGCCAGGAGATACAGCAGGCTCTGCTCGATGCCGCTCAGGTGGACAACCGAATCACCGGCCCGAACCACCCGATTGAGGATGTCGATCTCCATCTCGCCGAGGGTGATGGTTGGGACGATCGGTCGATCCATACCCGATGCTCGCCGCGTGACGACGATCGACCGGGCGAGTAACTCCTCGGGCGCGAAGGGCATCGTCAGGATGTCGTCCACGCCGAGGTCGAAGGCCATGAGCTTCATCTTGAGGTCCCCGCGTCGAGTCAGGCCCAGGACAGGCGTGACGCTCCGCGCCAGGCTGTTCGAGGCGCCCAGGCTGCGCAGCAGGGCCGCGCTGTCGTCGTGGTCCATATCGACCACGGCCAGGTGCGGGCGCCGCTGCGCGAGGATCTTCTCCGCCGCGGCTAGGCTGTCCGCTGCCTCGACGGCGAACATCCCGTGATTCAGCGTGAGTTCAATCAGGTCCACGACCAGTGGACGATCGTGGAGAACGAGCGCGCGCCGGGGTTCATAAGGTTGATTGACCACGTGACTCTCCCTGGCTCCAATCAACGCGCGAGCGAGCCCGGCTACCGCATTGTAAGTCGAATGAGTGGGCACTCAACCTCATGACGTGTCGTCATGACATCCACCAACCGGGGCGCGACACTGCCTCTCAGGATGTTCAGGCCCCCTCCGCCGGAGGCGACCGCACGACACGAGAGGTACGAATTCAATGGGTTTCATCGCTTGGATCGTTGTCGGCGCGATCGCCGGCTTTCTGGCCAACCAGGTCATGGGGTCGCGCGAGGGCCTCGTGATGATGGTCGTTCTCGGCATCGTCGGCGGCCTTGTGGGCGGCTTCGTTGCAACAAGCCTGCTCAAGATTGGCTCCGTCGACGGCGTCAACATCGAGAGCATCATCATTGCCACCCTTGGCGCCATTGCCGTCGTCTTCGTGGCACGGGCCCTCAACCGTTCGGGTGGACTTCGCCGCGGGTAGATGCGACCGATGCGCGATGCCTTCAACCGGGCGGCCGACCGGGTCAACATCGGCTTGGGCTCGGCCTGGGCGCTTGTGCTGTCGGTCGTCGTGGTCGTCGTCTGGGCGTTGACCGGCCCGGTCTTCGGGTTCTCGGACACGTGGCAGCTCGCGATCAACACAGGGACGACGGTCGTGACGTTCTGGATGGTCTTTGTGATCCAGAACAGCCAGAACCGGGCCTCCAAGGCCGTCCAGCTGAAGCTGGACGAGGTCATTCGCGCGCTCGACGGAGCAGAGAACAAGTTCATCCGCCTCGAGGCCGCAACCGAGGCTGTCGTGGCCGAACGCCAGCAGAAATGAGCGTGCTAGCGCTCGACGCCGCGGGGCCCGATGTCAGCCGAGGGGATCTCTAGAGGGCCGGATTCATCAGGGAACCGTCGGATGACGCTCACCATCCGGGGCGGGATGCAGCCTGTGCGAACCGTTGCGACTGGCCGAATGGTTCTCCTGCTCCCCCTCCTCCTCGCGAGTCTTGTCTCGTGCGGCGGAATCACCGGATCGAACCCGTCGCCGACGCTCGGTCCGACTCCGACACCGATCGTGGCGCGGGTCTCGACCCCCCGGGGAGGCGGCCGCGCTGGTCCTCGCCACCGATCCGGACTTTCAGGGCGTCACCGAGCTCAATCCCAACCTCATCGGCGCGTCGGCGTGGTGGACCGCCGATCCCATCGCCGATGGCGGGTTCCGGATCACGATCACGAAGGGCTGGGGCGACTGTCCCGCCGGCTGCATCAGCAAGCACCGCTGGATATTCGAGGTCACCGCCGCCGGTGCAATCGCCCTGGTCGATCAATCCGGGGACGCCCCGCCGGAGGGTCCCATCCAGCCCTGACCGCCATCCGCCCCCATCGCGGTGGCATGATGGGCCGGCATGTACTCGTGGCTGCTGTTCCTGCACATCGCGGCAGTGCTCGCGTTCATGCTCGTGCACGGCGTGCAGGTCTCGGTCATCTGGAGGCAGCGCGCCGAATCCGACCCACAGAAGAACCTCGCGTTGTTTGAGGCCCTGCCAGATGTCAATCAGCTTCGGATTGCCGGCTCGGCGGTGATCGCGACCGGCCTCGCGCTCGTGGTCAGCGAGTCTCTCTGGGGGCAGGGCTGGATCTGGCTCTCGCTCGTCCTGCTCGGCGCGATCTGGCTCGCGATGCGCGCCTACGGCGGCGCGTATTACACCCAGATTGAGGCAACGGCAACCCGTGCCATCGAGGTGGACGGGTCGCCGGACGCGGCCGAGGCCCTCGAGGCATTCGCCCGTGCCCGCCTCTCATGGCACCCCTCGGGGCTGACGATCATCGGGCTCGGCGGGCTCACCCTCATCCTCTGGCTCATGACTTTCAAGCCCTTCTGAGGGTCCCGGTGGAACTCGCCGTCGCGCTGATCCAGACCGACGCGGGAACCGACCCGGTGGCGAACGTCGCCCGGGCGGCGGAGCTCGCCGACAAGGCCGCCGGCGCTGGGGCGCGACTCATCGCGCTGCCGGAGTACCTCCAGTACCGCGGCTCCGACGACGGCTTTCGCGCCTCGGCCCGGCCGATTCCCGGACCCCTCACGGCGCCTTTCTCGATGGTCGCCGCCCGGTACGGCTGCTGGATCCTCGCCG
>Ga0334722_10006906_pt1 | contig 11119 bp, 7 predicted proteins | sample C3_bottom_MG_FD_207210 | JGI IMG/M metagenome (GOLD analysis project Ga0334722, IMG submission 207210) | Sediment microbial communities from Yellowstone Lake, YNP, Wyoming, USA - C3_bottom | ecosystem: Environmental > Aquatic > Freshwater > Lake > Sediment | place: USA: Wyoming | collected...
AAATTCAAGAGTGACCTCGGGATATTTTTGAGACAGAGAGAGGACGGCTATTTCCTGAACCTTGCCTTCAATGTCGCGGGTATTGGATTGAATATGATCGGCGAGATATTGAACGGCTTCGGGGGCGACGCTAATCCCCTTTTCCTGGGCCTTTTGAGAAATAATGGCCGAGCGCATTTCGAAATCCGGGAGTTGGATGTCGACGGTCAAACCACCCATGAAACGAGAGACCAAACGATCTTCCAGACCTTTAATGTCGGCGGGCTTGCGGTCGGAGGTAAGAACAACCTGTTTGCCGGACATGTGAAGAGCATTAAAGGTGTGAAAAAACTCTTCCTGAATATATTCTTTGCCGGCGATAAATTGAATGTCGTCGACCAGAATACAGTCGAGATTGCGGTATTTGTCCTTGAACTGGTTAATGTTTTTTGATTTAAGGGAAGAAATTAGTTCGTTGCCAAAATTCTCGGCGGGAAAGTATTTAACCTTAAGGGAGGGGTTGTTTTTGAGAAGTTCGTGGCCAATGGCTTGCATCAGGTGGGTTTTGCCGACCCCTACCCCACCCCAGATAAAAAAGGGATTGTAGGAAAGTCCGGGATTTTTAATGATCCCCTGGGCGGCGGCGAAGGCAAAATTATTACTATTGCCGACAATCAATTTATCAAAAGTGTATTTTGGGTGAAGATTGGAGATGTTAAAAGCGTGTTTGGCGGGAGTGTAGGATAAAAGAGGGGTGGATACCGGCTCGGGCCCGGAACTGATCGGTTCCTGAACGATAAACTGAAGAGTGTTGTTGGTTTTGGTTTGATTGTCGAGGGCGTCTTTGAAATAGGAATAATAGCGTTTTTGGTTCATGTCGGCAAAATAAGGACTGGCACAGGAAAGAGTGGCGGTGTCATTCTGATAGGCGACAAGCTGGGTTTTGGCAACGAAAGTTTGAAATACAGATGGAGCCAGAACTACCCGAAGTTCTTCCTGAGTATTTTTCCAAAGACGGTCTAGATCCATAATGTAAAATCCCTCTCGTCCCGCCACTGCGGGACGTTTCTCCCTTTGAAGAAAGGGAGACTAAAACAAATAATAAATATAAATGCAAAGAATAGGCAGATTTTGTTCAACCAGGCAGGGGGGAATGTCGAGTTATTCACATCATCATAATCGAGTTTTCCACAATTGACAATGAGTCAAATTATAAAACCCTTTGGTGCTTTGCACCACCTTTCCCTTGACAGGGCACCATAAAATTAAATAATAAATATTTTATGATAAAATAGTCGATATGAAACAAAAGGGAACTTACCAACCAAAATCAAAAAAACGAGTCAGGGTTCATGGATTTCTGAAAAGAATGCTTACCCAGGACGGAAGGAATGTCATTAAAAGACGAATGGCCAAAGGTAGAAAAAGAATTACGGTGTCAAGCGAGAAATAAAAACTAATCCTCCCGCCCTGCGGGCACCCTCCTTTGACAAGTAGGGTAGAACAGATATAACCATAGTTTGTGAGATAATATTTTGTGTTAAAAAAGATCAACCGGCTACAAAAAAGAAGTGATTTTGAATTGCTGCGTAATGAAGGACAAATGGTGCCGGGAAACTTAGTTGGGATGTTGTGGCTAAACGAAGGCGGGAAAGAAGAAAACAGGTTCGGGTTTGTGATTTCCAAAAAGATCTCCAAAAAAGCAGTAGACAGAAACAGAATAAAACGACTATTGTCGGAGGCAGTAAAAATGAATCTGGGTAAAATAAAAAGCCAGGGAAATAAAATTGTATTTTTGACAAAAAGGACAATGTTGGACAAAAAAATGGCGGAGGTGGAGTCGGAAGTTAAGCAAATGCTGGGAAAAATATAAAACCCTTCCGGCCTGTGGTCACCTTCCCTTGACAGGGCAGGCAAGTAAACTTAACACTGAAATATGAAGCAAATAATTTTAAATTTACTGAGGTTTTATAAACAATATATTTCAAATGGCAACTATTGTCGGATGATGCCGACATGCAGTGAATACACTTATGAGGCAGTGGAAAAATATGGGGCGGTAAAAGGGTTGTGGCTGGGCCTGGGCCGGACATTAAAATGTCATCCATGGGGTAAAAGCGGAATAGATTTGCTAAAATAAAAGACTAAACCCACCCGCCCTGCGGGCACCCTCCCTTGACAAGGAGGGTAAAAAATAATTAATAATATAAAAATAAAATGAATTTATTTATTGCGCCGTTCGTTAATGCCCTGTTCGGATTCTATTATTTGGTGGGGAATTTGGGCTGGTCGGTGGTACTGGTGACAGTGCTTATCCGGATAATTTTAATACCACTGGTATTGCCAAGCTTAAAATCAGCTAAGAAAATGACCGAACTTCAACCAAAGTTGAAAAAACTACAACAGGAATTCGGGAAAGAAAAAGAAAAGCTGGCAAAGGCCCAAATGGAATTATATAAAAGAGAGGGAATCAACCCCTTGTCGGGATGTCTGCCGCAGTTGCTGCAAGTGGCGGTACTGATCTTATTTTTTTCGGCGTTTAACATGGTGACCAATTATTCAATAGGCAACGGCAAGATCGAAGAAATAAACAGACAACTGATCCCCTCTTTTCAAATAAAAAACGATTTCAGATTTGACACCAGTTTTTTGGGCAGCAATTTGTCGGCAACTCCGGCAAAAATATTTAACCAAGGAATGGGCTTGAATTTGATCTTGCCATTAGTTCTATTACTGGGATCGGGGGTACTGCAATATTTCAGCTCAAAACTGATGATGCCGGCGCCAAAAGTGGATGAAAAAGCGGTGGCGGCGACCAAGGACAAAGAAGACGATATGATGGGGATGATGAGAACTCAATCAATGTACATGATGCCATTGATGACCATTTTTATCGGCTGGAGCTTCTCATTGGGAATATTGCTGTATTGGTTTGTGAATAGCGGGGTGATGTTGGCGCAACAGGTGGTGGTGGGGAAAATGGATAAGAATAAAGTTTAACAACACTTTTTGCAGTACTCGCTACCTTCGGGCTGTCCGCTTCGCGTCACGCGTTCGCTGCGTGCTGAAAAAGTATTGCTAAACTTATTATTCTGAAGAAATAGGGCTGTGTTAGAATAGGCACATGAATAATAAAGAAAGAAACGAAAAGATCCTCCAGTTGACCTGTGAAATGCTGGGAAAAATGAATTTTGAGGTGGATAAAGCTTTTGCCGAGGATATGGAAGGTGAAGAAAACCAGGTGTTGATCGGTCTGACGGTGGCAAACCCAGCGGGGCTGATCGGCTTTAGGGGCAGAAATTTGGCCGCCATTCAATTGATCCTATCGTTGGCAGTAAAAAATAGCTTGGGTGAATGGGTACGGATATTATTGGACGTTAACAACTACCGGCAGGAACAAAAAGAACGACTGGAAAGTATGGCCAAAGGGTTGGCAGAAAAGGTATTAACAACAGGCATTGCTGCAGAAATGACTAATATGAGCTCGTATGAGAGACGGCTTTGTCATATGGCGATTGCGGAAATGGAAGGGATAAGTTCGGAATCGGAAGGAGAGGGAGAAGAGAGACATATTGTGATAAAACCAAAAGCATAGTTGGCTCATAAACAAATTTTTTGCAGTGCGCGCTACCTTCGGGCTCATTCCTTCGCATTCGCTGTGCGCTGAAAAAATTGTTTATTTCGCCCCATTACCATTGGTTGGTTTTATCACTGTGTTAAGATAGGGCGTGAAGGGATTTTGGGGTAAATTAGAGAACTTGATGCTGTGGCTGATGATAGCGGTAATCCCGACCCAAATCGGGAAACATTTTTGGCCAAAATGGAGCTTGGTGGCGGGGATAAGGGTGGATTATTTATCGGTAGTTTTGTATGGAGTAGATTTGTTGTGGTTGGGATTACTAATAACTTGGATTATCAGAAAAATTATTGATAAAAAACTGAAGATAGGGGTTGGTTTTTTGGGAATATTGACAGGGATTTTTGTGTTGATAAATGTTCTGGTGGCGGAGAATAAGGGGGTGGCGGTCTATAGCTGGTTTCGGATCGGCCAATGGTTTTGGTTTTACCAATATTGTGTAAAAAATAAAATGAAGGTGAGGGAGATATTGGGGGCGGTAATCCCCTGGTGGGTGGTCGGGGAAAGCTTATTGGGATTGGCCCAGATGGCCAAGGGTGGCAGTTTAAACGGGCTTTGGTGGTGGCTGGGCGAAAGAAGATTTAATTTTTCAACCATCGGAGTGGCCCAAATGTCGGTGTGGGGACAGGGAATATTAAGAGCGTACGGGACTTTTTCGCACCCAAACAGTTTGGCGGGATTTTTGATGATAGTTTTGGGTTTGTGGGTAGGACCAAACCCCTCTGCCCTTCGGGCATCTCCCCTTGACAAGGGAGCATTTAAAAAAAGAAGTATTTTTTGGTGGACAGTGGCTTGGCTGGCGGTGTTGGGAATAATACTATCTGGAAGTAGGACTATATGGTTGTTGACATTAGTGTTGATGATAGTTGGTTTTTTAAAGGTTTTTAAAGGAAAATTGGGAATAAAAAAAATAACCGGATATTTGATGATAATTTTGGGATTATTTTTGTTGGTTTTGGGGATGATAAATGTGAATTATCAAGTGAGGGATTTTTTGGGCGGTTGGGATAGCGATAGTTTGACAAAAAGGGTGAGTTTGAATGCGGCGGCAATAAAAATGTGGCGGGAAAATCTGATGGTTGGAGTGGGAGCAGGAAATTTTATTCCCAGATTACCGGAATACCAATCAGAAAACCAATTTTTTTGGCTGCAGCCGGTGCATAATATCTTTTTGTTGATCGGGTCAGAAGTGGGAATGTTGGGATTAATTATTTTAATATGGCTATTAAAAGACCTGTGTGAGAAAAAGAGTTTAAAGAAAAAATGGTGGTTGTTGGCTTTGATCTTGGCAAGCGGGATGGTGGACCATTATTGGATCACCCTACCCCAAAACAGATGGCTGCTGGCAATTGTGTTGGGAATAATTTAACCCCTCCCCCTTCGGGACCTCCCCTTGACAGGGGCGGCGAAAATAAAATTAAAGTAAAATAGAAGGATGATGAGAAAGCCGATCTGGAATACAATAGTGCAGATATTGGGAAAGATGGGTAGTGTGGGAATAAGCTTGATAACGACAGGAATCCTGACCAGAAAACTGGGAGTGACCGGATACGGAAATTTTATATTGATCGGATCACTTTTTGTGTTACTGGATTCGTTGGCGGATTTTGGGACAAAAACTATCGGAGTTCGGGAGGTGTCAAAGGATGAAGACAGAGAGGTGGCCAACCATATTTTTAACTTGAGATTGATAATGGCGGCGGCGGCTTTTGGAATCGGATTAGCACTGGTGTGGACATGGAAGGGATTGGTAGGTATACGCTGGGAGGCAACAGTGGCGATGTTGATGATATTTTTGACCTCAATTGCCGGTTTTTGGGAGATAATCTTTCAAAGCAAATTAAGGATGGATCTGAAGGTGGTGATGGATATCTGCTTTCCGGCAGTGTTTTTGGTTTGGTTGTTATTTTGGCAGGGCGGGGTTAATTTATTATTGGTTTTTGGGGTATATTTATTAGCCAGATTAGTAAGCTTGGCGGTAGGTTTTAACCTGGTCAGGGAGGTGTGGAAGGGAAAAATCAGTAAGTTTGACGCGACCAGAATGAAAGAGTTATGGAAGATCACCTGGCCGATGGGAGTATTTTTGTTGATGTATGCTACCTATGACCGGGCGATCGATAGCTTATTGCTACAAAATTTCTTTGGAGCGACACAAGTAGCTTGGTATGGATTGGCTTACAAAATGTACGGAGTGCTAATCCAGCCGGCCTATTTTTACGTTAATAGCATTTTCCCGATGATGTCGGGAAAGGTGGTCAATAAAAAAGAACTATTCGGGAAATCGGCCGGATTGCTGCTGGCTGGAGCGGTAGTCCTGGTGATGGGAGTATATTGGCTCTCTCCATGGATGGTGGGAGTATTGGGGGGAGAAGCATTCGGACCATCAGTGGCAATATTAAGGATTTTAGCTATCGGATTGTTTTTTTCTTATATCGGACATTTGGTGGGATTTACCCTGATATCACAGGGTGGTCAGAAAGAAATGCTGAAGGTAGGAGCAGCCGGATTGGTATTTAATTTGATCTTTAACCTGATCTTTATCCCCCGATACGGGATGGCGGCGGCGGCCTGGGTAACGGTGGTAACGGAAGCTTTGGACACAGGCATGATGACCTGGCTACTTCTAGTCAGAGTAAAAAGAATCTAGTTTTGTTATATTCCCCTACTTAAAATACTGACAGATTTTCCTTATATAAACACGTCAAAATAGCACAGTAATGACAGGTTTTTCCTACTCTTTTAAGAGTATTAGCTTTGTTGGTAAAGACAATTCGGATCACAAATCAATACAAATACCCAATCTTAGTTATGACATTTTTTCACGTTCTTGAGATTAAATCAAAACAAATTTTGAACAATAACCGCATAATATCCGAATTATTACCGCTAGGTGAAAGGAGGCAAGATGTTCTAAAATTGAGCTATGTTAAACCAGATACCGGTGGCGGTCGTAAACGGAATCGAAAAATTCGGAGCCAAACAAGTGGCGGAGCTCCTGGTGGAAAATGATATTAGGGTGATCGGGGTGGGTGAGTACAACGGGGGATGGAGCGATTTGAAAAATTTTGAGATCAAAGACGGTTTGGAGGAAATCGAGGGGGAAGCGGACTATTGGTTTGATCTGCGGGGGGAAAAAGAAGTTTGGAAAAGGGCAGAAAAGGAGAAATCGAGATTAACAATTATTGGAGTGAATAAACCAGCGATAACTTCAGGGGAATTGATCGGATCGGATGTCAATTGGAGAGTGGTGAATGTTCATGGGGTTTATGGAGAAGGAATGGATGAGGGGGAAATAAAGGAAATTGGTTATTTAATAAAGGCGATCAGGTTGGCAGTGGCCAATAAAAATCTAGTGTTGCCAAAGAGAAATAAAAAATTACGACTGGTAGCTTTGAGCGATTTTCGGGAGGCAGTATTTAAGGCCAGTTTTTTGTCGGGGACGGAAAAAGAGACCTTTGAGATATGGGGAAGAGAAATAAACTGTGAAGATCTGGCAAAAGTGCTGATCGAGGAAGGGAAAATGACCAGGTTTAAAGTGGAAGAGGAAGAAGTAAAACTGGAGATACCGGATGATGAGAAAGTGTCTAAAGATTGGAGAAAAATAAGGTGGCAGCCGGTGGTGGAGCTGGGGGAGGGGATGAGAGAAACCATGCAATATTTTTTTTCAAAAACTGATGAGGAAAATAGGAAAAAAAAATCAAATCCGATACAAACCCCCCAACGGCCGATGGCCGTTACCCCCCTTGAAAAAAGGGGGCCAGAACAAAAAAAGGAAAATATAAAAAGGTTTGAAGTGATGGTGGAGGAAGAAAAACCGCCGGAAGATTTTGGAAAGATGCCAGATGACGGAAAAAAGAAAAATATAGTAAAGGCGGAAGTGGTAGAGAAGACAAAGGAGCCGGAGGACGAGCCGGAAGAAGCGTTTGAGGAGATCAGGCCACTGATTGTGAAGAATTCGAATGTCAGACCGGTGGGTCAAATCCCCCCTACACCCCCCTCCTTCGGCAAAGGGGGACAAGAGCATGTAACGGAAAGATTTGTAAAAGAGAAAAGTAAGTTTGGTTTGGGAAAATACTGGCAGCTGGGGGTGTTGTGGATTGGGGTAGTGGTTCTGCTGGCGATAGTAATTTTGGGGTGGAAGAGCTATCAAGTGTTTGCCGGAATAGGAAAAATCGAGAAGTTGATAACCGAAAGAAAATTTCCGGAAGCGACCCAATTGATAAATAAATCCTTATCGTTGGCAAAATCGGAGGATGCTGTTATTGAGAGTTGGGAAATCAATAAATGGATTTGGGGACGAAGATATCAATCGGTCCTGAAAGCAATGGAAGAGGGACTGGTGGTTGGGAATAAAGCAGTAGATCTGAGCCAGAGGGCGGAGACCATTAACGGAGCCATTTTTAATGATCAAACCATTGATTGGCAGAGTGAACTGACGGGATTAAAAAAGAATTTAGAGGAAAGTAGCGATCAGCTGGGGATATTGCAGGCGAGGTTGTCGGGAGATTGGAGCTGGGTACCGGAAAAATGGCGGGGAAAACTGACAGCTGTCAAGCAACAGTTAAATGAGGTATCAAATCTGGTAGCACTGGGAAAAAAGGCAGTGGAAATATTGCCGACAGTTCTGGGGACTGACGGAAAGAAAAGAGAATTTATGGTGCTGCTGCAAAACGAGAACGAATTGCGGGCAGGAGGCGGGTTTTTGGGATCGTGGGCGATCCTGGCTTTTGAAGGCGGACACTTGACTAATTTTGACGTAAAAGACATCTATCAGGCCGATGGACAACTGAAGGGACACGTGGAACCACCCATCCCCATCAAAAATTATTTAGGGGAAGCAAACTGGTATATGAGGGATTCAAACTGGCAGGCGGATTTTACAGCAGCAGCAAAAGATATCCAGTGGTTTTTGGACAAAGAAACAGGCAGACAGGTGGACGGGGTGATCGGGGTGAATTTGGCGGTGGCCAAAGCAGTACTAGGGGTGACGGGGGAGATATATGTGCCTGATTTTAAGGAAAAGATAAACAAAGATAATATTTATGAACAGGCGGAGTTCTATTCGGAGACAAATTCGTTTGCCGGATCAACCCAGAAGGCGAGTTTTTTGGGGTCTTTGGGAAAACAATTATTTGAACAGATCAAAACTTTAAGTGCGGACAAAAGGTTGCAATTGGTGAAGGCGGTAATAGAAATGCTTCAGGAGAACGAGATACAGGTGGCCCTAAACGACAAAACGGCGGCAGGGATAATGGCGGAAGCGGGGTGGAACGGGGCGATCTATAACGGAAAATGCCCAACGACCGGCTCGGGGCGGGCTCAAAATTGTTTTGCCGACTATTTGTATATAGTGGAGTCTAATTTTGGGGTAAATAAGGCAAATTTCTTTCTAAAACGAAGCATTGACCGGGTAGTGGATATCAGCCCGGGGGCGATCGGACGGGTGGTAAAGATCAATTATGAAAATACAGCCAAAAACAGCAATTGGCCGGGAGGGGATTATAAAAATTATTTGAGAGTTTATATTCCGGCCAGCTCAAATTTGGCGGAAGTGAGTATAACCGACAGCCGGGGAGGAAAAACAATAATCCCGACAGGTGAATTGAGCATTGCCCAAATAAAAGGTAAAAAAGAGGTTGGATTTTTAGCAACCGTAAAAGCCGGGGAGAAAAAAACGGTAGAAGTGAGGTATACCGATCAGATAGATTTGAGTAAAAGTAATAGTTTTTCGTATCTGGATTACGTTCAAAAACAATCAGGATATGGACAAACTTTGGTGACGACATTGGTGTCGATACCGGAGGGATGGCAACCAATGGGGGTGGAACCGATGGCCCAGCTGGTGAACGGGAAACTGTTGTTTAGTTTATATTTGGAGGGGGATATTAAAATGGGAGTAGAGCTGGGGAAATAGAATTTTGACTCATAAACAAATTTTTTGCAGTGCGCGCTACCTTCGGGCTCTCCGCCAGCTGGCGGATCGCATTCGCTGTGCGCTGAAAAAATTGTTTATTTCGCCAGATTATTTGATGACGTAGAATAGGTAGTGAGGAATTTTATACGTAAAAAGGAAGATTTTGTTTGTGAACATTGTGGGGAGAAGGTGAGAGGAGACGGTTATACCGATCATTGCCCAAAGTGTTTGTGGGGAAAACATGTAGACAGAATAATTCCCGGAGACAGGGAAAGTAGTTGCCGGGGAATGATGGAGCCAATAAGAGTGCTATATGAAAAGGGTATATATAAAATTTTATACAAATGCACTAAATGTAATCATGAATTCGGGGTAAGAGCCGCCGATGCTAAAGCTATGGCGAGCCGAGGGGATAATAGAGAATTGTTGGTGAGTATGGTAAAATAGATACATATGGAGTTATTGAAGATCGGCGGGATAAGAGACGGCCGGGATAGTTTGTCGCCGGCACAACAGGCAGAGCAATTATCAAAAAGGATTCACGAATTAGAGAGGTTGCCAATAAAGAGCGGCAGTGAAAAGGCGAGAAAGTTGGTAATAATCGGCCTAAGAAAGGATTTAAGAAGGATAGGAGAGCGCTAAGAATTACAGGTTTGAATGATATAATCGGGAGATATGAATTTTTTTGATAAATTTTTTCCAAAGAAGAAAAAAAACCCTAACCCTACCCTTTCCCTTGACAGGGCAAGGGAAAAAAAGAAAGAGAAAGATAATGATATCCCAAAGGAAATATTGGATAAATTACCGCCCGGAGTGAAGATAAAAAAAATTGAGATCGGACCAAAACAGATCGTCCGGGGGATATTGTATTTAATTTTAATATTTTGGATATTGTCGATATTAAGGCAGTTGTTGTTGCCACAGGAGATCGTTAATGTGACATTGTCAGAAGCGATATCAGCGATCAAAAAAGATCAGGTAAGTGAAGTGACGGTAGCCGATAATGATATTTTGGTGACGTTAAAAGACGGCGGGAAAATACTGGTGGCGTCAAAAGAACCGACAACTTCAATGGCGGAAATACTGCAACGAGAAGGGGTGGACTTGACGAGCGTGAAATTGAATATAGAGAACCGACAGGGGTGGAAAACGCTGGGGGATATTTTGGGGTTAGTGCTGTCAATCGGACTGCCGATAGCATTTATCGTTTGGTTTTTCGGCCGACAATCAGGCGGAGGAGCGGGAGGAATGTTCGGATTCGGGAAATCAACGGCAAAACTGTTCATTAAAGGCAAGCAAAACATGAATTTTAAAGATGTGGCCGGGGTGGAGGAAGCCAAAAATGATCTGATGGAAGTGGTTGATTTTCTTAAACATCCGGAAAAATACCACAAAATGGGAGCCAGGGCGCCAAAAGGAGTATTGCTGGTAGGACCGGCCGGAGTAGGGAAAACATTGTTGGCCAGAGCAGTGGCGGGAGAGGCAAATGTGCCATTTTATTCGATGGCGGGTTCGGAATTTATGGAAATGCTGGTAGGGGTGGGAGCTTCGAGAGTCCGAGACCTGTTCGGGACGGCTAAAAAAGCCGG
>Ga0334722_10006907_pt1 | contig 11118 bp, 6 predicted proteins | sample C3_bottom_MG_FD_207210 | JGI IMG/M metagenome (GOLD analysis project Ga0334722, IMG submission 207210) | Sediment microbial communities from Yellowstone Lake, YNP, Wyoming, USA - C3_bottom | ecosystem: Environmental > Aquatic > Freshwater > Lake > Sediment | place: USA: Wyoming | collected...
GTGCAGCACAAGTTGCAGCCGATTCGCCTGCAACCGCGCCTTGATGTCGCCCGCCGCATGGGCGTAGGGAAAGAGGAACTCCACCGCCTCGAAGCCGGCGCGCGCGGCGCGCTCGAAGCGATCGAGGAACGGCACTTCGGTGAAGAGCATCGTCAGGTTTGCGGCGAAGCGTGGCATGGTCGGGTTCCTGGGGCTGCGGGGTTTGCCGGGGGCGACGCATCCGGCATGCGTGGTGCTAGTCGAGCAGGCCGATCGCGGTCGGTGCGTCGCTCGGGTTCAGCGCGAGTTCCTCGAATTCGCTGACGGCATCGATCTCGGTGCCCATCGATATGTTCGTCACGCGCTCGAGCATCACCTCGATCACCACCGGCACCTGATACTGCGCCATCCACGCATTCGCCTGCTGGATCGCGGGCTTGATCTCGTCCTGCTTGTAGACGCGCACGAACTTGCAGCCCAGGCCCTCGACGACTGCCTTGTGATCGACACCGTATCCCTGCAGCCCGGGCGCGTTGATGTTCTCGAAGCCGAGCTGCACGCAATAGTCCATGTTGAAGCCGCGCTGGCTCTGCCGGATCAAGCCGAGGTAGGCGTTGTTGACGAGCATGTGGATGTAGGGCAGCTTGAACTGCGCACCGACCGCGAGCTCTTCGATCATGAACTGGAAGTCGTAGTCGCCCGACAACGCGACGATGGTGCGCTTCGGGTCCGCCACGCGCACCCCCAGTGCAGCCGGGATGGTCCAGCCCAGCGGGCCGGCCTGGCCGCAATTGATCCACTGCCGCGGGCCGAACACATGCAGGAACTGCGCGCCGGCGATCTGCGACAGGCCGATCGTCGTCACATACGTCGTGTCGCGCGGGAAGTTGTTGTTCATGCACTGGTAGACGCGCTGCGGCTTCATCGGCACCGCCTCGTAGTTCGTCTTGCGCAGCAGCGTGCGCTTGCGTTCGCGGCACTGTTCGACCCACTGGCCGCGCTCGCGCAACTGGCCTGCGGCCTTCAACTCGCGCGCCACCGCGACAAACTCTTCGAGCGCGGCTTTCGCGTCCGAGACGATGCCGAAGTCCGGGCTGAAGACGCGCCCGATCTGCGTCGGCTCGATGTCCACATGGACGAAGCTGCGGCCCTTCGTGTACACCTCCACGCTGCCGGTGTGGCGGTTCGCCCAGCGGTTGCCGATGCCCAGCACGAAGTCGGAAGCGAGCATCGTCGCGTTGCCGTAGCGGTGCGAAGTCTGCAGGCCGCACATGCCGGCCATCAGCGGGTGATCATCAGGAATCGTGCCCCAGCCCATCAGCGTCGGAATCACGGGAACGCCGGTCAGCTCGGCGAATTCGACGAGCAGCTCCGACGCGTCGGCATTGATGATGCCCCCGCCGGCGACGATCAGCGGCCGTTCGCTCGCCTGCAGCATCTGCATCGCCTTCAACGCCTGTTTGCGCGTCGCGCGCGGCTTGTACACCGGCAGCGGCTCGTAGGTGTCGATGTCGAATTCGATCTCTGCCATCTGCACATCGAACGGCAGGTCGATCAGCACCGGCCCCGGGCGCCCCGAGCGCATCAGGTGAAAGGCCTGCTGGAAGGCGCGCGGCACCTGCGCCGGCTCGAGCACGGTGGTGGCCCATTTGGTGACCGGCTTGACGATGGCCGTGATGTCGACCGCCTGGAAGTCTTCCTTGTGCATCCGCGCACGCGGCGCCTGGCCGGTGATGCAAAGGATCGGGATCGAGTCGGCCTGCGCCGAATACAGGCCCGTCACCATGTCGGTGCCGGCCGGACCGGAAGTGCCGATGCAGACGCCGATGTTGCCCGCCTTGGCGCGCGTGTAACCCTCGGCCATGTGCGAAGCGCCCTCGACGTGGCGCGCCAGGACATGGGCGATCGTCTGGCGTTCACGCAGCGCGGCGTACAACGGGTTGATCGCGGCGCCGGGAACGCCGAAGGCCTGGCTCACGCCTTCCTTCTCCAGCACCAGAACAGCGGCCATGATGGCTTTCATGCGGGCCATGAGCGTCTCCTTGGGGTTTTCGAAAGCGCGATCTTGGCGCGCTGGGCCCGTGGCGACAAGCCCGGTGCGACGATAACTGCTATTCCGCCTGGGAATCGCAGGTGCCTGACGCCGACCCTTGCGCCGCAGCGGCCCGACAGGCTCCTGCGAGCCTGGGCGGCAGAAAGCCGCCGGCTCCTAGCGCTGGGTTTCGAGCAACCCTGTCAGCGCCTGCGCGTCGATCGGGCGGCTGAACAGGTAGCCCTGGAACTCGTCGCAGCCCTGGGCTGCGAGGAAAGCGCGCTGGACGGCGGTTTCGACGCCTTCGGCAATCACCTTCAGTTTCAAGGTATGCGCCATTGCGATGATGGCGGTGACGATTGCCGCGTGATCGGCATCGCTGGCGAGGTCGCGGACAAAGGACGGGTCGATTTTCAGCGCAGCGATGGGCAGGCGCTTGAGCATGCCGAGCGACGAGTAGCCGGTGCCGAAGTCGTCGATCGCCAGGCCGACGCCGAGTTCGCCCAACTGGCGCGCGGTGGTGATGCTGAACTCGGGATCGGCCATCAGCATCGACTCGGTGACCTCGATTTCGAGGCTGGCTCGCGGCAGCGCGTTCTCGCTCAGCAAGCACTTCACCAGCGCCACCAGGCCAGGATGGCGAAGGTGGCTGGCGGCCAGATTCACCGCCACCGGCCCCGGGTTGAGCCCCGCGGCGCGCCACGCGGCGCTCTGGCGGCAGGCCTGCGCCATGGCCCATTCGCCGATGGGCGTGATCATGCCGATTTCTTCCGCGATCGAAATGAACTCGTTCGGCGGCACCAGCCCGCGCTCCGGATGTTGCCAGCGGATCAGGGCTTCCGCACCGGCGATGCGCCCGCTGCGGAAGTCGACGCGCGGCTGGTAGTGCAGCACGAACTCGCTATGTTCCAGCGCGCGCCGCAGCGCGGCTTCCATCACCAGGCGTTCGCGCGCGCGCGCGTTCATCGAATGGTCGTAGAACTGCAATGCGCCGCGCCCACCCGCCTTCGCACGGTACATCGCCGTGTCCGCATTCTTCAGCAAGGTATCGACGTCGGCGCCGTCGAACGGATACATTGCGACGCCGATGCTGGCGCCGATGAACAGCTCGGTTTGCTGAATGATCACCGGCTCGGCGAGTGAGGCAAGGAGGCGCCGCGCCACACTCGCGGCGTCGGTGGGGCCATGCAGCTGCGTCAGCATGACGATGAACTCGTCGCCACCGATTCTGGCAATGCCACTCGGGTGCGCCTCGCCGGGCACGCGACCGAGCGAATCGAGCGGCCGCATCGACCGCGCCAGGCGCGCCCCGACGGTTCGCAACAATTCGTCGCCCGCGCTGTGGCCGAGCGTGTCGTTGATGCGTTTGAAGTGATCCAGGTCGATGAACATCAGCGCCACCTGCTCGCCGCGGCGCTGGGCGTTGGCGATCGCCTGGTGCAGGCGCTCGATGAACAGGCGCCGGTTCGGCAGACCCGTCAAGGCATCGTAGTGGGCCAGATGCTGGATCTGCGCCTGCGCCTCCAGGATGTCGTTGATCGCTGCGCTCGCCCGCAGCATGAAGCGCACACGGTGCGGCAACAGGGCCCACTGGATGGGCTTGGTCAGAAAGTCGCTGGCACCGGCTTCGAAGGCGCGCGCTACCGACTCCATGTCGTGCAGTCCCGTCATCATCAGCACCGGGATGCGGTCGCCGCCGGGCAACTTTCGCAATTCGGCGCAGGCTGCGAAGCCGTCCATCACGGGCATGCCCACATCCATCAGCACCAGGTCTGCGAGCCTGTCGCGCATCGCCTGCAAACCCTGCTCGCCGTCGGCCGCCTCGATCACTTCGAAGCCGGCACGCTGCAGTGCTGCAAACAGCAGGCGGCGCTCGGCCGGATCGTCGTCGACCACCAGAACGCATTGCGGCGGATTCATGGCGTCAGCCTTTCCATCTCGGCAACGAGCAAGGGCCGCACGCGTTCGAAGTGGCGCTCGATCGCACGCAGCAGTTCGGCGGCTGCCGTCAACTCGCGCGCCTTGCCCTGTCGTTCGAGCTGGCGGCACAGTTCGCCCAGCTGTTTCGCGCCGACGTTCTGGCTCTCCGACTTGAACGAATGCGCGATGCGGCCGATCGCGGCCGGATCCTGGCGTTGCACCGCGTCCCGCAGCTGCGTCAGATGGCGGGCGGCCGCGTCCAGGTACAGGGCGATGATCTCTTCGATGATCGATCGGCCTTCGCCGTCGTCGAGCGAGCGGATGTCGGCCAGTGCAATGCGATCGAGTTCGGCGACCTGGCTTGGGGCATGCTCCTCGGGGATCGACTCCAGCCCCTGGCGCTCGGTCGGCACTTCATCCATCTCGATCCGTGCCGCCTCGTCGGGCAGCCAGCGCAGGACCATCGACTTCAGCTGGCTGCGCGAATACGGCTTGCTCAAGTGATCGTCCATGCCGCAGGCAAGGCTTGCGTCGCTGTCGCTGAGCAAGGCGTGCGCAGTGACCGCGATGATGGGGATGCGGCGCCCGTTCGGCTGCAACTCTTCCCAGGCACGAATCTCGCGCGTGGCGGCGTAGCCATCCATCACGGGCATCTGACAATCCATCAGCACGAGGTCGAAACCTCCGCTGCGCACCGCCCGCAGCGCCTCCTGGCCATTCGTCACGATGGCGAACTCGCAGCCCAGCGACTCGAGCATCTTGCGACCGACGAACTGATTCACTTCGTTGTCCTCGGCCATCAAGACCCGCCCTCGAATGCGCGGCTCCGCCACCCCGAGCGAAATCGGCATATCGCTCAGTTGTTCGCCCCCCAGGGCCTGCGCCAGCACGCGCAGCAGGTCCCGGCGTCGCACCGGCTTGTACAGGTAGGCATCGATGCCGATGGCGCGCGCGCGCTCGGTCGAGTCGATCGAACTCAGCGCGCTGACGACGACCAGCGGCAAGTCTCGCAGTGCCGGATCCGCACGAACCTTGGCAGCCAGCGTCAGGCCGTCAGACTCGGGCAGATTCATGTCGATGATCGTCGCCAGGAACGGATCGCCGGCGCGCTGCGCGGCGCGCAAGACCTCGAGCGCCTGGGCCTCGCCGAGCGTGGTTTCGCAGCGCATCCCGCCCGCGAGCAGGTGGCTCTGCACGAATTCGGCGCCGGTCAGGTTGTCGCCGGCCACGAGCGCGCGCCGGCCCGCAATCTCGGAATGAGGCGCGACCAGCGCTGCGCTGCTTGCGGCGCGCAGCGGCAGGTTGAACCAGAAGGTGGAGCCGCGGCCTTCTTCGCTGTCCACGCCCATGTTGCCCTGCATCATCTGCACCAGATTGCGGCTGATCGCCAGGCCCAGGCCCGTGCCGCCAAAGCGCCGCGTCGTCGAGTTGTCGCCCTGGACAAACGGCGTGAACAGGTTGGCCCGAACTTCAGGCGACATGCCGATCCCGGTGTCGCGCACATTGACCTGCAGCCGGTCCTGCGCTGCCGGCATCACTTCGATCGCCACCGTTCCGCGGGGCGTGAACTTGACTGCATTGCCCACCAGATTCGTCAACACCTGGCGAAAACGGAACGAGTCGCCGTGAATCGAAAGGGGCAGGCGCTCATCGACGCGCCACACCAGCTCGAGGTTCTTGGCGTGGGCGCGGGGCGCGATCAACTGCACCACATCCTCGACCGATTGATAGAGGTCGAAGTCGATTCCCTCCACCTCGAATTTGCCGGCCTCGATTTTCGAGAAGTCGAGAATGTCGTTGATGATGGACAGCAGCGTCTCCCCGGAGCTGCGAACCGTGTCGACGAATGCGCGTTGCTGGTTGTCGAGTGGCGTTTCCAGGAGCAATTCGGTCAGGCCGAGCACACCGTTCATCGGCGTGCGGATTTCATGGCTCATGTTGGCCAGGAATTCCGACTTGGCCTTGTTCGCGTTTTCCGCCGCGGAGATGGCCGAGCGCAGCTCGTGTTCCCGGGCGCGCAGCGCCTGCAACGCCAGCGCACGTTCCGTGGTGTCGAAGAACGCGGTAATGATGCCCACGACAATGCCTTGCGCATCCACGTCGGGCACGTGGCGACCGGAGTGCCAGACCGGGTTGCCTTGGGGGCCGATGCGCCGGCGCTCCAGAGAAACCGACTCGCCGGTCAAGGCCAGACGCAGGTTCGGTTCGATATCCTCCCAAACCTCCTCACCCACCACGTCCCTCACCGCCCGATCCGCGACCTCGGCCTGGGTCTTGCCGAGCCACTGTTCCTGGGCGTGATTGATGTAGCGATAACAGAACTGCGCGTCGATGTACGACACCGTCACCGGAATCTGGTCCATGATCAGGCGCAGGCGTCGCTCCGAGCGTTGCAAGGCGTCGACGGCGCTTTGTTCGTCCGACACATCGAGCGCGACGATCTGGCAGCCGAGCGCCGCACCACTGCGGTCCAGCCCGGGCAGCAAGAACATCTGCAGCGTCTGCGGCGATTGATCCGGTTGCAGCGACGACAGACGCAGGCACTGCGGGCGCCCCTGCCTCAGCACAACCTCGAGAGGCGACACCAGCCTGGCGCCATTCACGGCGCCGAAGACTTCTGTCAGCGCTCGGCCGATGATCTGTTCGCCGGCGCAAGACAGCCAATGCGCCATGGCCGGGCTGGCGAAGGTGCACAGGCCCTGGGCGTCGACCAGGGCCATCATTGCGTTCGCGCTGGCCGGGACCCTGAGGCTCACCGTGCCCGCGGCGACTGTGGTTGCGCCAGGCACGGCGTGGAGCTGCTCGTGCGCTGATTGCCCGAGCCAGACCTCGCGCAACAAGTACGCCACGGCGAAGACCGACGCCGGAACACTGATGAGCATCCCCGGCTCGAGGCTGTTGACCAGATCGAACAGGAATGCCGCCAGGGTCAGCGCGAGCAGCGTCGGCGTCAGCAGGGTCGAGCGCGTGGAGCGCTGCGATGGATCGGGTTTCATGTCTGCCACGCCACGGAATCGCGCGCCGCAATCGGCGCCAGGTCGAAGTGAGCGAGCTCGCAATTGCCCATTTCGTGGCGGCGGTTCGGGCCAGCCTGCCCGGTCAGCTCGCGCAGCACGCGCGCGACGCCCTTGCTGCCCACCAGCAGCGGCTGCTCCGCCAGCCGCGGCAGCAGGGCTTGCACGGCGCCGGCGATGCGATCGAAGAATTCCGCTCTGGATTCGCCGCCCGGCGGTGTCAAGCCCTCGACGAACGCGGCCTCGGTCTCGGCCAGCGTTCGCAAGTTCCACTCGCCGAGGGCGCGCTCGGCAAACTCGGGAATGACCAAGGTCGCCACACCCTGCAATACACGGCTCACGATCTGGGCCGTCTCGCGCGAGCGCTGGAGTCGGCTGCTGACGATCAGGCCCAGCGGCAGGCGCAGCTCGTGCATGCGCAGTGCGCCTTGCACCGCCTGGCGCCGCCCGAGCTCGGTGAGCGGCGCGTCGAGATCCCCGCCGCAGCGCAAACCGGCGAGATTCGGCGCGGTCGCGCCGTGGCGCATGAAGTTCAAGTGCAGGGCTGGCATGGGGCGGGTTCGGTGCGGCAAGCAGGTGCGGATGGGCTCAGCCCAACGCGCTGCATGGCGCGAAGGGCCGCGACATGACCGAGTGCGGCTCGCGCGGCACGCTGTGCAGCACGGTCCATTCACGCTCGGCACAAGCGTTGCCGAGCAGCCAGTCGCGCACGAAAGAGATCTGGTTCCGGTCCGCCAGCAACGGCGCGTGGCCGGTGTCAGGCAGGTGCATCAGCGTCAGGTCTTTGCCGCGCGACATGCGCCGGATCGTCGCTGCGAACAGCACGTCGGACTGCATGCCGTGAATCAACAGGATCGGGCAGCGCACGTGGCGCCACTGGTCCCATTGCTGCAGGCTCTTCTGCGCATCGCGGCGGTAGGCCTGCAGCGCGCGCACGTCATGGCGATAGACCCGGCCGCCTTCTTCTTCGGACCAGCGCGTCTGGTGAAACGTCAGGTTGAAACGAACGTCGTCGCTGACAGGCCCGTCGTTCTTCTGCGAAGCGCCCACGCGGCGCAGCATGTCGGCCGGTTCGCGAAACACATAGTGGCGCGACAGCGTTTCGGCGCGGCGGCGCCGGCGCCGTGCCGCGATGTGCGGACCGACGTCGTTGAGGATCAGGCGCTCGATAAGCTTGGGCTGCCGCGCCGCGACCTCGATCGCCGCGCTGCCACCGAGTGACGACCCGAGCACGGTGGCGGGCCGATCGCCCAGGTGTTGAATCATCTGCCGCAGTTGCTCGGCGTAGGTGGCCAGGGAGTAGTCGGCCTCGGCGGCGAGCCAACCGGATCGGCCGCGGCCGACCCAGTCCATGCAGACCAGTCGAAAGTCAGCCTTCAAGTCCGAGGCGAGGTAGTTGAAGCGCATCGCGACACTGGCCACGCCCCCGCAGCAGATGACGAGGGGTGCGTCGGGTGGGCCCCAATCGGCGTACGCGACGTTGACTCTGTAGGGCCGCTTCAGGCGCCGCACCGTGCCCGGCTGAAGACGCGCCGGATGGCGATAGTCGAAGTGGGCAATCTTGAACTGACCGTGAAACCGCCCCACCACCTCGCTCGCCATGGCGATGTAGTCGTTCCAATTGCTCAGCACGCGCCGCCTCCCCGGCACGGGCGGCTCCCAGGCGAGATCGAACAATGCCGCAGGCACGGTGTCGCCGGCCGCGTCGTCGCGCGCGATCGTGACGGTGTTCACCGACGACCTCATGCAGCGCCTGCGTCGCGCCGCAGTCTCCCGAACCGGTATCTCACGGACATGCCCCCAGCTTGAATTCGCTCGACCCGAGGGATATCGGCAACGGCGGGGGGCGTCTTGAAGTAAACAAGTCACGCCTGATGCGCAGCCGCAGGGCTGCGGTCAGGGTCTGGACTCAAGCCAGCCCTGGATGCGTCGACAAGGGTGAGCGGCACGCCTGAGCCGTGAAGCGACCGCAAACATGAGCAGCACCCGACGCCAGATGATGATCGTTGCCGTTTTGGTGTGCCTGTTCGCGGTGGGCATGGCGGGGCTGTTGAACTTTTTCAAGTACCGCAGCAACGCCGAACGCATCGTCACCGAGCGTCTGGTCGTGACCGGCAAGGCGATCGGGAACAGCATCCAGTCTTCGCTCGCGCTGGGGATGCAACTCGCCGACCTGGGCATGCTGCCCGAAACGCTGAAACGTGAACGCGCGACCGATGACCTGATCCTGAGCATCGAAGTCTTCGACCTCGATGGCAATCCGCTCTACAACACCGATCTCTTGCGCGCGACGCGCAACGTACCCGCCGACTGGTTGCATGCGGCGCGGCGCGCCGGCGGCAAGGACTGGTTTGTTCAACGCGGAACCGAATCGGCCGCCGGCATTGCGATCGAGACCAACTTCGGCCTCGCCGTGGGCTACCTGGCGCTGCGCTACTCCGACGAGACGGCGAAAACGTCGACGAATGCGGTGGCGCGCCAACTCGCGCTCGCGACACTCGGCGTGTTCATTGCAGCCGCCCTCGTCGCGTCGCTGGCGCTGAGCGCGATGACGGGCCTCATGTCACGCAAGTTCGACGCCGTGGAAGCGGCGGTGCGCTCCGGCGACCGTGCACGTTCCAGCGAGGCGTTGCGCAACGGCCCGTTCGGCGGCGCGCTGCGTCGCTTTATCGAGGGCGTGCGCGGCGCAGAGGCTGAGATCGCCTTGGTGCGCCGTCAGCTGGAGCGCGGAACAGCGCCATGAACGAGCGCTATCTGCGCGGCTTCTATGTGCGCCTGACCGGCGTGCTGATGCTGATCGTGGTGCTCGGACTGCTCGCCACCGCCTACCTGTCGCACCGCGCCTTCGAACAGTCGCTGGCGCCGGAGATGGTGAAGAAAGTCACGAGTGGCGGCGCATCGGTGCGCGGCCTGGTGCTGACGGCGATGGCGCACAACATCGGCTTTCGCGAGCTGTACGGTGTTGAGCAGTCGTTCGAAGAACTGAAGGGTGCGATTCCCGACGTTGCCTATGTCGCCTTGACCGACACCCAGGGTGCGATCGTCTACGAGAGCTTCACCGCCCCACCCGGCGTGGCGGCGTACTTTCGCGAACCCGGGCTGCTCGCCTCGGCGGCGCGGCGCAATGCATCAGCGCCCGTGGTGCGCCTGGGCAAGCAGTATGTCGTGAGCATGCCGATCGCCACGCCGAGCCAGGCGGTGGGCATGCTGCACATCGGCGTCGACGTCGGCTTCGTCGATCGCATCGTCCTGGACATGCTGTTCGACGTGCTCGTGGTGCTGATCGCGGCACTGTTCTTCACCCTGGAGTTGCTCAACTTCGTTGCCGGCACCAAGATCGAAGCCGAGCTCAAGGCGCTCGGTGCGACCATCGAACGTGGCGGCGCAGGCAACTTCAGCACTTTTGGCGCGCCGTCGGACCAGGCTTTCGGCGCCGTGCACCGCCTGCTCGAGAGAATGCGACTGCGCGTCAATTCGGCCTACGAGGCATTGGCGCGCGATGTCGAAGCCGCGCGGCGCCTGCCCGCGCACGAGCGCCCACCCGGGTTGGCGGCTGCGGCAAGCGGCCTGAGTCTGCTTGCACAGCGCTACCGCTTCGGTCCGGCCGACCCGAGCGAAACCGCCGACGCCGGGCTGCTCGCCAGAGTGCGCGCGCCGCTGTTCGTGTTCATCCTCGCCGAAGAGTTGACCCGGCCGTTCCTGCCGGGTTATGTCAAGAGCCTGCTCGTGCCGATCTCGTGGTTGGCGCCGGAAGTCGTGGTGGGCTTGCCGATCGTGCTGTTCATGTTGATCGTCGCTCTCGCGCAGCCGTTCCTGGGCGCCACCTGCCAGCGCTTCGGCTACCGCCGCGCGATGCTCGTCGGCGCGGCCATCGCCGCGTTCGGCTTTGCCGCCAGCGCCTTCGCCGCGAATGTGCTCGACTTGCTCGTCTGGCGCTCACTCTGCGCGCTGGGCTACGCCACCGTGTTCGTCGCGGCACAAGGGCATGTGCTGGAGCACTCGACGGCCGAGACACGGGCGCGCAGCTTCGCGCTGTTCGTCGGCGCGATCATGGTGGCCACGGTCTGCGGCCCGTCGATCGGCGGCATCCTCGCCGACAACATCGGCGAACGCATGACGTTCGGCGTTGCGGCGCTGCTCGCGGTCGTCTCAATCGTGGCGATCCAGCGCCTG
>Ga0334722_10006908_pt1 | contig 11118 bp, 8 predicted proteins | sample C3_bottom_MG_FD_207210 | JGI IMG/M metagenome (GOLD analysis project Ga0334722, IMG submission 207210) | Sediment microbial communities from Yellowstone Lake, YNP, Wyoming, USA - C3_bottom | ecosystem: Environmental > Aquatic > Freshwater > Lake > Sediment | place: USA: Wyoming | collected...
TCCTCGTCGAGGACACGGCCGAGGACGACCGCCTGCCCATCTTCACCTGGCTGCAACTCCTGCAACTGGTCTCCGGCTTCCTCGTGCCCGTGGCCGGCCTCACCGTGTCCCGTCTGGGGGTCGTCGCCGGGACGCGCCTCCTGTACGGTCTGGCCTTCGTCAGCATGAGCTTCATGTTCTACATCCGAAACCGGTACATCCGCGAATCGTCGGTCGGACTCGCCAGGATGAGGCACGTGCGGGCGATCGACTGGCGCCGGATCGCCGACGAGTATCGGCGGGCAGCGGGCTTCCTCCTCCACCACTCGGAATTCCGGGCCCTTTTCATCGGCTCGCTGGCGGTCAACCTTAATCTTGTCATCACCGGCCTTTACGTGGGCCTCTTCTACACCGACCATCTGGGCCTGGCCCCGGCGGTCATCTCGGCCTTTCCGTTCGTGTCGGCGGCGGTGATGCTGGTCGCCTCGGTCGCGCTGCTGCCCCGCCTCCCCGCCGAACGGGCCCGCCGCTATGTCGTGGTCGGCTCGTCCCTCGGGCTGGCCGGGCTCGTCCTATTGGTCCTGGCCCCGGCTCACGGCCTGGCCTGGGTGGCCGTCTCGGTGTCCATGACAGCGGTCGGAAATGCGCTCCTGAACCCGTTCTTCGGCGTCGTCTGGAACGGTCTCATTGCCGACTCCGACCGGGCCAACGTCTTCTCGGCGGTGTTCGTTCTCAGGACGCTGCTCCTGACCCCCGCCGGGGCCCTCGGTGGGTGGCTGTACTCGCTGCACGCCGGGTTGCCCCTGGTCGCGGTGGCCGCGGCGATGGCCATCAGCATCGCTATCTATCTGCCCTTCGCCTTCCCGCCCCAGCGGGCAACGCCGGGCGGACGAGTCGTGACTCGCGGATTCAGCGGATCCGCCTGAGGGGGATGCGAGATGGAACTTGCGAATAACCATGATCGTCTGGGTTCGTCGATCAAGGACCCGGTCAGTGCCCTGACCCATGCGACCGGCGCCCTGCTGGCCGCAATCGGACTGGTGGTCCTGCTGCGGGCCGGCGCCGGCGACCCCTGGCGCCTGGCCTCCTTCGCCGTCTTCGGGGTCAGCCTCATCGCCCTCTACACGGCCAGCGCGGTCTATCACTGGCTGCGCCTGTCCGAGCCAGCCACGGCGGTCCTGCGGCGGGTCGACCACACGATGATCTTCGTCCTCATCGCCGGAACATATACCCCCTTGTGCCTCGGGCCGCTCCGCGGACCGTGGGGTTGGAGCCTTTTCGGCGTGGTCTGGGGGGTGGCCGCGGCCGGGCTGCTGATGAAACTCTTCTGGCTGCAGGCTCCGCGTTGGCTGTCGACCGGGGTCTACGTCGTCATGGGCTGGCTGGTGGTCGTGGCCACGGCCCCGCTCCTGCGAGCGGTGCCAGCCGGCGGTCTCGCCTGGCTCCTGGCCGGCGGCCTGTTCTATACGGCCGGGGCGGTCGTTTACGCCCTCAAGTGGCCGGGCCGCCGCGCCCGCGTCTTCGGCTTTCACGAGCTGTTCCACCTCCTCGTCCTGGCCGGCAGCCTCAGTCACTTTTGGGTGGTCTATCGCTATCTCGGCCGGCTGGGGTGACGGGTGCCGACGCCGGGGATGAAAAAGACCGCCGCAGCGCGATTGGCTGCAGCGGCCCTGATCCGGGGTCGCGTCCTATCCTTCGATGAGCCGGCCGCGGAACTTGGCGAGGACGGCATCCCCGAGGTCCCGCTCAGAAACAACCTCGAGCCGCCACTTGCCGGCCAGCGGCCTGATCCCGAACTCGCCGGTGAGGCCCATTTTCTGGGTCAGGCGCTTGAGCTCCTCACGAACGTCGCTCTCGCTGTCGTATTCAAGGGCAAAGGCGCGCAATGAATCAACCCTCCCGACCAAGTCCTGGTTTTGGCGGATCTCCTTTTCTGTTTCCTATTATACCACTTTTTGCTGGCCACGAACAATCGTTCTGGCGAGTTTTTTTGTAGGAGCGGCGGGCTTTTTCGCCCCTGGGAGCTTTTGGCAGCGCGGGCAGAAGTGGGTGCTGCGGCCGCCCAGGATGACGCGTTTGATGGGAGTGCCGCAGGAAAAGCATTCTTCGCCGCCCCGGCCATAGACGAGAAGCATCGCCGCGAAGTCTCCACGCTTCCCTTCCCCGTCGACGTAGGTGGCGATGGTCGTCCCGCGGTGGGCGATGGCCTCGGCGATGACCGTCTGGATGGCTTCGTGAAGGGCCTGGACCTCGCGCGGTTTCAGGTCATTGGCGCGCCGCTCGGGATGGATGCGGGCGCGGTGGAGGCTCTCGTCGGCGTAAATGTTTCCCAGGCCGGCGACGAACGACTGGTCCAGGAGAAGCGGCTTGATCCTGGTCTTCCTGCGGGCCAGACCGGCCTTCAGGTACTCGACGGTGAAGTCCGGGCTGAGCGGCTCCGGACCCAGCTCCGCGAGGCCCCTGAGCTTGGGATGGGCGGCGTAACCAAGGTGATCGCGGGCCCCGGGGACGTACGAGACCCGACCGAAGTGGCGGAGGTCGATGTGGCGCAATTCCTCGCCCCCCTCCAGGCGGAAGACAACGTGGGTGTGCTTTTGAAGGGTGGGCTCAAGGACCTCGCCCGAGCGGCAGACGAGGAGGCGCCCGGCCATCTTCAGGTGGATGACGACCTCGCCGGCTGGCCTGGACCGAGCCTCGGCCAGGCGCAGGATGAGATACTTCCCGCGGCGGTCGACCTCGGCGATGCGCCGGCCGACGACGAGGTCGGTGAACTCCTCCGGGGCGTGCGGTTCGACAAACTTCGGCCGCCGGACCTCGACCGCTTCGATGCGGCGGCCGGTGACCCTGGCGGCGATGGATCGGCGGATGGTCTCGACTTCGGGCATCTCTGGCACGGTATCAGTCGCTCCTCGTTTGACCTTGAATCCTCAGGCGGCTAGCCCCCGTCGACGTCGACAAGGTCGTACCAGTTGGGGCCGACCTTGAGGTCGACCTTCAGCGGGACGGTCAGCGGGTAGGCCGTCTCCATCTCGCGGCGGACAAGGTCGGTCATGCCCGCCAGTTCATCGGGGGGGACCTCGAAGATGAGCTCGTCGTGGACCTGGAGAATCATCTTGCTGCGGGCCCCCCGCTCCTCCAGACGGCGGTGCAGGTTGAGCATGGCCAGCTTGATGATGTCGGCCGCGCTCCCCTGGATGGGCGTGTTCATCGCCGTTCGTTCGGCGAAGGCCCTCAGGTTGTGGTTTCGCGCTTGGATATCGGGCAGGTAGCGGCGGCGGTTCAGGATGGTCGTGACGTAGCCTCTCTCGCGGGCCTCCGCCACGACCCGATCGAGGAACGCCTTGACCCCGCTGTAACGGGCGAAGTAGCTCTCGATGTAGGCCCTGGCGTCGCGGCGGGCGACGCCGATGTTCCGCGAGAGGCCGTAATCGCTGATCCCGTAAACGATGCCGAAGTTGACCGCCTTCGCCCGGTCGCGCATCTCGGGGGTGACCGCGTCCATCGGCAGGCCGAGAATCTCCGAGGCCGTCCGGCGGTGGATGTCCTCGCCCTTGTGGAAGGCGTCCCGGAGGACCGGGTCGCCGGAGAGGTGGGCCAGCACGCGCAGCTCGATCTGGGAGTAATCGGCGGCCAGGATGCTCCATCCCGGCTCGGTCGGCACGAAGACCTTGCGGATCTTCCGCCCGAGCTCGAAGCGCACCGGGATGTTCTGCAGGTTCGGGTCACTCGATGACAGCCGCCCGGTGGCCGTGACCATCTGGTTGAAGCTCGTATGGATGCGTCCGGTGGCCGGGTTGACCAGGGTCCGAAGGCCATCGATGTAGGTGCCCTTCAATTTGACCAGGGTCCGGTGCTCGAGGATCTTGGCCACGATCGGGTGCTCCTCGACCAGGGCCTCGAGGGCCTCGACGTCCGTCGACGGCTGTCCCTTGGGCGTCTTCTTGATCGGCCGCAGGCCGAGCTTCTCAAAAAGGATCCGGGCCAGTTGTTGCGTCGAGTTGACGTTGAACTCCTCGCCGGCGAGGGTGCAAATCTCGCGGGTCAAGGCCTCGAGCGAGTTTCCGAACTCGATGGACATTTGCTCGAGGCCGGCCACATCGAGGCCGACTCCGGTCAGTTCCATCTCGGCCAGGACGTTCAACAGCGGCATCTCGACCTCCTCGAAGAGACGGATCAGGCCCCGCTCCTCGAGGGCCTCGCGGAGGACCGGCACGAGGCGGCGGACGGCCTCGGCCCGGGCGCAATAGGCGATGGCCTCGGCCGGCCCGTCGAGAGCCGTCCCGCGTGGTCCCTCGAGTGGCGGCAGCTCGGCCCCGAAGCGTTCCTTGACCAAACTCTCGAGGGTGTAACTGCCGCGGGTGGCGTCGATGAGGTAAGCCGCCAGGGCCGTATCGAAAGCCAATCCGGCGGGTCTGTACCCGGCCCGCCGGAGGAGGATGTGGGCCGCCTTGAGGTCGTGGCCGTACTTGGCGAGGCCCGGGGCCTCGAAGGCCGGGGCGAGGGCCGGCGGGAACAGCTCCTCACCGGCAAAGAGGCCGTCGCCCGAGACCACCGGGATATGAACGGCCTCCCCGTCGACGGCCACGCCGAAGCCCTTGGGGCGGGCCACTGTCGGCCGGGCGGCATCGGTGGCCATGAAAAAGGCGAAGCCTCCAGCCGCAGCCAATCTGGAAGCCAGCGCCGGCAGGGCGGTGGCCCGGGCGCTGGAGGTTTTGGCCGGCGGGGTGAATTCGGGGAGGACGCCCGGCTCCGCGGACCGTCGCCCCGACCCGCCCGCGCCCAACCCGCCCGCGCCCAACCCCTCCGCCCCGGCCATTTCCTCCAGCCGCGCGACGAGGGTCCTGAACTCGAGCCTCCGGCACCAGTCGATGACGGCCGGCCAATCGGGCTCGCGACGGGCCAATGACTCCAGGCTCGCGTCGATGGGCACGTTGCGGTCGATGGTCGCCAGTTGCTTGCTCAACCTGGCTTGGTCGGCGTAGGTTCTGAGGAGCTCGCGCAACTTCGGTCCGGAGACCTGGTCCGCGTGGGCCAGGACCTCCTCCAAGCCGCCGTATTCGGCGACGAGTTTGGTCGCCGTCTTCTCGCCGATCCCTGGGATGCCCGGGATGTTGTCCGAGGGGTCGCCCATCAACCCCTTGACGTCGACGAACTGGTCCGGCCGAACGCCGTAACGTTCCTTAACCGCCGCCGCGTCGAAGACCCTGGTCTCCGAGATGCCCCTGAGGGTCAGGATGGCCCTGGTCCGATCGTCGACGAGCTGCAGGGCGTCGCGGTCGCCGGTGAAAATGAGGGTCTCCAGCCCGGCCAACCGCGCCCGCTCGGCCAACGTCCCCAGGATGTCGTCGGCCTCGTAGCCCTCCAGCTCGAGGATGGGGATGTTGAAGGCCCTGAGAATCTCCTTGAGGATGGGGAACTGGGCTCGCAGGTCGTCGGGGGCCCCGGTGCGGTTGGCCTTGTACTGTTCGTAGGCCTGATGACGAAAGGTCGGTGCGCTCTTGTCGAAAGCCACGGCCAGGTAGTCCGGATGCTCCTCGTCGAGGAGGCGGAGGAGCATGGTCAGAAAGCCATAAATGCCTCCGGTCGGAGTGCCCTCCGCCGTGGTCAGCGACGGCAGGGCGAAGAACGCCCGGTTGGCCAGGCTGTTGCCGTCGATGAGAACGGCCTTTCTGGATTGGCCCGCCGGGGTGGACCGCTCACCCGGGGTGGACCGCTCGCCCTGGGTGGACCGCTCGCTCAAAGATCCTCACTCCTCGCGAACAAGCGCTCTCCAATCAACCTCGGTTACGCTCGGCGGCTGCGGTTGGATGCAAACGGCGGCCCGGGTGAACCGGCCGCCGACCTTGAGGAGATCACCGATATCAAGGCCATCCGCCGAGGGCCCAGCCATCACTGGAAGTCGAACTCGGCCGTGATGCTGACGGTTATCTGGACCGTTCCATCGGCGTTCAGCATCGGCAGGGCCGGGTGCCAGAGGATCGTGTAGGCCCCGACGACCGGCGAAGGGCCTGGATTCGGGAAGACCATCGTCGTCGTGCCCGACTGCGATCCGGACTGGGTCTGCCCTTCCTTGACCGGCGTGCCCGTCATCGGGTCCAGCCCGTAGACGGCCCCGCGCGGGTCGATCGTCACCGAGCGGACGCCCTTGATCTTCATCCCGCCGACCCCGGCCGTCGCATAGGCCTGGTCCCTGGCCGTCCGCATGGCCCTCTCGGTGGCCTGCTGGATGGAACGTTCCTCATCCTTCAGGTCATAATGGACCGGATAGGACCACCAGCCCAGGGAGCCGGTCACCTCCATGGTCTTCAGGGCCAGCCTGGGCTCCAGGTCTCCGACCAGAAGGCGCTCGTACATCCGAACCGTTGACGGCGCCGGGACCTGCCCGGGCACCACGGTCGGATCGGGGTAGCTCACGCTGAGCTGAAACTGGTCGGCCGTCACCCCGGCCTTGGTCAGGGCCTCGCGAAGGGCCCTATCGGCCTTGGCCAGGGCGGTCGAGGCGTCGGCCGCCGTCCTGCCGGCGCCCCACAATTCGGCCACGACGTCGACGCCGATCGGTGTCACCGCCACCGACCCCTGGGCGTGAACGGTGATTATCCTGGGGCGCTCGCTCGTCGGAGCGACGGCCATCGGTTGGGCGGCCGGCCGGGCCGCAAAAATGCCAATGGCCAGCGCTATCGCGAGCAGCGCGGCCACCACCAGATAGAACGGTTTGATCGCCAAACTAGCCCCTCCCCCGGGCTCGCTCCGGTCTGGTCCGGTGATAGACGAGGTAAGCCAGCCACCCCAGGCCGAGCAGGATGAGGACGGGGCCCGCGCCGCCGATGATGCCCGCCGCCCGCACCGCCAGGGCCTCGAGACCCCGGGAGGTCAGAAGGAACGACTTCCCGGCCTCCTCCCCGACCTGACCCAGCGTCCCGCCCGCCGGCGGGGGTGCCGCGGCGCTGTCCGACTGGCTCATCTCCACGGTGACCGACGAGTACACCGTTTGATTCTTCAACAGATCCAGGCGTCCCTGCAGAAGTTCGATGTTGGTTTGGACCACGGCCAGCTCGTTTTGGAGGCGGACGATGTCGTCGACGGTGTTGGCCCGGGCAAGGATCTCCATGTACCGACTTTCCTGCTGCTTGTAGATCTTCAGGCGAGCCTCGGCATCGCTGTAATCGACGCTCATTTCCTGACCGGTGACGCTCTTCCGACGGAGGACGCCCAGCTTTTCGATCTGGGCCAGGCAATCCTGGAGCCCGGCGGCCGGCACCTTCAGGCGCAGAAGGGCGTGCTTACGGCCGTCCGCCTCGGTCGACGTGGTCGCCTCCTCGACATAACCGGCCCCCAGGCCGCTGTCCTTCTCGGCCAGCTGGCTGATCTTGAGGACGGCGTCGTCGACGTTCCTGACCTCGAGGGTGAGAGACGCGCTCTTGCCGACCGCCGGCCGGAGTAGCTCGAGGAGGTCGGGCGACAGCCCGGCGCCGCTCTTGGACTGGGCAGCGTCCGTGGTTCCCCCGCCGGTGCCGGAGGACGACTCGGATCCCGCCGCTGCGGCTGCCTGCCCGACAATGGCGGTCGACCGGGTCTTGGTCGCCGCCGCCGTCGCGCCCGCCCCGGTGGCCTGAGCGCCGGACGTCTCGCCGCTGCCCGTCCCGGCCTTGGTCGCGTCGTCGCGCGGCAGGTTGGCCGTCATCGCCACCTGGCCGGTGGCCTTCGAGTCCGGCGTCGGCGGGGACGATTGCGACGGCGCCTGGGGCGGATTCGCCGTCGTCGCCTGCGGGCCCGCCGGGGTGGTCCCCGCCTGGCCGGTCCCCGCCTGGCCGGTCCCCGCGCCCTTGGCGGCGAGGGTCCTATCCTGGGTCGGCAGGGCCTTGACCCCGGCCCCGGCTTCATGCCCAGCCTGTCCAACCGCGACCGATGGGGCTGGCTGGGCCAACCCCAACCACTTCAGCGTGGACGGGCTTTGGATCCCCGCGCTTATCCCGATGGCGACGGCCAGGGTCGCGGCGACGGCCACAACGCCACGGTACGGGGCCGTGGCCGTGGCCAAGCCCCGTCTCACCCTCCCGAGGAAGCCGAGACGCTCCCTGCGCCGCTCCGAAACGATCCGCTTCCGCAGGTTGACCCGGAAATCGGGCGGCGGCTCAACCTCGTCGAGCTCCTGGACCAGGGCCAGGGTGGCCCGCAAGGCAGCAAGCTCCGAGGCACAATGAGGGCAGTGGCGCAGGTGCTCCTCGACCCAGGAACGTTCGTCCTGGTCGAGCGCGTTGTCAAGATAACCTGAGAGGAGTTCGGTCACATCCTCACAACGCACCGCCACGCCCTCCTTTCGCCGCGGTCCGGCCTTCCTTATAGACGACGGCCGGCGAAAAAAGTTCCAGCCGCGAAAGTCTTTCCTTCAGGGCCAGGCGGGCCCGGTTGAGCCTTGATTTCACGGTCCCCAGGGAGCAGTCCAGGACTTCGGCTATTTCCTGATAGGATAGATCCTGGAGGTCACGCAGGATGATGACGATCCGATACTCCTCGGAGAGCTCGTCGATGCATGATTGGATGACCTCTCGCAACTCCCGACGCTCGGCCAATTCATCGGGGGGCGGTCCGCCGTCGGCCAGTTGCCGCTGCATCGTCTCGCCCTTGTCACCGGCAATCGGTTCGTCGATGGAAATCGTTGGCCGCCGACCCCGCTGTCGCAGCTCGTCGAGACAGACGTTGGAGACCACGCGATAAAGCCAGGTCGAGAAGCTCGATTGACCGCGAAAGTCCTTGAGCGACTGGAAGACCCGCAGAAAAGCCTCCTGGGAGAGGTCGCTGGCGTCCTCATGGTTGCCGCACATCCGATAGGCAAGGTTGTAAACCTTCTTCTCATAGAGGCGGACGAGGTCGTCGAAGGCCGACAGGTCCCCTTTCTGGCAACGGTCGATCAGTTCCGTTTCCTCCATGGAGACCCGCCTCCTCCTTTCCCCGATCATGGAGCCGCAGTGCGAGCGCAAATCGTTGTTTCATTCGACACCCCGGGCCGGAGTCCTTCGCTTGAAGGGCGGGGCGAGGAAAAGACGATGGCGTGACGCCGCGTCAGTCAGCGATCTTCAGCGATCTTTGGAGAGAATCAGACGGAGCCGGGCGTCGTCCCGCGAAAGCCGTAGCCTCAGTCTGGCGGCAACCGGTCCGAGTCGCACATAGGGTTCGAATTCCTGGATGGCCCCGGGCAGGTAGTCGCCGCCAACCGCGACCGCCCCCTGGCGGAAGTCCCAGATCCCGCCCAGGCCGAGATCTCCGTTCGCGACCCGCAGCGGGATCAGGAAGTCATCGCCTGAAGCCACGATCTGTCGCGTCAACAGGCGGTCATCGAGAAAGAGGCCCAAGCTTGAGACCTGGAGACGCCCTGAGTCGTCGACCTCCCAGGCGAGCGGAAGGCCCAGGATGCCCTGAAGGTCCTCGAGCTTGACCCGCCAGCGCCCATCCGGCCAAGCGGCCCCCGGTACGGCGCGCCCGTCGATCTTGACGACATGGTCCTGGGCGTCCCAAACGACCTCGCGGCCGAAGTTCTCGGCCAGCGGGCGGATCTGGACCCAGAGCGAGCCGTCGCCCCGAATGTAACCGCCGGGGATGGTCCACCCGTTGAGCTCGGCCGGACGTCCCAGGGGTAGACGCAAAGGGTACCCGTCGGCCCGGGCCAGCGCCTCCCGAAGGTCCTCGAGCCGGACGGCCCCGGGCCTCCCGGCCTGCTCCAATTCCGCGATGATGACCTCGGGAGGTTCCTGGCCGCGCCCGTAAATATCGGCCCAGACCAGCAGGGTCTCGTCACCCGTCCGCTCGTCCTCAACCACCTCGACGGTCTCGTAGACAATCCTGACCGGCGTCCCCACCTTGACCCGCTCGAACAACTCTTCGGCGTCGGCGTTGACCAGCCGAATGCAACCGCCAGAACTGGGGAGGCCGATCGTCCACGGGGCGTTGGTGCCGTGGATCCCGTAATCCGTCCCGCCCAGGCCCATCCACCGCGTGCCCAGGGGGTTGGCCGGCCCAGGTGGGACAGGCTTCCGTCCCTTCGGATACCACGTCGGGTTGATCTGTTTCACGACCACCTTGAAGTCGCCCAGGGGGGTTTGCTCGAATGTCCGTCCCACGCCGATCTTGTAACACTTGATCAGCCGTCCGTCCTCGAAGAAATAGAGAGTCGTGGAAGCGATGTTCAGCAGGAGATATTGACCCTTTGGCGGGACGGTCCCGCCCCCGGGCAGGATCGGCCCAACCCCGGCCGCTTCGGCCGCCTCACCCTGGGCAGATCCAAACGCAGCGGTAAAAAAGGAGAATAAAATAAAAAAGACCAGCGCCAAACCAAACCGTTGGCCATCATCAGCCCAACCCACGCCATCAGCTCCTTTCCGCGGGCCGGGGTAAGTATATGCCCTCGACCGGAGCGGTATGCGCGGGCTCGTTGCCTGTTCACAAAATGGCCGACATCACGAAATGGCCGACCTTGAACGCTTCACGCCGTCGTGTTAAAATGTTTTATGCCGCGATGGTCGTACCTTCGATCTATAGCCGAGATTCACGCCGAAGTGGTGGAACTGGCAGACACGCACGACTCAAAATCGTGTCGGGTAACCCCCGGTGTCGGTTCAAATCCGACCTTCGGCACATTAAAGGCCTCCGTTCCTGAACCTCGGGACGGAGGCCTTGCTCTGCATGAAGCCCCGAAAATGTTCAAAACCTGAAGTAGATGAATGACGCTGCCCTACCTTTCATAAAGACGGAGATCAGGACGACGGCGGCGGTATAGACCAGGGCCCGGGCCGGCGCTGGAACCGCGCGTCGCCAGGCGGCATGCAGGTTAGCCTCGTTTGCGCGGATGAGGTGTTCGGCCCCGTGGGCCAGATAAAGAAGGACAGCCAGGCCGATCAGCTTCAGCTCAGCCGGGCTGAAACCGAGGGGCCGCAGGAAGAGCATGTGCTTGATCATCACCAGGGCCTGGATGATGGTGGGCGAGCGGAAGAAGACCCAGCCGATGACGGTCAGGTGGAACCAGACGAAGATCGAGACCGCGCGGTAGGCCCAACTCCCGACGAGTCGGCCTCCGGCGCGGGTGGCGGCCAGTGGCGCCTCGACGTGCCTGCGGTAGAGCCGCTCGACCGCAGCCAGGACGCCGTG
>Ga0334722_10006909_pt1 | contig 11117 bp, 8 predicted proteins | sample C3_bottom_MG_FD_207210 | JGI IMG/M metagenome (GOLD analysis project Ga0334722, IMG submission 207210) | Sediment microbial communities from Yellowstone Lake, YNP, Wyoming, USA - C3_bottom | ecosystem: Environmental > Aquatic > Freshwater > Lake > Sediment | place: USA: Wyoming | collected...
AGAACCAGTCGGGAAAGTGCCACGCGAGGATGGCCGGCACGCCCTGCTGCAGGTAGACCGAATGATCGCTGCCGCCCTCATAGGGATTGGTGCGCACGACCCAGTTCGTCCCGGCCGCGCGCCGCTGGCAGACCGCCAGGAACACGTCATTCAGCAGCGACCCCTTGAGCCCGCTCTCGCGGTATTGCCCGCTCCCCCACTCCGTGTGCGGATCGGACGGCCTGGCCCACACGGCCGACGGGTCCGGCATCTTCTCGATCAGGAACGGTCCACCGGTCTTGGCCGGGTCCTCGCCGGTCATGTCCAGCGAGAACATGTAGCGCACGCGCTTGGCGTCCACGGGATGGTCCGTCAGCCACTGCCGGCTGCCCCGGATCTCCTCGAGCCACATGAATGTCAGCGTGCGCGCCGGCTTCGGCAGCGTCCCGGCCTTGATGCCGGCGGCGATGGCGCGCGCCAGTTCCTGCAGCGTGGCGCAGCCGGTGGCGTTGTCATTGGCGCCGGGCTCCTGGATGTGCGCGGCGAGGACGATACGCTGGTCGGGAGCCACGGTTCCGGGAATCTCGGCGACGAGCGTGCGATACGGGCCGGGCGAGAAACTCGACGCGATCTCGACCTTCACCGTGGCCGCACCGGTCTTCAGTCGTTCGCGGATGCGGGCTGCTGCCTTCGGCGTCGACTTGAAGCCGAAGGCCTTGCGCGTCTCGTCGTACGGGATGCTGCCCCATTGCAGCACGTTCCATTCCGACCGCGGCCTGGCCGCATCGGCGGCCGTCGAGCCCGGGCGGATGTAGTCCTCCATCGAGGTCGAGATGACACCGATGGCGCCGCGGCGCGTGACCGCGGCCTGCCACAACCGCCCGATGCTGGCGTCGCCCAGCACGACGGCGCCCTTCGCCTCGATCTTGGCGAAGTCGGCGTCGCTGCCCTGGCCCACATCGACGATCGGCGCGTTCACGCCGCCGGCGGGCGTTGAAAACGAGTTGATGCAGAGCGCCACGCGCTGATCCTGGCGCGACAACAGCACGTCGTCCTTGCCACCGGTGCCGCCGGCGAGGGTCAGCGTCCCGACCGTGTAATCCCAGCCCTGGGCCTTCCCGTACTCCTCCACCCACTGGGCCGGCCCGGACGCGGGTGCCGTGCCTCCACGCTCGGGAAAGCCCGACTGCGTCAGGCGCGCTTTGATGTGATCGATGGTGGCATTGAACCCGGCGTTTCCAGCGTTGCGCCAGAACTGATCCATGTAGACGACGAGGTCCATCGCTGCCTTCTGGTCAAAGGCGTTCGAAATCACGCCAAGGGACGTCACGGCCGAGGCGGGAACGTACTGCGCCAACGACGCGGGCGGCGCCGGAGGTGGCGGCGGCAGCGGCGGGCCGGACTGCGTGTGCGCCACCACCCCGCCGAGCGCGAGGACACTACTGACCACTGCCACCTGGACGAATCGCATGCCATCTCCCTCTTGTGTGGCGCCCCCGACTTCCTGGACCGGTGGACGGCCGGGCCGCGGCCACGTGACACGATTCTCTCCGAAGTCGCCGCCGGACGCGAACATGAACCGCAGTTCAGGCGTCCAATAGATCGGGAGGTGTCAGATGCTCACTCCCGATCTGTTCCGCGACGTCGTCGACCCGTCGGTCAAGGTGGGCGATCGGAGCTATCGCTCACTGCCCGTGTCGATCCTCCTCCATATCGCGGGCATCGCCGTCATTGCCCTCGTGGCGCTGACCGCTGGCGATGTGCTTCCCTCGCCGCCCGCCATGCTCGCGTTCGTCGCGACGGCGGCGCCGGTACCTGCCGCGCCGCCCCCGCCCCCGTCGCCGGCGGCCACCAACCGCCAGCGGCCCTCGGCGGCCGCCGACGCCAATGCCGCACCGGTAGCCGCCCCGCTAGAGGTCAGGCCAGAAACCGGGTTGGAGCAGACTCCCCCGGCGGCCGAACCGGCGGGGGTCGAGGGTGGAATCCCGGGCAGCGTCGCAGGTCAGGGTATCGTCACGCTGGCCGAAACACCCCCGCCGCCACCGCCGCCGACCGCACCAATCCGGGTCGGTGGGAATATCAGGCCGCCGCTGAGAGTCAAGCACGTGCCGCCCGAGTACCCGGCGCTCGCCATCGCCGCCAGGGCCCAGGGCGTGGTCATCGTCGAAGCGGACATCGGCGCCGACGGCAAGGTCAGCAGCGCGCGCATCCTGCGCTCGATCCCGCTGCTTGATCAGGCCGCGCTTACTGCGGTCCGGCAGTGGGAGTACGCGCCGACGCTCCTCAACGGCGTGCCGATGCCCGTCGTGATGGTCGTCACCGTGAACTTCTTCCTCACGACGCCCGGCGCGGCGGTGCGTTGACGCCGATCGTCCGTGAACGCCGCGCCGGGGCAGCAACGCGGCAGCCCAGGTCCGCCCGGACCGGGGTAGGATAGCCTCGTGCCGGGTCCCTTCGTCCACCACATCGATCCGGTGATTGGAACCGTCGCCGGAGTGCACCTCTGGTGGTACGGCCTCAGCTATACGCTTGGCTTCCTCAACATGCATGCGTACTTTGTGCGACGCCGCGCGGCCCTTGGCCTGTCGACGCGGGCGGTCTACGGGCTGTCCACGCTCACCGCGCTTGGCGTGCTGCTGGGCGGGCGGCTGCTCGTCGTCTTCTACGAGCGGGCGTATTTCGGCGCGCACCCGTTGATGATTCCGGCCCTGTGGATGGGCGGCATGGCCACCCACGGCCTGATTCTCGGCGGCGTCGCCGGCGTGGCGGCGTTCTGCGTGCTCGACCGGCAGTCCTTCCTGAGGATGCTCGACGCGCTCGCGATTCCGGCCGCGCTCATCATGGGGCTGGGAAGGATCGGCAATTTCATCGACGGGGAGATCGTGGGCAGCGTCACCACCGTGCCGTGGGGCGTCTGGTTCCCCGACGCGGAAGGATTCCGCCATCCCGTCGTGCTGTACGACGGCCTGAAGAACCTGCTGATCGTGCCCGTGCTGCTCTGGGTGCGGCGGCGGGGCCATCCCCCCGGAGGACTCGCGGTCCGGTTCATCATCCTGTACGCAGCGTTTCGGATCCCGATTGACCTGCTGCGCGAGTACCCGACGACGTGGCTGTCACTGCCCACGGGCCAGACGATGAACGTCCTCCTGACCCTCGCCGGGCTGGGACTGTTGCTGAAAAACCGGCGGAGACCCATCGAGGGTCCGTCCGTGCCGCCGGCTGGCGTCGTTAGAGGACCAACCGCGCAGCCCGCCTGGTGGCAGCGCGTCGCGCTCGCGCTGCTGGTCGTGGCGCCGCTGGTCATCCCCAGCGATGGAATCCGTGACGTGCCGGTCAGGTACGCGGCTCGTCATCCCGGGCTTCGACACTCCGCCCTGTACCCGCCCATCTCTCTTCCCGGACGCGGCCGCTGATTCGACCCCGCCAGAGGGCCGGGCCCCTTCGTCCTCCACGCCGCCACGGCTGGACGCCGTCCAGCCGGTTCCGTGCCTCTTAGCGTGGATGGGCCGGGGTGTCAGCCCTGGCGCCGCCCGTCCCAACGGCCTCGAGCGTGGCAGGCGGTGCTGCTGGAAGCCAGACGCTGAAGCAGCTTCCCTCACCAAGACGACTCTGCATCACGAGCCGGCCTCCCATCGCCAGCGTCAGACGCTGGCTGATGACCAGGCCCAGGCCCGTCCCTCCGTATTTCCGCGTGGTTGAAGAATCGGCCTGGCCAAACGCCTGGAACAGACCAACCTGTTGCGCTGGCGATATGCCAATGCCCGTGTCGCGAACCGCGAGACAAAGCCAACCCGGCGCGGGCTCCTCCTCGCGCGTCACCTCGAACCACACGTCACCGTCAGTCGTGAACTTCGCCGCGTTGCTCAGCAGGTTGATCAGGACCTGACGCAGGCGAGTCGAGTCCGTCACGATCGTCCCGACATCCTTCCCGCACGACACGTGCAACCGGTTTCTGTTCTGCTCGACCAGCCCCCGGGTCGTCTGGACGACTGCCTCCACGAGCGCCGGGACGTCGATCTGTTCCCACACGTTCCGTAACTGCCCGGCCTCGATCTTCGAGAAGTCGAGGACATCGCCGATCAACCTCAGCAGGTGCTGGCTCGCCGACTGGATCTTCGACAGATCGGCAATCGATGAGGTGCTCCCGGACTCCTCGGCTTCGTCCTGGAGCAGCTCGCTGTAGCCGATGATCGCGTTCAACGGGGTGCGCAACTCGTGGCTCATATTGGCCAGGAATTCAGTCTTCGCCCGGCTGGCCGCTTCGGCGGCGTCGCGAGCCTTGGTCAGTTCGTCGAGCGTCCGCTCCACGGTCGTCGTCATGTGGTTGAAGGACCGGCTGAGATCCTCGACTTCATCGCCCGAATGAATTTCCGCGCGCGTGGACCAATCCCCTGAGGCCACTTTGCGGGAAGCGTCCGTCAGGTCGAGAATCGGGCGAACCAGTCGACGCGCGAACACGACCGACACGCCGAACGCGATCAGGAGACTGACGGTGCCAAGCGCGGCGATCCGCCTGTAGACCGATCTGATATCGGCGTGGTACTGCCGCAGGGAAATACCGACGTGGATCCAACCCCAGTCGATGCCCGAGTAGGACAACGGTTGCGTATACTGATAGACGTCTTCGGCGGCCATCGCCGTCTGGCCAAAGCGACCCGACGTGGCGCCGGGGCCTGGGGCCTTCCACGCTTCGCCGAGCGTCGTTCGGGTCCATCCCTTGGGCGTGTGCACCAACGCAAATCCGTCGTTCTTCACGATGACGACGTACGGCACGCTCGATCCGTCGCCCACGATTCTCATGCAGTGATCGACAACGGCGCTGTAGTCTTCGGCAATCAGGGCCGCCGACGCGACCTCGGCGACGGACGTGGCCACCAGCGCGGCCTTCGAGTCGAGACTCTCGACGTACGCCCGCCGCTGCTGCGGATAAACGGACAACGCGAAAATGACGATGGTCAGCACCGCGACGGCCCACGACAGTCCGGCCATCCGTGCCCAGATAGTCGATCGCCACACGAGCGTCGGTCGAGCCGGCGGCGGGCCCGCCGGGTGCGCGTCGGTGGTCATCGCCGGGCGGCCGCTTTCTTGAGGGCGTCGCGACGAGCCACGAGCGCCCTCGCGCTGTCGAGGAAATGCGGATCCCATTCCAAGATCTTCGTGACCCGCATGACGATAAAGGTCTGGCGAAACTGCGGGAGTTCATGCAGATGCGTGGCCTTCTCGATGTACCGTCGCCGCAGATCCGGCTCCATCGAGTTCCGGGTACAGATCAAGCCCGGCAGCAATGGCGGCGACCTCGCCAGGATCTTCAGTTCCTTCCCCAGTTGGGGGTTCAACTCAACGGCTGTCTCGAACGCGGAGCGTGTCTCGACGGCGACATCGACCTGTTTGAAGAACAGCGCCATGGCGGCCTGGGACCGCCGTGGGACGACCTTGACCGTCGAGAACGCGGTCTGTCTGGCCGGCAACCCCGCTTCCATCAGGAGCACGTCCAACCAGATACCCGCCATATCCCACTCGCGGGCCGGAAGATTGATTGCGAGCCGTTTGCCCGCCAATTGGGACACCGACGTGATGTCCGATCTCACCAGCACGACCGAGTCGCTCATGGTCTCGTTGGACTGCTGGAAGACCATGCTCGGCTGGACCTGGAGCCGGCGCTCGGCCGCGAGGTACTCCAGTGTGGTGAGCGCCAGCAAGTCCGTCTTCCCGTTATTCGGCGGCGTCATCGCCTCGTTCACGTCTTGGAACACGGACGCTTCAGCGGAGGTCCAGAAGCCAACCTGAGAGATGACCCCCTTTGCCCACAGGAGTGTGGCGGCCACCACGTCGTTGGGGTTGGCGTCGCCAATCAGGGCAGCAGTGAACCCGAACCGGATCGTCTTCTCAGGCCCGGGCTGCGCGACCGGCACTGCCGTGTGGTGGAACACCGCGATGACGACGAGCGACGTCGCAACGGCGACCTTGATCGCGAGTGTGGCCCGGCGACGTGCGCACATCACCATTGTCAGTTCCATCCCCGCGTGGTCGCGTTCAGCCAGGCGTGAGCCACCGGAATCGCTTCATCTGCTGTTCCGGCCGCGTCAGTGGCGGTGGGCTGCCGCCTCGCCGAGGACCAGGGCCAGCCTGGCTTTCGACTCGGCCAGGTCATAGAGCACCCGAAAGTACTGGCCCGCCAACAGCGCTTCCATCAACTGCGATTCGATGACGTCCTTGGTTTCGACCAGCTCGTCCTGGTACGCCCGGATATTCAACTCGCGGTTTTCGGTTGCCGCTCGATACGCCGCCTGTGTCGACTGACGCTGTGCCTGCGCCTTCTCCATCCCGATCGCCGTCCGACTGATCTCCAGCGTGACGCCGCTGCGCAGCGCCGCCAGTTGCTGTTCGAGCTGGGTCCGGCCCGCGCGTGCTTCGCGAACGGCGTTGGTGACGCGGAATCCCTGGAAGATGGGCACGTCGACGCCGACGCCGACGGACCACATCGTCTTGTTGGCGGGCGTCATCAGGCCGGCGCCGTACGAGTTGCCCGTCAGATTGAGGTTTGCGAACACGCCGACTTTGGGGAGATGCCCGGCGTTGGCCACGCTCACGCCCGCTTGCATCGCTGCCAGGCCGGCCTGCACCTGCGCGATCCGGGGATTCGCCGCCTGGGCTCGGTCGATGAGGGTCGCCGCGATGATTGGGTCGGCCTCGGTCGGAAGGTCGCGATCGACCACGTCGATCGGCGTGGGCGCGTCCCATTCCACCACCGTCGCCAGCGCGGCGCGGGCCACCCTTTCCTGCGCCTCCAACTCGGTGACCATCGATCGGATGGTCTCCACCATCGACTTGTGACGGAGGTAGTCGGTCTTCTTCACGCGTCCGGAACCGGTCTTGTAGAGCGACTCAGTCAGGGCGAGCGTGGCTTCCATGCGATCCAACGTGTCCTGGGCCACCGTTCGCAACGTCCGCGCCAGCACGACGCCGTAGTAGGTACGGGTAACGTCGTAGATCACCTCGGCATCGGTCTGCCGCCGTTCCTGTCGGGCAGCCTCGATGCCCGCGTTCGTCTGGGCGATGCGGGCGGAGGCCAGTCCCCCGGTATACACCGCATACACGGCACTCAGGCTGCCCGTAAACAGCGTCCGATCCATCAGTGTGACGTGCTGTTCGGGCACCTGGTACGACTGGGCCGGGACGGGGACCGCTGACCCCGGAACGGGAAGCGGCACGTCCACCGGCGGGAAACCTGGACCGAAGGCATTGGCGGGGAGCGTCACGAGGATTGGCGGCGTTGCCAGCGTGAACGCCGGCACGCCGATCGTCGACGCGGGAAACACGAAGTCCGGATTCTCGTCGAGCCGCGTCGCGGCCAGTCTCGCCGAGATGTCCGGATAGCGGGCCGACAGCGCCTGCCCGTGCCGGGCACGCGCGATGTCAACCGCCGAGTCGGCGGCCTTGATCCGGTGGCTGTTCTTCAACGCGAGATCGAGGCAGTGCGCCAGATCCAGGGTCCCGGACATGGTCGGCGACGACGGCGGAACAACCGTCCCCACCGCCTGGGCGAGCGGCGCCGGCGGCGCCTGGGCCAACACGGTCCCGGCTGCGCCGATCACGAGACACGCCGCGATGAGCTGACACTTCACGACCATGATGACGTTCTCCCCGGCGGTCAGGGCCGCACGACTACGCCACATGCCCAGCGAAACCGACGGCGCTACCACGCCAAGATCAGGGCTCACGTGGCACGAGCTTGTTGATCGTGTCGAGCAGGTACTTGAAGTCGATGGGCTTGGATACGAACCCCGCGCATCCGTCTCGCGATGCGCGATCGCGATCTTCACCGTAGGCGTGCCCCGTCAGCGCGATGATCGGGATCTCCTGCGTCTCCGGCATCGACTTCAGTTGCCGGATGGCCTCCCAGCCGTCAATCCCCGGAAGGCCGATGTCCATGAGGATCAACCGCGGATGCTGCTCTCTGGCCAGCCGCACGCCTGACTCGCCGTCCACGGCACACGTCACGCGATAACCGCGCCAAATCAACCGGCGCGCCAGCATGTCGCGGTTGAAGTGGTTGTCCTCAACCAGCAGGATGCCCATAGTTCCGGGAAGCTCCCGTCGGAGGGGGGAACACCGACACGTCGTCCACTTCGACCTCTCTCGAACAATCGGCCGTTTTGGCGTGGCCTTGAGGGCGCCATTGCGTCGATCGACCCAATGCCGTCCAGGCCGTCAATTGGTCCGGGAACCGAGTCCCGGCGTGTTTCTTCAGCGAACCGTCGAGCGTGAAGAAACGCGCCGGGATCGACCGTCCTGTGGCCCCGCCGGCTACCGCCCCCGGCCGCGGCCGAAGCCCTGCGTCTTCTGGTAACCCTCCGGCACGGCGAACACCGAGTCGGCAAACGCCTGGCGTGTCACGTCCGTCAGTTCGACAACGGTCTGGTCAGGTCCGAACGACGTGATGCGCCGGACCGGCACGCCCTTGAATCCTTGCGCGTCATCGTTGCCGATGCTGAAGATCTGATTCGCACTCTGCGGCATCAGTTTCTGGAAGAACGCCACCATCTGCCTGGTCACATCGAAGTCGGCCATCGCGAAGCCGAGGACCGTCGGGTCGACCGTGCAGACCTCGGCGACCTTCTGGTTGTTCTGGAACCCCTCGTACTTGTCGCACGTCCACTTGCCGACCGTGTCGGTTCCGGCCTTCCGGTAATCCGTCTTCGGAGCCGCCGGCGCGCCCATTGCCGCACCCCGGCCCTTCATCATCGCCTCCATCTGGGCGCGCTGTTCGGGCGACATCTTCTTCATCGCCTCTTCCATCTGCGCCATCGCGGCAGACATCTGGCCGCCCATTTGCTCGACATCGGCCTTTGTCATCTCGCTGTAGCTCTTCTTCTCGACGTCGATCATCCGCATGACCTGCGCCGCCCCGTCGAACACGACCACCTGCTTGGCGCCGGTGGGGCCCGCCATTTCAGCCCGCATGTGTGTCTTGTCGATCTGGATCTGACTCGTGGTGCTCGTCCCACCCCTCGTCGTCTTCTCGACGATGAGGATGCCGTCGGCGGCCAGCAACTGCGCCGCGAAGAGAAGGATCCCGACAACGGAGACGCCGCCTTTGAGAGTGATTTTCACGCGCTGCTCCTTTGAGTCGCTGACATCAGCCACCCGGCCACCCGAGGAGGGCCGCCGGCACGATGTCCCTGGGGACACCTGCCTTATTATGGACCGCCCGGCTCCCGCGGAAGGGCCGCGGTCCATACTTCCACTGGCCTGCTACCGCAGCGTCAGCGCGTGGAGATACTCCGCGTGCGGGTCGAACCCATATGACGCGAGCCGCTCGTAGGTCATCGGGTGGTCGACGGGCAGCACCTGGGCCTTCGACGGATCGTCCCGGAAGTGTGTCGCTGCGATCATCGGGACCATGCCCCGGAGACCGGAGTGCTTCAGCGTCCAGATCGCCGCCGACCCGTATGAATTCGGCGCCTGGCCGGAGGGCGTACCGACCGTCAGGGCGCCGAAGAAATCGAACTCGACGACGACGTTGAACCCGGCGCTCATCGTGCCGGCATCACAGAGCACGATCACGCGCTGAGGCGCGTAGTAGCCGGAGAACGCGCCGCTGTCGAACTCCTCGCGGAACGTCGGCGAGAGCCGCAGGAACTTCACGACCGGCGGTTCGCGCTCCGGCCCGGTCCGCCGCGCGATGGGGCTCCCGCCGTCGTACGACCAGCTGAAGTCGTAGTCGCCTTCGAGGAGCGGCACGACCCGGTCCGTATTGATCTCCCCGAGCGATTCGGCGGGCCGATCCTCAAAGTAGAGGCGCGAGTAGCGGAAGGCGCCGTTCTCTCCCGTTCCAACGCCGGCCAACCGCAGCAGTTCCTTCCGGCCGAAGAGGAAGTAGACGAGCATCTCGGAAATCAGCGAGTTTCCACCGTGGTTGTTCCGCACGTCGAGGATCAGCGTGTCGGTGCGCCGCTCCTTCATGTCGCGGACCAGCTGCCTGAACGCGGCCGTCGCCGACGGAGGTCTCGCGATCATCGTCTTGAACGGGTCGCGCTGCTCCCGCGTCTCGCGATAGCCGCCCATGTGCGTGAAGCGGATGTAGGCCACTTCGCGGTCGCCCGCCGGCGTTTTCAAGAAGGCGATGCGGAAGCCGGACTCGTCGGGCACGGGCAGCACCACGCGCGAGGGCGGGTTCACCTCGACCGCGTTCTTGCCGGGTTGCCTCAGTTCCACCTGGACCACGCGGCCGTCCGGGCGCTGCAGTTCGACGCGCACCCGGGACACGTCCTTCCACTCGGGCAGCAAGTCCAGCATGTACGGCCTGAAGGCGAGCGAGCGCTCGGCCAGTAGCTGCAGCGCGTGATAGGGATTGTCGACGCCCTGCAGCGTCCGCTGGCGCCGGCTGAGTTCGGCCACCGGGACGCCTTCGACCGATAGCAACTTCGCTCCCAGGAATTCCTGGTGTGCCCGCTCCGCCCCCCGCACCACGAGAAAGTGCTCGACCACCGATAGCCGGAGCGGCACACCGCCGGGGTGATCGCGGTCGACGTCGTACCCGCCCAGGAACCCCGTATGTGCATCGCCGACCGCCGCAACGAAAGGCCGGACGAGGCGGTAGAACTCGTCCGTGGTCATCCCCTCGTCAGGAATCGCGTTCAGGACGCGGTGCAACCGGCGATGAAACGCGACCCGACCCCCGCCGTTCTGGTACGGCTCGGGGTGCATGTCCTCGATGATGCGGGCCAACTGGCGCGCATCCTCGAGCAGCTGCGCCCGGCTGAGGGCGCCGGGCTTGGCCGCCCGCGCGGTTCCGGAGACGGAGCCCGCTGGACCGGGCGACGCCGGCCTGGAGGAAGTGCACCCGGCGACCGCGCCCAGCAGGAACAACGTGAGACCGACGAAGGCCCGGATCTGGCACATCGCGTCAGCTCCCGAGGGGGCGGATGAACGACTGATCCCGGGGCTCAGCTCGGGTGAGCTTCGTCGCCCCGGGCACACGGGCTGAAGCCCGCGTGCTACATTCCCGGCGCATCATCAACAGAACTGAGCGCCGGCTCAAGATCCTACACATCTCGATCGCGTTGAAGCAGCATCTGTGATCTGATAGAGGCATGAGCCAGCCATGCGGGATCAAGATGGGAGACGTGCGCGCG
>Ga0334722_10006910_pt1 | contig 11116 bp, 7 predicted proteins | sample C3_bottom_MG_FD_207210 | JGI IMG/M metagenome (GOLD analysis project Ga0334722, IMG submission 207210) | Sediment microbial communities from Yellowstone Lake, YNP, Wyoming, USA - C3_bottom | ecosystem: Environmental > Aquatic > Freshwater > Lake > Sediment | place: USA: Wyoming | collected...
CGAAGGCTCCCAGGTCCGCCGTCAGCCCGCCGACCCCGACGTCCAGGCCAAGCTTGAGCTCCTGCTGGCCCTGGACTCTCCGACGATGTCCGCCGTCGAGGCCGTTCTCGCCGTCCCGGCCGGACAGCTTCCCAACACCCCTCTCGGGATCTTCCACCCCCTCGAGGATCCCCAAGGCGGTGTTGTTCGGCTCCAAGCCTCGGCCTCCACCGACGATCCCGACCTGAAGGACCCGGCCCAGGACGCGGCCGCGGCCGACTGGACCGCGCAGCCCGATTTTCCCAAGGGTGCTGCGCAAGCCTTCCTCCTGTGGTTTCACAAGGCGGTGCGCTGTGCTAAATCCACGAACCATAAGCGCGCCGAACCCCACGCCAAGGTCTCCATGGAGTGGCGCGCAGGCGAAGGCCACGGCTATCACGAGTTCCAGGTCCGAGGCCTGCCGCTGACCCGCGAGGAACTCGTCGAGACCTCCCGCATCTTCCAGACCCACTACGCCAAGGACAGCCGGAACAAGGAAGAGTCCTGGGCCCTGGCCGACGAGCTCCTGGCCCAGGGCAACTACGGCCGCGCCGCCCTCTTCGAGATCAAACGCGCGCTGAACGCCGTTCCCGGAGCGGTCTTCGGCTACTCCTCAAGCGACCAGGACGGCGTCGTCTATTGGCTGAGACTGCCGGCGGCGTCGGGGGTCCAGGGAGAAGTTCCCAACCCCGACGCTTGGCCCGACCCCGTGATCATGACGGCCCCCGCCCCGGCTCCAGAACCGGTCGTCGCAGCTGAGCCGGTGGTCGCGCCGGTCCCCGCCCCAGCTCTCGCCCCGGCTCCGGTCCAGGAAGTTCCCGCTCCCGGCGCGGGAGTCGGAGCCACGTTCCGCGCCCTCACCTCGGGCCGGCCGGCCCATCTGAGGCCGGCCTTCGAGCTCGTCGCCCAGCGGCTCGATAGCCTGGACGCCAACCGCGTTTTTGAAGGCATGAAGGCGGCCCGGGCCAACCTCAGCGATGAGGAGTTCTCGAAGATGGCCCAATTCCTCCCCTCATTGGACTATCTCCCGGCCGACATGCGCAGGTCATACCTCTTGGACCCGCAGCTGGGAGCCTACTACCAGGACCAACGGCCCCACGCCCCTCCGGGCGGCGGCCGACAGCTCCTCGATGACGGCCCCGAGCGCAATGCGAAATACGAGGCCGAGGAGTACGACGCGAAATATGAAGCCGCGTCGAGGCTCGCCGATTCCGGCGCGGTCCTCCCGGAGGACGGGGCCAAGGACGTGGCCGAGGGACTGCTCCGCAACGCCGTTCCCAACGGCAAGTGGAATTTCGTTAAGACCCTTCATTCGGGGTCCAGATATGTGTGGGGCGCTTTCTTCGCCGCTGTCGCGCTGACCCTGCCGACGGTTTTGGGGCTTATCCGTTATTTCACTCCCTGGCCCTCCCTCATCTACTGGCAGGTCGGCGCGACGGCGCTGCTTCTCGTGACCGCCTGGGCCTTGTCCGGGTTTAAGAAATACAACGATCGCGAGTATCAACCAGGCTATTCCTTCGAACGCACGCTGGAGAATATGTCGGACAGGTACGGGGACCGCCTGCTGCTCGCGGCGGAAGCCGCCAGGGCGTTCCCGGAGAGCAGCCGCAAGACGCTCGTCGAGGCCTGGAAGGCCTACTTCGAAGAGACCTTCTACGACCAAAAGCGCAATCCGCGCGTCGGCTTTAGGGTGGAGATGGCCCGCAAGCACCTGATCCTCGCACGCGCCCTCTCCGCCCAGGCCGGGCTCTTAAGCGAGGCCGAGCGCAGGAGCCTCGTCGCCAGGGCCTTCGCGCGGGCCAGGGCTCCCTCCAAGGCCGACGTCGTCGCCCGAGACGTCGACATCTTGACTCCCGCGGCCTTGGACGGCCTGCTCACCGAGGATGAGCGACTCAGCGCCTTCGACCTCTTGCTGGCCAACAAGCGCGTCTCCGTCGTATCGCTCCTGGCCGACCAGCTTGGAATCCTCGTACGCGAGGGCCGCATCCCTCAGGAGCGGCGCCGGGCGGTCCTCGACTATCTCTACGAGTTGGGGGCTGCCAGCAACTTCGGAGACAACGATGAAGGACGCAGCAGCGCCATCGCGACGAACCTGGAGACCATGGCCCGCCTGGCGCAGGATCTCTCCGACCGTGAGCGCAACGCCATGGCCAATGCGATCTTAAGCAGCCGCCAGAGCTTCCCGTCCAACCGACACTCCCCCGTCATGGAGCCCAGGGTCTTCAAGGCCGTCCTGGACATCTCCAGTGCTGCGGACGTGACGGATAAAATCGTGGTCTTCGCCCAACAGCACAATCAGGTCAACACCCTGGCGCTCGTTCTGCTCCAAGCCGGACTCCCCCAGGCCGCGGCCGCGCTCCTCGAGCTTGACCGCAGGCAGCGGGAACAATCGGAGAGGGAGCGCCAGCGGTCCTAAGGCCGGGTCGTTAGGCCTGCGCCGGGGGGGCGTGATGGGACGTTTTCAGCCCCAGGATGAGGCCGGCGCCGCTGATCGCCGCGGCAGTCAGCGCCCAGCCGCCCAGCTGCTCGTGGCCGATCAGAAAGCCCGAGAAGAGCGGCGCCAGGATCGAGGACGTGGAGTTGAGCGACTGCGTCAGGCCGAGGACTACGCCCTGCTCGCGGCGGCTGACGTGGCGGGTGATGAGGCTGGTGAGAGCCGGCCTCAGCACGCCGGTGCCGAATGAGACCGCGGTAAAGAGGATCAGGAGAACTCCCAGGGGGCCGGCGAAAGCGAGGGCCGCCAGGCCCGCGGCCGCGGAGAGAAATCCAAGGCGCGAGAGAGCGGCCTCTCCGAAACGCTTGACGAGTCTTCCGAGCAGTCCGCCCTGGATGATGATGCCGATCAAGCCCATATAGGCATAGAGGTAGCCGACCTGCTTGGGGCCGTAGGCGAAACGCTCGCGGGCAAACAGCGCAAATCCCGACATGAACATCGAGAACATCAGGCAGAAAAGAAGGAACTGGATCAGGATTGAAGCAAGCTCGGGGCGGCGGAAATACTGCGCGTAGGCGCTCCAGTCGAACAGGCCCAGGCGACGACTGCCGGTTCCGGCGTCTGCGTCGGTGTGCGGGCGGGCCTGGGGCAGGAGGAAGTAGGTGCACAGCACGCTCGTCAAAGACAGTCCCGCCGCAACCCAGGCGGGATATGAGTAGGAGCGGTGCGCCAGCACTCCCGAGATCGCCGGGCCGATCAAGAACCCCAGCCCGAAGGCGATGCCGATGACTCCGAAGGATTTGGCCCGGTGCTCGGGCTCGGTCACGTCGGCGATGTAGGCCTGTGCGAGCGAGAGGTTTCCGGCCGTGATGCCGTCGAGGAAGCGGGAGAAGAAGAGCCAGCCCAGCGAGGGCGCCCAGCCCAGGATCAGAAAGCCCGCGAAGGTCCCGAGTTGGCTGATGATCAGGAGCGGCCTGCGGCCGTAGTGGTCGGAGAGCCTCCCCAGGATGGGTCCGGCGATCAACTGGCAGGCGGCGTAGGTCGTAAACAGCAGCCCCACGAGCTGCGCCGAGGCCCCGTAGTGCAGGGCGTAGAAGGGCAGCAGCGGCAGGATGATCGTCATTCCAAGCACGTCGACTGCCACGATCATGAAGATCGGGAGCAGGACGTTCTTGGGTTTGTCTGCCGCGTTCAGTAGCGCCCCGCGCTGCCGAGGACTTTCTCGTTCTTGTCCATGTACATCTTGATGAGCTCCTCGCGCGCGGGACCAAGGTATTTGCGCGGGTCGAACTCGCCGGGCTTCTCAACGAAGACCTTGCGGATGGCCGCAGTCATGACTAGGCGGCCGTCGGAGTCGATGTTGATCTTGCAGACCGCCGACTTAGCCGCCCGGCGCAGCTGCTCGACTGGGATGCCGGCGGTGTTTTCCATTTTGCCGCCGTACTTGTTGATCGCGGCGATATATTCCTGCGGGACGCTTGAGGAGCCGTGCAGGACGATGGGGAAACCCGGGATGCGCTTCTCGATTTCTTCGAGGATGTCGAAGCGCAGGGGCGGCACGCTCTCGCCGGGCTTAAGCTTGAACTTGTAGGCCCCGTGGCTGGTGCCAATCGAGATGGCCAGCGAATCCACTCCGGTCTTCTTGACGAAGTCCTGCACATCCGTGGGATTCGTGTAATTGGATTTCTCGTGCGAGACCTCGTCTTCGATGCCGGCCAGGACCCCCAGCTCGCCTTCGACGGTCACCTCGCGGGGGTGGGCGTACTCGACGACTTTCTTGGTCAAGGCGACGTTCTCGGCGAAGGGGAGATGAGAGGCGTCGATCATGACCGAGGAGAAGCCGCTGTCGATGCAGGACTTGCAGAGCTCGAAGGTGTCGCCGTGGTCGAGGTGCAGGGCCACAGGGACCGGCACGCCCATTTCCTTGATCATCTCAAGGGCCCCGCGTCCCATCCAGCGCAGAAGCGTGGCGTTGGCGTAGTCGCGCGCGCCCTTGGAGACCTGGAGGATGACCGGAGAGCGGCTCTTCATGCAGGCGGTGAGGATGGCCTGGAGCTGTTCCATGTTGTTGAAATTGTAGGCGGGGACGGCGAAGCCTTCCTTCATCGCCTTGCGGAACATCTCCTTCGTGTTGACGAAGCCCAGTTCCTTGTAGGAAACGGTCTTATTCTCGGTCGAAGCGGTCATGGTCTTCCTCCGGTCTGCGTGTCGGGACATCATACAAAAATGGTTGAATGACGCCATGGGAGCCCCCCGCCCCCACGAGGCGCTGTCCGTCCTTCGCGCTCTGGAAGACCTGGCTTCCGCCGACCCCTTGAGCGTCCGCGGGGTTCTGGCGACTTTCCTCACGCTTGACGGAGCCCTGCACGAACGTTCGGGCTCGGCGGCCCTGTTTTGCGACGAGTCGGCCGCGGGCGCGGAGGGGGCTACGAACGTCGCAGCACTCCCCGAAGCGTTGAAGTCGGCCGTTGAGAAGGCCTTGGCCGAGCAGGCCACGGGACTCGTCGAGTTTGAATTGGGTGAGGACGATCTCCTCTTTGGCCCCGGGGGGATTTCCGGCAAGGCGGAAGTCTGGCTTGAGCCGGTGACCGGAGAACTGCGCGAGAGTCTCCGTCAGGCGCGGGAGACCCTTCTAAGAGGAGAAGGCTTGGTCGTGGAACTTTCCTTGACGGGAGAGTCGGCCGGCCGGAGGCGTCATTTTCCCCCGGAGCATCCTACGGCGAAGGCTTGTTACGAGGAAGGCGCGCCGGAGCTCGACGAGGAGGTTTTGTACGAGGGGGTCCGCCGCGTCTTCAGTTTCCCGCTGATCCCCATGGGAAAGGCCGTGCTCCTTGGCTCGGGAGAGGACGTCCGGCGCTTGGCCGAGATCCTCGACCGCCTGGGATTTGTCGTGACCGTGGCCGATCATCGCCCGGGTCGTCTGCACGGCGCGCACTGGGACCGGACGCGCTGGCAGCTTATCGAGGGCGGCTGGGACGCAGCTCGTGCCGCGGCGCGGCCGGACGGCGACACCTACGTGGCGGTCATGACGCACAGCCATTCAGCCGACGGAAGGGCTCTGAAGGGCGCGCTCCAGAGCCCCGCGCGCTACGTGGGCCTCGCCGGCCCGGCCGGCCGGGCGGTGAAGCTTCTCTCGGAGCTCAAGGAGAAGGGCATCGAACCGCGACCGGGCGTTTTTTCGGCTCCCGCGGGCCTTGAGATCGGGGCTGAGACCGCCGAGGAGACTGCGTTGGCGATCGCCGCCGAGATCCTAGCCCTGCGTTTCGGCCGGCGCGGAGGCCGCCCTGTTCGCTTGCGCGCCGCCGGTTCCTCCCCCGCCCATCGCAAAGGGGGGGTGAAGGTTCCGGGCCTAATCCTGGCCGCGGGACGCGGGAGTCGTTTCGGCTCGGGCCCAAAGCTTCTCGCCGACGTGGACGGCCGTCCGGTCCTTCGCCACGTCGTTGAGGCGGTGCTTGCCTCGCACTTAGACCCCGTCATCGTCGTCCTGGGTGCGGCCGCCGAATCGGGGCTGAGAGCCATCGAGGGCCTGGAAGATCCTCGCCTGAGGGTGGTGTTCAACCCCGCCTGGAAGTCGGGCCGAGCCTCGAGTTTTGAAATAGGCCTTCGACAGGTCCCGCCGGAGGCCCCCGGAGTCGTGGCTTTCCTCGGAGACATGCCGCGGATCAAGCCCTGGCTCGTCGACCGGGTGCTGGCGGAGTTCGAGCTTTCGGGAAAGCTGTGCTTCCCGACCGTCCCGGGCCCCGAGGGTCCGGTCAAAGGCCACCCCACGGCCTACCCGCGAGAGCTTTTCGGGGAGATCGGATCTCTGATTATCGACGATGCCGCAGCCGCGGCCGTTCGCCGACATTGGTCGGAGGCCGTCAAGATTCCCCTCGAAGATGCCTCCACCCAAGCGGACATCGACACGGCCGAGGATCTCGAACTCCTCAAGGTCGGGCCCGAGACCGGACGTCTCTTCTAGACCCGTCGTCTCAGCGTTTTTGAACCGCCGCCTTTGCTTTGGGAGTAAATTCCCGGACGGTCTCTTCCCAATCCTGGAGCTTCGTTCGCAGTTCGTTGGTCCGATTGATCAGGCTCGCGGCCTCGTTTCGCAATCCTTGAACCGCCGAGCGGTGACTGGCCACGCTGTCGTTTATGTTGTTCTTTTTCTGCGTCAGGCGGGATTTAAACATGACGCAGACGTCGTAATCGGAGCCCCGCTGGCGCCCGCCGCAGGACCTGTTGAACTCCTGGATTTCCGCCTCCATGCTGCTGACGGAACTCTGGAGGTCCGAGGCCCTCGCGTTGAGCCTCGAGCTTCTGTCGTGGAGGGCCTGGTTCTCGTTGTCGATCGCGGCGGCCTTATCCAGAAGGTCGGTCCTCCCGGCTTTCACGGTCTCCCACTCCTTGAGCAGTGCGTCCTTCTTGGCGGAGGACGGGAGTTGCTCGATCGGGGCAATGAGTTCGCGGGCCGCCTCATAAGGCCGGCTGTCGAGGATCTGTCCCCGCAGCACGCCCATATCGGGAAAGTCGATCGTCTCGGACGCCCCGGCTCCGTCAGGATGGGCCAGTCCAAGGCCAAGAATCAGTCCGCCCAAAATCCGGTTCACTCTCATCTTCATGGAATCACTCACACTCCCTGAACGTTGTCGCTGCGCCGCAGAATCAATATATCAGCGATGCTCCCACGACATGTGGAGCCTTTGGGGAGCAAGAGCGCAGGCAATGGGCCCATCCCGCATCGGACCTAGGACCCACCTAAAAAGCGATGCGGCATGCTCGGCGGCGGGATTTACGAGAGCTTCATTTCCCGTTCGCCGGCCAGGCCTTCCATGCGGAGCCGGAACTCCGGGCTTGAGCCCAGGAGGAGGTCGAACTCCCGGGCGTCGATGACGAAGAGTTCGGAGTCCACTCCGGCCCTGACCGTCGCCGTCCTGGGGCCGCGGCGGAGCAGTCCCATCTCCCCGGCGATGCCTCCCGGCATGATTTCAGACAGCTTCCGCAGGCTGTGCCTGCGGCGCCGCTCGACCGACAGCCAGCCGGAGCGAACGACGTAGGCATGACAGGCTTTGTCTCCTTCGCGCATCACTGTTTCTCCGGCCTTGCATTGCCGCAGGGTCGCGTGCCTGAGAATGGCCTTGGCCGCCGACTCAAGCTGTCGGGGGTAGCCAAGAAGGCACAAGGCCTCGCAGAGTTCGATGGCCTCGTCTTCCGTGAAGGGGGCGATTTTCTCCTTCGTCCCGGGCCGCATTGTTGGTCTGCTCATAGACCCTCCTTCTATGTAACTATTGTAATATATGTTTCCGGGGATTTCAAGGGCCCTCCCATCCAAGTTCCTGGGGTTTTAAAGCGTCTGAGACGCGTCCCGCGGCTAGGCGCGGGCGGCGATGCGGGCGCAGGCTTCTTCGACGGTCATGGCCTGTTCCTCGCCGCTGGCCAGGGCCTTGACCTGGACGACGCCGCGGGCCGCCTCGTCGGGGCCGATGACCAGGGCGTAGCCGGCCTTCTTCTGGTCGGCGTACTTGAACTGTTGCTTGAGCTTCGCAGCGCCTGGGAAGACGTCGACGGAGAGGCCTTTGCCGCGGAGTGCTGCGGCGACTTCAAGGGCGCGGGACCGCAGTTCGTCTGAGAAAATGGTCATCACCGCGTCCGGGGCGCCGAGGCCGTCTGCCTTGCCCGCTTCCTCGAGGATGAGCATGAGGCGCTCAAATCCGATGGAGCCGCCGCAGGCCGGGGTGTGGGGCGTGCCGAAGTTCTCGGTGAGATTGTCGTAACGGCCGCCGCCTCCGAGGGAGCCCGACAGCGAGGGGTGGCGGAACTCGAAGACCGGGCCCGTGTAATAGTCGAAGCCGCGCATAAGACTGGGAGCGAGGACGAAGCGGTCGGGGCGTTTGGAGCCGGCTTTCAGGGCGCCGAGGATCGACTGCAGGCGGGTCACGGCTTCGCAGGACGCCGAGGCGAGGGCGTTGAGGTCGGGGGTTTCAGCCATCATGATCTTTTCGAGAGCCTGGGCGGGGCCGACGCCGACTTCCGCGGAGAGGTCCTCGAGGACCTTGGCACGCTCGACTTTGTCGAGCTTGTCGAGGATCACGCAGGCGGGGATGCGCTTGTCGGCCGGCACTCCGGCGCGGTCGAGCACGGCGTAAATCAGGGCGCGGTCGTTGAGAAGCACCGTGGGGTGATCGACGCCGAGGGAGGAAAACACCGCGCAGATGGCGGTGATGACCTCGACTTCGGCTCCCCAGGAATCCGATCCGATGATGTCGACGTCGCACTGCGTGAATTCTCGGTAGCGGCCTTTCTGGGCTCGCTCGGCGCGCCAGACGGGGCCGATATTGAACGCCTTGAAGGGGTGAGGGAGACTCGAGCCGTACTTGGAATAGTACCGCGCCAGCGGAAGGGTCAGGTCGAAGCGCAGGCCCAGGTCGGAGAGATCCTTTTTTTCCGCGATCGCCCGGTCCAGGGCCTCCCCCCGCTTGAGGATCTTGAAGATGAGCTTGTCGTTCTCGCCGCCGCCCTTGCCGAGGAGGACCGACGAGTCCTCCACGGCGGAGGTCGCCACGCGCTGGAAACCGAAGGAGCGATACACCCTTGAGATGGTTTCGATGGCGTCATGGCGAGCGGCGACCTGCGCGGGCAGGAAGTCTCGAAACCCCGACGGAGGCGTGGTGGCAATGGACATGGCGGATAGGTTAGCAAAATGGCTCAGCCGACGAAATCGCTCGGCGCCTTGGGGTCGTGCGGGGGCAGGGCGAAGGAGAACTTCGAGCCTTTGCCCGGCGCGCTCTCCAATTCCAAATGCGTTCCATGAGCCTCGAGGATCATGCGCGTCAGCGTCAGTCCCACGCCGAAGCCCTTGGCCGCGCGCTTGCCCTCCTCGGTCCGGTAGTAGCCGCTGAATATTTTTTCGCGTTCCTCCGGGGCGATTCCGATGCCCGTGTCGCGCACGAAGACCTCCACGCGTCCATCCGGCTTGACTTCGGCGCCGAGCGCGACGAGGCCGCCCTCGTGCGTGTACTTAAAGGCATTGGTCAAGAGATTGGCCACCACCAGAGACAGCGCGTCCGGGTCGGCCGTAACGGCCGGAAGGTCCTCGGCGATTTCAAGGCGGAGGTCCTGTTTCTTGCGCCGTCCCAGCATCCCAAGACGCTCAAAGGAGGATTTGAGGACGCCGGGGAGCTGCACCCGGTGGACCTCCAAAGAGAACTTCCCGGATTCCAGGCGCCCGAGATTGAGGAGGTTCGTGGCCATGCCCGAGAGGGCTTTGATGTTGGCGGTGAGCATTTCGTGCCATTCCGCGGTTTCGGCCGAGGCGGGGGAGCTTTCCTGAAGAAGGGCGTGGGCGGTGTGGATGATGGTCAGCGCGTTGTTGAACTCGTGGCTGACCCCGGAGACGAGCTGGGACTTCAGGCGCCCGGCTTGGCGCTCCTGCTCGTATTGCTCGTTGAGCTTGGCGGCCATGGAGCGGAAGGACTCCAGGAGCGACTGGAGTTCCGGAGATTGACCGTCCATCTCGAGGATCCAGGGCTCGCCCAGGCGCCATTGCGCGGCTTCCTGGCGCAGCTTGAGAAGGGGGTCGATGATGATCCTCGCGGTGGCCGCGGCCACTAGGACGCTGCCGGAGAGTCCGAAGGCGAGGACGAGGAAGAACGTCGCCAGGGCAGTCTCGCGTGCGGCGCGGCGGCGGGTGTCGATCTGATAGAAGCTCAATTTGCCGAAGAGACTCATCTTTTCGATGAGGGCATCGACGTCTTCGTTGGCGATGGTCGCGGCCACGGCCCGGGAGCTCGTGAGGGTCCCGGCCTTGGCGCGGGCGATGATTTTTTCCTGGAGCGCGACGTAGCGGCGGAACTGCGGAAGAATTTCTTCCCAAGTTTTCGTTTCCTTGGGATCGTGGATCATTTTCCCGAGCCGGATGTGGGAGTCCTCAAAGAGGGTAATGGCGGCCTGCCGCTTTGAAAGCCATTCCGGGTCGAGAGTAAGGAGGTAGTTGTCGGTTGTGAGGTCGACCTGACGCAGGCGTCCCCGGTGGGCGGGCAGTTCCGTCAGGTGAGCCAGTTCCTCGGCGAAGGCCTTCGCAAGCCGATCCTCGGCGCGGCTGTTGCTGAGATAAGCGATGCTCGACAGCAGCGTGGCCATGCTCATGGCCATGGCCAATAGGAGCGTCAGGCGCGCGCGCAGAGTTTTGACGCTCATGCGCGTATCTTATAATTTTCGTTCAGCCTTGCTTGCGCTTCTCGAGGTCCCGGAGCTTCTGCTCGTAATCGCGGCGCAGGGCCTCGCGCTCTTCGGCCAGCTTGCGCATGCGCTCGTCGTAGAGGGACGCGTGCTCGATCTTGCTCGCGTTGAGCTCTTGGCGCAGCTGGCGCTCGTTGAGCTGATAGCGTTCCGAGATCTCCGCCTCGCGCTGGGCCAGCCACGAGCCGTTGCGCGCTTTTTCGGTCTCGACGTCGCGGGCGCGCGCCTCGATCTGGGCGGCAAGGGTTTCCCGTTCGGCCGTGAGAGCCGCCTCCGCCTCGCGCCGGCGCTTGAGGTCCTCTTCCTCAAGTTTCTTGCGGCGCTCCATGAAGGAGTTTTCCATCTCTTGGCGGCGGGCCTCGAGAGCCGCCTCGTGCTTCTCGGCGTCGGCGCGCAGGGCCGCCGTCTCGCGCTCGACGGCTTCGCGGGCCTTGGCGCGGAGGGTCT
>Ga0334722_10006911_pt1 | contig 11116 bp, 12 predicted proteins | sample C3_bottom_MG_FD_207210 | JGI IMG/M metagenome (GOLD analysis project Ga0334722, IMG submission 207210) | Sediment microbial communities from Yellowstone Lake, YNP, Wyoming, USA - C3_bottom | ecosystem: Environmental > Aquatic > Freshwater > Lake > Sediment | place: USA: Wyoming | collected...
TTACATTTGGCAGTATTACCTTCCTCTTTCCTGCACTTCTTTCTTTGAATATTCAAAACGAACAAAACAAACCTGCGACACCCGAGCAATTCCCCATCACGGTCGACCCTTTAAATAAACTCATCACCGAGAACACACAGGTGAATGCGCTTTTTGAAGACGGCACGTCTCCCTTTCAGGCGGCCGTGGGGAATACCGAACGCACTTTCAAAAGTGTATTCGAATGGATTGCGCTCTCTATTGCCGGCATGCCGTGGTACCAGAGTATCGCCTCGGTAGACGGTCGCTTTGTCGCTATCACGCCAGGGATGAGAAAGGAACAAGTGGCGAACGCCTTTGCGAGCGTACTTTTGTGGAATAAGAAACAGAAGCAGGAGTTTCTAACAGCAACAGAGGGTTCATCGCTTCCCCTCTCCGAGGGTTCATTTTCTCCCGGTATCTACGCCGTGACGATGGGTACCACGCCCATCGCCGCACAGGCGTTGGTCAATGACCGTTTCGATAAGGACATTCTCTCTCATTACGGTCCGGAGATTTCTCGCGTCGTACCGCTTGAACAGGCCCTCACGATAGCTTCTCTTATCGAACGTGAAGCAGGAGGTCTTGATGATATGCGTCTTATCTCCGGTGTTATTTGGAATCGGCTCTTTATCAATATGCGGCTCCAGATAGACGCAACGCTTCAATATACAAAAGCAAATAGTGTCGCGGCCGGCGTGTGGTGGCCAAACGCACTCCCTGCAGACCAGTTCCGCAAGTCGCCCTATAACACGTACTTACACTCGGGACTCCCACCAACGCCGATAGCAAATCCCTCCGTTGCGGCAGTCTTGGCCGCCCTCAATCCGAAAAATACTTCCTGTCTTTTCTACTTCCACGATGCCGCAAGACAATTTCATTGCTCTGACACGTACGCCGGACACGTCACACTTCTGAAAAAATATTACGGGCGAGGGAAATAAAAACGGCTGGTCCTTGGCCAGCCGTTTGTTGAAGAACATATCAATGGTGCGCACCGTTTGATGCTCTCGGCAATTTCGAAAGCGCGGCGAGCATACCCAACTTCTTCTTCCGATACCGTTCGTTCAGACCGTTGATAAACTCAGCGGCCCGATGACGCGACAGCCAGCAATAATCACTGACTTCTTCGCGTTGCAAGACAATGCGCGAGGATCCTCGGTACCCTACATGGAAGTAGTAATACTGTTTCCCGTAGAGAAATCCTTTTCGGGCGTGCGGAGTATCAAGACGCTCGGTAAGACAATACGTCCGTACGTCGACATCCGCGGCGACGATACCCACTTCTTCTTCGAGCTCTCGGAGCAAGGCTTGCACCACTTCTTCAGACTCTTCTACCCCTCCTTGAGGAAATCCCCAGTACGAACCTTTTGCCGACTTCACGAGCAGAATCCTTCCCTTCTCGTTCTCGACTATCGCGACAGCCGTCGGACGGTACGTCTTCAGTACATGCTGACGCACCGCATCGGTATTCACGAAATCAAGAATATCTCTGCCTACCTGTATCGCAACCATGATGTACCTTTCTTGTGATTGTCCTTTTCTATACTACTCCGCCTTGCCAGTTTTTCCAGTAAAATAATAGGGTAGAATAATGCAATATGCACACATCCACATTCTTACGATTTTCTTTTGGTTCATTTCTCGCGTTCATGTTTCTTCTCACGGGGGCTTCCCTTGCACAAGCCACGGGAGAATCTTCACAGATACAAGGTGTGTACCCTACCGGAGCCATTAATCCGGGGACGATGGTTAACTTCGTCACCTTAGCCAGTGGCTTTACCGATCCGGTCTATACACTGACCGACGCTTTCAGCGCCACAGGAGCAACGGTCGGAACTCTCGACAAGGTCGGTTACTTCACGTGGACGCCAGGGATATATGACGCTGGAAGACATGCGATTACCGTCGTAGTCACCGACAGCCGTAGTCATTCCGCGACAAGCACCGTGAATATACTCGTCGCGAGCAATTCAATCCTCTTAAATTCCCTCTCTCCTGGATCAACAGTGTCAGCACGTCAACCGATTACTTTTTCAATTGTTGCACCAGGATTCACTACACCGAACTATACCGTCTATGACTCCTATTCCATGAGCTCCGTGAATAGCGGCAACATCAATGCGTCTGGCGCGTTCTCATGGACTCCTACTCTCGATGATGTAGGCGTGCATCTTCTCACTATCGGAGCGTCTGACAGTATTGGGCACAATGCACAAACTATCCAGAAAATAACCGTGAACCCCCTTGTCTCCGCGACGGTCACTTCAAGCACTACTGTTTCTACAACTGCATCCTCAACTACAGCTACCACAAGAACTTCTACCTCAACAACTCCTTCGACGGTAACCAGCTCCGTTACGCAAGCCCCGACAACAACTGCCGCTGCAAAAAAATATATCTTCACAACAAATCTCGCAATCGGCTCAAGAGGAACGGCAGTCCTTGAATTACAGAAACGCCTTACTACGCTTGGTTTCTTCACCGGTGCAACAAGCAATTATTTCGGCCCTCTGACTGCCGCAAGCGTGAAGAAATTCCAAGATGCACGCGGGCTCCCGCGTGTGGGTAATGTTGGCCCTGCAACACGTGCTGCTCTCAACAAATAAACAGAGCACATAATCAAAATTGACTTCACTCTCTCGGGAGAGTAGCGTTCATGCGGGACAGCATCTCACTTCGTACTACTGCTGAATTTCGCTCTTTCAAAAGGAATTATCATGAAAAAAGGCTTATCGATTGACGTGTGGGCGGTAATTATTGCCGCGCTTGTGATAGTCGCCATCCTCATCTCAGAGGTTCGTATTCCCTGGTAAAAAGGAGGGTTAGAAATGAAAAGCATCCGTTCTGCTCTCGGTCTTGTGCCGGGAATTTTGCTCTTGATGGTTATCGGCTACAGCGGAAAAATCCTTGAAAAAGCTTTTTCCGCCTACGGTAAAGCACATCATCTTGCCCTGCCGAACATCGAATACGTACTCTGGGCTATCATTCTCGGGCTGCTTATCGCGAACACGGTGGGAGTGCATCGCATCTTCAAGCCAGGTGTTGCCACCTACGAATTCTTCTTGAAGATTGGCATCGTCTTCTTGGGATCGCGATTCCTACTGGTAGATGTTCTGAAGCTTGGAGGAGTGAGCCTCGTGCTGGTGGCTATCGAGCTTTTCATTTCGATTGTCATCATGACCTGGCTTGGAAAGAAGTTCGGCCTGAGTCAGAAACTTACCTCTCTTCTTGCAGTCGGTTCTTCTATCTGCGGCGTCTCAGCTATCATCGCGACCAAAGGGGCTATCAATGCCGATGAAGAAGATTCATCGATTGCGATTACGGCCATTTTGACCGTCGGAGCACTCTCTCTCTTTGTGTTTCCTATGATCGGCCATTGGCTATTGATGGATGACCGTGCATTCGGTATGTGGGTCGGACTCGCTGTCGACAATACTGCCGAAGCCGTTGCCGCTGGAGCGTTATATTCTGACAGTGCAGGAAAAATCGCAGCGCTCGCAAAGACTGCGCGCAATGCAACCATCGGCTTCGTCGTTCTCGGATACGCTCTGTATTACGCGCGACAAGGTCTCGCAAAAGAGATCGATAACAAGGCGGTATTTCTTTGGGAAAAATTTCCGAAATTCGTACTCGGATTCTTGGTTGTCTCGATGCTTGCGAGTGCAAAAACTTTTGACAGCACCCAGCTCGCAAGCTTGGCCAATCTTTCCCGTTGGGCATTCTTGCTCACTTTTGCAGGAGTCGGCCTCAACACCAACTTCCGCGGGATGCTCTCGCAAGGCGCATGGCCATTTGTCGTCGGGATTGTCGGCGAAGTAATTATCGCCGTCGTCACCCTTGGGCTCGTGATTTTCGCGAACAATACCGTCGGCTTGTAAGAGCCGTGCTTGCCACTCACAGGATTCAGTTCCTCGTGGGTGGTTTTTCTTTCTCTCGAGACGAGAGGATTGATTTTATGAAAAGTTCGTGGTATTATCAAAAGCGATGAGACTTCCTGATTTAGACCGAGAACGAAGCGAGAAGTCACTCTCTTTTGGAGACTTTTTGAAATCCTACAACGAGGGTCTTCCTTTAGAATTTCCGCGCGCCTCACTCGCACTCCTACGAGAATTTAGAAAAGCCCATACCACACTCTTCAAGAGTGATGATAACCTTTGGTCTCTTGATCAGCATCGAAAGAAAGTGATGGATTGGCTTACTACCAAGCAAAGAGAGATGAAAGAGAAAGTCTAATTTCTCTTTCTCGAACGAAGCGCAGGTAGAAAGCTTACTTACTACCAAGCAGAGAGAGATGAAAGAGAAAGTCTGATTTCTCTTTCTCGAACGAAGCGCAGGTAGAAAGCTTACTTACTACCAAGCAAAGAGAGATGAAAGAGAAAGTCTAATTTCTCTTTCTCGAACGAAGCGTAGGCAGGTAGGAAGCTTAAAAAAGTGGGCTTCCTCGATGTGTACACGAGGAAGCCCTAAGTAGGCTCGAGGCCTCAGGGAGGAGAGACCTTGATCAAGCCCGACACCCTACCTACGCTCTAGGCAAGATGGAACGTTTATAATACCACACTGGGGACAATAATACCAGACCTCGTATTGTGTTTTATCATAAAAATGATATAGTCTTATTGGTCGTGTTCATTTCCATTTCGGATATCCGACCATACTCCACTCACAACTCTATAAAAGGAGCATCTGATGAAAAGCAGTGTACAGGCACGACGGAGAGCAGAACGATTGTTTTTGCGTCTTCGCAACAAGAACCTTCCCCAAGAAGAAGGTTCGATTGAAGTGAATTACGCCGAACGATTTCCGCCGGGGAAATGTATCATCGCCGTGACGGTCCCGATTAACCACGAACGACTCCGGACAGTTATCGACGTGTGCCTCGCCCACCGGCGTTATCACTATCCGCCGATTATCATGAATGGGCGAAACGGGAGACGTTTACGGCTCATGTACCGATTCAAGAAAATCGGACCGAGTGAACACGGGCGCATACTGAAAAACGCGCACATGCTCGCAGAGTGGGCCGAGGAGCTTTTCTGTCTCCCTGCGTATGTTGCCCCCCTTGGAGGGCTCGTGGGTGCACGATGGAGACTCCGCGCGTTCGTGTAGCCGACCGGCCGCCTTCCCTTTTGGGTTGGCGGCCGTTTCTTTTATTTTTTCGTCGTTGTTGCTGACTCTACAATGACCGATCCACGTGACCATCCGCTCATCATGCCTCCCGGTACTCCTCCGTAGAAATAATTCTGACCGGTACTGTCGCCATAGGCACCCATCATTCGAAATCCATAACTATTTCCACCGTGGAGTATGCCCTTCAATTCGCCAAACTGAACACCGCACCAGAAGATGAAGATTGCAACGAGAATTTTGATAATGATATGGCCCCAGTGCCCATGCCCACACATGCCGTTCATACCATGTCCGCATCCCCCGCAATCAGAATGTCCTTTCATGTCCTTCGTTTCCATAGGCTGTATTTTTATATAAGAATGTTATGAGAATGAGTATACATGAAAGTATCCATCACGAAGTCTTACTTTTTCTCAAATTCAGAAATAGACTTCACAATCTGTGAGTCTGGTTTCAAAGGCTCGATGAACAAAATCTGACTGCGATTGAGATACATGACGTTCTGAGGTTGATGAAGCTCACTTCCGAGCTTCACCAGCTGGAGTTGATTACCTGCCTTTGCCGAATTAGAAAGATCCTGCGCTGCAAAGGCTTGAATGTAGTACACATCGGTCAAAACTGGATACGCTGAATTTAGCTCAGAGAGTTTTCCAAAATAGACCTGATTATTAGAGAGGAACACAGCTTGATATGAATCAGACGCAAACGAGATTGTCGCAGGCCGCCATACAAGGAATGCCACAATAACAAGAATAATGACAAGCACGCTTATGCTAAAACGTATACGCGGAGAACGGAAAGTGTCTTTGTTCATACCTCTCAGTATACTACGGCGCCTGTGGAGAGACATTTTTCCTTGCGACGAGGACAAGGGATGTCCCAAACGGCAGTCGGAGCCCGAATCGAAATAACATACTCTCAAAGGCTACGATTGAGAAGAAAAACGCATTGAGAACTTTCGGGATAGGAAAAAATTTCGAGATATGTTTCGCAGAAGTTTTCTCTACTAAACAAAACAGTACCGCTATTGGGAAAAGAAACATGACTTTATAGCTTGCAAACAGGACTTCGAATCCTGCATTCTCCACTTTCTGTACCAGTTCATCCTTCGTATATCTCCGTTTGTGCCCAACGATTTCATCGTGTCTGCTCCAGAGCCATAAAAAAGCCGGCACCGTGAGAAAAAGAAGCGCTCCTGGTGCGGCAACACGGAAACACTCTTCAAGCACTGCACCGTCATTTGTCACATGTTCCAAAACATCCATGGCCAATATCCCACTAAACGACGCATTCAAAAAAGGTAACGTATCCGCTCGCCCTTCATAGAGCGCGCTGTATCCCTTCCCTTTTGCAAGAGAAAGAGCTTCTTTGCTCTCATCGATTCCTATGAGTTGACTGGGATTATCTACAATAAAAGACCCTTCTCCGGTCCCGCACCCGACATCAAGAAAAGAATCAGTCGTTTTTTGTTCTCCGACATATTTGTTAAAAAGAGTTTTGACGATAAAACGCCGGCCACGGTACCACCAATGTCCTTTCTGCAACTCATCCATTCTTTTGTATTCTCCTTTTTCCACAAAAATTAACGGTGTATGAGGCGTATCCTCACGAGGTCGATGAGCGATTGTACCACGGCACTCCCGATGCGAACCGTGGTCCCAGGGCCGTTTCGCCATGTGAGTGGAATCTCACATACTTTCAGTCCGAATTTCTTAGCGAGATACAGATTTTCGGCATCATGAGCCCATCGATTTATTTTCGTTTGAGGAAGTATCATCTCTGCGGCTTGCTTGGAAAAGCATTTGAACCCGCAAGAGAAGTCAGACACGCGGACGTCGGTACAAATTCTCGCTAACACTATAAATCCTACCCCCAAGATAAAGCGCAAATGACTGGGAGGAGTCTCAACCTGTGCTCCTCTGATACTCCTACTCCCAATAATAATGTCGCATCCACTCTCTATACAAGGGATGAGCTTCTTTGCTTCACTTAACGGCGCGGCAAGGTCGGCGTCGAGCACGAGTCGCCAGTCGCCAGTCGCCTCAAGCATCCCTCTGCGAAGCGCATAGCCCCTTCCTTCATTTTCAGGATATGAAATGACTTTGGTGTACTCGCTATGTTTGGCGGCAAAATCCTGTAAGAGTTCCTCAGTGCCGTCGATACTCCCATCATTTATGAAAACAAATTCAAGTAGAAAGTCCGTCTGTGTATTTCTATACTCTTCTAATGCCGAGAAAAGTTTCGGTAAGTTCTTTTCTTCATTAAAAAGTGGAGTGACAAGGGAAAGAGAAATCATACGTAGCATCAGTACATTTTAAAAATCGTCATGACATTCTCTCCGTCCACTTTGACTGAGTAGAACTCGTTGTCCCACGGCATGGTGTCATATTGTTGCCAACGATAATTACTCAACACATACTTAGCCGCATCCATATCTGTCTGAACAGAAAATCGACTCTTCACCTTTGGCGTCAAGATGAGTAGATTCTCCGGTGATCCTCCGGCAAAAAGAACCGGTATGACTGCATCACGGTCGTGAACCGCGATATATTCTAGACCCTCTCGGAACGTCAGTCCCCAATAATCCATTTCGAAATTATTCCTTGCATTCCCTTCTCCACCCACGAGAGCATTGAAGTAGAGATTTTGATATGGATGATTTCGTATCATAAACCACATCGTTCCCAGTATGCTTAGTGCGACAATAAAGATAAGCAATCGTTTACCAAGCCTCTGCACTCTCGCTTCATAGTGCTTCAGAAAAGTAAGTAATTCTTCTACACCGACCAGACTCAAGTAGAGAAGAGCCGGATATATAAAATACATCTGACGCCACCCGTCATAGACAATTGAATGAAGAAGAATGACAGCAGACAACGGCCCGAAAAACCAAGCAAGCACCACGAGGTCTTGTCTCCGAGTTCGAACATACTCAGGAATATTGCCGAAAAAACGTCCGATACTCGTACCGACGCCGAGGAAAAATAAAACGATATAGGTAAGTGGCGTTGTAATCAGTATCCATAGAGGAATGTAGTGCCAAGGGAGTTCAGAAGCAGCTGCGGTCTGACCGGCGTAGAGCACCAGCAAACCATCCTGCCGAGAGAAATGGCTCATGTCCGCATACGCTTCAAGGAAGTGCGCCACCGGATGCTGCCAAAGAAATGGCCAGAAGAGCACGACAAGACCCACAAGTGATACAAGATATGCACTGAGCAGTATCAAGGTCTTGCGCCAGACTTTCCTCTCTTCGGCAAGAAACATAAAATCGAGAACAAAAAAACCAATGGTCAACACCGGCACAAAGATGCCGGGCAATCGTATATCAATAAGGAGCGCGCAAGCGAGTGCGTGCCATAGGATATTTTTGAAATTTGGTTTCTCTAGAAGACGAGTCAGTGTGAAGATTGAAATAACGAAGAATACGAGTGCAGGAATGTCCTTTGAGTTGTAGAACGCATCGGCAAAAATCCGAGGACTTACGAGAAGAAATACTGCCCCAAGAAGAGGTAACCATACTGATTTAAAACGTTTGAAGCAAAACAAATAAAAGAAAAAAACACCGACGAGAAATAAAAGAAAAGTCACCATGTGCCGAAAGACATACGTGTCGTGACTTGAGAGGTTGAATGTCTCTTCGGCAAAAGCGAGCGGCAGTTCAAACGCAACACCATAATACCGCATATAATCGGTCCACATACGGGCGTTCGAGTCTCCTACATTTCGTACATACGCGAGTGCTACCTTGCCGCCGTGGTCAGAAGTCGGCTCATCCCATCCCATCCCATATTGACCGGCGATAGAGAGCCCAAGCACGATGGAAAAGACCAGCAACAACCCTATATACGAGGTCTTATACCGATACAGAAAACCGACGACCTGATTCATTATGCCCCCAGTATACAGTGCTATAGTTGCCCCTATAGTAGTCTGGTATGGAAGAATTTATAAAAGATAATTGGCGACAACTCCTCGTGCTTGTCCTTGTCGTGGCCTTTTTGTATGCGTTCGGTGTGAATGGTCCTCTATTTTGGGATGATATGGATTGGATTGTGAATAATCCATTTATCCAATCTTTCACTTGGTCAAATATCTACAACATATTCACGCAGAACATCCTTGCCGGAGCCAATGGAACCTCCAATTATTATCGACCACTCCTCCTCGTATCTTTTATACCTAATTATTTACTCTCTGGTACGAATCCGGTTCTCTACCACATCGTCAACGATCTCATCCATCTTGCAAACGGCGTACTTATCTATTACTTACTCCTACATTGGTTCGGTAAGAAACGCATCGCCTTTCTCGCCGCGCTCTTATTCCTCATCCACCCGCTGCAGACCGAGGCCGTCGCGTATGTGGTCGGTCGCGGTGACCCGCTCTCAGTTCTTTTTATTCTTGGGGGAATACTCCTCTATATCAAAAAACGATTCTGGTTGGCGATGGGGGCAATGATCTTCGCAGTGCTCACTCGAGAAACTGGAGTTCTCTTCCCAGCGTATCTCGGTATCGTACTTATTGCCTTCGAACATAAAGGGCTCTTTTGGGAACGATTTACATATGCCTTCATCAAAGTTCTGCCGTTTGCGGGTATCTCGGCTGTGTACGGGATATTGCGTCTAACCGTGCTCAATTTCCAGAACACGCTCAATTTCTCTAATCAGCAGAATTTCTATACCGAGCATGTCCTCTACCGCATCTACACCTTCTTTGATGCGCTCTCGCTCTATGTGCAATTAATCTTTTGGCCGACTGGGCTTCATTTCTTCCACGATATCCCTGGGAGTATGACCTTTTGGGAAGGATTAGTGTGGCTCGGCGGCCTGATTATCTTAGCCTGCATTCTCTGGTTATTTTGGCTATATAGGAGAAAAGAGAAACTCGCTTTCAATATATGGTTCTTCGGCTTGGGCATATTTTTCGCCAATTTGAGTCTGTCCTCGGGCATTGTCGCCTCTATCAATGCACGTGCCATGGAACATTGGCTCTACTTCTCTCTCTTCGGAGTCTTCACCATCGTTGCGTGGTACGTAGATCGGCTCTGGTCCTATCTTGAGACCTATCGTCCGCAATTGAAGACAGTATGTGTGACCATTTTTGCAGTCTACTGTCTGTTTTTAGGCTACCAAACCATACAGCGTAATCTCATATGGGCCGACAGCGTAGCACTATTAAAAAACATCTTGCAGTACGAACCGAACAATTACCACGCGCTGAATAATCTTGGCAATTGGTATTACGACAGGCGAGATAATGCAACTGCGAAGTTCTATTGGGAACAATCGATTGTTGCGAATCCTTATCAACCAGTGGCGTATACCAACTTGGGTTATCTTGCGAGCGATGAGGGTCGCACACTCGAAGCTGAAAAAATATTTAAAAAAGCCATCGACCTTGACCCCTACTATTACAATGCGTACTACAATCTTCTTGTGCTCTATATACAAGAAAAAAGATTTCCTGAAGCCCTACAGGTGCTAGAAACAGTGCAAGGGAAATATCCCAAAAAAGACTTCACCACTATCGAAAACAACATAAAAAATTTGCAGAAATCGTCGACAAGTACCGCCCCGTCGAGACGTTAAGGCAGAGCGGCAGGCTTCGGAATAATGACGGATATCTTGCTCATATTGATAATCTTATTTTCTTTCGGAGCATAGAGCACTGCAACGTGCTTTTGTATATACACGATGAGCACATCCCCGACCCGCGCGCGTGCAAAAAATGGTTGATTCTGAAATAGTGAGACATCGGTAATCGGCGCTACCTGCGGAGCCTCCCCGCTCGGGAGATCTACGAGACGATTGACCTGTAGCATAATAGTTGCCGTATCGGTCGAGGCAATATTGGTCGGCGCTTTGCTTGTGTTGAAATACAGAAAGACCGCCACAAGGAGTACGAGACAGGACACAAGAAATGCTCCCATACCGAGCACGAAAAAGAATGAATTCTTTCGCCCCTGTTT
>Ga0334722_10006912_pt1 | contig 11116 bp, 20 predicted proteins | sample C3_bottom_MG_FD_207210 | JGI IMG/M metagenome (GOLD analysis project Ga0334722, IMG submission 207210) | Sediment microbial communities from Yellowstone Lake, YNP, Wyoming, USA - C3_bottom | ecosystem: Environmental > Aquatic > Freshwater > Lake > Sediment | place: USA: Wyoming | collected...
GCAGTGGCGACCGTCGCTGCCGTGACCTACATAGCGCAGAACGTACACCACTAGAGAAGGGAACGAAGATGGACAGGCATCCCAGGCTTTGCCTCTCTGCTGGACACGGCGAGGGGTCGCGTCACGCAGGACAGTCAGACCCCGGCGCAGACGTGAAGTATGACGGGCGTCCCGACCTGACTGAAGACGACTACACGCTGGCGATGGCAAAGAGCGTGTATGCCGATCTCCACGGTCTATTCGTCCACAACGGCGGCTACGTGATGCTGCGTAACTCCGGCGTCTACTACCGAGCCGACGATGAGGCGGTGCTCCACGGCTGTGACCTGTTCTTGGAGATCCACACGAACTCCGGCGGCGGTCATGGCACGGAGGCACTATATGAGTCCGCGTCGGGCAGGGCGTTCGCCGAGAGTCTGGCGCATCGCGTCTCTTCCGCGCTCGGCATCACCGACCGTGGAGCGAAGCACCGTACCGATCTCGCCGTCCTGACTCCGCACTCCGGTATGGTATCCGGTCTCGTTGAGCTGTGGTTCGGCGACTCCAAGGGCGACGTTGCCGCGCACCACGCGCACCGCGACGCCGAGGTCCTCGCCATCGTCAACGCCATTCTCCACCACTACGGCTGGACGGAAGTCAAGAGCCGCCCGAGCAAGTGGACGACGGCCGAGCGTATGGCGTACAAGCCGTTCTGAGGAAGGAGCACCGATGGAACTCATGCGAGACTTCGTGTTGCAGTTCGCTTGGGCGATCCCGCTCATCGTCGCGGCGACGAACTGGACCAAGGAGCAGATGAGTCCGGCGAGCTGGAGCGTTCCGCTCATCGCGCTCGTGTTCGCTGTCGTCGTGATCGAGCCGCAGCTGTACTTCACGTCGATGCCGATGTGGGCGCGCGGTCTCGTTGCCGCCGTCGCGCTCTCCGGCTCGGCGTCCGGCGTCTGGGATCTCGTGAAGGTCTTCGGCACTATCGTCGCCAAGCCGGATCACGGCTGAACGGCTGCGTGTAACGCTGTCTCTGACGTGCAAACCGCATAGCACGACTACCGACTAGGCCCCGCGTCTCTCTCTTCGGAGGGAGCGCGGGGCCTTTCGTGTGTTCCAAGCCAAATCGTCGCCCCTATTAGTACGCGGACGCGAGTTCATTAGAATACCGTTCGTCCGCGTTTGCGCAGTTCGTCGGATTGTTTGCTTTATCTTTGTAGAATCGGTTTACACGGCTAAGAATGTACGGTATGTTCTCTCCAGAACGGCAACGCACCTTGACAATCGAATGGACGGAACCGGAGAGACCGGAAGCGGCTCATAGCCAAGATCCCCGCAAGGGGGGAGCAAGTGAGGGAGCCGGAAGAGACGGGGAAGCGGAGAGACCAGTACCGGAACGGAACCCTGTCGGGAGAGCGCAACCGAGCGAATAGCCAAGACTCGGCGGACGCAGCCACGGCAAGCTCCGGCTCACAACGGACGGTCTCCAGATACCAAGCCGAAACGGTCGCGGCTCCGATAGCGCGACCGTCCAGCGGACATCGACACCCGCTGCTGATGAGGCGTCGAAACGGAAGGAAGCGATCACGATGACGCTCTTCACTGACAACAGCATCGAGCAGACGATGGACGAGATCGAGTGCGTACGGTCGAGCCTCGACAACATCGACAATGCCGTGGTCGGCGCGATGAGCCACGGGCAGTTCGACTTCACCACCTGGATCGAGGAAGCCGAGTACGCCGCCGAGCACGCGCTCAAGATCGCCGCCGAGCTTCGCAGGCTCCAGAGCGCGTAGTCGAAACGCCGCCACGCGCGGCGTCCGGAGCGATTGACCCCGCTCCGCTGATGAGACAGGTCGAAGGGGGAGAGGGCGATGAGCAAGCCCGTCAAGGTCGGAACCATCGTGAACGCACGGCTCGCCGCGAACAACGAGGACGCCCCGTGGGGCTTCAAGGGTAGCGACTACGGCATCATCACGTTCGTCTACGGAGACCGCCGGAACGGTCTCCACCAGTACCACGTCGCGCCGTTCTGCACCACGCTGGAGGGCGCGGCGTCGCAGCCGTCCATCGTTCTCTACCGCGATGAGTTCACCGTCCGCCGGAACCGATAGCCGAAACGCCTCGTGAGGGGCGTCCACTGGGGATCAGCTCCCAGTGCCGATGAGGCAGCTGAACCGAGAGGGAGCGATAACGATGAGCATCAACAACCTGCACGTCTACGATCTGAACAACACCGCCGACCTCGTGACCGAGTGCGAGAAGTCTCTGGAGTCGCGTAGGGCGAAGCTCGCCGAGTACGCCGCCGGAACTACCGTGGCTCGCAGCGGCTACGCTCTCGACGCAGCGTATGACGTCGAGTACGCCGCCACGACCTTCGCTCTCGCCACCGTGTTCGCCGAGCGCGTGAACGGCAACGGAACCGAGCAGAACCCCTACGGCAAGTCTCCTGACGAGAAGCTGGAAGAGCTCGCCACGTTCATCGGTCACCTGCGGTACAACCTCGCAGGCGACCGTCTGAATAACGTCCGCGTCGATGCTCGCGGACTCGGCGAGCTTTGCGAGTACGAAGCCCGCCGCGCGTTCCTCCAGGTTTTGCTCCGCGTCCACCGCGTCGGTTCTCTCCAGATCCAGCCGAGCGACCTGCGCGCCGCCGAGCAGCGCACGGAAGTGCGCGCGCAGGTTGACGACTACGCCGAAGACTGGAGCGACCGTCGCGTGTTCGCGATCAGGTGCCGGAACACGTGGACGGACACCGCCGACAGGATGGACGCGCTCGGCGCGAGGCAGGCGCGGATGCTCAACGTCATCCTCACGCACGACGCGCAGGGGCCTATCCGCCATACCGTCGCCGAGCGCAAGACGCTCCTGCGCGACCTGACAAAGACCGTCCGGACGGCTCACGAGTCGCGCGCACTTGCTCGCGCCTACCAGCGGTACGCCAATGAGCTTCGCATCACGTACCGACTAGCGGAGACGTGCTATCTCGCCGCAGACAGCGCGACACGGCTCCACAGACGTGAAAGGAGGGAAGCCGTGAGGTTCAACGGATGGTGGAAGCTCGATACGGAGGGCAAGCGGCTCACCGCGTGGGAGATAGGCGACCGGATCGCCGCCGTCACACTCGTGATCCTGCTCGTTTGGTTCGCTGCTCTACTACTCGGAACGGCGTTGCGCTAGACTACTAACGCTCTTACATCGATGAAGGGAGGTCGAATAGATGAAAGACGCGATTCAGCCGACTGAACGCGACGTGCGGACAGCCGTCACGCTCACGGATATGGCGGACGAACTCGGCATCACTCCGCAGGGCATGATCTACCGAGTCAAGACGCCGATGTTCCAGGCGCACGTACGTCCTATCGAGACGCGAGCCGGACGCCGGACGTGGTACCGCGCGGACTTCCGCCGCTACAAGAAGCTCTGCCAGCGGATCGCCGCAACGACTTCGGGCAAGTAGGGCAACGAGAGAGAGGGGACGATGGCACATACAGAACGGTGGCGCGAAGAGAGGACGCGAGGAATCGGCGGCAGCGACATCGCCGCTATCGCCGGACTCTCGCGGTACGGATCGGCGATGAGCGTCTACCTCGACAAGATCGGGGCTGGCGAGACCGTCGAGCAGAACGACGCGATGGAGTGGGGGACGCGCCTCGAGGAAACCGTGGCGCGCAAGTTCGCCGACGAACACCCCGAGCTTCACGTCCTACGCCGACTCCACGAGGACGGCGATGAGTTCACGTTCATCCATCCGGATCATCCGTGGGCGTTCGCGCATATCGACCGCCAGTTGGTACTCGACGCGCCAGGAGAGACGCCATACATCGCCGTCTGGGAGTGCAAGACGGTCGGACGCGAGGGGCGCAAGTGGAGTTGGATGGACGCGAACGGCGACGACATGATCCCCGATGCCGTCATGGCGCAAGTCCAGTGGGAGATGGCCTGTCTCGGCGTCTCGCGCGGCTACCTGTCCGTGCTCTTCGAGGGCCGGACGTATCGCGAGTTCGTCATCGAGCGCGATGATGAGCTGATCGCCCAGCTGCTCGGAATCGGCGAAGGCTTTTGGAAGCTCGTGGAGTCTCGGACGCCGCCGAGTATCGACGCGAGCGACGCCACCAAGGAGGTCCTCGCGATTCTCTACCGCGAGACCGTGGACGATCAGATCGACCTTGATTCGGAGGTCGCCGCGCTCGCAGCGGCTCGGATCGAAGCCAAGGAAGCCGTGGAGCAGCAGGAGCGCATCTTGCAGGGGATCGACAATCAGCTCAAGGCTGCGCTCGGCGAGCACAAGACCGGACGCGCTGGCGACTACCTTGTGAAGTGGAGTCCGCGCAAGGGTCGCGAGACCGTGAGTGCGAAGACGCTGCGCGAGTACGTTGAGCCGGAGATCTCCGAGCAGATCATCACAGTGGGCAAGCCGTACCGCGTTCTGGACGTGGTACCAACGAGAGAGGATTAGGCGATGGGCAACGACCAGATGAAGGAGAAGCTCGCCGAGAAGCAAAACGCGCTGGCGGCTCAGGAGCACGCGACCGCGAAGGAGCCGACAGAGACCATCGCGACGTACCTCCAGAGGCAGCGTCCGGCGATACTCGCCGCGCTCCCGCGCAACGTCGATGTCGACCGCTTCGCGCGGATCGTCCTCACGAGCGTCCGGACGAACCCGCGACTGCTCACCTGCAATCCGATGACCCTGCTCGCCGCCGTCATGCAGTCGGCGCAGCTCGGCTTGGAGCCGGGCAGCACGCTCCAGGAGGCGTATCTGATCCCCTACGGCTCTGACGTCCAGTTCCAAATCGGCTATCGCGGCACCGTGAAGCTCGCACGGAACTCCGGATCCATCGCGACCATCTACGCGGAAGCCGTCTATGACGGCGACACGTTCCAGGTCGATCTCGGCACGGAGCCGAAGATCACCCACCGCCCCGATCTTCTCGCGGACGGTCGCGGCACGTTCGATGCGATGACTTCGGTCTACGCGGTCGCGAAGCTCGCGAACGGAGAATGCCAGTTCGCGGTTATGACTAAGGCAGAGATCGAACAGCACCGTGACCGTTACTCCAAGGGCAAGAACACGAAGGACTCGCCGTGGAAGGACCCGCTTGGAGCTGTCGAGATGGCCAAGAAGACGGTCGTGCTCCGGCTCTCCAAGATGCTTCCGCTCACCGCCGAGACCGCGCGGGCGTTCGCCGCAGATGGAACCGTACGCCACGAGCTTTCGCGCGACATGTCGATGATCCCCGACGCGGACGCCGAGAAGGTATCGCCAGAAGCTCTGGGAGCCGTGGAGACCGATGCGGACGTGATAGACGTGGAATCGGTCGATACGCCGTCCGGCGAGTCGGAGAACGGCTCATACGCGCCCGATCTCGGCGACAGGAGTGACGCGCCATGGCCTACGGAATAGACGGCGCGGCGCTCGACCGGCATATCACCGGCAACTACGGCGAAGACAGGGGAGACGACCGCTGCGAGGATTGCGCGAGGTGGGACCCGGACGCGGAAGAGCCGTTCGGCATGTGCGCGTTCGACGGCGACACGACAGAGTGTGAGGCCGACGCCAGAGCCGATGCCGCCGACTACGCGAACGACCTCGCACGAGACCACGGCTGACGAGAGGGGAGAGAGGGATGTCGGACATCAGGATTCACCACCTGCCCACATCCGACTGCATTGGCGTTGACGCGATTCTCGACACGTTCCGCGTCGGCGACCGTTGCGCGATGGTGGAGGTGGGGTTGACCACCCACGCGAGCGGTTCGCGCCATACGACCATCGACACGGTACGCGACGACGAGGTGTTCCGCTTGGAGCGCGTCTACTACTCCGGCGGACAGAGCCGCGTGTCGTTCATGTACTGGGACGGCGCGAACTGGTATCAGCTCGATGACGACGCCATCGCGGCGGCGTTCAAGGCGTGGAAGAAGGTGAGCGAAGATGCCGCGCGGTAGGCTTGACGCTCTCACGGCGACGCTCCGTTGGCGCGCGGCCAACCCGAGCGCGTATGCCAAGATGCTGGAGTGGGCGCGCAACGACCGCGACGCGCACCGCCACGGCTCGGTCCGTTTTTACACCGAACTGCTCCGGCGTCCGGAGTTCTCAGGCATCATCACGGAGACGCCGTACCTCGTGGACAATCGGATGCTCGGCGTGCTCTCGCGGATGCTCTTGCAGGACGATCCTCGCTTGGACGGCACGATCAAGCTGCGGTACTCCTTCGATCTCGATGAGCCCGGCGCTCCGAACGAAAAGCCGCGACCTCGCTGGATCGAGGTCGATGCCGCGTGACTCCGAGACTCCGGTGGCTGAAACTCCACCTGGACGCGCGGACAGACGCGAAGCTGGCTCTCCTCTCTGCCGAGCAGTTCAGAGTCTGGTTCAGGCTGCTGTGCTACTCCGCAGAGAGAGAGCCGCGCGGCATCATCGACAACGAGTCCCCACACCTTGTCGCCGTCGAGTGCGCCGGAGGCGATCAAGCTCTACTGGACGAGACCGTGTCACTGCTTCTCCGGCTCGGAATCCTAGAGGCAGAGGGTTTCTACCTCGCCTTCGCGAAGTGGGCGGAACGGCAGTATGAGAAGCCGTCCGACTATCCGGAACACGTCCGCGAGAGAGTCGAGCGGCACCGACAAGGGAAGCGTCAGAGAGACGGTCTAGCGGACTAGATGTAACGCGCTGTAACGCGCAACTCCGCGCTATGCGCATTAGAGAAGAAGAGAGAAGAGAAGAAGATAAAGGGCTCTTATGGAAACGAGCCTGTTAACAACCCGATTCGCCTGTTCATAACCCGAAGAGAGAGGGGAAACCGAGTGAGAGTCATCGCGCTAGACCCGGGACTTGCGAACACAGGAGCGGTGTTCTCGGATCACGGCGAGATCGTGAGAGCCGAGACGTGGACGACGCCGAGCGGAGGAAGCCACGCGGTTGACTTCGCCGACTGTCTCAAGCGCGTCCGCGTTCTCGAAGCCGCACTGCGGGCAGCACTGTTCAACTTCCGACCGGACGTGGTGGTGATCGAGTCATACCGCGACTTCGGTGGAGGTCATAAGCGCGAGGTGGCGAACCGCTGGACGACACCGCTACTGCTCGGCTACTTCCTCGCGTTCCTACTGGGGTGCGGAGTCACGGTGGTATTCCAAGATCCAGCGACCGTCATGGCGGCGACCGCTTCGACACGGACGCTCTGGAAGTCCAAGGGAACCGGAATCATCCACGGCGAGAAGATGCTGACGAACGACCACCTGCGATCAGCCGGAGGGCACCTGCTCTACTACCTCGGGAGACGCAAGTGAGCATCGACCGTATCGCCGAGCATCTAGCGCGTGTCGATAAGGAGACGCTGGACGCTTTCGAGCGCGCGGCGAGGTCCGCGTGCTTCTGCTGCGAGGTAATGACCGCGCCCGACTCATACCAGCGCAGTGAGGTCGCCGGAGCGGTGAGTTTCGGGAGTAAGGACCCTGGCCCGTATCTGCTCGGCTGGGGACGGTCTCGCGTTATCCGGCTTCTCGGATCGGTCGCGAACGTCGAGGACGCGATGGCGCACCGACTCGACATGGCACGCGAGAAGCACGACCACTCGCAGCCGGGCGAACAGCCGCGCGGCGTCGCTGGTAGACCAGTCACGATCAAGTGGGCGCAGGTCGATGAGGTACGGAAGCTCGCCGCCGCTGGAGTCCGCGTGTCGCGTATAGCTCACGCCGGAGTTATGCCAGCGCGGACGTTCTGGAGCGCACTACGGAGAGGGAAGAGCGCGGTGAACGGCATCGAGCGTGATCTGTTCATCGCCGTCTACGGAGAGGGAGGAACGGATGGGCCATCTCGATGATGGGATGTTCTCGCACCGCGTACCATCGCCACCACCGATGGAGAAAGCGGAGCGCGAGCCGATGACGTTGCGGATGCTAGCACGTCGCAGACAGCGTGTGGTGAGTCCACGGACACCGAAGAGAGAGGCGCAGAAGACTCGCCGGAAGATGGCGAGGGCGTCGAGGCGGATGAACCGCTAGTCACGGAGCTTCCGCCGCCGGAGATCACGCCCGGGCAGGAATCGCTGTCCGCCGAGCCGTTCGATGGATCGCGCTGTTCGCATTGTTCCTACGGAGACTACAACGGGACGTTGGAGCGGCTACGCGCGCCACGCGTCCATGGAGAGTTCGTCTAGCGACTCCGACCGCCGGGGAGGTCGCGGCGTTCCCTGTGAGCGGATGGTAACGATCCGCCGCCAGAGAAGCGCACGCCGCATCGCGCGGGTTGCTCCGCAGACCGAAACGGCGAGACGATAGGAGACCGGAGCGGACGGCAGACACCGATCCGCTCCGGCTCCGACACCAACGAGAGAGAGGGAATGTATGCCACACATCATCGGACGGCAGATGTACACCGACGAAGCGGGCAAGAGGGCGTCGATAGTTCCGGGCGCGTCTCCCGTATTCGATCCGGTGGCGCAACTGGTCGCGCTCGGCGCGGCTGCGTTCCGACCGACCACCGGAGACATCGCGCTCATCATCGGCGGTCGCGTCATCATCATTCGCGGCACCGTCACCGTACTCGACAAGTTCCGCTCCCAAGCCGAGGTCGATAGGGCCGGGATCCAGCTCGCATCACACGCCGCGAGTCGCTGCGAAGCGTACTGGCGCGAGTACGTCGAATCCGCCGCCCTCACCGACCGCAACGCCGCGATAGAGGCCGCGCTCGTGGAGGCGTGCGAGGGATGCGCACAACGTGACGAGGAATCCGAATGGTGCAGCCCTGAGTACGGCTGCGGCGTTGCCCGTATCCGCGCCAGACTCGGAGGCTCGCCATGTACCGATGTGTGATGGCCGACCCGCCGTGGCAGGAGCGCGGCACAGGTAAGATAAAGCGCGGCGCTGATCGCCACTACTCGCTGCTTGACGAGAACTCGATTGTCTACGTCATGCGCGAGCCGATGGAGGAGGTTGGGCCCGACGCGCACCTGTGGCTGTGGGCGACGAACAATCACCTTCCAGAAGCGTTCCGCGTTATGTCCGCGCTCGGATTCCGATACGTCACGAACCTCGTGTGGGTCAAGGACAAGTTCGGACTAGGGCAATACCTTCGCGGCCAGCACGAGCTATGCCTGTTGGGAGTGCGCGGTGCGTGCCAGTACCCCGAGGTTCGCAACGTGCCGAGCGTCGTCATGGCACCGCGCACAAAGCACTCCCGCAAGCCCAATGAAGCCTACCGCGCCATTGAGCGCGTCAGTCCCGGCCCGCGCCTCTCACTGTTCGAACGCGAGATCCGCGACGGCTGGACTGTATGGGGCGACCAAGCGCTGGACCCTCTGGAGGTCACACGCCGGGCGAAGATCGAGGGGTGGGAAGTCTGATGGTCCGCAACGATGAGACCACGCTGCTCTGTCTCAGCAATCTCCACGCGCTCGCGAGCCGAGCCGGAGGCGACCTGGAGCGCGCGGCGGTCAAGCATCTCGCCACCGATCTCGGCTACACGCTGTATGAGGTCGGCGCGGTGAGCGAAGTCAAGATGGTATCGGAGGGCGTCTGTAACGGCTGCGCGCTCGCCGAGACGTGCGCGAAGACTTCGCCCTGCCCGTGCCACTACGATGAAGGAGAGTGAGCATGACCACCACCCTAGCCGCGCTGTATGAGGCGGCAACATCCGCACCGTGGGAGCTATGGATTCGCGGCGATGAAGTCATCGTGGAGAACGACGATGGAGGACTACTCGTGGACGCGGGGCACGTCGTCAAGATGTTCAGCGATGAGGACATCACCTTCATCGTCGCTCTCGTCAACGCCTACGCCGCTGGCGACCTCATCGAACGCTCTAAGGTCGAAGCGGCTGTCAAGGAAGGCGTCACCATCGCCGTGGACGCGATGGTGGCCGCTGGCACCATCGGCATACTACCGACCGCACCGCCGAGCAATCGCGCCGATGCTACAGTGACGCGCCTCTCCGAGCGCATCCACGTCCTCGAACACGAGGCGGACGTGAGGGATGAGGAGTTGGCGCATGTGAAGCGAGCACTCGCTCTCGCGGCGATGGCCCACGTAATGCTCCAAGCCAAGCACGCATCGGGTGGCTTCTTCTGCCACGACGAACTCACGGAGATCATCGTAGAGAAGTGGCTGGAGCAGGCCGCCAAGTCCGCATCCGTACCCCGAGCGCAGGTGGAGGAGCTCGTGGAGGCGGCCCTAGCCACCCCGACCGAAGGGAGCAAGCCATGACGACGCACGACGCAAACGCGCTGGACTCGGTTGCGTGTAACGCCCGGTGCTATGAGCTGAACGACGCGGACAGAACCGAGGCCGTTCATGCGTCTGTGGACTGGCGCGAGGCTCGTGACCGTATCCGCGCCAGGCTCGGAGGTGTGAAATGAAACGCTTGACGACAGCATGGCTCGACGGCGCGAACAACGTCGGCGACAAGGCGTGTGCCGAGGGCCGTGCGTGGGCGCGGGCACAGGACACCACTCGGGCCGACGTACTCGTGCGGCGGCTGATAGACGAGGAGCGGTACGACTGGGCCATCTGGTCGCTCGTGCGCTGTCTGCCGCGCAAGGACGTTCTGCGTTATGCCGTGTTCGCCGCCGAGCAGGTGCTGTATCTCGCAGACACACCCGCGAACCGACGCGCCATCGAATGCGCGAAAGCCGTGATACGGAGAGACACAGCGGCATCGTGGGCGGCATCGCGGGCGGCATCGCGGGCGGCATCGTGGGAGGCATCGTGGGAGGCATCGTGGGAGGCATCGCGGGCGGCATCGTGGGCGGCATCGGCGGCGGCGGCATCGCGGGCGGCATCGGCGGCGGCATCGCGGGCGGCATCGCGGGCGGCATCGTGGGCGGCATCGGCGGCGGAGGCATCGCGGGCGGCATCGTGGGAGGCATCGGCGGCGGCATCGGCGGCGGGAATGAAGGCCCGTATCTGCGAGTACGGCCTGATGCTGCTCGGAGGTGAGTGAGCTGTGAGCGACTACACCAAAGCCGACGCGCTGCGGGACGCTCGTCAGGCGTGCGTGAGTTCCGGCACATCGTCGGCTTGCTACGCCGCGTATCTTCGCCTCGTCGCCTACATCGAACGCATGGACGCCGAGCCGCGCTATGACGGCGAGAATGAGCGCGCGCTGGAGATGGATGGCTGGATACGGCTACCCG
>Ga0334722_10006913_pt1 | contig 11116 bp, 9 predicted proteins | sample C3_bottom_MG_FD_207210 | JGI IMG/M metagenome (GOLD analysis project Ga0334722, IMG submission 207210) | Sediment microbial communities from Yellowstone Lake, YNP, Wyoming, USA - C3_bottom | ecosystem: Environmental > Aquatic > Freshwater > Lake > Sediment | place: USA: Wyoming | collected...
CAAGCAGGAAATTAAGGCGGTCACTTATCACCAGGCTTTTGTGCAGACCACGGCACAGGGCTGGAAGGGCGAGGTGATTCTCGATGTCTAAAGATAGACTGGAAATGAGCAGACTGGATGCCAACCGCTGGGAAATTGCTTGCGTGGGCGGCATGAGAGTACCGGGCATCATCTATGCGAATGAAGCGCTGCTGCCCGAGATTGCCGGGGATGAAAGTTTCCGGCAGGTGGCAAATGTGGCGCACCTGCCCGGGATTGTCCGCTATTCACTCGCTATGCCCGATATGCACTGGGGATATGGCTTCCCCATCGGGGGAGTGGCGGCGTTTGATTTGCAGACAGGCGTGGTGTCTCCCGGCGGGGTTGGTTACGATATCAACTGCGGTTGTCGACTGATGACAACCCATTTGACGGGCGACGAAATTCGCCCTCGTCTCCGGGAACTCGTCGCCTCGCTGTTTCAGAACATTCCCACGGGCCTAGGCTCCCAGGGAAATCTTAAACTCTCTGACCGGGACGAAAAACAGGTATTGCGGCAGGGGGCGCGCTGGGCCGTTGAGCATGGCTATGGCTTCCAGGAGGATCTGGAAGCTACGGAAGACAATGGCCTGATTAAGAATGCCGACCCTGAACAGGTGAGCGTCCGGGCTTTGGAACGGGGCCGCAACCAGCTGGGTACCCTCGGTTCGGGCAATCACTTCCTGGAAATCGAGGTGGTGGAAGAAATATTCGACACTCAGGCCGCCGCTGCTTTCGGTTTGGAAAAAGGACAAGTCGCCGTACTTATCCATAGTGGCTCCCGCGGTCTGGGCTACCAGGTATGTGACGATCACTTGGCGAAGATGGTCCGGCATATGGGAGAGCTGGATTTTTCTCTACCCGATCGGCAACTGGCCTGCGCCTACGTCAATTCAACAGAGGGTCAGGCTTATCTGGCTGCTATGGCCTGTGCCGCAAATTATGCCTGGGCCAATCGACAGATGCTGATGCACCGGACGCGGGAGATCTTTACCCGCACCTTGGGGATGTCTCCCCGGGCGGTAGGGATGAGGCTTGTATACGATGTTTGCCATAACATCGCCAAGATCGAAAATTTTCCTCTTGATGGTAAAGAGGTGGCCCTCTGTGTACACCGTAAGGGCGCCACCAGATCCTTCCCCCCCGGCCATCCAACTCTTCCGGACAGATACCGCAACATCGGACAGCCCGTATTGATACCCGGCGACATGGGCCATGGCTCCTACGTACTCGCAGGTACGGAGAAGGCCTTCCGGGAAACATTCGGCAGCGCCTGTCATGGCGCCGGCCGCGTAATGAGCCGCGCTCAGGCGACCAAGATCAGTAAAGGCAGAGCCATCGAGCGGGAAATGGCCGACCGGGGCGTCATGGTGATGGCCAAAGGCCGGAGCACGCTCCGGGAAGAGTTGCCCGAAGCCTATAAAGACCTCAACGAGGTAGTGGATGTAGTGCATCAGGCGGGTTTGGCCCGCAAGGTGGCCCGACTCAGCACCCTCGGCTGTATTAAGGGATAGCTTCATCGGATCTTAATAATATTTGTCGCAAGAGGGGTTGACTTTTCGTACCCTCATATCAATAATAGACTAGATTCGAGAAACAGAGTAAGCACGTTCACGAAATTGTTTACTATCAGGGAATAAATATCTAACTTACTCAATGGTTGGAGGTACGTCATGGGGCCGCAGGACATGATCATCAGGTGCCTCAATTGTGGCACCAAAAATCGCATTCCGCAGGAACGGATGCAGGATCATCCGGTGTGCGGACGATGCGGCGCCAGCCTGGATGAGATGATTATCAGGTGCCTGAGTTGCGGCAAGAAAAACCGGATGCCTGAAAACAGGCTTTCTGATCGCCCGTTATGTGGCCATTGCGGTCTGCCACTAGTCAACATGGGGGCGCAGTCTACTCCCATAGAGATCAGTGACGGTAATTTTCACCGGGAAGTACTGGCTTACCAGGGCCCCGTTCTGGTCGATTGCTGGGCGCCCTGGTGCGGCCCCTGCCGGCAGGCGGCTCCCATTTTCGATGAGTTGGCATCCCAATACGCCGGCGCAGTAAAAATCGCCAAGCTCAATGTGGATGAAAATCCTTTAACGGCGTCAAAATATGAAATCCGCAGTATACCCACGATGTTATTTTTCAAGGGTGGCCACCTGATCAACACGTTGGTGGGACTCAGACCGAAAGAAGAGATAGCGAGCTACCTGAATACCATGATTGATGGCCAGGCTTAAAGTGGCGCTGGCGCTGACCAGAAATTTCTAACGTAGCGTTTTTTCCCTTCTGTCCAATTGAATCTCCAGATTTTTCAGAAGTTGCAGGTCCTTTTTTAACTGATCATTCGCCAACTGCAGCTCTGTCAAGTCCGCCTGGTATTTTTCACTCAGTAGGCGGAGCTCTTTTTTCAATTGTTCATTTTCCTGCAGGATTCTACTCTTATCGGCCGTAAGCCTCTTTACCTGATCCTGCTCGATGGGCAGGCGATGGCGGGAAGTATCCAATTCCTCGGTGAGACGGAGGGCCGTGCGTGCTGCATCGCTCCATTTACTCTGCGGATAGCCGCTAATGAGTGCTTCCAGAGTTTGCTTGGCTGTGGAGAGTCCGTCTTGATTTAAGGACGCGGTAATTTGCTGCATTCCCTGGAGAAAAATCTCCTCATCTTTATTTTTCTCAGGCCTGAAAAATGATCCCAAAGAGCTTGTCTTCACCTCGCCGACCGGCACAATTACCGCCGTCGCCGCCTGAGGTGGCTTGGCCGGATCGGCAACTGGCGGCAGAGGAGCAGCACAGGCACCCACGAAGATGACCAGGCAGTAAAAAATAATTCTTTGTTTTCTATGCATTTCTTTCCACCTGGTTGAAAAGATGCTCCACGTCTTCCTGTTTTACATAGTTACTGCCAGGTAGAGCTTTGGCGTATTCTTTTAAATTCGCGGCCATTGCCGCCATTTCCACGGGGTTTCTGAATCGGCTGCCGTCATCGGTGGCGATGGCGATGGTCATGGTAATGAGGGGGAAATTACGTCTGACCCCGCTGCGGTCGTTGCCAGTTAAAAAACCTTTTTTCCTGTCTTCCTCAGTATAGAATTTTAAACTACGTCGGTCAAACTCCTCTAGGATCAACTGGCACATTTCCTCGGCTCGACGTGGTGCGGTGATGAGAACAAAGTCGTCCCCGCCGATATGTCCAATAAAAACATCTTGACCGTCTCTGTTTGTTGCTTGTTGCGTGATGATCTGCCCGACTTCTTTAATTACCTCACTACCCCAAGCATAGCCATAATTGTCGGCGAAAGGCTTGAAGTTGTCAAGATCCAGATGGCAGAGAGAAAAGGGCTGTTTCGCGGCCAGACGCATTTCGATGTGCTTTTCGATAGCCAAATTGCCGGGCAGCCCGGTCAGAGGGCTGGCGTCACGATGTGATGCCTCCATGGCCTTGAGCCGCTCGGCCATTACTATGAAGGCCCTGGCCAGACTGCCGATAGCATCTTGGCGATTCATATTGAGATCGTTGTTGAACCTACCTTCGGCAATCAGTGCGGTAGCCTTTTCTAATTTTTTAAGAGGTCGGGCGATATTGTAAGTTACGAGCATGGCCAGGGTCAGGCCGGAAATCAGGCTGATAATGCTCAGGGCAATGGTTATCCGTGATGCCTTCAGGCTTTCATCCTTGAATAACCTGACATTACTGTCAATCTCCTGTTCCGCCTTTTTCCCCATGTAACGCACGCGATTTGCCATCTCATCGATAAATTGTTTTCCTTCCTTTTCCGAAAGCAACAAGGCCTCGTCCATCCGATTTTCCTGCATCAGGGCCAGTTCCCTTTGGAAAAAGGCATTGTACCGATCCTGCAGTGTAGATAGCTGCGCAAGTGTAGCGCTGAAACCAGAGAGGCGGTATTTCTTGATATTTTCAATGCCTTTTTTAAATTCCTGGCTTCTCGTCAGGAATATTTTCGCGAAAGAAGGATCTTTGAAAATCAGGGCCTTTTTTTCTGTACTTTCCTGAGTCAGCAGTGCATCCATCATCTGCTTACAGTTGTCCAGAATAACATAATCCTGATTCGTAATATTATAAGCCAATTTGTTGAGGTTTTGCAAACTAACAACCGCATAGGCGCTTGATAGCACGGTCAGTAAGGCCATGCTCAAATAACTTAACAGCAGCTTCCTGTTGATTGTTAATTTGGGCAGTTTCATTTTGTTGTCAAACCCGTCAGTCGGTAATTAAATTCGTAATTCAGGGCGCCACTCCAATCCTCGGTAAATATATTCTTGTAGCGGGTGCCATCGGCCGGGCCTACCGGTTTGCCGTAAGTATAAAACCAATTGACTATTGGGCTGCCGCTGAAGCCGAGTGCTATCCAGTAATTACCGGGCATGAGGGTAATTTTTTCCTGGGTGAATGCGAAATCTGTCCAGCGGTATCCCGGCTTGAGAGCCAGTTGCTCTAAGCTGATGAAATCGCTGGTAGCAATGGGAGTGCCGGGCTTTCCCTCATTGTCTTTATATATTTCCACCCACAACAAGCCCTCGCCTCCGAAATTATGCAGGGCTAGCGCTACTTTGTGCAGAGCAACTGGTTTTGTCAGGACAACCACCTGAGCGTATTGAGTAAGTTTAGTCGTAACATATTCGGCGGTTTCCACAAGAAAATTACGGGGCATCTCAAATTGTCCAGCAGTGGTGGCCTTAGCCGTCCGCGGGAAGGCAAAATCCAAATCTTCGGGAAACTCGAGATTACCAAAGGTGAAGGGCGCCTCATAGACAAACTTATTTCTGTCCGCAGTTGTAATGATCACCGGCGGCGACGGTGGTGGCAGGGCGATCTGCTTAAACTGCGCCTTGACATTGGGCGAAAGTAGGATGTTTTTAGGACCATATACTTCGCGATCGCCGGTTATCTTTACCAGATCGCGGTTGAAATCGGCGCTGATCGTTTCCTGGAGTTTCGGTTTGGATTGTGCGTCGCGATTTTGCGCCCATCGCAACATACCGTCGTTTTTGGTTTCGTTGTTGTCAACACCAACCTCCACCCGGACAAAACGATTCGAGACAAACAGCTGGGTATTCTGGGGATCGCAGGGGACCCAGCCCTGGTCGGGAAACCAGACTTCAATCCAGGAGTGACGTCCTTGTCCCATTTTAAAGGTTAACGTTCCCTTTTGCCAGGAGACATCGAAGGGCTGATTCAGGGTGACGCCATTCACGATGCGCACCGGAATACCCACGGCACGCAGCAGGGCGGCGCTCAAATGCGAGAAGTTCTGGCAGTTTCCCTTGCCCGAAGTGAAGGCATAAAGAGCGTCATATTGTAAGGGGGGGTTAATGTAGTGCACATGATCCACTACCCAGGAGATAACGCGTTGCACCGCATCGAATTCGGTTTTTACTTCCGCCGTAAGCTGGGCAGCCAGTTCTCGAATACGAGGATCTTGGGATTGCACCTGATCCGTGGCTTTAAGATAATCCAGGATTTCCGGATCAGTCTTAGCTAGGGGGAAAGGAGCCTGCGTCTCCAATGTTTTCAAGCCGGTCTTGTTAAGGGCATTACAGGAGAGGCTGACGTCGATCAGAGGCGGAATTTTTGTCCAGGTAGCGAGCACGATGCGATTGCCGCGGGCATCAGTACTGGATTTTTTCTCCTGCGGCTCGGGCTTCAAAACGAGATCGAAGTCACTGATTTCCTGGCTATACGTGGGAGATTGGAAGGTTTGGGGCACCACAAAGCTGAGAGACATTTGTTTCATGCCATCGCCCGGAGTAACCTGATGCTGAAGTTCATATCGGATGGTCGATACCATCTCGCCCTTAACCGTATAGTTTTCAGCCCAGCCGTGCTTGGCAAGCAAGAAAAGACTAAGCACACAAAGGATACAGAGGATAAAATTTGTGATTTTTTTCATAGTTTCCTCACTGCAAGTTATATGGTTCAGTGTCAAAACAGGGTGGTTTTCATTGACTGACAAGCAAGATAACCTAAAGAATTATTTTTGTAAATACCGGTGATGCCTGGATGGCATTTTTTTTACTTTCTTTTCAGCTATCCACTGATATGAGGCAACAACGATCTAAAAATATTTTGTGTTGGTCTCTTAGAAAAAAGGCAAGAAATATGCACGCGACTATGTTAACAATATCCCGTGCCAACGGTCCACAAGTGTCTGGAGCCCATGAACACGCACAAAAGTAGAGGAGGATTGGATGGAACAGAAAATGCGGCAGTGGCAAAGGGAAAAATGGGCGGAACAAACCATAAAAAACCTCCGGAAAAATTATTTCGCCGCTTCCTATGTTGAAAGTGCGCAGGACGCATTGGCGCTGATCATGACCATGTTGCCGCCGGAGACCGAAATTGGTTTAGGGGATTCGTTGACGTTGAAGGAAATCGGAGTACTACAGGCCATGGAGGAAAGAGGAGATAACGTTCTGAATCCCTGGCGCCAGGGTATCAGGCGGGAGGAAAGCCTGGCCCTGCGCCGTCAGGCTTTTACTACCGATGTATTCCTGACTGGCACAAACGCCGTTACGCTGGATGGTAAATTAGTCAACATCGATGGCCTGGGCAATCGGGTTGCAGCGATGATCTTCGGACCTAAAAAGGTTATCGTAGTGGCCGGGATCAACAAGGTTGTCAAGGATGTGGAAGAAGCCCTCTGGCGCATCAAAAACGTTGCGGCACCGGTCAATGCGAGGAAACATGACTATCCCGCCGAACTGCGTCCCCCCTGCAGTGAAGGGGGATTCTGCCGCGATTGCGCTCCCCCGCGCCGAATTTGCTGCAACACCGTCATCATCGAAAACTGTGCCCGTGATAAAGAGAGGATAACGGTCCTTATTGTTGGGGAAGAGCTGGGCTATTGAAGAGATGCGGAGTGTCGCGCCCCTTCAATAGTTGCGCTATTCGTAAGTTATAGACTATTTCCTGGCAGAAAACAGTCTATTTTATGCACACTTGTCCCATTTACCCAGGCTATGATTGTTCGGTTCCCGGCTTTTCCTTCCACCCGTATTTCTGCTTCAGAAATTGCTCGCCCGTGGCGGGATAGAGTGCGTAAGTGAGCAAATCTTCATCAGTTTTTGCCAAGTCGCCTAATTTCTTTTTTGCGTCTTCCAGTTCCGGGGCAATATAGTCTGCCGGACGGCCGGTAATCGGTGTTTGCCCCTTTTTGTAACCCTTGAGCACTTTTTGCTGCACCTCCAGGTCTATAGGAGTAGGGGTTTGTCCGTAGAGACCATAAATCATATCCTTGAATTGGGTCGTTACCATCTTATATCTTCCATAGAGGACATTCATGACGGCCTGCACACCCACGATCTGGGAAGTCGGAGTAACAAGCGGCACGGTCCCTGATTCATCTCTGGTGCGGGGGATTTCCTCATACACTTCCTGCAGCCGGTCGAGAGCTTTCATTTCTTTTAATTGGCTGACCAGATTGGAAATCATGCCGCCCGGTATCTGATGGGCCAGCACGCCCGTGTCAATCACGGAAAGGGTATTGGTTGCCAGAAAGCTGGCGTACTTGGGAGCGATTTCTTCCAGATGGTTTCCCATCGCCATGAGTTTATAGAGATCAAGGCCCGTATCCCTCGACGTGCCTTGTAGGGTCACCACTAAAGGTTCCACGGCCGGCATTGATGTCCGCAGGGCAAAGGGAGCCAGGCAGGTATCGACAATGTCTACACCCGCCTCGATCGCCTTCAGATAGGTCATCGAGGCCATGCCGCTGGTATAGTGGGTATGGAGATGCAGGGGAACCGAGAGGACCTTTTTCAAAGCGGAAATAAGATCATAGGCATCATATGGCGAGAGAATACCGGCCATATCCTTAATGCAGATGCTATCGGCCCCCATACTTTCCAGTTCCTGGCATTTCTGGATAAAATACTGAAGATTATAGACATCGCCTCCGAGGCGTCGTTCTGTGAGGGAATAACAGACGGCCGCTTGCACATGCTTGCCATTAGCCTTGACCCTTTCCATGCAAGGCTGAAAATTTCGGAGATCATTCAGGGCATCAAAAATGCGGAAAACATCTATCCCGATCTCGCAAGCCTTATCGACAAAAGCCTTGGCAACATCGTCGGGATAATTCCGGTATCCAACAAGATTTTGGCCCCTCAGCAACATGGAAAAGGGGGTTTTCTTGATATAGCGTTTCAGAGTTTTAGGTCTTTCCCAAGGATCCTCGTTGAGAAAGCGATGCATGGTATCGAACGTTGCGCCACCCCAAACCTCCATAGCCCAGAATCCTACCTCGTCCATTTGTTCGGCGATGGGAATCATGTCCTCTGTTTTCATCCTGGTGGCAAAGATGGATTGATGTCCATCTCTAAAGGTATTATCTTGTATCTTGAGGGGATTCTTATTTTCTACTGACGACAATGGTAACCTCCTGTTTTAACTCCCCGTGACCTAACCCCGGTAAACGGGATAAGTGCGTCAACAAATTTGCTTTCCAGCGACACAAGGCAGCAAATAATTTTTTAACTTACTAAGAAGATCATCTCTGGAGTTTGTTATTTTGAGCGCAGGTTAATGCAGACAGTGAGTGCCTGTCAAGCTTTATTATAAGCTAAGAGACGACGCAAAAATAGCAAAGGCATAGGCGGCATAGACGCCATCATGGCTCAAGCTAATATCGATGGCAGTTAACTTTCCCCGGAGATAGATGGAGGGAGGTCTCAAACCGTGCGGCCCTAGATCGCGCCTGATATCCAGATCCTGGGGATCACTGCCGGGGAAGTAGCTGGCAAGCTGCATTTTGGCAGCTGCGCGTACGTAAAAGGATTCATATGCCGGGGATGGGTCGTCACAGGGCATCCGTTCCACCTGCCCAACGATCTTTGTGCCGGCAACCTGAGCAAAAGAGGTGGCAATACTGTGTACGTAGCCGGAAGTGATCAAGGTATCAAGATGAATGCTGCCCCTGGGGGTAGCCACTGTTCCGAAGAGGCGCCGCTCGCGGGGAAATTCTTCGGCCGCCTGCTCAATTACCTCAGCCCGGTCGAATGCAACTTTATACAGCAGTGGTTTGGAAGTAATATCCAACTGGTCTTTCTGGATGGCTTTGTAAGCGGCTTCCTTGCCCGTCCACAGTGCCCAAAGCATGGCGTCGGGCTGTCTGTCCGCCAGCAGCAGGTTTTCTTCTTCAGGGAGAAATATGCGTTTCCGGAATTGTGGATCCCTGCTCTTTCCCTGCGCATGCGGATGCAGTAAATCCACTATGTCGTTGCCCACGTGCCTCAAAATAGGCCTCCTCCATCTTGGCCAACCGGTTTATGATTTGTTCCGCGTAGTGTCGTTGTGCCCTCAGTCCAGTATGTTCCGTTCTTTGGGGTATCAGCACATCAACGGCGACGGAAAAACGTTCACCTAGCCTAGGGATGTTGGTGTAGGTATCCTGACGGTCACCGCGCAGATAGATGCACAAAACCTTGATATCTTCTTCACTGCTTATGAAGCGGCCTACGCCGTAGGTATAATTTTCCACATTGATTCTGGCCGTTCGCGAGCGGCCGCCCTCGGGAAAAATCAATAAAGGCTGATGGCGCTGTAGGAGATAACTGCATTTCTCCATGACGAGTTTCATTTCTTCCCGGTCTCCGCCACGACTGACGGGGATGCACTTAGCCAAATAACACATCACCGTGGAAAAAATGTTTCGCTGAAAATTAGCGCGTTCCGGCAGATTCCAGGGAAGCAGGCGGTAGTTCATCATATAGAAATGCAGGGGAGCGATGGCGTAGGCCAGAACAACGGAATCAATATTGGTTAAATGGTTGGGGCAAATTAGCCAGGGTCCACGGTGGGTCTTGAAAAGCAGCGTGCATTCGCGGCGGATTTTTTTCAGGTCCCTTACCTTGTAGCCGCAAATCCTGACGCAAAGGTAGACGAACGGTGCCATAAAAAACACCGCCAATCTGCCTATTGCATACTGCAGATGCAGCAAGACTCTGGCGCTGCGACCCACGCTTATGCTACCTTGCTCTTGATAACGTCGATCGCGTCGCCGATCGTTCTTATTCTATCAGCATCATCATCATCTATCTCGATGCCGAATACGTCTTCACATTTGATAATGATATCAACCAGACGGGCCGAATTAACCTTCAGGTCGTTCAGGATGTGAGTTTCCTTGGTAGCTTTTTCGACCAGGGCGGTATCTTTTGCGTAGATCCTGATAATGTTCATAAACTCGTCGTAAATCTTTTTTTCGTCCATTGGTGGCTCCTTTTTAATTTATAGATATTGTAATTTTAGTAATTTGCAACCTCTATGCTGCGTTATTCCTTCAGGCAGAGCTTCTTGCCCTGTTTATTTTTCCCACTTTTGAAAAACCAAACAGCTGTTGACGTCGCCAAAACCGAACCCGGCCTTGGCAATGACCTTAATGTCCGGTTTTAACATCAGCTGGTGCGGAATCTTGTCGGCAAAGGCCTCCAGGTCCGGATGCAGATCCTCGCAATTTATCGAGGGATGGATGAAGCCTTTGTATAATTGCAGGACCACGGCCACGCATTCGATGGCTCCCGCCGCACCCAGGCAATGGCCAATCATTGATTTGGTGGAATTGATGTAGGGAAAATCCGCAGGTCCGCGCCCCAGGGCGGCAGCCCAATTGTTGACCTCATAGGGATCGGCGAACGTAGCGGTAAGATGTCCATTAATGGCATCGATGGCGTTGGGATCAACGTTGGCATCGGCAATGGCGCCTTTAACACATCGCTTGACGCCCTCCGGATTAGGAGCCGTCATGGAACCACCCTGTCGCTGGCCGCCACAGTTGACATAGCCTCCCAGGACTTCCGCATAGATGCGAGCGCCACGCGCGAGCGCCGTCTCCAGGTCTTCCAAGATCAGCACGGCTCCCCCGGAACCGGGCACAAACCCGTTCGCCGAAGCGCTCATCGGGCGGGAAGCTCTCTCAGGTTCATCGTTATACTTGCGAGCGATCACGCGCATGGCGTCAAAGCCGGCCCAAATGTAGGGAGAAGAACCTTCGCTGCCGCCCACCAAAACTCGTTTGGCCAAACCGGAACGAATTCGCAACATCCCTTCGATGATCGCCTCGTTGCCTGTACTGCAGGCAGA
>Ga0334722_10006914_pt1 | contig 11113 bp, 8 predicted proteins | sample C3_bottom_MG_FD_207210 | JGI IMG/M metagenome (GOLD analysis project Ga0334722, IMG submission 207210) | Sediment microbial communities from Yellowstone Lake, YNP, Wyoming, USA - C3_bottom | ecosystem: Environmental > Aquatic > Freshwater > Lake > Sediment | place: USA: Wyoming | collected...
GCGACAACGAACCTACCATCATAAGGGGTGCTAACAATGAAAGTCCACTGATCACTTCATACGAAATAAATACCGCCGCACTGCGTGCCGCTGAAATCAAAGAAAATTTATTCGCTGATGCCATACCGCCCAAAAGTGGTCCGTATAATCCAATGGCCATCACACCCAAAACATACAAAATACCGATATTAACATCCGCAACAATAGGGTGAACGGTATAACCAAAGACGGTAAACTGAGGCCAAAATGGAATAGCAGCTGAAGCCATAAATGCGGTTGCTGCGGTAATAACAGGTGCAATTTTAAAAATAGGTTTTACCACGTTTTGAGGGATAATATCTTCTTTTGTAAAAAGCTTAATCCCATCCGCTGCCACTTGGAGTAATCCAAATGGTCCTACGTGCATTGGCCCAAGACGACGTTGCATGAACGCCAATACTTTACGCTCAAAATAGGTACCCAATCCAGCAAGCGCTGAAAACACCAATAAAATGACGACGATTTTGACAATCGTTTCGATGATAAATGCTATATCCATGCTTTACACCTTTTGAATAGATACATTGATAAAGCGGTAGTCGCCAAACAATGCACTCGAGTTTATTTTCGAATCAAATGTAGGGAGATAGGTTATCTCTCCATTGATTTTTGTGTCCTGAATTACTTGCACAACCATTTCACCGTTAGAGGTTTTAAGACGAACTTTATCCCCTGTATTTAAAGCATTGCTGCTCATAAATTGGCTCGATGCGTACAATCCACCCTCTTCGTTTAACTGATGCGATTTAGCCGTAAACTGCGTAAACTGTAATACAGGATTTGCTAAATAAAGCGCTTGCCCTGCCAATGCGCCTTTTTCATCAAAAGCTTGTACGTGGTCATCTTCGGCTGACGTAACTTTTTGTGTTTCGAGCACATAGCCTCGAACTTCAACGCCTGCATTCGTATAATGATTCGGAAGAGAATCAAACGTCACTGCGCTAAAGCCTGAACTTAATGGCAATTTCGCTGTATAGTTAATCGTTAATGCCTCATTCAGCCCAAGAGTATTGGCAATATCATTAAGCGTATATCCGCCAAAGCCAAGAGCAACATTAGTCGGATTAACACGCTTATCGATGCTAACCAAGGTCCCCTCTTGCTGATTAAGAGCTGGCATATCCAAGTCACCGCCACCTAGTGCGCTGAGGGTGAAATCTCCTGCTGTATTATAACCAATTGTATAACCACCCGCCTTCTCATCAAGATCACAAATCAAAGCAACCCCAAGCGTATTTGTCAAATTGGGTATCATCGTAACATCAAACGCTGTGTATTTCTCGATTAATCCCACTAAGCGTGCACAATTGCTTGCGTTTGGATGGGTATACAAATCAGGACCTACCATGAGAGAGAACTTCTCTTTTTTTGCCAAATACTTAGTAAGCGTTTCACTAAAACCAGCAGGTGCTTCTAAAATCTCAAGAAGACGATTATCATCTACCTCTACTTCTTTGGAAACTTTTTTCTTCACGCTCTTCGTGACCTCTTCGTTCACCTCTTCTTCAATGCCACTTTCTTCATTAAGAACTTTTTTAGTGACAATTTCAGTTACCTTCTCATCAACGGTTTCTTCAATTGTAACTGTTTTGGTAGAATGAAAGCGTTTCAAATAATCAACAACGGCTGCTGGCATCGCCGCTTTATCTCCGAAAAGGTCCAGCATCAAATACAAAGCTGCTTCTTCCATCATTGGAGCATGGTTAATTTGTGTCATATTTTTTGACATGTCCTCGATCACAGGATCGTTGATTGGATGAAAATACAATCCTGCACCTTTATTCATAGAAAGGGCATTGTTCATAGCAAAACGTGCATTTGGATTGTCAGTCTTAAGAGCGCTTCCGATAGAAACAACAAAATCAGACTCATGCACTTCTTTTAAATTTCCGCGGTAAAGAGATTCTCCTGTAACTGCACTGTAAGCGTCAAGGAAGTTTTTAAATACCCGAGCTTCGTTATTTATGAGTTTAACACCAAGCTTCTCTTTAAGACGCTGTAAAATCATTGCTTCTTCATTCGTAATCGTCGAAGTAAAAGAAATAGTATCCGCTTTTTTAAATGCATTGATTGCTGCATCAAAAGCGATTGCATCTTTTGTCACGTCAGCATTTTGGAAATCGTACCCATAGCGTCCTGCACCGCACAATGAAACATAGTTCCACTCGTTTTTAACTCGGTATATTTTCTCATCTGGATTGCTGGTACTTGTATGTTTAATATCGTAACTAATCTGACATCCCGCACTACAATGAGCACATGTTGCAGGAACTTGAGTATGTTCCCATGCATTTGATGTATATTGATAGTCACTGCTGACCAATGCACCCACAGGGCAAACAGAGGTACACTCACCACAATTCGTACAATCAAGGGTATCACCTGCATTAGGAGAAATGAGTGATTTATTAAGCTTATTCCACATTGCATAAGCATCTTTAGGCATAGACTCTTTGAACGCCGCTTCAATACTTTCTCCGCCTCGTGCAACGGTTGATAGTGCTGCATCGCCGATCATATCTTTACACACCGTAATACAACGCTCACACATAATACACAAGGCAGGATCATACTTAATAAGACCCCAGTCTTGTGCTGGCTTATGCGTATCGGCAATGGAGTAATGCTGCTGATCCACACCAATTTCTAAAGTATAGTTTTGAAGTTCACACTCTCCAGATTGGTCGCATACGCCGCATTCTAGAGGATGATTAACATCATATACTTCCATGATGGCGCGCTTCTCCTCCTCAATTACCGGAGTTTTTGTATTGATTTCCATCCCCATTTTGGCTTTCGCATTACACGCATAAACCTGTTTTCCATCGGCTTCTACCAAACAGATACGGCACGCCAAAGTGGGCGAACAGCGCGTTAGATAACAGATGGCAGGGATAAATATCCCATTGGCACGTGCCGCATTTAGGATAAACTCCCCCTCTTGCGTTTGTACCTCTTTGCCGTCGATAGTTATCGTTATTTCATTCATGATTTAACTCCCAACCTTTGTAAGTTTAATTTTTTCAAAACGGTAACTTTCATGCGAACCACCAAAAATATTTTCATAAAATGGATTCAAAGCAATTGTCCCCTTGAGTGTTTCATCAAGAATAAACGTTCGCACATCATTACTCCCCTCAATAACGATTCTATCCCCATCGGATATTCGTGCTGCGGTTGCAAACTGTGCAGACCCACGAAGTGCATTGTCATTTTCAAGCTGTGTTGCACGTGCCGTATAAAGATTAAATTGATTCACTGGATTACATCGATAAATCACTGTTCCATTGAATTCTGGCAACTCATCGATTGCTTCTATTATTCCATCTTTAGAAACCTCGATCATCTCAAGCATATACCCACGATTATCTTCACCCAATGCTCCATAAAAATTGCCTAAAGCATCAAACTCGATCCCCTTGAACCCTTTTTGGACTGGAAGCTGTACGGTATAGTCAATGGTATTTTCCGATTTTAAGCCTAAATTTTGCGCGATATCATTAAGGCAATATCCCTCGAAAGCAATCGCTACGTTTGTAGAAAGAAGCTGATAGTTTAGACTCACAAACGTCCCTTCTTGGCTATTAAGAGCAGGAAGAGGCATATCGCACTCACCCATTGATCCAATCACGAAATCTCCGTGTGCGTTATAACCGACAATATTAGAGATATTCTCATCTTGATCCAAATCACAAATCAAAGAGACCCCAACTGTATTAACATTTTGAGGGATTACTACGAATGAAAAATCGGTAGTTGTTTCAATCAATGCACAAAGACGCGCAATATTGGCAGAGCGCTTATGGTTTAATACATCAGACCCGACAATAAGTGTTTTTTGTTTTGTACGACGTAATGATTTTGAAATTTTCGCAAACTCTTCATCCCCTACATTCGATTCAGCACACAAATAGCCCTCATCCAAACCATCTAAAAATGCTTTGATTTCATCACTCACATCGCATCCATCCAACAATGTTTTAGCCAACATTGCCATTACACCCTCTTCTGATCCTGCTTCATACTTCACCATTTGCGTGACAACATTTTGAAGCAATGCATCTTCCATAGGGTGCATATAAATGATTTTAGCCCCATTGTGACGTGCGGCTGTCGTTATTGCGTAGCGAACTGCAGGATTGTCCGAACTGATACGTCCACCCAATACGATAATTCCATCACTTTGAGAAATAGCATCCAGAGAACCGCCAAAGGCACTTTTTCCACTCACACAACTGTACGCATTCATAAACGATTGATATGCTCTTGCCTCTTCGTTAAAGAGTTTAAGTCCAAACTTCTCTTTGAAACGTTGTAAAATAAATGCTTCTTCATTCGTAATAAGTGAGCTAAAACGAACTGCCTTCGCATTTTTAAATGCCAATACCGCTTTTTCAAACAACACTTCATCTTTGCTTGCTTGAATATTAAAATCAAAACCAAACCGTCCTGCACCACACAAAGTAGCCACTTCAAAATTATTCGTTACACGATAGATTTTTGATTCTCCACCCGTTGCAATTGAGTTATGTTTTACTTCGTATGTCAATGAACATCCTGCCGAACAATGAGCACACGTTGCTGGAACTTGTGTTAACTCCCATGCGTTTGCAGTGTATTGAAACTGTGAACTCACCAATGCCCCCACAGGACACACCGCGATACATTCACCACAAAATGTACAATCAAGCACATCGCTATTTTTAGGAATAACAGCAGATTTGTACCCACCAAACTGAAGTTCAATCGCATCATCACCGATAATTTCATTACAGACGTGAACGCATTTTTCACATAAAATACACAAAGAAGGATCATAATTAATCAATCCCCAATGCTCAATCTTACGGTGCTGTTCTTTGGCGCTGAAATGCTGATGCGAAACTCCAAATTCCAATGTTTTGTTTTGGAGATCACACGCACCCGATTTATCACATACACCACACTCTAAAGGGTGATTAACATCATACATTTGCATAATATTGGTACGCTCACGCTGTAATCTCTCTGAGTCAATCGTCACTGCCAAATCTTGTGTCGGAGGCGTTTGACAACTCAAAATCAACCCATCAGTTTTATCCGTTTCAACCACACATAAACGACACGATGCGCAGGGAGTTGTTTTCTCGATGTAACACATGGTCGGGATATAAAACCCTGCTTTTCGTGCCGCTTGGAGAATCGTTTCACCTTTTTTCGCCGTTACGGGTTGGTTGTTTATCGTAAAAGTAATCATCCCGCTCTCCATTAGTGCGCTACCATAGCAATGTAATAACAGCGCATACAACGATCTGCTTCACTCATCGCTTCTTCTTGGGTTAGTGCGTATTTCACTTCGCGGTTATTATCACGACGCTCTTGAACGCTAAGTACTTCGCTGTGTTGACGCGGTAACCCTGGAAGCCACCCTTGCACTTTCTCTTTTTTATCATAAACTTTGAGCTTACGAAGATGATCTTCCATAATCTCATCATCTTTAAGGGTGATTTCACCGTTCTCAACGTATCTTGATATCACAGATGCGGCGCGCTTGGCTTGACCAACGGCATTAACAATCGTCATTGGACCATACTCACAGTCGCCTGCTGCAAAAATTCCCTTACGTGAGGTCATATAGTCTTTTCCGTTTGTTTTAATCGTAGCCCATGAGGTACGCTCGATCTCCCATTCTTCAGGAATGAGCTTCAAATCAGCACTTTGAGAAACGGCTGGAATTAAATAATCGCAGGGCATTTCAAACGATGCACCTTCGATTTTCTCCAATGTAGGGCGACCACCATCAGGATTAGGTACCAGCTCAAACATGTCAATCAGCAATGACTTTAAGACGTTATTTTCATCACGCATTTCAGCAACCGCCGAGTGGAAAATAAATTCAACACCCTCTTCGACTGCTTCGTGATACTCTTCATACGTCGTATTATTGATAATGGTTTTCTCATCACGACGGTAAATCATGACCACTTTTTTAGCATTGGCACGAATCGAACAGCGTACAACGTCCATAGAGGTAAATCCTCCACCGACACACACAACCGTTTTACCCGTTAAATCAACAAAATCCTTATCAAGCATATGTCTTTTTTGATCCTCTTCGGGAACCATAATGCCGTATTTAACTTCGAGATTTACTTTATCCAGAAAATCAATCGCTCCCCAATAGCCTTGGATATCTGCACGTTCATTTTCACAATACACTTTTTTTGAAATACGTGTTCCCGTTGCTACTAAAATTGCATCATAATCTTTCTCATATTGACGCATCATATCTGCGGTTACTTTGGTATTGGTGATAAAATTAACGCCCAAATCACGAACCGCTTCGATATCTTGATTGTATTTATCCACAGGCATACGATATTCAGGGACGCCCACTGCTACTTCTCCCCCTAAAACAGGAAGTTCTTCATAGACATCTACAGCAATACCATCAAGTGCAAGATAATATGCACCCGTAAGTCCCGCTGGACCTGATCCGATAACGGCTACTTTTTTACCCGTTGCACTCTTTTGTTCATACGGATGAAAAAATCCAAATCCGTGATCGGTTTCATAATCTGCACCCAAACGCTTGAGTTCCATAATGGAAATCGCTTCATCCAAATTCGTACGACGGCATTCGCTCTCACACGGATGAGGACAAACACGTCCGCACGTATGCGCAAGTGGCATCGTCTGACGCGTTGCCATAAGCGAATCATCAAAACGTAAATCACGAACACCCTCGATGTAGGCTGGAATATCAACGTGTGCTGGGCATGCATCCATACACGGTGCTGTGATTTTAGCAATGTAATTCGTATCTTCCATGTGATAATGCTTTGACGCTTTTTGCTCGTTTATACAGGCCATAAATTCAGCTTCAAAATGGTTCATCAAGTCCAATAATGGAGTCGGAACCGTTTTCCCAATCTCACATTTGGATGTCTCTTGCATCGTACGCGAAACTTCTTTGAGATGTTCCATATCCGATACAGCACCCTCACCGCGAGCAATTTTATCCAGCAAATCGTATAAAATACGTCCACCCCATCGCCCTGGGGCACAACGTCCACACGCTTCAGAATAAACCTGATACTGCGCTGCATACTCCGTAGCTAAACGGACAACATCAACGTCTGGATTAAACAGTGCAACACCATCCCATCCAATAAACGCTTTCGAGTGCGCATGTTCATTGTAGTCCGCGGGTAAATTATAGGCAGATACTTCCCACTCTTCTTGCGGTTTACCGATGTTGTTAATCTGTTCTCCACGCCATGTAGAGAAATAAACTTTACTCACCTTTAATCCTTGCGCTTGACCGCTATGGTCCAATCCACTTCATTGAATTTCAATGAATTTGCCAGCTCGTAGCCATTTTCTTTTACCACATCCGCACTACGCTGAATCGGAGAAAAATCACCGATTTCAAATAAAAATAATAACACCTCTTTCGGGTCTTTTTCATCTTTTAGTATTTCAACCATACGGTTTTCGAAAGCACCTTTTAGGTGACGTAAATCATAACGTTTCATTGATGGTGCTCCTCTTAGCGGTCTACTTCACCGAAGACGATGTTGGTCGTCCCGATGATGGATACTACGTCAGGGATATAATGCCCTGGTAGCAAGTCAGTCAAAATACCTGTGTGCCAAAACGATGGAGCACGAAGTTTAAGACGATATGGATAAGCTCCCCCTTGACTGTTGATGTAATAGCCAAGCTCTCCTTTAGGTGATTCGGTCGGGATATACACTTCCCCAACTGGTGGACGCATCCCTTGTGTTACCAAAACGAAATGTTGCATCAATGAGTAATTTTGGGTCATAATGTCCAGTTTCGGTGCCGAAATGTATTGCGGTGCATGTGCCATCAATGCAGGCTCAGTCCCCTCATACATGTCAATTACTTGGTACAAAATTTTTGCTGATTCGCGCATCTCTGCCATGTAAAGTTTGTAACGGGCATAGTTGTCCCCTTTATCCGAAACAGGAACATTGAATTCTACTTCATCGTAGAGTTCATACGGTTCTTCTTTACGAATATCCCACTCAATCCCTGAAGCACGTAGCATTACACCTGAACATCCCCAGCTTAGAGCCATCTCTTTGGAGATAACGCCTACATTTTCCATACGCATCAACCAAATACGATTGGTATCCAAAAGATCTTCATAATCTTTAATATTTTCCGGTAATTTGTCCAAAAATTTACGTAAATCGCCGATAAAATTATCCGGCAAATCCAATGGAACCCCACCGATACGTACCGCTGAATGGGTCAAACGCGCACCGCAATAATCTTCGATTAAATCCATAAGGTATTCACGTTCACGAAATGCGAACAAAAATACCGTCATCGCACCAATGTCCAACGCTGTTGTTGCCAACCAAAACAAGTGCGACATCAAACGGTTGGTCTCCAATAGCATCATACGAATGACTTTCGCACGACGTGGTACTTCAAGACCAATAAGACGCTCAACGGCTAACGCGAAACCATAATTATTTGAGCTGGATGCGATATAGTCCATACGGTCCGTTGTCGGCATAAACTCGTTATAAATCATATTTTCTGCCATCTTCTCCATACCACGATGAAGATATCCGATGTCTGGATGCGCTTTGGTAATCTGCTCTTGCTGCATGTGCAGCATCAAACGTAGCTGTCCGTGTGCAGATGGATGCTGAGGACCGAAATTAAGGATCAATTCATTGTCTGAACGATCGAACGTAATATTTTCAAAAAAGGGTCTAAGACGATTGGATTGTTGCATTCATAGCTCCTTAACGGTGACGATCAGAGATCACAACGGATTTCTGAGCATCAAATTTTTCGACCATAAAGACACCGCCTTCTTCTTGATAAATCAAAGAAGTATCAGGCTCGCCATTGGTAATATCCGTACCACGTGGTACTTCGTGTCCCAAACGTGAAAAACGTTCCGTATCATAACGATCAATTCGTGCAGGATCACGGTTTTCAGGTCCGATGATTTCACGGGCTTCTTTCCCGAAAATTTTATCTACTTCGTACCATGCCGCGAACTCATCCCCTTGAAGTGGATAGGTTTTGCGCAATGGGAATCCTTCCCAGTCATCCGGCATCAAAATACGTTTCATAAACGGATGATTATTGATCACAATACCAAACATATCGTACATCTCACGCTCAGACCAATCGGCACTGCGGAAGAGCTTTTCAACACTTTGGATGGACTCTTTTTCATCGATTTTGCATTTAATACGGATACGCTTACGCTTATTCATGCTCAACATTTGATAGAAAACCTCAAATTTTCCCTCGGATGCCAGCCAATCAATAGCGCTCATTTCGGAAAGTTGAGTATATTCACGCTCATTTTTGAGCATTTCAAGTACAGCAAAATTATCGTGCGCATTGATAACAACGACCATTTGTTCAACTTGGATGTAAGCGTCTAAAACCTCAAATTTTGCTTTAATCGCTTCGAGATCATGCGCAAACACATCATCACTACTCACGTCATGTTTCGCAACTTGAGGAGCAATCCAAAAACGGTCTGTATAATAAGGCTTTGCTTGTACATTATCTTTGGGAGTATAGGCTCTCATTACATCAACCTTTTTGGCTTTTGAGCACGAGATGCACTCTCACGACGAATTTTTTGTTGAAGCATCATAACGCCATATTGCAACGTCTCAGGACGAGGTGCGCACCCTGGGAGATACAAATCAACCGGGATAACACGGTCTACTCCCTGAACAGTTGCGTAGGTGTTGAACATCCCCCCCGTATTTGCGCATGAACCCATGGAAATCACCCATTTTGGCTCAGTCATTTGATCATACAAACGGCGAATAAACTCCGCATGCTTTTTGGTCAACGTCCCTGCAACCACCATCAGTTCCGCTTGACGCGGAGAAGCACGGAAAATCGTACCAAAACGGTCAAAGTCATAGCGAGATGCACCCGAAGCCATCATCTCAATACCGCAACATGCCAATCCGTATGTGAGTGCCCACAACGAGTTGGAACGACCCCAGTTGACGACTTTGTCAATCGTTGTTAAGGCGACAGGAAGACCGCCGTCTTTTAAATAATTTACTTGATGTTGTGCCATACTAAGGCTCCTTTTTTCCACGCATAAACAAATCCGATAGCCAAGAGAAGAATAAACATCATCATCTCTGCAAAACCAAACCAACCGAGTAATTTAAAATCAATCGCCCACGGAAACATAAAGACTATCTCTACATCAAAAAGTAAAAATAGCAATGCAAACAGATAAAACTGTGTCGATATCCGGTTTGGCTGCTTACTGATTTCAGGTCCGCACTCGTACGGAGAGAGTTTTATCTTTTCTGTGTCTTTAGCCGCAAGTGCGCGGCTGGCTAAGCGTGCAAGTACTGTTGTCGCATAAAATGCTCCAAACGTAAGTACAAACAGCACAAATACCCCAAAATAAGGATTTGCTACGTTGTAGTGCTCCATGAGTCCGACCTTTATCGTATTAATGGTATATCCGCATTGCATGCAGGAAATAAACAATTGTTGCACTATAACAAAAAGAGAATTAAACAACCCCTTATCTAAACAACTTATTTACCCTTTGTTACTTTTTTAAACACATAGGCTTTATCCTCAATTGCAATTGTTAAATTATGGTACTAAACTGTACTTTTTTTTTGTTTTTAGTGCTAATTTTTAGAGATAAGCAGGGCGACAGAAGGGATTTTAGCCAAATTGGGAATAGTATCAAAACAGTGTTACAAAAGGTAATAAATAAGTGATTATGGTGCGCCTTACAGGACTCGAACCTGTGACCCTCAGCTTAGGAAGCCGATGCTCTATCCATCTGAGCTAAAAGCGCAAAAAAATAAAAAAAAGAGAAAATCTTTCTTTTATCGATTCAAAAATCCTACGGATTTTTCATTATCAAAGCTCCCTTGCTTCTCTTTACGGATTTCATCTTCAAAATCACCCAACATAAATACCGCATTATCGCGGGCTGCAACATTATAAGCGGTATTTTTGACAATCAAATTAATTTGCCCACCCGTTAATGGATGGTGTGCAAGTGCCGTAACATCAAATCCGCTCTCAAACGGAG
>Ga0334722_10006915_pt1 | contig 11112 bp, 11 predicted proteins | sample C3_bottom_MG_FD_207210 | JGI IMG/M metagenome (GOLD analysis project Ga0334722, IMG submission 207210) | Sediment microbial communities from Yellowstone Lake, YNP, Wyoming, USA - C3_bottom | ecosystem: Environmental > Aquatic > Freshwater > Lake > Sediment | place: USA: Wyoming | collected...
CCGGGTTAGGGCATCCGCTTCTGTAGATAAATTGGTCGAGCCAAATGACTATTCCTTTGTTGTCCCGGACGTATGCAATCCCCAGTTCTGTTTCATGCCCGTTCTTGGACCCAACCACAAATCCACCCAAGTCTTCAATGCCCGCAGGCATTGGTGGGTAGCGAAAACCAATGGAAAACCCACTCTCTCTTGCTGCTAGTTGGGTTGAATCTTGCTTGCATGCAGCAGGATATCCGGTGGGTGTCATCGTGCATGCAACCATGAGTAAGACGAGCAGAATGATGGCGGACTCTCGCATTTATGATCGTGCTCTCCTAACCAGTTAGTATCGGTACGGCTAACCGTAGCATAGAACAACTGCTCAGTCAACGAATTAAGGAATAATTGCGGACTATTCAACTGTTTTCATTACGCTTGGGTCAAAAGGCTAACATGCAGTTTCTGGAATATCTGAAAATCCGAAATAACATGCAAATACGGAATATCCTTTTGAGGAGGATAACAACAGGGAGCCCATTCCGAATGACATTCAGACGCTTCTCGGAAACGCCGACGTACGGACCACGATGATCTACACTCATTGCGTGCCGAGCAAGACGCTCAAAGAGACAAAAAGCCCGCTCGATTTTTGATCCGGTTGATTTTTGGCAGAAAGATGGATGGCTTCCCTACACGTGGTTCCGCAGCATGAGTTCCAGGGGATGGGGGTTCAGGTAGAACTGCCGGGCGAGATAGTCTTCCTTATATATACGCACATAGTGCCGCAGCAGGGTAACGGGGATGATGAGCGGCACCAGTCCGTCATGATAGTTCGTTATTACTTCAAAAAGTTCCTTCTTTTCCTCCGTTGTCAGCTGTTCCTTGAAATATCCCGCCATGTGCTGAAGGACGTTGGTGCTCTTCTTTGGTGTCGCGATGTGCTGTAATCCTTCCATTAATATGCCGATATAGTTTGCATGCAGTTCACCCTTCCCCATCTTCTTCGATGCCGCGACCATCTTCCTCAATACCGAATAGTGCTTCTGGCTGTGCGCCATGAGCAGGTACTTGTGGTCCGAATGGAACGCGACGAGGCCGCCAAGCGAGCCGTCTTCCTTTATATACTCCCGCCACCGCCGGTACACGAAGACCCGTTCGATGAAGTTCTCGCGAAGCCCCGGGTCATGCATCCTCCCCTCGTCCTCCACCGGCAGCAGGGGAAAATGCTTCATGAAAGCGTGGGCGAATATCCCCGACCCGGTCGTGTTCGGCATGCCCGCCTCGGTGTAGATCTTGACGCCACGCATGCCCGAGCTGGGCGAGCGGCTCTTGAAGACAAATCCGCAGAGGTTTTCTTTCTCCAGTTCAGCGACCTTCTTTTTTGCCCACTTCTTCATCCTCGCCGAATGGTCCACGCCGCTTCGTATCGTTACGAGCCGAGGGTCCTCGGGGTTGCCGACCAGGTGCATCGCCTCGCGCGGGACGGGCAGGCCGCACTCGACCTCGGGGCAGACCGGGACCCAATTGACATAGTTCCCGAGCGTGTCGGTCAGGAAGTGGTCGAGCTTGTGGCCGCCGTCGTAGCGGACCGGGTTGCCGAGGAGGCAGGAGCTGATGCCGAGGGTGATCTTGGTCATGGCTATATATATAAGGTCAAATAACTTACCACGGAGGCACGGAGTCACGGAGAAGATCAAGGACACAGGTAAGGGACAGAAAAATGACTTTGATAAAAGCCAGCAGTTGCATTTAAACTAAAGCTAAAGACGTTCTCCGTGCCTCCGTGGCTCCGTGGTGAAAAGGTGCTTATTAGCCCCTCGTTTTCTCCGCTGCTTTCTTCAGGTCCTTCAGCATTCCCGCGGTCAGCTCGCGCACCGTGCTCTTGGGGAAGGTGATCCCGCCGAAGAGCAGCGGCAGGCCCCGGAAGGTCTCGCGGCTCGTGACAAGCACGCCGTTTGAGACCTGCTGGAACAGGAACTCGTGGCGCGAGAAGATGCCGAACTTGGTGCCGGTCCAGACGACCTTCTCGCCGGTAACGACCTCTTCGATCCTCGACTCGATCATGATAGGAACAGCGAACGGCCGGAGGCAGAAGGTGAATCGTTCGCCTTCCTCGATGCGGCCGGAGCCCGAGGCCACTTTGCCGGCCACGGTGTTCCAGTTGGCCCAGCAGGTGAGGTCCGTGAAGGTTTTCCAGATGTCCTGGAGGCCTGCGTTGATGAGGATAGATTCTTCGATGAGCATTAAAAACCTCGATCCCTTTTGACACGGATCACATCGGATTAAATGTCGGATAACGGCGGATAATTCCACGAAAGGCCGTTTTCTCAATAGGCGTATACTGACTTTGATCTCTATCGGATCTTATCAGGAAGTTGATCCGCCCTGATCGGTGCCGAAGATCTTGACCTTCTCTTGACCATTGTCCGGTCTTTCGCCTGATGGACCGTTGCTCAGAACCCCGTGACACCCGGGCCGTCCGTCTCCTCGGAGAAGGCGGTCAGGACGGCATCCTTGAAGGGCGTCTTGGTGATGGGCACATACCGATCGATATTATTATCATGGCAGATGACCTCGTTCCGCAGGCCTTCGATGAGCGGATGGGCGATGCCCGACGATATGGGCGTGACAAGGTCGACCCAGTAGGCCGAGAGCATCGGCGTCAGCACGGGCACGCGTACGATGAACCGTTTGGCGAGGCCCCGGGCCTCGGCGTACTTCTGCATCATCTCGACATAGGTGAAGATCTCGGGACCGCCGATGTCAAAGTTCTGTCCCGCGGTTTCACCGTTCAGCAGGCAGCCGACGAGGTATTCCAGGACGTCCCTGATGGCGATGGGCTGGATGCGCGTCTCGACCCACTTGGGCGTGATCATGACCGGCAGGCGCTCCACGAGGTAGCGCAGCATTTCGTACGACGCCCCGCGCGCGCCGATGATGATGGCAGCGCGCAGGACCGTTGCCTTCGGCGTTCCCGACGAAATGATCTGGGCTATCTCGGCGCGGCTGCGGAGATGCTCCGACAGGTTGTCGCTCGTCTCGCCGAGCCCTCCCAGGTAGATGACACGCTTCAGCCCGGCGGCCCCGGCTGCTGCCATGAAATTCTTCGCGGCGGTCCGGTCTTTCTCCGCATATTCCTCGTTCTTGAACAGGGTCTTCCCGCCCATGGAATGGACCAGGTAATAGGCGGTATGGATGCCCCGGAGGGCTTCAGCAAGCCCGGTGTTCGCGACAAGGTCCCCCCGCACGACCTCGATGTCCGAGCCTTTCGGGATGAGAGGAGACGCCTTCGCGAGATCGCGCACGAGCAGGCGCAGTTTGACGTTCCTGTTCACGAGCTTCGGGATGAGCCGCATACCGACGAAGCCGGTGCCGCCGATGATCAAGATACGATCCGATGATGTCATGCCGGAAGTTGTCATGATTAAGATTAGCACAGCATGGTCGGATTATCAAGGAAGTGAAGTGATCTGTATGGGGAAGGAAAAGCATGTTATAATACCCTGGCGTCAAGGATGGAATTGTATGGCGAATCGTAAAGGAGAGAAAACATGACGATGTCACTTAAGCAGTATTTCGAAACCGCATCAGGGACCGGGGTGCTGTCCACCGCCGATGCCGGCGGCAAGGTGGACGCGGCGATCTACTCAACGCCCCACGTGATGGACGACGGGTCCGTGGCGTTCATCATGCGCGAGCGCCTGACGCACGAGAACCTCCGGTCCAATCCTTTTGCCGCCTATCTGTTTCTGGAAGAGGCCCCGGGACACAAGGGAATTCGGCTCTTCCTGAAGAAGACCCGGGAGGACGACAACGCCGAGCTGATCGCGACGATGACCAGGAGAAATTTGAAGCCCGAACTCGACGCGCAGAAGGGGCCGAAGCACCTCGTGTACTTTGCCGTCGAAAAGGTCCTGCCGCTCATCGGGAGCGGAACCGCACCGGCTGCCTTATGAGCGTATTGATCGGGAAAGAGATAGCGAAGGCATTAAAGGCCGGATCGATCAGGATCGAGCCGCTCGACAAGTCGCAGATCGGGCCGGGGTCCATCGACCTCACGCTGGGCAACGATTTCCGGGTCTTCAAAAAACAAAAGAAGACCTATCACGTAAAGAACCATTCCGACTTTCAGGACATCACCAAAGCGGTCCATGTCGAGGAGGGCGGCTACATCGTCATCAAGCCCGGCGAGATGGTCCTGGGGATCACGAAGGAGAAGATCACCCTTGCCGACAACATCTCCGGCAGGCTCGAAGGACGGAGCCGGTTCGCCCGGTTCGGCCTCGCGGTCCACGTGACCGCCGGTTTCATGCATCCGGGGATCTCGAACCATCAGGTCCTGGAGATCGTGAACCTGGGCTATGCGCCCCTGGCCCTCTATCCCGGGACCAGGATCTGCCAGTTCATCTTCGAAAAATGCACCGGTCGTGCGAAATACAAGGGGCGATTTGTCGGGCAGGTCAAGCCATGAGGATCGGTGTCAATTGAATCCAGGAGCGAGCGAATAGAACAAGAATTTCAACCTTGAGGATCGAAGATTCCCTGCAGCTTGCTGCAGGGAGCTTCAATACGCCGTCTTTGCGAGCGACCGGAGGGAGCGCGGCAATCTCGTTGTAAGAAATAGATTGCTTCGTCACTACGCTCCTCGCAATGACGCTAAATTATCTGTCTGCACGGGATCCCCGACAGCGACACTCGGGGATGACCGTTAGTTCACGAGGGGGTATGATGAACTCCTGTCAACGAACAGCCACCGGAGGAACGTCAGCGATCCTGTGGCTCGCAATATTCCTTTCGGTCCTCATGTGGTCCGCGATCCGCCCCCACGACTATTTCACCTGGTTCATGGAGGTCCTGCCGGCGCTCATCGCCGTTGTCGTTCTCGCGGCGACCTACACACGCTTCCGGCTGACCGCTCTTGCCTACTGGCTCATCCTTGCCCACTCGGTGATCTTGATGATCGGCGGCCATTATACCTATGCCGAGGTCCCGCTGTTCGATTGGGTCCGGGACGTCTTCCACCAGGGCCGCAACAATTACGACAAGGTCGGCCATTTTGCCCAGGGATTCGTTCCTGCCATCATCACCCGGGAAATTCTTCTGCGAAAGACGCCGCTTGGACCGGGCGGGTGGCTTGCGTTCATTACCGTATCCATCTGCCTCGCGATCAGCGCGCTCTATGAGCTCTTCGAGTGGGCCGTGGCGGAAGCGACGGGCGAAGCGGCAGAAGCTTTTCTCGGGACCCAGGGCTATCAGTGGGACACCCAGTCCGACATGGCATTCGCCTTCCTGGGCGCGCTGGCAGCGGTCGTCCTGCTCAGCCGGTACCATGATGTACAGCTATCGCGTATCGATCGAGGGGGAGGTATACGATGAAGGCAGCGGTCTTCAACCGCTACGGCGGCAACGACGTGGTCGAGGTGAAGGATTTCCCCGTGCCAACTGCCGGACCGGGCGAGGTGGTGATCAAGGTCCATGCTGCGAGCATCAACCCGGTGGACTGGAAGGTCCGCGACGGGATGGCGAGAATATTTACCGGCTCGAAATTCCCCAAGGTGCTGGGCTGCGAGTGCGCCGGCGAGATCTTCGAGACCGGGGCGGGCGCAGCGAAGTTCAACAAGGGCGACCGGGTGGTCATGTACACCAGCGTGAAACGGCTCGGCGCATTCGCCGAATACGCATGCACGGCAGAGGACCGGGTCTATCCCATTCCCGAAGCCATCTCCTTCGAGCAGGCCGCCTGCCTGCCTATCGCGGGCCTGACCGCGCTTCAGTCGCTCCGGGACCACGGCAGGATCGCCGCGGGGAAAAAGGTTCTGGTCAACGGGGCCGCGGGCGGCGTCGGTCATTTCGCGGTCCAGATCGCGAAGGTCTTCGGCGCCGAGGTGATCGGCGTCACGAGCAGCAGGAACGTTGAGTTCGTCAAGGGCCTCGGGGCGGACCGGGTCATCGACTATTCGAAAGATGATTTTACGAAAGGGACCAGGCTCTATGATCTTGTGTTCGACGCCGTGTCCATGAGCTCTTTCGGCGCCTGCAAAAGGATCTTGACGGCCTCGGGAAGATACGTGAACACGCTGCCCGACGCGACCATCCTGCTGCAGTTCCTCACGGCGTTCCTGCCGGGGAAGAAGGCGCGGTCCATGTGGGTCAAGCCGAGCGCTTCCGATATGGCCTGGATGATGGAACAGATCAAGGCGGGCACGGTCAAGGTCGTCATCGAACAGTCCTATCCGCTCGACCGGATCAAGGACGCTCTTGCAGCGAGCGAGACAGGCAGGACACGAGGGAAGATCGTGATCGAGGTGGCCTCATGAAGAACCTATTCGAACCCTGGTCCCTGGGGACCCTGCGCATCAAGAACCGGATCATCCGTTCTGCCACCCATGAAGGCATGGCCCTTCGCGATGGCATGCCGACAGACGGTCTGGAGAAGCTCTACCAACGGCTTGCTGCGGGCGGCGCGGGCGCCATCATCACCGGGTTCATGTGCGTCAAAGGGAACGGCAGGATGTATGCCAACATCCGCATGTTCGACCATGACGGCTACATCGACGTTTATAAGGGCATCAATGACCGGCTGAAGGAATTAGGAACACCGGTGATCGCACAGCTTGCCCACGGCGGCAGCAGGTCCAGCAAGAAACTTACGGGAGAGGACGTGATCGGCCCGATGTCTCGCCGGAAGAACGAATCGGGTGACGCCGTCAAGGAGGCCAGCGAGGCGGACATCGTCTCGATCATCGACGCCTTCGTCGCCGCAGTCGTCCGCGCCCGGAAGGCGGGATTTGACGGCGTGCAGATCCACGCTGCGCACGGCTACCTGCTGTCGGAGTTCCTCTCGCCGAATCTCAACCGGCGGAGGGACAAGTGGGGCGGCACGGTCGAGAACCGGCTGAGGATCGTCACGGAGATCCTGCGGCGGGCGCGTCAGGAAGCGGGAAGCTATCCCGTTCTGGTCAAGATCAGCGCCCATGACCAGTTCAGGAACGGGCTGACGGAGCACGATGCCGTCGCGACAGCCCGGCTCCTCCAGGAGAGCGGCTGCGATGCCATCGAGGTTTCCTGCGGCTATGGCGACTTCCTCCATACGGTGCGCATGCCCAAGGTGCCAATAGACGCGCTCCTCGGTATGATGCCGGGCTATCGGGAACGGCCGGCTTTCCAGAAGCGTCTGCTACGGGCGATCGCTCCTTTCCTCGGTAAGATATATACACCGCTCCATAACTACAACGTACATGCCGCGGAAGCGACCAAACGAGCTGTGACCGTCCCTGTTATCGTGGTCGGCGGGATCCGGACCCTGCAGGACATAACCGAGATCATCAGCCGTAAGGACATCGACTGCGTGTCCCTCTCCCGGCCCTTTATCATAGAGCCCGATATCGTCGAACGGTTCCGGCAGGGGAAACAAGGCGCGTCGCGGTGCATCGACTGCGGATACTGCCTCATCGGCGTGGCCGGCGCGCCTCTGCGGTGTTACTACGGCAGGGTACCGGACAGGGGATAGAAAAATTAAGTCATGTCCATGCCGCAATCATCATGCGTGAAGAAATGTCCTAAATAAAGCAAGTTCACGATTTTTTCTGCACCCCGGTTCGCAGGCCGCGCAGACATGCTTTGCTGGTACTGAATACAATCCTTTTCGAGAAAAGCAGCACTTCCCCTCGCCCTAAGGATTAGGGCTCGGCCGTGTCTGCCAGGATATGTGATGACATCGGTCGTGGACCCGCATTCGCATGTTTGTGCGCGGACCTGTTGAAGCTCCCTGCACGACTTTGCAGGGAAGCTTCGATCCTCAAGGAAATTGTTTATTCTAATCGCTCACTATGCGTTCGCTCCTGGATTCACGCGGATGCAGGGGCTTTTGGAAAGGCAGTTGCCACGGCCCTGTTCCCGCACCACTAAATGGAAGAAGACGCAAAGTATTTCCCGGTGGTATACTATTTCAAATTATTGGTCCTGCATTACAACCGTCTGCATTCGCCATAAGGAGCCCATTCCATGACAAAGATCACCATCGAAAAGAACCTCTTCTGCCTGCCCTGGACGCAGACGATCCTGGGAACGGTGCATAACGGAAAGCCGAACTTCATGGCGCTGGACTGGGTCACGCGGGCGAACTTCAACCCGCCCATGATCGGCATCTGCGTGAACAACGGCCACGCGTCGAACGCCGCGGTCCGCGTGACCGGCGAGTTCAGCATCAATGTCCCGGATGTCGACATGGTGGAGGTGACTGACTATGTCGGCCTGGTCTCGGGAAAGAACACCGATAAGTCCGGCCTCTTCGAGGTCTTTGCCGGCGAGCTGAAGGCGGCGCCGATGATCACAGCCTGCCCGATCAATCTGGAATGCAGGATCGTCAAGACCGTGGACCTGCCGACCAATACGTTCTTCATCGGCGAGATCGTCAACATCTATACGGAGGACCGGTTCCTGACGGACGGGAAGCCCGACGTGAAGAAAGTGAGACCCTTTCTGCTCACCATGCCCGATAACGGGTACTGGGCTGTGGGCGGGAACCTCGGCAAGGCCTGGCAGGCGGGAAAGGCCTTCAAGGAAAGGCTGAAACAATGAAGGGACGGCGATACGCTTTGATAGTGTTTGCCCTGGCGGTCCTTGCTGCCGCCTCGGCGAACGCGGCACCGTTGCTCACGGAGCGTCACGCGGACTATACGGTCACCGGCAGGTCGGCCGCGGAGGTCCGGGGCCAGATGGACCGGCTGGGCCCGCGGTCGGAGGACGGCAAGATCTACGACGCCAACACGCGCACGGAGCTTTCGTGGCAGTACAATTATCAAACGTCGCTCGATGGATGCCGGATCGCTTCGACGGTCATCGGCCTGTCCGTCGTGTACGTGATGCCGCGGTGGGCCGACTACGACGGGGCACCCCGCGAGGTGCGCGATTCCTGGGACCGGTACTATGGCAGGCTGACCGCCCACGAACAGGGGCACCGGGACGTTGGGGTGCAGGTCGCCACTGACCTCGAGCGGGACCTGCTGGATATGCGGCGGCGCTTTTGCGATGAACTGGGGAAGGACGCAGAGGAAATGGCCCGGGGGTCCCTGAAGACCTTGAAGGACCGGAACCGGGAGTTCGATGCCCGGACCCGGCATGGCGCCGACGAGGGCGCCGTGTTCCCGTGACGGCTGGAGCCTAGGGCTTGTAGTACATGAGCTTGCGCGCGAAGGGGGCGGTGTCGCCGATGAGCCGCTGCTGTTCGACCGAGGTCATGGGCTCGAAGGCGCGGGCAAATGCCGCATTCTGCTCGAGCTGTGCAAGGTCGTCGCAGCCGATGACGACGTTCGTGACCGGCTGGGAAAGGGCGAAGCGCAGGAAGGGCTCCATGGTGGTGTATCCGGGGAGCTTCGATGCGAAGCCGCGGAAGTAGACCTTCATGCCGATGATGCCCATATTCTTTTCTTGTGCCAGCGGCAGGACGCCGGACAGAAAGCTCTGATACTGCGGTTCGCCCGGATTGACCGGCATCAGCACCGTGTCGAAGTCGAACCGCTCGATGCACTTCCTTATAATAGATGGATCGTGATGGCCCGTGACGCCGATGAACCGGGTCTTTCCCTGCTGCTTCGCTTCGGTGAAGGCCTCAATGGCACCGCCGGGGCCGAAGATCTCCGCGATCTCCTCTTCCTCCCTCACGTCGTGCACCTGCCAGAGATCGAGATGATCGGTCCTCATGTTCGTCAGCGTTTCGTTCAGGTGGGCCAGCGCACCCTGCCTGTCCCGGGCGTGGGACTTGCTCGTGAGGAAGATGTCTTTTCGCCTCTCCTTGAGCGCCTTGCCGTAGTAGGATTCGCTTCCCGAGTACGCCCGCGCCGATTCGCAGTAGGTGATGCCCAGGTCCAGCGCCCCGTTGATGAGGCCATACGCTTCTTTGTCCTGTCCGACGGTGCGGAGTACGCCTTCGCCTCCCAGGCCCAGGATGGTCACTTCCTGTCCGGTCCTGCCGAGGATGCGTTTCGGGATGGTCATGAATGGATTATAGCAGAGCAATCCCTTTCTTTCCTTTACATTCCCGCCGCGCTATGTTAAAAAAATCCCATGAACTGCTTCAGACCGCTGATGGCGGTCCTTCTCTTTTTCGCTGTCCCCGCGACCATTTCCGCCGCCGATCTCTCCGGATTGCCCGTCACCGCCATCATTCTCAAGGACGACCTTGGCAAGCCCCTCACCGACATTGAAAGCCTGCTGCCGCTGATCGAAGTAAAGACAGGCGATCCATTCTCATCTCAGTCGGTCCGGGAAGGGGTCCGTTATCTCTACCTCCAGGGAAAGTTCAGCGACATCAGGGTGGAGGCGTTCTCGGACCCCTCCGGTGTGCGGCTCGAATACACCCTTGTCCCTATCATTATCGTGGACCGGATCGAGCTGCGGGGGAACCATTCACTGCCGGACCGCGTCATCCGCGAGGCTGCGCGCGGGATCGTGGGCAGGGAATTGCGCGAGGATTCCTTTTCCGACATCCGTACAGAGATCCAAACCGCCTACCAGGCCGAAGGGTACTACAACGTCCGGGTGAACTTCCGCCGGGAGCCCACGCCTGACCCCCACCGTGCGGTCCTGTACATCTATATAACGGAGCCGCCGCGCACGGTCATCGATAGGATAACCTTCAAGGGCAACAAGGTCTTCGCGGAGAAGGAACTGCTGGATGCCATGCAGAGCCGCCCGGGGAGGCCTCTGCGCACGAACGTGCTGCTCGAGGACGACCTTGAGTCCATCAGGAAAAAATATGCCGAGGCGGGGTATCCTGCAGCTACGCCCGGTCCGGTCAGCATGAGCTTCCGTGACGAACGAGCGTATCTGGAGATCGACGGTGTCGAGGGGCCGAAGGTGACCGTGTCGTTCTCGGGGACCCGCAGGTTCTGCGAGCAGAATTTCCCGGACCTCCTCATGTACGATCCCGATACCTCCAGGTCCGATGCTGTCATGGAAGAGCAGTGCGCCGAGCACTTCAGGGACCTTCTGCTGATCTGGTCGGAGCACGACCTGTCGGATACGGTCATCGAGAGCAGTATGGATAAGATCCGGAACGCCTATCGCGAACAGGGTTACGCCGATGCAAAGGTGGCTGTGAAGCGCACGGAGGCCTCGGGAGCCCTGGACCTC
>Ga0334722_10006916_pt1 | contig 11112 bp, 6 predicted proteins | sample C3_bottom_MG_FD_207210 | JGI IMG/M metagenome (GOLD analysis project Ga0334722, IMG submission 207210) | Sediment microbial communities from Yellowstone Lake, YNP, Wyoming, USA - C3_bottom | ecosystem: Environmental > Aquatic > Freshwater > Lake > Sediment | place: USA: Wyoming | collected...
GCCCCGGTTTTTCCCCCCGTTTCAGCCTTTCCCACTGCCTGATCGCATTCCCGGCGGCCATGGCCTGGCGCCCGCCGAATACATGGGGATGCCGGCGTACCAGTTTCCCTATGACCGCATTGACCACATCCTCGAACCGGAAACGCCCCTTTTGTTCCTCGATGACGGAGTGGAAGACGACCTGCATCAGGAGGTCGCCCAGCTCCTCCTTCATGGCTTCCGGGTCATCCCTCTCGATCGCCTCGATGACCTCATAGGTTTCCTCGACCAGGTTGGTCCTTATCGAACGGTGGGTTTGGCGCCGGTCCCAGGGGCAACCGCCTTTTCCGCGCAATTTGCGTATAACTGCGAGAAGTTTTCCAGTGGCCATCAGCGGGGGTATCATATCACCATGCGCTTGACCTGTTTCCTGGTGGCCTGCCTTTTCCCGGCAATTTCGCCGGCAAATGCCTATGACTGGACAAAAGTGGAACAGAAATTTACCAGGGCCACCATCCAGGGTGTGGCTTTTACATCGTCTCTCTCCGGTCTGGCGGTTTCCGCGGACGGGCTGGTGCTGAGGACCCTGGATGGCGGAAGGAAATGGGCCAGGATCCACCGTTCTTCCGGCGCGTTGAACGGGGTGTCCATCCGCGGGAACCTGGCGGTCGCCGTGCGGCCGGGGTTCGCGGTGGTTTCGCGTGATGGGGGTGCCTCGTTCATTGAAATCCCCCTGCCGAGCCGGGTAACCGTCCAGGGTATGGACATCGATGCCTCGGGCGGAATCTGGCTGTCCGGGATGGGCGGCAGGATTTTCCACAGCAGGGACCAGGGCGCGACCTGGGAGGATGTCTCACCCGGGAGGCCGGAACCCCTTTTCTGCGTAAGGATCCTGGATGGCGGGATGGTGCTGGCAGGCGGCCGGGGCGGATTGTGGGTCCGGGGACTGGATGGAATATGGCTGAAGTCGGCGATTAAAACGGGTATGCAGGTCCTGGATGTCCGGCAGGATTCCACGGGAATGGTCTGGATGCTGGCCCGTAAGGGCGAGTACGCCATGTTGTGGCGCTGCCGTGACATAAACAAGGGCTGTGACCAGTTGAGCCGGGAGGAGGCGGACTGGGACCGCCTGGAGGTGGGGAATGATTACCTTTGGCTGAGGGGAAGGGAGCCCGGCATATACCGGGTTTCCCGGGCCAGCCTCGTCCCCTTTGTCGAGAAGATGCCGGATAATTTCACCGGGATCCGTTCTTCCTGCCTTTCCCCGGACGGGACTATCTGGGTGGCCGGCGATAACGGCGTGATTTTCAGGGGCAGTTTGCGGCCTGATGCGCTTAAATAAGCGGTTTGTATGCGGCTGGATTGCGGGATATCATGGCTTAGCCGGAATATTTGCCTGGAGCCTGAAGGGAGTTCAAGGAGGAGACCGATGAGAAATATTTGTTGGCTGCTTATCGTGCTGATGGGCCTGTCTTTGACGGCCGTCAATGCCGGGGCTGAGTCCGGCCTTCCGGCGGGAACCAAGCTTCCACCCCAGCCCCGGGAGGTTATGGCCCCTGCCACCGAAATCGTTGTGGCCACGGCTCCCGCCAGGTTTGGCGGGGACTGGACCAGGGGAAAGGACCTGCCTGTGGCGCTGGCTGGGCACAGTGTTTTGGCGTCTGGTTCGTCGGTCATCCTGATGGGAGGTGTCGGCGGACGAGAACATTACGGCCTGCGGGATGTATATGTAGCCACGGCGGGGAAGTCCGGCCTGGGTTCCTGGACAAAAACCTCCCCGCTTCCGGCCCCGGCCGCCTTTGGCGCCGCGGTCGTTTCAGGCAAGCGGGTGTATTACATCGGCGGGGCGAGCCGCGAGGGAATCGACCATATTTATCGGACTGTCTGGTCGGCCGAGGTCCGGGACGGAAAACCGGGGAAATGGCGCGAGGAAACGCCGCTTCCCGGGGTGGTCATGCACCATGCCGCCGCCGTTTTTGGCGGATGCATATATGTACTGGGCGGGTTTGACGGGCAGTCATATTCGGGGAAAGTTCTTTACACCCGGGTCAATGCCGACGGCACCCTGGCCGATTGGAAGGAAACCACTGCCAAGTATCCCTATCCGGTGGGGCGGACCATCCTTCTTCCGGTTCGTTCCGGCCTGGTGGTTTGCGGGGGGCTGAATTCCGATTCACAGGGAGAGCATATTTCCGCCATGATCCTGCGCGCAAAGTGCGGGCCGGACGGCGATATCAGGGAATGGGTCAGCGACAACGGCATCAAGATGGCGTCCCGGTCGATGAACTACAGCGTGTGCGAGCATGCCGGGACCTATGACGACAACTTCATTTATTCCGCCGGCGGACGCGATGTCGGGTCGCTGGGGGTGCCCACGGTGCAGGCCTCGTGGATAGACCCGGAAGGGCGGATTACCGCCTGGCAAACCGGACCGGATATGCCGGCCTGGGACCTGAAGGGGCCTCGGCAGGGCGTCAAGCTGTACTATTCGGCTGCGGTTGTCGCCAATGACCGGTTTTATGTCCTCGGCGGCTTCCAGTCTATCCGGGAGGCCACCAAGATGACCTGGAGCATGGGCCTGAAGCCCTACCAGGAGCCGGAATGGGTGAAGAAGGCGAGGGAGAAGGCGGAAAAGAAGTAGCGGTTTTTTTCGAACAAATAAAAGGGTCAACCGGAAGGGTATCCAGGTTGGCCCTTTTTTATTTCTCCGTTTTAAGCTGGAATGCCTGGTAGGTCAGGAAGCCGCCCACCAGGTTTCGCGCGTCGTGTCCGGCGCCAGCCAGGATGCGGGCCGCCACATATCCCCGCAGTCCGACCTGGCAGCAGACGATGACCGGTCCGGATTTGGGAACCTCTCCCAGCCGGTTGCGCAGTTCATCGATTGGAATATTAAGCGACCCCGGTATGCGCCCCGCGGTGAATTCGCCGGTCGTCCGGACATCGAGGATCACCGCCCCATTTGCGATGAGCCCGGCAATTTCGTCGGGATACGCCGGGACCATTTCCCCGGAAAGTATGTTGCCCGCCACCTGGCCGGCCTGGTTCACGGGATCCCGGGCGCTTCCAAATTGCGGGGCATAGGCCAGTTCCGCGCCTGCCAGGTCGCCGACGGACAGGCCGGCCTGCATGGCAATAGCGATCACATCGACCCGCTTGTCGGCTCCCTCCGCGCCCACGGCCTGGATGCCCAGTATCCGGCCGTCTCCCGGGGAGAAAAGGATTTTCATGTGCAGGCGGGATGCCCCCGGGTAATATCCCGCATGGTTGAGGGGATGGATGTAGGCCTTTTGGAAGGGGATGCCGGCGGACTTGAGCTGTTTCTCCGGGGCCCCGGAGGAGGCCGCCTGCAGGCCGAACACCCCGCAAATGGCCGTGGTCAGGGTGCCGGAATATTCCGCCGTCCGGCCCATCATGGAGTCGGCCGCGATGCGGGCCTGCCGGTTGGCCGGTCCCGCCAACAGGGGCAGGACGGTTTTTCCCAGTACGAGGTGGGGCGCTTCCACCGCGTCGCCGACGGCGTATATGTCGGGGTCGGAAGTACGCATGGAGCGGTCGACCAGGATTCCTCCGGCCAGGCCGGTTTTGAGCCCGGCATTCCGGGCCAGCAAGGTGTCGGGCCTGACCCCGGCGGCCAGCAGGACGAATGAGGCGGGAAGGGAAAGCCCGCCGCGAGTGGAAACCAGCAGTCCGTCGTTTTGGGGGGTGATGGCGGTTACCGCGTCCCCCAGGACAATTCGAACGCCTTTTCCCTCCATTATTTCCTGGACGGGGAACGCCATCTCCGGGTCGAGGTTCCAGAGTATCTGGTCGCGGGCCTCGATGAGGTCGACGGACATCCCCCGGAGCCGGAGGTTCTCGGCCATTTCCACCCCGATAAATCCGCCGCCGACTATTACCGCGTTCCCTCCTTTTCCGGCCAGGCCGGCCAGGGCCTCGGTGTCCGCGACATCCCGGAGGGTGCGGACCAGGGGATGGTCGGAGCCGGGAAAGGGGGGGCGGACCGGGAAGGCCCCCGGTGAAAGGAGGAGTTTGTCGTAGGTTTCGTCGTATTCCCGGTTTCCGGCGGCATCCCTGATGCGTACCGTTTTGGCCGCCGCATCGACGGCCAGGACGGTGGATTTAACTCGGACATCGAGCCGGTACCGCTTGGCCAGGCTCTCCGGCGTCTGCAGGATGAGTTCCTCCCGGTCAAGGATGATTCCGCCTATGTAATAAGGGAGTCCGCAGTTGGCGTAAGAGACTTCCGGGCCGCGTTCGAGGAGGATGATCACGGCTTCCTCGGACAGCCTGCGCAGGCGGGCCGCCGCTGTTGCCCCGCCCGCCACGCCGCCCACGACCACCAGCTTCATCGGGCCGGATGACCGGGCTGCTATCGAGGAATTTCCGGCGTCCATTGATGGAAAATAGCAGTCCCCGGCGGGGGGGTCAAATAGGCGGCGGAGTCAGCAGATGCGGGGCAGTTGTTCGCCGGAGAGCATGTCCAACGGACGGGAGGCGCCAATGGTGCTTTTCATGACCACTCCGTTACCCGACTCGACCGTTCCGATCCGGGTGGCGCCTTCACAGTGAACGGTGGAGCGGAGCGCCGCCAGCGCGCGTTCCGCCTCGGAAGCCGGGACGAAGGCCACAAACCGGCCTTCATTGGCGACATAAAGAGGGTCCAGTCCCAGCACCTCACAGGCTCCCTGCACCGCTTCGCCGACAGGAATGGCGCTTTCGTTGACCAGAATGCGGACCTTCCCGGTCCCGGATATCTCGACCAGGGAGGTGGCCAGCCCGCCCCGGGTCAGGTCGCGCAGGCAGTGGACCTGGATGCCGGCTTTGAGCAGGGCCTCCACGCCCGGCCACAGGCAGGCGCAGTCGCTCCGGAGGTCGGAAGTGAAGCCGAGATTTTCCCGCACGGCCATCACCGCCATGCCATGCCGGCCGATGTCCCCGGACAGGAGGACGGCGTCGCCGGGTTTTACCGAAGCGGGATTGATGGCCAGGTTGTGCCCGATCGCCCCCACTCCTGCCGTGCAGATGAAGATGCCGTCGCCCTTGCCCCGTTCCACCACCTTGGTATCGCCCGTTACCACCCGTATTCCGGCGGCGGCCGCCGCGCCCGCCATTGAGGCGACGACTTTTTCCAGGGTGGCCATCTCCAGTCCCTCCTCCAATATGAAGGAGGCGGTCAGGTAGAGCGGGCTGGCGCCGCACATCGCCAGGTCGTTGACGGTCCCGTTGACGGCCATGGCCCCGATGTCGCTCCCCGGGAAGAACAGGGGATGGACGACATAGGAGTCCGTGGTCATGGCGAGCCGTCCCGGGGGTGAGGGCAGGTCGGCGCCGTCATGCGCGGCCGCCAGCGCGGGGTCGTTGAACGCCTTCTTGAAGACGCGGTCGATGAGGGAGTGCATGAGCCGGCCTCCGCCGCCGTGGCCCAGGGTTATCCGGTCATGCCGGGATGAGGGAAGGGGGCACTCCAGGGAGAAGTCGATTCCGTCCGCCCCGTCCGCCTCGCCAAGGGCGGGCGAGACCTTACCAATAAATGGGTTTGGCATAGGCGGATCGCCCATCAGGATGTCCCCGCTGAAGCCGTTCGCCTGTAGCGGTAGTAGGCGGAGCAGGCGCCCTCGGATGAGACCATGGGGGCGCCCAGTGGATGGTCGGGATGGCATTTCGTCCCGAATGCCGGGCACTCCGGCGGCTTCCTGACACCCTGGAGGACCTGTCCCGCGATACATTCCGAGGCTGCGTCGGCTCCGTAGGCAACGGGACCGAAGCGGGCCTCGGCGTCGAATAGGAAGAACTCCTCCGCGAGCCCCAGCCCGCTGGCGGGGATTTCCCCGATGCCCCGCCATTTCCTTTTGACGATCCGGAAGGCCCGGGCGACGGCTTCCTGCGCGGGCTGGTTGCCTTCCCGCCGCACCGACCGGGAGTACTGGTTTTCCACTATTGCCTGGCCCTTCTCAAGCTGGAGGACGCACATGGCGATCCCCTGCAGGATGTCCAGCGGCTCGAACCCGGTCACGACTATGGGCACCCGGTATTTTTCGGCGATAGGCTCATATTCCCGGAATCCCATAACGGTGCAGACATGGCCGGCGGCGAGGAAGCCCTGCACGAGGTTGGCCGGCGAGGAAAGTATGGCCCCGATGGCGGGGGGGACGATGACCTGCGAAACCAGCAGGGAGAAGTTGCGGAGTCCCCGCCTTTTGGCTTCGATGACAGACATGGCGTTGGCCGGTGCGGTAGTCTCGAACCCGACCGCGAAAAAGATCACCTCTTTCGCGGGGTTTTCCGAGGCGATCTTCACCGCGTCCAGAGGCGAGTAAACGATGCGCACATCCCCGCCCGCGGCACGGACCTGGAAGAGGTCGGTGGCGTTTCCGGGCACCCGCAGCATGTCGCCGAATGAGCAGAATATGACATCCGGGCGGGCGGCCAGTTCCATCGCCTTGTCCAGGATTTCCGCGGGGGTTACGCACACCGGACATCCCGGACCGTGGACCAGGGTTATCTTTTCCGGCAGGAGCTCGTTGATGCCGTTCTTGACGATGGAATGGGTCTGGCCCCCGCAGACTTCCATGATGGTCCACGGGCGGGTGGTGATCCCCGCCAGGAGAGCGGCGTATTCCGCCGCTGATTTCCCGTCACGGTACTCGTCCACGAACTTCATGGGAGCCTATTGTCCTACTTTTTTACCCCGTTATGTATCCTTAAAAAACGCACCCCCCGCCTCCTGGCGGGGGGTGCTCCGTCTTACCGCTTATAGCTGAATGCTTCTTAGCTTTCCTCTCACACCTTCGGTGGGTTTATCCCCGCCGTGGCCGCGGCAACGGCCGCGATCTCGGGCGCATATTTCATCTGGGCCATCTGCTGGTAGAGCCTCCAGCGCGCCTCGGCGTCCTTCTGGGCCTCGGCGATCAGCACCTTCATCTCCTCCGGCCGGCTCTTGGTCAGCGATTTGAAACGCGTCTCGTTCATCATATATTGCTCGACCTGGAGCTTGGGGGCTCCGGAATCCAGCGTAAGCGGATTCTCGCCCCTGGCCGATTTATCCGGGTTGTAGCGGTAAAGGACCCACTGGCCCGAATCCACGGCCATTTTCTGCTGGGACAGCCCCATGGTCATGTCGATCCCGTGGGCGATGCAGTGGCTGTAGGCGATTATCAGGGAAGGCCCGTTGTACGCTTCCGCTTCCCTGACGGCCTTGAGGGTCTGGTCATCCTTTGCGCCCATGGCCACCCGGGCGACATAAACATTGCCGTAGGTCATGGCCATCAGGCCCAGGTCCTTCTTGGGTGACTTCTTGCCCGCCGTGGCGAAACGCGCCGAGGCGCCGCGGGGCGTGGACTTGGACATCTGGCCGCCGGTGTTCGAGTACACTTCGGTGTCCAGCACCAGGATGTTTACATCCCGGCCGGTGGACAGGACATGGTCCAGCCCGCCGTATCCGATGTCGTAGGCCCATCCGTCCCCGCCCATCAGCCACACGCTCTTTTTGACGAGCATATCGGCGACTTCAAGCAGGCGTTTGGCTTCTGGGGAGTTCATGCCATTGAGCTTGTCCTTGAGTTTTCCGACCCTCTCCCGCTGGGCGTAAATCTCGGGCTCGTCCTTCTGTGAGGCGCCCAGGATCGACTGGGCCAGTTCGTTGCCAACCTCGCCGGCCAGCTTGGAGAGCATTTCCGAGGCGAACTCCTTCTGCTTGTCGATGGAGAGGCGGAAGCCCAGGCCAAACTCGGCGTTGTCCTCGAACAGGTTGTTGCACCAGGTCGGACCGCGGCCGTTCTTGTCCTTGGACCACGGGGTGGTCGGCAGGTTGCCCCCGTAAATGGAGGAGCAGCCGGTGGCGTTGGCCACGACCATCCGATCGCCGAACAGCTGGCTGACCAGCTTCACATAGGCGGTCTCGCCGCAGCCCTGGCAGGAGGACGGGAACTGGAACAGCGGTTCCTGCTGCTGCTGTGACTTGATCATGTTCAGGTTCAGCTTGCTGCGGTCCATGGCGGGCAGGGACATGAAGAAATCCCAGTTGGATTTTTCCTGCTCCAGCAGGGGCGCCTGCGGGGCCATCATGAGCGCCTTCCGCTTGGGGTCGGTCTTGTCCTTGGACGGGCAGAACACCGCGCACAGGGAGCAGCCGGTGCAGTCCTCGGGCGCCACCTGGACGGTGAACTTCATCCCCTTCCAGGCCGGGTCCTTGGCTTCGGTCGACTTGAATGTCGCGGGGGCTTTCGCCAGCAGGGCGGCGTCGTAGGCCTTCTGCCGGATTACGGCGTGGGGGCATACGAAGGAGCACTTTCCGCACTGGATGCACAGGCCGGATTCCCATACGGGAAGTTCCAGAGCGATGTTCCTCTTGTCGTACTTCGAAGTGTCGGTGGGAAAGGTGCCGTCCACGGGGAAGGCGCTGACGGGAAGCTCGGAGCCCCGCCCGGCGGAAATCGGGCCCAGGACCTTGCGGACGAATTCCGGGGCGTCGGCCGGCATGGGGTCGGGGATGTCCCACTTGGCGTCGGCCGCCGCGGGGATACTGACCTCGTGCATGTTGGCCAGGGTCTGGTCAACCGCCTCGATGTTCTTCTTGACGACTTCATCGCCCTTCTTGCCGTAGGTCTTCTTGATGGAGTTCTTGATCTCCTCGATGGCCTTTTCGCGCGGCAGCACCCCGGAGATGGCGAAAAAGCAGACCTGCATTATGGTGTTGATGCGCCCGCCCATCCCGGTCTCGTGGGCGACCTTGTAGGCGTCGATCACGAAGAATTTGGCCTTCTTCTTGAGGAAATTCTCCTGCATGGTCCGGGGAATGTGGTTCCACACTTCGCCGGCGCTGTGGGATGAATTCAGCAGGAAGGTTCCGCCCGGCACCAGGTCGCGGAGCATGTCGTACCGTTCGAGGAAGTGGGGCTGGTGGCAGGCGATGAAGTTCGCCTTGGTAACCAGGTAGGAGGACCTGATCAGTTCCGGTCCGAACCGGAGGTGGGATACCGTAATGGCGCCCGCCTTGCGGGAGTCATAGACGAAGTATCCCTGGGAGTAGTTCCCGGTGTTCTCGCCGATTATCTTGATGGAGTTCTTGTTGGCTCCCACGGTTCCGTCCGCGCCCAGCCCGTAGAACATGGCCCGGACTACATTGTCCGGCTCGGTGGAGAAGTGCTCGTCCACGGTGAGGCTGGTGTGCGAGACATCGTCGTTGATTCCCACGGTGAAGTGGTTCTTGGGCTTGGCCTGGGCGATGTTGTCGATGACGGCCTTGACCATGGCGGGGGTGAATTCCGCCGAGGATATGCCGTAGCGCCCGCCGCTGACCCTGGGGGCGGCCTTGAATTTGCCCCACCCCTTATCCGCGGCTTCCGCCAGGGCGCTGACTACATTCATGTACAGGGGGTCGCCGATCGCGCCCGGCTCCTTGGTGCGGTCCAGGACGGCCAGCGACTTGACCGAGGCGGGGAGCGATTCCGCGAAGGCCTTCACATCGAAGGGCATGAACAGCCGGACCTTCAATACGCCGGCCTTGGAGCCCTTCTTGTTGAGGAATTCCACGGTCTCGTGCGCGATATCGGCGCTGGAGCCCATGAGGACGATGACCTGCTCGGCGTCCGGGGCGCCCACATACTCATAAAGCTTGTAGGAGCGGCCGGTCTGGGCGGCCAGCTTGTCAAAGTGCTTTTGGACTATGCCCGGGCACTTGTCGTAGAAGGGGGTCATGACCTCGCGGGCCTGGAAGCAGTGGTCGGGGTTCTGGGCGGTTCCCCGCAGGACGGGCCGGTCGGGGGTCATCTCCCGGCGGCGGTGGGCGATGACCGCGTCATCGTCGATCAGCGCCTTGATGTCGTCGTCGGAAAGGACCTCGATCCGCTGGATTTCGTGCGAGGTGCGGAAGCCGTCGAAAAAGTGCACGAACGGGATGCGCGACTCCAGCGTGGCGGCCTGGGCGACCAGCGCCATGTCATGGGCCTCCTGGACCGAGCCGGAGCAGAGCATGCCGAAACCGGTCTGGCGGACCGCCATGACATCGCCATGGTCGCCGAAGATGGACAGGGCCGAGGTGGCCAGGGACCGGGCGGTTACATGCATGGCGCAGGGGAGGAGCTCGCCGGCAATTTTGTACATGTTGGGGATCATCAGCAGGAGCCCCTGTGATGCGGTGAAGGTGGTGCCCAGGGAGCCGGTGGTCAGGGCGCCATGGAGGGCGCCGGCCGCGCCGGCTTCGCTCTGCATCTCGGTGATGGAAGGGACGGTGCCCCAGATGTTGGGCTTGTTTTCCGCCGTCCAGGCGTCGCAATATTCGGCCATCGGGGACGAAGGCGTTATGGGGTAAATGGCGATGACTTCATTGGTGCGGTAGGCAACGGAGGCTACGGCTTCATTTCCTTCCATGGTCTTGAATATGCGCTTCTTCATCTTATTTCTCTCCTTTTATGGTTTGTTCGGTCAAGGATTCCAATTCCCCCATTTCACGCAAATATGAAAAAACCTGTTCGGCTTCTTTTTCGTCGACTATGCTGAGTGCGAAACCGACATGCACTATCACATAATCGCCCACCCGCGCCTCCGGAGTGTAGGCCAGATTAATGTCCCTGATAATACCACCGAAGGCCGCCCGGCCCGTCCTCATGACGCCTTCCCCATCGGATATTTCGGTTATTTTCCCGGGTACGGCGAGGCACATGGCTTATTTCCGGGAGGCCGCGGCGACCTGGCCCAGAGAAATCCCGCCGTCATTCGGCGGGATGCGCTGGTGGAAATACGGGCGGAACCCGGATGAGGCGAGCCGGGCCGCGGTTTTTTCCGTGAGGATGCAGTTCTGGAAGCATCCCCCGGTGAGTACGACCCTGTTGATGCCGGACAATTCCGCGATTTTTGCCGCTGTTTCCACGAAGGTATTGTGCCACTTGCCGGCGAGGGAGCCAAGCACGGCGCCGGCGCGGATTTCCCCAATAAAATCCCGGAAAATCGGTTCCCAATCGACCACTGAGGTTCCGCCGGTTTCATTTATGGCAAACGGGTACGAACCGGTTTCTCTTACGCCGTCCGCCGCCGCTTCCAGCGCCATGGCCGACTGTCCCTCGAACCGGCTCACCTGGCTGATCCCGGCCAGGGAGGAAGCGGCGTCAAAAAGCCGGCCGGCTGACGAGGTTACGG
>Ga0334722_10006917_pt1 | contig 11109 bp, 13 predicted proteins | sample C3_bottom_MG_FD_207210 | JGI IMG/M metagenome (GOLD analysis project Ga0334722, IMG submission 207210) | Sediment microbial communities from Yellowstone Lake, YNP, Wyoming, USA - C3_bottom | ecosystem: Environmental > Aquatic > Freshwater > Lake > Sediment | place: USA: Wyoming | collected...
GAAGATGGCATCGCACGTCCAGACGAAGTCGGCCCGGTATTTTCTCTGCACACGAGCAGCGGGGATCTGCATATGCGTTACACAGCGCGCACCCGCAGCATCCGCTGGAAACAATCAGCCGAGGTGCAGGCTGCGGTGGCTTGTCTGGAACAGGTTCTGAACAGCGATTCGCCCTATATTTTCAGGGCAACGCTGGCGCCGGGCATGGGGCTCATCTGCAATAACGTGCTGCACGACCGGAGCGGTTTCAGCGATGACGGAGAATGCAAACGGCTGCTGTACCGTGCCCGCTATTACGACCGCATTGCAGGCACAGAAGTGGGAACGGTTTACGGCTAGACCAGCACCGCTGGTTTGGTACCGGTGAGCAGATATTCCAGCAACTCCCGCACCGGCCTGATGGCCGTCCCGAAGGGCAGGCTCTCCGAGCCGCGGAAAAATAGTCCCTTGTTGACGTCGCCACGCAAGGCGGCGGCAAGCTGGGAGTCAATGCAGAACTGCCCCATTTTCGAAACCCCGTCACGCAGCCCGCATTCAGACAGGCAATCCAGCACCGCCGCACATTTCGCACGCACCGGATCGGCGAAGGACATCAACTTGATTTCGCGCCGCAGGTAATTCCGGAGCCACGGCGTCAGCACGGCGCGGGCGGGCAGCCCGGCGGCGCTCATGAACGTAACGATATCCTCGGGCCTGGCTTCCGCCAGCACTTTCTTGAAATTGGGGTGGGCATCGCCTTCCTCGGTCACGGCAAACGGCGTGCCGATCTGCACCGCACTGGCGCCTAGGCCCAGCAATTCTTTAACTTTCTCGAAAGTATTGATGCCACCGGCGGGAATCAGCGGGATGCGCTCACGCTCGATGCCGAACTCTTTGAACAGCTTGAACACCCCTTCCAGCACACCGGGAAAATCGAAGCGCGGGTCGGTGATGTCTTCCGGCTTGGGCGCGCCAAGGTGGCCGCCAGCGTAGCGCGGATGTTCGATAACAATGGCGTCCGGCAACTTGTTCTTGCGCATCCACTTTTTCAGGACCACGTTGATACCACGCACGTCGGAGAGAATCGGGATCAGCGCGACATTGGGAAAACCGGCGGCCATTTCCGGCATATCGAACGGCAACCCGGCCCCCATCACGATGGCATCGGCTCCGCTTTCGCAGGCCTGACGCACCAGTTGGGGATGTTCAGTCACGGCTTTCATCACATTGACCGCGATCATGCCGTTGCCGCTGGCGATTTCCTTGGCGCTCTTGATTTCGCGGTCTAGCGCGGTGAGATTGGCCCGATCCATGGCATCCTTGGTTTTCGGATTCATGGACTGCTCCATCAGATCAGGATGGTGGCGGCGCAGATCAATGCTGGCAATGGTGCCAACCGCACCTTCCTTGGCAACGGCACCGGCCAGCCGGTGGGCGGAAACACCCACACCCATGCCGCCTTGCACGATAGGGAGCAATATTTTGTGCTTGAGGTGCAGCAATGGCAGGTCAGTTTTGATCATGCTTTACAAATTCTGGACGCAAAGGGAGTGCATTTTACCCCCCGGGGGTCAAGTTGCAAACAAAAGTAATTGATAAATTACGCAATCCCGGCTCACCTTACCGTGAAAATGCGCCGCAGGCGCGCACCTCGTCCCCCTCTCCCGCTTGCGGGGGAGGGTTAGGGGTGGGGGAAACCGGGCATGGCGCTTGCCATCATTTTTATGTTCCTGGGCGGAGCAAGCGCCATGCCCGGTTAACCACCATGCAGCTTCACGGCCCAGCGCAGCAAGGTTTCGCTCCCCAGCCAGCGCCCCAGATATTCGGGGAATAACAACAGAAAGGCCAGCGCGAGCAGCGCCAATGCCAGCGCCACATGGCTGAACAGGCTTTCCGGACGCAGAATGCCCCAGTACTTCATGGTGAGGAAAACCAGATCCTTGCGATGTTCGGACATGCGCCGGTATCTGAGCGCCAGGTTTACCAGCATATAGACCAGATAACCGCCGCCAAGCGACGCGAAAACGATGCGAAACATGTCCAGCAGGTCCAGATTACCCTGCCCGACGCGGTGAAACATGAGCGACAGCGCGCCCATCGCCAGCGAGGCGGCCACCGCGATCAATACATTGGCGATCAGGCGACGCCGTTCCCGCGCCAGATCCTCCTGGCGCTGGATAAAAAAAGCATCCACTTCCTGCTTCAGGTACTCGACTTTTTCCTGCACCAGCATGGCAATTGCCGACTTCATGACCCGGGTGCGCTCGTCCATGGCCGCCCCCAGCCGATCCGCCGCGTAATCGACCATTTCCTTCACGTCCGCCTTGGTAAACTGGCGCTGACTGTGAATCTCGGCGGAAATCTTGTCCAGCTTGGCGTCCACTTCCCGGCTCGCCTGCAACACCACTTCGCGCACCTCGTCGCTGGCCTGGGCGATACCTTCCCGCACCACGCCATCCAGCTTCTCGCTGGCATGTTCAATCGCAGTACGGGAAACCTGTTCCAGGTTTTCCCGCGCGTAGTCCATTTCCTTTTCAAACCAAGCCATGACGGAAAGCCCTTATTGGGGAGGCATGCCTCCGGATTTCCCTGCCGAACCGATATGTGTTTCCTTGCCGCTCAGGAGATTCCGGATGTTGCTCATGTGGCGCCACACCAGCAACATCGAAAGCAGCACAATTGCCAGGCTGTAGCTGTTGAAGCCGAGGATGGCCACCCCGTACAGGGGTGCAAAACCAGCCGCAATCAGCGCGGACAGTGACGAGGTGCGCCACATCCAGGTGGCGAGTAGCCACGTGGCGAGGACAGCGAGGCCGAGCCAGACATTGAGCGCCAGCAGAATGCCCAGCGCCGTGGCCACGCCTTTGCCGCCGTGAAACCCAAAAAATACCGGGAACACATGTCCCAGAAACACTGCCAGCGCCACCGCCGCAATACCCGCATCGCCCACGCCATAAACGTGGCCCAGCCTGATCGCCAGGAACACCGCCAGCCAGCCCTTGGCGGCATCGCCCAGGAGCGTCAAAACCGCGGCCAGCTTCTTGCCGGTGCGCAAAACGTTGGTGGCGCCGGGGTTCTTCGACCCGAACGAGCGCGGATCGTCCAGGCCAAAAGCCTTGCTGACAATCACCGCAAAAGAAAGGGAGCCGATCAGATAAGCGGAAAAGACAAAAACTATCGTGGGCATGGCAAATGACTTAGAATCGCAGGCTTCTAATTTTACGGCAAAACCGGGCCTCCGCATAACGGCAGCGCCCGCACATCATGGACGTTATTTTTCTCAATGAATTCAGGGCCGAAACCATCATCGGCATTTATCCCTGGGAACGGGAAGTTCCTCAAACCATCCAGCTCGACCTGGAAATCGGCCTACCCCACAGCCGCGCCGGCGTCAGCGACGATGTAGCGGACACCATCGACTACGGGCGGGTGGTGGAACGCATTCGCCAGGTTCTGGCGGAAAAACATTTTTCCCTGGTGGAAGCCCTGGCCGAGCACATTGCACAAATGGTCATGGGCGAATTCGGCTCGCCCTGGATCAGGATCAGTGTCACCAAACTCGGCCTCATCCGTGGCGTGAAAAGGCTCGGTATCACCATTGAACGGGGCCAGAAATCCTGACCGGCCTTTCCGGCGAGGTTCTCATTGCCGGGCCCTTGATTCTGCTGCTGGCTTATTTCATTCGCGGCATCTCGGGTTTCGGCTCCGGGCTGATAGCGGTACCGCTCCTGGCCCACTTCCTGCCGTTGCAGTTCGTTGTACCATTCATTCTGCTGCTCGACTTCACCGCCTCCGTGACCATGGGCCGCAATGCCAGGCACCACGTCAATTGGCGTGAGATCAGACCATTACTGCCTTTCAGCCTCATCGGCGTGGTCCTGGGCGTTGCGCTTCTGATCCGGTTGCCCAAAGAACCGCTGCTGACCGGGCTGGGTCTATTCGTGATGGCATTCGGGCTACGCAACATTCTCAACCTGCACAGCGAAAAGCCAGCCTCCAAGTGGTGGGCGATTCCCGCCGGACTGAGCGGCGGCACCGTGGGCGCCCTGTTCGGCACGGGCGGACCGCCCTACATCGTTTACCTCTCGCACCGCCTGCACGAAAAATCCGAGTTGCGCGCGACCTTTTCCGGCCTGTTCATCATTGACGGCGGGACGCGCCTGATCACCTTTTTCATCACCGGCCTGCTGCTGCAACCCGGCCTGCTGGTAGCTTACCTCGGCGCTCTGCCGCTCATGGCGCTGGCCCTGCATTTCGGCCACAAGGCGCATGTCGGGATTTCGAACCAGCAGATGCTTAAACTCATCGGCACCTTGCTGCTGGGAAGCGGCGTGTCCCTGCTGTGGAAGGCGTGGGGCTAACCACGCGGATGATGCGCGGCATGCATTTTCTTCAGCCGTTCTCGCGCCACATGGGTATAAATCTGGGTGGTGGAAATATCCGAGTGTCCTAGCAGCATTTGCACCACCCGCAAATCGGCGCCGTGATTGAGCAAGTGGGTGGCAAATGCGTGACGCAGGGTGTGGGGCGACAGGGACAGGGTCAAGCCAGCCCGCGCCGCATAGCGCTTGATGAGATACCAGAAAGCCTGGCGCGTCATGGGTTGGCCGCGCTGGGTAACGAATACGGCATCGCTGGTTCTGCCATTAAGCAGGCTGGCACGCGCCCCAGAAAGATAACGCTTGAGCCAATCCACCGCCTCGTCTCCCAAAGGCACCAGACGTTCCTTGGAGCCCTTGCCCATCACCCGCACCACGCCCATTTCCAGGTTCGTGCCCTGTAACGGCAATGCCACCAGTTCGGATACGCGCAAGCCGGTGGCGTAGAGGGTTTCGAGCATGGCCCGATCGCGTAACCCCAGAGTTTCCGCGCTGTCCGGAGCGTTCAGGAGCGCTTCCACATCCGCTTCGCTCAGGCTTTTCGGCAAGGCGCGCGGCAGTTTGGGCATTTCGATTTGCAGCGTGGGATCAGCCTGAATTTTTCCCTGGCGCAGCATGTATCGGTAGAAACGCCGCAGGCTGGAAAGCGAGCGGCTAGTGGTGCGGGCCTTGGCGTGCAGACCAAATTGATGCGAAACATAAGCCAGCAAATCCGCCTGCCCGGCCCGAAGCAGGTCTTTGTGGTGATGTCCTTCGAGCCAGGCGGCGAATAGGCTTAAATCGCTCCGGTAGCTCTCCAGACTGTTGCGCGCGAGGCCATCTTCCAGCCACAAGGCATCGCAAAACTCATCCAGCAGGGCTGGGTTGTCCATGCTCGTGCTCCAGCAACCAGCGTTTGATCTGCAACGGTGCGCCATCGCTGTGATTCATGAAGCCGCCAAGCCCCTGTTTGCCCAGCACGCGGTGGCAGGGGATGACGATCGGGATGGGATTGGCGCCACAAGCTTGCCCTACTGCACGAGGCGCGGAGCCGAGCTGTTTTGCCAGTGCGCCGTAAGTTTCGGTCCGGCCGGCGGGGATTTGCAACAGCGCCTGCCACACCTTGTGCTGGTAATGCGTGCCGCGTGGCTGTAGGGGCAGGTCGAAGCGAAAATCTGCGTCGGCAAGATAAGCAAGCAACTGTGCGCATACTTCACGAGCCAGGGGATTTTGCGCTTCCAGAGATGGACTATCCGGAGGGAGAAAGTCGATTTCCATAAGCTTGTCCTGCATCGTGATGATGCCCAGGACGCCGAAGGGTGCCGTCAGCCGCGCATGGTAAATTTTCACGGCTGGCAAGACGAGAAAGGATAGGAAAAAAGCAAATAGCGCATGGCGCTATTGTAATCGAACTGGAAGAGCGGGACAGAGCATCCCGCCACCCGGTGAAACCGGGTAGCGGGAACAAGCGGCGGAATTACGCTGCCGCTTGCGGCTTGCGGTTGGGCAGTTTTTCCTTGATGCGGGCGGATTTGCCGGAGCGGTCACGCAGGTAGTACAGCTTGGCGCGGCGCACGTCGCCGCGGCGCTTCACTTCGATGCTGGCCACCAGCGGGGAATAGGTCTGGAAAGTACGTTCCACGCCTTCGCCGGAAGAAATCTTGCGCACGATAAAGGCGGAGTTCAGGCCGCGGTTGCGCTTGGCGATCACCACGCCTTCATAGGCCTGCAAACGCTCGCGGGTACCTTCCTTCACCTTCACCTGCACCACGACGGTGTCGCCAGGGGCGAAGTCGGGGATTGTTTTGCCCAAGCGGGCGATTTCTTCCTGTTCCAACTGTTGGATGATATCCATTATTCAACTTCCTTTTTTTATACGGAGCCTTGTTCCTGCTGATACTCAGCCAGCAGCCGAGACTCCTCTTTAGTCAACTGGCGCTTTGCCAGCAAATCCGGGCGGCGTTGCCAAGTACGTCCCAGCGCCTGTTTCAGCCGCCACTTCTGTATCACGGCGTGATGTCCGGAAAGCAATACCTCCGGCACACTCTCGCCCTGATAAACCTCGGGCCGGGTGTAGTGCGGATAATCCAGCAGGCCGTTGACAAACGAATCCTGCTCGGCCGATTCCGCATCCCCCAGCACTCCCGGCAACTGCCGGATAATGCTATCCATCAGCACCATGGCGGGGAGCTCACCCCCCGACAGCACATAGTCGCCGATGGAAATTTCTTCATCCACCTCACGCCGCAACAGGCGCTCGTCCACGCCTTCGTAACGTCCGGCCAGTAAAACCAGCCCGCCCGTGGCTACCATATCCATCACCAAGGCATGATCAAGCAAGCGCCCCTGAGGCGAAAGATAAACCACTTTAGGCTTCTCGGCGCCAGCCGCCATTTGGGCTTGTCGCGCTGCCGCAATGGCCTTTTCCAGCGGCTCCGCCAACATCACCATGCCGGGACCGCCGCCATAGGGGCGGTCATCCACAGTGCGGTAATTGTTATTGGTGAAATCGCGCGGATTCCACAAACGCAACTGGTAGCTTTCCCGTTCCTGCGCCCGCCGCGTAATGCCGCTGGCGGTCAGCGCTTCGAACATGGGAGGAAACAGCGTAACGACGTCGAACTGAAAAGGCCTCAACTCAGTAATCCAGATCCCAGTCAACCTGGACCGTGCCGGCTACCATATCCACTTCCAGCACGACCTGGGCAACAAAGGGGATCAGGCGTTCCCGTTCACCCTGCACCACCAGCACATCGTTGGCGCCAGTTTCCAGCAATCCGGTAACACGACCCAGTTCATGCTGTTCGGCATTTACCACTTTGAGGCCGATCAGATCGGCCCAGTAATATTCGTTATCCGCAGTCTGTGGCAGGCTTTCCCGAGGCACCGCGACTTCGCTACCGCGTAAGGCTAAGGCAGCTTCGCGGTCGTCACAACCAGCCAGATGCGCAACCAGTGCCTTGGGATGCTCATTGCACGCCAGCACCTCGCACTCGCGCCATTGACCGTTGCGCCCCAGCCACCACACCGGATAATCCAGCAGACTGTCGCTGGTCTCGGTATAAGTTTGCACCTTGACCCAGCCGCGCACACCGAACGGGACACCGACGTGTCCCATGACGGTCAAATCTTCAGGCTGCAGGGGCACCTGCGCGCTTGACCAACTTGGCCACGGCATCGCTCAACTGAGCGCCCTGGCTCTGCCAATAAGTCACGCGCTCGGAATTGATGCGCACGGCTTCCTGACCTTCTTTTGCGACCGGGTTGTAGAAACCCACGCGCTCGATGAAACGACCATCGCGGCGTTCACGTGAATCGGCCACCACCAGATTGTAGAAGGGACGCTTTTTGGCGCCGCCGCGAGAGAGTCGAATAATAACCATAATTGTTTCAGCCTAACCGTTAAAACTTGAAAAAAGAGCGCGATTTTACGACATTCACACCCCACATTGCAAGGAACTTAATCACATACCCGGGAGCATGCCTTTCATGCCGCGCATCATTTTTGCCATGCCGCCGCCCTTGGAGAACATTTTCATCATTTTCTGCGTCTGCTCGAACTGGCTCAGCAGGCGGTTTACTTCCTGCACCTGCACCCCGGCGCCAGCGGCGATACGGCGCTTGCGCGAAGCCTTGAGGATTTCAGGTTTGCGCCGTTCCTGGGGGGTCATGGAATTGATGATCCCTTCCAGACGGTTGATAGCCTTGTCGTCCACATTCGCCCCCGCCGCCGCCTGGCTCAACTGGCCGGGCAACTTGTCCATCAAGGCATTGAGGCCGCCCATTTTCTTCATCTGCTGCATTTGCTGCTTGAAGTCTTCCAGGTCAAACGACTTGCCCGATTTAAGCTTCTTCGCCAACTTCTGCGCTTCGTCCTGATCCACGCCGCGTTGTGCATCCTCGATCAGCGACAGCACATCGCCCATCCCAAGTACCCTTGACGCCATGCGGTCAGGATAGAAAGCTTCCAGTCCGGCAACTTTTTCACCCACGCCGACGAACTTGATCGGCTTGCCGGTCACCTGCCGCACTGACAGCGCCGCGCCACCTCGCGCATCGCCGTCCAGCTTGGTGAGAATCACGCCAGTAAGAGGCAGAGCGTCGCTGAAGGCCTTGGCGGTGTTGACCGCGTCCTGGCCCTGCATCGCATCCACCACGAACAGGGTTTCCACCGGGTCGAGAGCGGCATGGAGACGCTTGATCTCCTCCATCATCGCCTCGTCAATAGCCAGACGGCCGGCAGTATCCACAATCACCACGTCGTGAAAATGCTTGCGCGCGAAGTCCACCGCATCGAGCGCGATCTTTTCCGGTTGCTGCCCCACCTGGGAAGGGAAGAAGTCTGTTTCCAGTTGCTGCGCCAAAATCTTGAGCTGCTCGATTGCCGCCGGGCGGTACACGTCGCAACTGGTGAGCAGGACCTTCTTTTTCAACTGCTCGCGCAGGAATTTCGCCAGCTTTCCAGCCGTGGTGGTTTTCCCCGCGCCCTGCAAACCGGCCAGCAGAATCACCGCTGGCGGCCGCGCTGCCAGATCGAGCGTGGCATTGTGTTCACCCATGAGGCGGGTGAGTTCCTGATACACGATCTGCACCACCGCCTGGCCAGGGGTAAGGCTGGACATCACCTCTTGCCCGAGGGCGCGTTCCTTGACCTGGGCGATGAAATCTTTCACCACCGGCAGCGCCACATCCGCTTCCAGCAATGCCATGCGTACTTCGCGCAGGGCGTCCTGGATATTGGCTTCTGTCAACCGCGCCTGACCCCGCAGAGTCTTGACTACACCGGAAAGACGTTGGGAAAGGTTGTCGAACATAGTGAACATCCCTAAAAAGGCTAATCGTGTTGCCGCTAGAGGCGGATGGTGTAGAATCGCAAAGGTCGAATTTTATCCCAAACCATGCCTGATTTATTACCTCTTTTCCTGACCGTCCTGCTCTATGCCGGATTGGGCGGATATTTCTGGAGCACACTGCGGCAAGGCTACAGCACCGGCGCTCAACCTGCGGGATGGGAGAAACCCGCCATTCTGCTGCCGCTGCTGCTGCATGCCTGGCTGCTGTATCAGTTCATCTTTCAGCCTGACGGACTGAAACTCGGGGTCGGGTATGCCATTTCCGCCATTGCTTGGCTTACCGTGCTGGTGTACTGGCTTGGCAGCCTGCGCAACAACCTGGAAGGTTTACAGGGTTTCGTGCTGCCCTTCGCCGCAGTAAGCGTGGCTGTGCCTCTGTTTCTTCCGGCCACACATACCCTGCCGCATTCCGAACTAACCCTGTTCAAGGTTCACCTGCTCATCGCCATCCTGGCCTACAGCCTGTTTACCATCGCCTCCTTGCATGCCCTGCTGATGACGCTGGTGGAAAGGCGCCTGCACGGAAAACCGCAATCCGTCATGCAGCAGCGGCTGCCACCGCTGCTCACCATGGAACACCTGCTGTTTCGCATCCTGTGGGCTGGTTTCATCTTGCTCACCTTGACCCTGGCCAGCGGCATGGTTTTTTCCAAAGAGCTGTTCGGCCAAACAATCCAATTCAGCCACAAAACCCTGTTTGCATTGATTTCATGGGCCATCTACGCCGCGCTGCTGGGAGGCCGGCAGATTTACGGTTGGCGCGGACGCACTGCAATACGCTGGACACTGAGCGGATTCATGGCCTTGCTGCTGGCGTATATCGGCAGCAAATTCGTGATCGAAATCATCCTGGGCCGATGAACGCAGGCCCTGATAAAAGATCCGCGCCCCATAAAAACTCACACATTGCTTTGCACAAGAGGATCTTCGTTCCTTGGATGACGTTCCAATAGGCGCGCTGCTTGCGGCTCTGCTGGGAATCCTGGTGGTATCAGGGTTCTTTGCCATGGCCGAAACCAGCATGATGGTGCTTAACCGCTACCGCCTGAAACATTTGGCCAAACAGGGGCACCGTGGCGCCAAGCTGACCGCTTACCTGCTGGAAAACACCGACAAACTGCTCGGCGTAATCCTGCTGGGAAACAATCTGCTTAATGCCGCCGCAGCGGCGCTGGTTACCGTCATTACCATCAAACTGTTTGGTGACAGCGAATGGTCGCTGACTCTGGGCACCCTCGCGGTTACCTTTCTCATCCTGGTCTTCAGCGAGGTGACGCCAAAAGTGCTCGGCGCGGCCTATTCCGAGCAAATCGCCTTTCCCTCCAGCTATGTACTGACACCCCTGCTCAAGGTGGCTTACCCCGTCATCTGGTTCATCAACCTTTTCGTCAAGCTACTGCTCTGGATATTGCGCCTGAAACCCGCCACCGCAGCGGCACATCAGCTCAGCACCGAGGAATTGCGCACTTTGGTATTGGAGGCTGGGCACTACATTCCTCAAAAACACCAGAGCATTCTCATCAACCTGTTCGGCCTGGAAAAAATCACCGTGGACGACGTGATGACCCCGCGCAACCAGATCGAGGCCATTGATATTGAAGCCTCAGCAGAGGAAATCCGCCACCAGCTTTCCACTAGTCACCACACCCGAATTCCGGTCTATCAGGGGCAACTGGACAACATCATCGGCCTGATCCACATGCGCAAGGTGCTGCATCAGACCCAGACCGGCGAACTTAACGCTGAGGCATTGCGGGAAGTGATGCGCGATCCTTATTTCATCCCTGCCGGAACGGCCTTGTTCACCCAGTTGCAGCATTTCCAGGAAAACCAGCGGCGCCTGGGGCTGGTGGTGGACGAATACGGCGAGTTGCTCGGTCTGGTCAGCCTGGAAGATATTCTGGAAGAAATCGTGGGCG
>Ga0334722_10006918_pt1 | contig 11108 bp, 23 predicted proteins | sample C3_bottom_MG_FD_207210 | JGI IMG/M metagenome (GOLD analysis project Ga0334722, IMG submission 207210) | Sediment microbial communities from Yellowstone Lake, YNP, Wyoming, USA - C3_bottom | ecosystem: Environmental > Aquatic > Freshwater > Lake > Sediment | place: USA: Wyoming | collected...
TCATGTTGCCCCCCTTGCTCTGATTTGCTCTGCAATGCGCTTGCGTTCTTTCTGCAAAATAAACAACGTCTTTGTCTGCACCGGCCCACCAGTACCAGCGTGTACCAGCGTGATGCACTCCTCACGCTCATCAGCACGGGCTGCTGCTTCTACCAACTCGGCAAACTTCTCAAGGGCTTCTTGATAGATGCCGTCCAAGTGCGGACGCATACCTATCAGTTGGCATTCCTGTGCCATTTCAATGATGGTCATACCTTCCCCCAGACCATATAGGTAAGCATCACTAGGATTGAAAGAATAATGAGGAATGTTATCAAACCCCTAAAAGTCATAAAGTCTTTATCCATATAGTTACCCTCTAAAAAAAAAGAATGTTACCTACTCTAATCCCTTACCTACTTTAACCTTCAACCTACTCTAGAACCCCTCTGCTGGATGGTGAGCAAAACCTAGCCCTCCCTACTGAAAGGGAAAGGCCTTCAATGCTGGACGGAGCCGCACATACCCGACAGACGTTCGCGTAGGGGTTCTATCTTCGCCGCCCCTGTGACTCTCTCAACGCTTACCCACAGTAGTCACCTATCCCCTAGCCCTGCCGTATGGGTCACCGACAGCTAGGCGGTTGCGCGTGAAACGGACATAAAAAAAGCCACTTGCAACTGCCCCCGGTAACGGTTCCCACGTGTTAACGGGGACAGGGGCATGTGCAAATGGCTTCATCTCGTTGACCGTTACGACAACACCTCTACTGTATCACAATCATAAATCTTGTGTCAACACTCTCCATGCTGTTGCTGCACAGAGTGGGACTTGTCCATTTCCAATGGCTTTAAGTCTGTCCACCCTAGCGGCCACCCCATCAGCCACTCTACCCACGTTGGGTTCAACTTTCCAGAAGTCGGATGAACAACCATCGATAAGCCAAGTTGTTTTCCTACGTCCATACGCTTTTGCAAGCATGGATTGCTCATATTCCCTCTGTCCCTGTAATCGCTTGCGTTCGGTGTAGGCCAGTTCACTTGTGCTGTCAATGTCGGTGTGTTCCGTTTGTGTTCGCTCGGTGCGTTCGTTTCTTTGCTCATGTGTGCTGTGGGCGTGGGCCAGGTGGGGGGGGGGGGGGAGATATTTACCGACAATCCAAATTCTGTCCCGTTGGTGATTTGCTCCAACGTCCGCTGCTCCCAGCACTCCCCATCTTGCATCAAACCCCATTGAGGCCAAGTCTCCAAGAACGGTTCCAAGTCCCCTAGAAGTGAGCATTGGTGAGTTTTCCACGAACGCGAATCTTGACTGTACTTCGTGAATGATCCTCGCCATTTCTCGCCACATTCCTGATCGTTCTCCGTCAATTCCTGCCCCTCGCCCGGCTGAACTAATGTCTTGGCATGGAAATCCGCCAGATACAACGTCAACAATTCCTCGCCAAGGTTTTCCGTCAAAGGTCTGAACGTCATCCCAAATCGGGAAAGGCGGGAGAAGACCGTCATTTTGTCTTGCGACAAGTACGCTAGCTGGATAGGGTTCCCACTCAACTGCACAGACGGTTCTCCATCCGAGAAGTTTTCCCCCAAGTATTCCTCCACCAGCACCCGCGAAAAGAGCCAACTCATTCATATCACCCCACAAAGCCAGATTTATTATCAAAGTCCATAGGCATAGCGCCAACCTTCTCTATAAATTGCTGGCTGCTACTATGGTAATAAAGACCATACCACTCCTGAGCCTCACCGTTTCGCTGCTTCTCGCACATCAGGTAAGCATCAGGCTGTGTCTCGTCTACCTGTTCGCCCCGATTCCTCATGTTCTCTTTCTTCTTATTTCGCCACATTAGGAATACATTGTCCACCTGATCCGAGATAGATCCAGAACCCTTCAAGTCGTTCTTATTCGGCTGCTGCTCCTCATTGACCAGCTTGCGGATATGGTGAACTAGGTGGATGTGTACCGAGTGGTCCCTAGCCAATGCCGTTAGCTCATCAATAAAGTTCTTCTGGCCGTTAAAGTCATCCTCACCCTTAACGCACTTCATTAAGCTGTCTATAAAGATATGCTTGATGCCTAGTTCCGTAGCGCAATACCTTGCCATAGCAATAACTTTGTCAGTTGATGTAGTTCCCTGCTGATCGTAAAGAAACAATTTGTCAGAAACATAGGTATCGAATCTGACAAAAATCTTGTTGATATATTGCTCACGGTCATTACTCAGCGGGTTGTCTATGTACTCACCAGAGAACTGCCTAACCATACGCTCTAGCGTTTTCTCAGGCTTCATCTCAAAGCTGGCTATGCAGACCTTCTGGCCTTGGCGAATCAGGTTCAGCGCAATCTGCCCGGTAACCAGTGACTTACCGCCACCGTTACCACCAGCGTAAACAGTAACCTCCCCATCTCTAAACGCAAAGCTAGAATGCGTGTTAGGCCAAGGCAATACAATTTTTGTATCAGTTTTACTATTTAGATAGCTTTCCTTTATAACCTCCGACCATTCCGTAGCACGTCTAACCTTTAACGTAACGTCATTAGCGTGTAGATACTTCTCTACATCAATGACTTCTGACTTGATTAATCTGGCTTTTCTGGCTTCGTCTAAATCTATTGCTCTATCTTCAAGGCTCATTTTTTTCTCTCCGTTCTTCGATCATTGCATCAGCAATTTGATATGCAATAAATGCCTTTTCGTAAGCATTCCATTCCAAATCACTTTCAAAATTCATGACAAATGATTGCATAGCCTTCGCTGCAAAGTAATCGCGCAAGTCCATTCCATCTTGATTTTCTGAATGACCATTATCTTTACTTGTTGGAAACGCCTTCATATTTTTCTCCTAGTTAATATAATTAGCTGCTTCGTTAATCCGTTCAAAAGCCGTTTTAAGCCGTTTTCTATCTGTGTCTGATACCTGCCTACCCTCGGACAAATCAAACGCAGCCAGTGACGTTAAAAGTGCCTCAAAATGGATTATTCTGAGTAGATCTGTCGCATAAAATGGTCTACGCTCAGGTTTTTGTCGTTGTGTATCGTGTGTATAGCCTAACTTGTTCTCTTTAGGAAACAAGTCACCGATGTCCATCCCTACGGCAGCAACTATCTCGTAAGCAGTGCAACCGCCAAAACACTTGAGCAGAATGCGTCCATCGTCAAGGTGTGTGATTGCTAGGCTAGGGCTTCTATCTTCGTGAGCAGGACAGCAAGCAGTCCACCGACCTTTGGAACCCTTGACCTTCTCTAACCGGTTTAACAGGTTCCCAATCATTTGATCCTCCTGTCGTTTACAAACCATGCATAAGTGTCGCTTGACGTTGTGGCAACTTCATCTTCCCAACGTTTTGCATTAAGCCATGTAGCGGGATGTGGGACAAATTGAATTTCTTTACTGGGAAGCTGCTGTTGATTGATTGCGTCTAACATTTTCTTTAAGACAACATCATCAGGTTTAATCTTTAGCCAAGACTTTAAGGCATTAGGCTTTGCTACCTTACGAGGATATTGCTTCCAGAAAACATCAAATCGATCTATATATTCTTTATTATGGGTATTGGGTATTGGGTTATGGGTAGCATCGATTTTTAATGCATCCGCATCTATTTTTAATGCGTCCGTATTACTGTCGTATTGCTCATGCATTGCAGATGCATTTTTATCCCATCTAGATTTTGCTGCTAATCGAGCTTTTTCAGACTTATTGTAGATTTCATTTAATACCTTATCGCAACGTTTATGACGATAAACTTCCTCATCTTTTATGAAAAAGGTATCAAGAATCATCTGTACAGAATCTTGGTTAGAGCCGATCTTAAAAGCTAACTTTTTAGCATCTGCTGGCAACGGCTGTTCTGTGTCGTAGTACATCCACATAAGCCGTAAATAGGCCATTGTGTTTGAATCAGACAGGGATGCAGTGTCGCGCTGAAAGTCACCGATATGGTGCTGGTAATAGTGCATATATGCCTCACGTTATTGGCTATCGTTACTAAAGTTGGAGCTGGCAGGACGGTAACGAATCGTCTTTTCGGTAGCTAACCTAGCCATTCCAGTAAACCAATGTTAGCGACCCTATCCAATAGTGCCGCCAAACACTACTCAAACTATACCTTAACGCCACGTAAGGTGCAAATCCTGCATACGTTGCTATCTTTGAACTGGCTGCTGGTACGGCTTCTTTTGCAGCCTCGGCAAAACTTAGTGCCAAAATAGCTTGTTTTCGTTGATTCGACTTGTACAGGTTTTAAAAAATCGTTGCTCAATTGGTTGGCCTCTAGGTGAAATTTTAGGTAAGAAAATGTTTAATGGCTTCCAAGGAAATGATCGTGCTGGCTCATTTTCTTCTTTCATAATTGTTAATTCTTTATCTGTCATGATTCTTGGCCTTTAATTTGACTTCAATAGCTTCGGCAAACATTGATGGATTGTCCCAGTGCTTATCAACAATCTGTTCTATCTCCTCATCCGTCAGCCCTACCCACTTGCGCTGTGGTGGGTGGGTGTAGAGAGGGATTGGCTTATATATGCTCGTTGGCTTTTCCCATCTGAAGTACTTGTGCCCTACTGCGTTTTCACAAAGGTACGCAACGGGTGCAGGGATGGTTATAGAAATAGTGCCAGACTGTTTTGGCTCAAGCGGTTCCAAATATTTTGCATATACATGGTTGGCAACAAGGGCGGCAAAGTGCTCAATGTCGCCATGCAGTGTTAGCCCGTTGTCTGTAATCAGTTTATAAACTTCGTCACTTGTCATATCAATCTACTCCAAAACAATGGTTACATTTCTTACAGTGGACAAGCGACCCTTTAACAATGGTTTCTTCGTGCCCGCATTGCGCCAACGCCATGCCGCCAACAACGTCAATTAGCCTTTTGATTTCAGCCACCAGCGCGGCTGTCGTTTCGACGTCTACCGGCACAACTGCATTTGGGAATAGCCATTCTTCTTTCATGTGTTCTTCTCCTTTAATGCTTGCTCGATGGCGCTGTAAAATTCGTTGTACGCTGGCCTTGAAAAATCAGTTCTGCCTTGCGTTGCAAGTATTTTTACTTCTTCATCCGTCAGGCCCTGCCATTCTTTTTTTGATAGCCATTTCTTTGGCGCTCCACGAAATACTGGCTCTCTATTTTCCAATACAGCAAGCATAACTTCCATGCCGTTATACATACCGTGAAAGTATGGGTCGTAGTTCCATGTACCATCACGCCCTTGCACTTCAAGCATTTCTTTTAGCTTTACTAACGGCTTTGGACACTCTTTACAATACCCGCCAATGCCGCACTGCCCACCGTCACATTCTGCTCGTTCAGGCTGCGCTAGTGCTGTGCGTAGTGCGTCGATTGCTTGGACACGATTAAAATTTTCTGGCGTTTCCTGCCATGCTTGTAAACTCTCTAGCGCATCAAGCGCCATCTGCATTACTTCTTTATCAGTCATTTCATTTTCTCCGCCAGTGCTTTTATGTATCTCAGCCGGATTATCTTCGCCGCATCGTTTGCATTTCATAGCTTATGCCCCCTAATGATCCGGCATTTCTGTCTATCCTCATTGCTAAAGTCAGGGCTTATCTCAGCTACCTCACAAGGTAACCGTACCGGCTTATTATGCGCTTTAATCATCCAATAGATAGTTAATGCGCCACTTATGAACCAAAACACAATTATTAACTTTTCAGCAACCTTCATAATTTCCTCCTGTAATTAAGCTGTTAGCAGATATTGACGATAAAGAATATTACTGTCAATTGATATTAACTATACATAACTGTTAGTTGATAGGAATAATTTTACACACAATCATCATTTTATGAGAATATTCACTCACCGCAACACAGCGGCTACTAGGAGACCAATATGAATATCGATGAAATCAAAGCAAAGATGGACGAAATCGCAGCAAGTAACGAACATTGGAAGTCATGCCAAGACGGTAGTTACGAGATGGCTATGGATCGTTCCGGATACCACAAACTGGCAGAACAATATAAAGCATTAAAGGAATCTAGCAATGGATAACTCAATCATTTCAGACGTTCGCACTCAAGCCTACAAAGACGGTATCAAAGAGGGCATGGAAATAGCCCGGCAGATGCTTTGTAAGTCTTTAGAGAAGGACATTGATAGTTTCGGTAGGGCTTGCGCCCATGTTGATAAACTAATGTGGGAGAAGGCACGTTATGAAAAAGCTATTTTCGACGAATGACTGGTTTGCTAGACACCCTGTTTATTCAGGTGCAATAATTATCGCTCTTTATTTACTAGCCAGCTATCTATGAGTAAATCCATACTAGACCCATCATTTAAATATGTTCCTGCCTCCAGTACCAATGTTGCTAGAACCTTTGCAAAGATTCGCAGAGAGATGCAAGCTAAGGCTAATACGGTACAGCCTATTCAGGAAAAGCAACCACTCAATATTGTGCAGTATAAAAAATTCAAGGGATAAATAATGTCTGTTTATATCAAGCTGCAAAAAGCTAGGATGATGCTACAAGCCGCGCCACTAAAAAAGTCAGGACACAATAAGTTTGCAGGTTATCAATACTTTGAGCTTGGTGATTTTCTTCCAACTATTAACCAAATATTTTATGAACTTGGACTTTGCTCAACTGTTAGTTTTACTAAAGATTATGCTGATCTGCGTATTGTCGATACTGATAATGGCGGGAGCATTGTATTTACTAGCCCGATGGCAGATGCCAATCTAAAGGGCTGTCATCCTATCCAGAACCTCGGAGCAGTAGAGACGTACTCACGCCGTTACTTATACGTTACAGCGCTTGAGATCGTAGAGCATGATGCGCTAGACGCAACAACAGGCTCAGAGGCTCCTAAGTACGCAAAGCCCATTACTAAGGATGTATTTGACAGTATGACCGCTGAGGAGCAGGAGTCTATCCGTAGCATTGGTGTCAATGTGATCTCATTGCTGTCATTAGACGATGTAGCTGGTGCTGTTGAGTATATTGAACAATCAGAGTTAGATGCAGATTCCAAGACCGCCCTTTGGAGTTTGTTGGATAGTAAGCAACGGGCAGCAATTAAGAAATTCACCACAAGGTAGAAAAATATGAGCTTTGATAATACAAATAGGGGCATATTGTCCAAAAATTTGAACAAGACAGCAGATAATCACCCAGAATACTCTGGCTCAATTAATGTTGATGGCACAGACTTTTGGCTATCAGCTTGGATTAAAGAGTCTAGCAAGGACGGTAAGAAGTTCTTTAGCCTGTCTGTAAAGCCTAAAGATGCACCAAAGCCTAAAGCAATGCCGGAAGAAGATCCTAACGATCCGATCCCGTTCTGATCAACGAGCCGAAAGCGGATACCGAATGCGCATGTGGGTAATGACCGGAGGGAAACCGTTCGGGGCTAAGGACGCAGCGAGTAGGCTCACCAATACGCCAAGCCGGTAGTGGCGGGTAACACCGGCAGCAGGGGCTAGATAACCTTCGGTACTCCATATCTAGTGACCCTGCACCAAGACGCATGAGGACTAGGAGACGCAATTTAAGCCTGCTCTAGTTAGCTATAAAGCATAACTAGGTATTAGTCCTCATCCGTGTTGGGTGTTAAGCCAGCAATCGAGGATGTCAACGCAAATGGTTTTCTGGCTTTCCTTTTGCTTAATTGAAGACCAAATCGAGCCCAACAACCTTAACAACTGGAGAATTACGTGATTCTTGATGAACTGCAAAAACGCTTTGACATTAAAAACGACCGACAGCTATCTATCAAGCTAGGTGTAGCAGCACCTGTTATTAGCAGACTACGCAACAATAAAGCCAAGGTTTCAGCAGAAATGATGATTGCCATTCACGAAGTATTTGAGCTGCCAATCGCTGAGATTAAGGAGCTATGCAAGTGAGTTGGGCTATGACAGAACTAGAGGTAATTAGGTGGGCAGAGGCTAGAGGAATTGTCGCTAACTCAGATTCCAAGACGCAGTTACTAAAAGCAGTATCTGAAATGGGAGAACTTGCCGATGCTATTATTAAACGGGATCGACCTGCTATTATTGATGGTATTGGTGACGTGCTTGTGTGTCTTATTCTGGTGGGGACTTTAGAAGATACAGACCTTACCAAGTGCTTAGAGGCAGCCTATAGCGAGATTAAAGATCGCAAAGGCTACCTCAATAAGAACGGAGTATTCGTCAAACAGGAATAATCTGGCCTCTAAACACTACGTGGTCATCATCCCAGACCTGACATAACTCTGGAGGCAACATCTTCCCATCAACAAAGGTTAGGACTGCAAAACCTGACCGATGGTTCTTAGGGTTGTCTTCAGCGTACTCAAACTGGTCTCCATGAACGTCAGCCAGAGATCCAGTATCTACACCATACCGGTCACCGTTATAGTCAGACCAAGGCGTAACCTTTAAGCTATGTAAGTGGCCTGTGATGACTGAGAGACCAGCCTTCATCGTATTATTGTAAACAGCGTGAATGCCATTATGATAACGATGCTTAATCATTACTTTATCGTTGACCATAACGCTAGTTGAGAATCTCCATAGCGGGAAATGGTCAGTCAGGTTCATGCCTTCTACGCCTTTCCAAGTATCCCCTACCTGAGCCGCTAAACGAGCGTTAAAGCGCATATCGTGGTTACCCCATGTCCAGTGTAGGGCAGCACCTTTAGCAGCCTTTTGGATCTCCTCTAGACGATCCTGACAGGCTTCTAGTTCTTGTTTTACAGTAGGAGTAGCTTTCCATCCTGAAGGTGGGTGACGAGAGATGCTGGCTCCGTCAAATACATCGCCATTCATAACGACCATCCGAGGCTTCAGGGATTCAATGATCTTTAGGAATGCACGGTGAGCAGTGCTGATAATGTCAGGCCAGTAATGGCAGTCAGATCCAACTATAACAATGCCATTCTTTAATTCAATATTAGTTCTGACGTTGTTTTGAGCATAGGTTACTTTAAAGTCTGGGCTATTCTTAGCAACACCCGCTAGAACAATGCCCTGTCTTTCTTCAATTGCCCTACGTCTTTTTGATGTATTTCGTTCAGAGATTCCCAGTATTTCAGATACTTCTTTTACTGAGCCGTGTTTATTCCACAAGGCAATAAATTCTTGCTCTGTGCAAGATGCTTTTGTCATGATTTCCTCTAGTTAGAAAAACGATGGAACTCTCCGCACCAATCATCCCTAGCTGTTACCGGGTAGGTGCAATCATAGTCATCGTCACCAACCCTGACCAGAATTGGTGGATAACGTCTGCAATAACCAAGATCTTCCTTAACTTCAATCTCAAAGAAAGAGCATGATTGACAAGCTGGCATCCAATCTTCTTTTTTCTTAGGCATTATGATATTTACTCTGTTAATGTTGCGAAGACTACTAAAAGTATATTACAACATTGTTTCAGATAGTTAATATCCTAAATAAACAGCTTTCTCATCGTTCCGTCTTTTTACAAGGCCGGGTAATACTTTGCCACCGCCCTTTGTATACTTTAGTAACTCGTTAGCGGCTCCTTCATAGTCACCGCGGTTATGTTTCTGCCGTAAGGTACTTCTCTGCAAGGCTCCAAGACCTACATTAAAGGAAAAGCTGACCAGCGCATCCAACTGTCCCTGACTAGCAACAACAGGACAATATTTGGATACACCTCGTATAAACCGAGCAAGATCGGCTTTAAGAATTTCATCTACTTCCTCATTGGAGAATTTGCGGAAATCTTCTGTCTTTAATGGATAGGCTAGGCGCTCTGGCATCTTCAGGTTACCCTGCTCTGGATACAGAACATGACCAACACCGATAGTCCATAAAGCAGCAGGACAGCGGTAAGGTTTATTCCTTACCCCCTCATGGTGCTTAATCATCTTTAAGGCTTTATCGCTAATCATTTGCCAAAAGCCCGACCGCCAAAGTGGAACGCTATGATGGATGCAAACAGAGCCTGAGTCTCATCGTCCCAAAGCTGGTTAGCCATCTCGTTAAAGGAAACACCAGACTCAAAGCCCTTATAAGCCAGAACCGCATCCAGAGCGCATAGAAGGCCAAAGAAGCCGTAAGTAATGACAGGACGTACCGAAGCCCTCAGATTCTTCATCCACTGGCTAGTGCCTTCATTGAGGCTTATATCGTGAGTGTAGATAGCTTGCATCTCAGCCTGTTGAGCGCCAATTAAGGCTACTCGTTCGTCAGAGGCAGACTGAACCTTAATCTCGTCTAGCTTAACTTCCTCAATCTTCTGTTGGGCAGCATAGCCCTCTTTAGCCAAAGCAAGCTCACGCTCAATCTGAACCTTAGCTAACTCTAGCTCATGCTTCTTGTCTGACTTATCCTGAAAGAAGTCTAGGATCTTGGGTAATCCACCCATTAAAAACGATACAAAAGTAGATAGCAACGTAAGCATTAATGCCCCTTGAGAGTAAACATCCAAACAATAAAAGTAACCATTAAAATAGAAACTATCGCACCTAGTGCTATAGCTAGACCATCCTGAATCTGTTGCAACTTCTTAACTTTTTTGCGTCTAGCAGCCATCTCAATCGCTTTAAGATGCAGCTTGTTGTCTGTCTCACGCTGTCTACGTTCAGCCCTGAGCTTCTCTAATCTACCCATAAAGTCCTCGTATAAATCAGGCTCTTTAAACTGATAGATGAACATCTCTTTAAGGTCTTTGTAGAACTCCTTTAGCTTACGTTCAGCGAGCATCATCTCAATGACGATCTCGTAGTCGCTACGGCTATCTTCTTCAGGTGGATTGGCTTGGAGTACCTTGGCCTGTGCTATGCCTTCTTCAGCCTTGCCAGCAGACGAAAAAAAACTGGTAAGCGCTCCGAGTGACTCATGAGCAGACTTACCAGCCTCAGCGCATTCCCTGATCTCGTCAAATGCCTCCTTAGCAATATCAAAGGCAGCCTTAGCACCCTTGATTACTAATATGGCAGTTGCTACCTCAATCATTTTGGCAGTGTCCCATTACCAGCCATCCAGAACATTAGACCCAATGCAGCAGCACCTACGATCCAGAATATCTTCTTAACGACAGAACGACCTACTTCTTCGTAAATCTTCTTAAATGCGACTTCAGCGGCTTTTTCAGCTATGGCCTCAATCTGATCGTCTGTAAGCGGGAGTTCTTTATTAGCCATGATTTAC
>Ga0334722_10006919_pt1 | contig 11106 bp, 10 predicted proteins | sample C3_bottom_MG_FD_207210 | JGI IMG/M metagenome (GOLD analysis project Ga0334722, IMG submission 207210) | Sediment microbial communities from Yellowstone Lake, YNP, Wyoming, USA - C3_bottom | ecosystem: Environmental > Aquatic > Freshwater > Lake > Sediment | place: USA: Wyoming | collected...
GCGCCAAACCAGGAACTTGCTGACATGGTAAGAGAGCTTTTGACGGAAGCCGGCTTCCTGGCCACGGCCAGGGCAGTCGGGATTCCGCACCTGGGTGCGTCCGGCCCGTTTGAGATCATGGTACCGCGTGCAGAAGCCCGCGAGGCTCAGGAGGAGCTCCAGGCCATCCTTTCGCAGAATGCTGCCCAGTACCCTGACATAGACACGGCCGGCGATGACCGTGACACGCCTTGAAAGCGCGTTCGCGGGTCGCCTGGTCATGAACTGGGGTGTATCAAATTGAGGCGTCTTGCCGTCCTCACAAGCGGGGGCGACGCCCCTGGCATGAATGCAGCCATCCGCGCGGTGGTGCGACGCGCCTTGGCCAACAAGGACGTGCGCATTTTCGGGGTGGAACGCGGGTTTGCTGGGCTCATGGAAGGCAAGCTTACCGAGCTGCGGTCCAACTCCGTGGCCGACATCATCCACCGCGGTGGCACCATCCTGCACACGGCCCGGTCCGAGGAGTTCAAAACGGAACTCGGCCAAGAGATGGCGGTGCGCACCCTGGCCAGGTTTGGCATCGACGGCCTCATCGTCATCGGCGGCGACGGCTCCTTCCGCGGCGCCCAGGCCCTGGCGAAGCGCGGGATCAAGGTCATCGGGGTGCCAGGCACCATCGACAACGACGTTTCGTGCACTGATGCCACCATCGGTTTCGACACGGCCGTCAACACTGTCCTCGACGCCATAAACCGCGTGCGCGATACAGCGATTTCACACGGTCGCGTGTTCGTCATCGAGGTAATGGGACGCGACAAGGGGTTCATTGCCTTGGCGTCCGGCCTCGCGGGCGGGGCCGAGTCCATACTGGTGCCAGAGGTGCCATTCGACCTGGACGAGGTGGCGGCCCGGGTGCGCCGCAGCCGCAACCGGGGCAAGCGGCACAGCATCATCATCTGTGCCGAGGGCGCCGCCCGTGGCTTCGATGTGGCCCGGGGGATCGAGGAGCGCACCGGGCTTGAGACGCGTGTCACCGTGCTGGGCTACATCCAGCGCGGCGGCACCCCCAGCGCGATCGACCGGGCCCTCGGGACCATGCTCGGTGCCAAGGCGGTCGACGGGCTTTTGTCCGGGTATTCGGGCGTCATGGCCGGAGTAAGCGGGAGCCGGCCCGTGCTCGTACCGTTCGAAACGGTTTTCAGTACGGAGAAGGGCATCGATCTCGAACAGTACGAGCTGGCCATGGCACTCGGCATCTAGCAAAGGAGGATCTTTGGCCATGCCGGTCAGGCGTACGAAGATCGTAGCCACCATCGGTCCGGCCAGTTCGTCGCCGGACGTGATCACTCGGCTCATAATGGCGGGCGTCGACGTCGCACGTTTCAATTTTTCCCACGGGACCCTGGCGGAGCAGCGCGAGCGGATCGTTGCGGTGAAACAAGCAGTCCTCGCGGCCGGGCGGCTCGTCGCCACCATGGCCGACCTGCAGGGACCGGAGATCCGCATCGGTACGTTCCCGGGTGGCGCGGTGACGCTGCAGGCGGGCCAGGAGTTCGTTCTCACCACCCGCCCCGGCCGCGGCGATGCCGGCGGTGTGTCCGTCTACTACGACGGCCTGCCGGAAGATGTCCGCCCCGGCCAGATCATCCTCCTCGACGACGGGAACCTCATGTTGCGGGTGCTCTCGCAGTCCGGCGAGGAAGTGCGGTGCCGGGTGGAAAATAACGGGGTGCTCAAGGACCGGAAAAAGGTAAACCTCCCGGGGGTAAACGTACGCCTGCCTGCCCTGACTTTGGCCGACCGCGAAGCCATCCGGCTGGCAGTCGAGCTCGACATGGATTTCATCGCCCTTTCATTTGTGCGTAGCCGCGACGACGTGCTGGAAGCCCGCAAGCTTGTCGAGGAGGCCGGTGGGCGGCAGTCGCTCGTCGCCAAGATCGAATGCCAGCTCGGGGTGGAGAATTTCGACGAGATCCTCGCGGTCGCCGACGCCGTGATGGTGGCCCGCGGTGACATGGGCGTGGAGCTTGCGGCCGAAGAGGTGCCGCTTCTGCAGAAAAGCATCATCAGGCGGGCCCGCGCGGCCGGCAAGCCTGTGATCACGGCTACGCAGATGCTGGAGTCCATGGTACACGAGCCGCGTCCTACGCGTGCCGAGGCGTCGGACGTCGCAAACGCCATCTTTGACGGTACCGACGCGGTGATGCTTTCAGCCGAGACGGCCGCCGGCGACTACCCGGTGGAAGCGGTGGAGACCATGGACCGCATCGCCCGCCGCGTGGAGGCTTCGTTCCCGTACGAGTCCTACCTGGAGCATACCCAGGCGGCCGGCGACGTGACCGACGCGGTCAGCCAGGCCGCCTGCATGGTGGCGGCCAGCCTCGGGGCGAAGGCCATCTTGACGCCCACGAGCTCTGGTTACACGGCCCGCATGGTGGCGCGGCACCGGCCGCGGCCGCCTGTGGTCGCGTGCACGCCGTCGCCGGCAGTCGCCCGACAGCTCGGGCTTGTTTTCGGGGTGGTCCCGGTGGTGGTGCCGCACGGTGCTAATAGCGACGAGCAGATGCACAATGCCATCCGTGCGGCTTTGTCGACTGGCATCGTGGCACCTGGTGACCGCGTGGTGATCACAGCCGGTGTGATCGGAACGCCAGGCACGACGGATCTCATCAAGGTCGCCACGGTCTAGCGACAGTGCGCGATGTCTTTGCGAGACAGCGTCGTTATGGCATAATAGTTGTGCTGCGTTTTTGCCGGAGTGGTGGAATTGGCAGTCACGGCGCCCTCAAAAGGCGTTGGGGTTTACGCCCCGTGTGGGTTCGAGTCCCTCCTCCGGCACAATTTTTTTAGCCTGGTTGTGGCTGGCCATGCATCTGCCTGCAAGTGTTACGATCGTCGAAGTGAGCCTGCGCGACGGTCTGCAGGACGAACACACCACGCTTTCCACCGCCGACAAGGCGGGCCTGTGCCGTGCTCTCGTGGGCGCCGGCCTTCGCCATATCGAGGCCACCTCCTTTGTGCGGCCAGATCTGGTGCCGCAGCTCGCGGACGCCGAAGAGCTGGCACGACTCATTCTGCCGGCTTCGGATATCGTGTACGCGGCTTTGATCCCGAACCTCAAAGGAGCCGAGCGGGCCCTGCAGAGCGGATTTCGCACGTGGCATCTTCTGGTCTCCGCCAGTGAAACCCACAACTGGGTAAACATCCACCGCACGGTGGACCAGTCGCTCGACGAGCTCGGCCGGGTGGCCGCCCTCGCGGCCCAGGCCGGGGTGACGCTTGCCGGGTACATCGGCACGGCCTTCGGCTGTCCGTTCGAGGGACAGATTTCCATCGCAAAAGTGGGGCGGCTTGTCGACGCCTACGCCGGCATGGGGGTAAACCACATCACCCTGGCCGATACCACCGGCATGGCGAACCCGCGGCAGGTTTACGAGACAGCCGTATCGCTGCAGGAAGCCTACCCGGCGGTGGTTTTTGGCATGCACTTCCACAATACACGCGACCTCGGGCTCGCCAACGTGCTGGCGGCCATGCAAGCGGGCGTGACCCGGTTCGATGCCTCCCTCGGCGGCATCGGCGGGTGTCCTTTTGCACCGGCGGCGGGCGGTAACATCGCAACGGAAGATTTGGTGCACATGCTTTCCGAGATGGGCATAGACACGGGCATTGACCTGGACCAGTTAATCGATGCCAGCCGGCGGCTCGAGTCTCTACTCGGGCACGCACTGGCCAGCCGGCTACCAAAGGTGGGCAAGGCGTATGACCTTCACGACCCGAGTGAAATACGCTAGCGCCCGCCCTGGAAGCTGGCAGGTCAAGTTTTGCATGGCGTAGAACACAGCTTTTACCCGCACGACTAGTCCACAGGGTGCGTCCGGGAAGAATCTTGCTGCCTTGTGCATCCATCTTTTAGCCGGGCACCCTGCCAGCACCCGGTCCCGGGAGGGGGGAGCGACAAGCGTGGGCCCTCAATCCCCGGAAAATCGAGAGGCGCTGCTCGTACAGCGCTGCCAGAGTGGTGATTTAGAGGCCTTCGGCGAGCTGATCGCCCCTTACGAGAAAAAGGTCTACAACCTTGCCTACCGCATGAGTCATGACGCGGAAGAGGCGAAGGATCTCGCCCAGGAGGCCTTTGTCAGGGCGTATTTGGCCCTGCCCGGTTTTCGCGGCGAGGCTTCGTTCGCCACCTGGCTTTTCCGGATCGTTGCCAACGTATGCACGGACGCTCTCCGCAAACGGCGCCAGCACGAGGTGGTTTCGCTCGGCCGCCAGGTGGAAACGTCCGATGGGGAGGTGATGCGGGAGCTGCCGGATGCGGCGGCCGGTCCCAGTGACGTCCTCGAATATCTGGAACGGCAAAATGCCGTGGAGCGGGCGGTGCGCGCTTTGCCCGCCGAGTTTCGCCTCGTGGTGATCCTCCGGGATATCCACGGCTACTCTTACGAAGAGATCGCCAGCATCGCGGGCGTCAACATCGGCACGGTGAAATCGCGGCTCAACCGGGCACGCCAGAGACTGCGGGAACTATTGCAAGATGGGGAACTTTTCGAACCGCAAAACGTCTATAAAACCAGAGCACCGAGCAAAGGAGGGGCAGGGGGTTGAATTGTAGACAGGCGCGCGACCTCATGTCGGCCTACCTCGACGCGGCCCTTGCTCCTTCGTTGCGGCAAGACTTCGAAGAGCACCTGCAAGAGTGTCCCGCTTGCACGGCCGAGCTTGGCAGCCTGGCCGCAGTCGTGTCGCTCGTAAGGTCGCTACCAGACGAACCGGTTCCGGAAGGGTTCCACCAGTCGGTGATGGCAGCGGTCGCCGCCGTGCACCCGGAGTCCCGCGTGGTCAAGATGCCGCTTTGGGCGCGCTTCGATTTCAGGCGGCTCGGGCGGGTTTCCTGGGCGGCCGCCGCCCTGGTCATCTTCTTCGGGCTTGGCCTGGCGGCAGGACGTTACCTGTTCCCGGCGGTCACGGGCTCCACGGCGTACGCTCCGCCGGCCGTCACTGCCAAACCGGCGTCCTATGATGCCACTATCGCTACTGGTGACAGCACGGTCACCGACACGGTGGCGGGAATCGGCCGGCAGGTTGCCTACAGTGCCAAGATGGACCTGCAGGTACAGGACGTGCGTGTGGCGGCAGCGGCAGTTTCCAACCTGGCCGAGCAAAACGGCGGCTACGTCGAGGAAAGCAGGATCACCACGGGCTGGTTTGGCCGTGTGAGTGCACATGTCAAACTGCGTGTGCCCCAGGCCAAATTCCAGGCCACGGTTGATCAGGTCGGGGCCCAGGGCAAGGTCATTTCCAAGGAGATTTCTGCCCAGGACGTGACGGCCAGCTACGTGGATGTCACCTCCAAGCTGATTGCCCTGCAAACGCAGGAGCAGCAACTTTTGGATCTTCTGCGACAGGCCACTTCGGTGGACGACATCGTAAAGATCCAAAAAGAGCTGGAGGATGTGCGGGCCCAGATCGAGGCCATCAAGGCCGCCATCCAGAACTACGATAACCTCGTGGCCTATTCGGCAGTGGAGGTCAATATCTCCCGGCCCTTGTTCCCCTGGCTTTCCGCCGTATGGCCAGGTCTGGGCGGGCCATGAGGGCTCGCCAAAAGCGTAATAGCAGGTGTACCGGCGGATTTCCCCCATTGGTGTTGCTCCTGGGCTGGTGCAGGTATGGAAGGACGCCAGGCACGTTCCTGGCGGCTTGGCAGGGTGCCCGCACACAGTCGGCCGGTAGCCAGTCCGGCGAAACAAAGGAGCGATGTTCATTATGAAAAGCAAGTGGCTGGCTTGGGCAGGCACATTCGCCATGATCTTTGTGGCAGTGGCACTCGTACTGGCGTTGGGTCGCATGCCACTGCCGGCGGCCTCCGCACAGGATACCGCTCCCACTTACGTCCTCACGGTTTCCGGTCAGGCCACTGTTAACGCTGTGCCGGACGAGGCTGTCATTACTGCGGGCGTGGTAACCAACGCCAAGACGGCCCAGGATGCCGCCGAGGCCAACGCCGAGGTGATGAACCGGGTGGTAGCGGCGGTCAGGCGGGAGGGTGTTAGCGATGACCACATCCGTACGAGCGGTTATAACCTGACCCCGGTCTACAACTACGACGACAAGACCAATCCGCCGCCCGTGGTGGGCTTCCAGGCTAGTAACAACCTTTCCATTACGGTGGACGACGTCAGCAAAGCCGGAGCCGTGCTGGATGCGGCCATTGCGGCCGGGGCTACAAACGCGGGCGGCATCAGCTTCACCATCAAAGATCCGGAGCCTCTCATCCAGGCGGCTCTCAAACAGGCGGTTGAAAACGCCCGTGCCCGGGCCGACGTCCTGGCCAAGGCAGCCGGCGTGTCCATCGTCGGGGTGCGTTCCATCGATAGCGCCATCAATACCCCGGGCCCGGTACCCATCTACAGCGTCAGCGCTGGCGCGGCCTTGAAATCCCCCACGCCGGTGATACCGGGTGAGAATACCGTCACGGTCAACGTTACCGTCGTCTACGAAATAGGCCACTGATTGCCCGCCGGCGGCTTGCCGGCACTTTGGTACCGTACGACCGGCTCCCTCGTGCCAAGGGAGCCTTTTTGTTGCACTTTTCGGGGCCGCTGCCGAAAGGTGTAGCGCCGGCCGGCAAAGAAGCATCATGATAAACGGCGCAAAAGGGGGCGGCCCGCGTGAGCAAAAGACAAGGCAAAGAAAAGTTACTCTTGATTGACGGCACGAGTCTTGCCTACCGGGCCTATTTCGCCTTGCAGTCGCAAAATCTGACGGCACCCGATGGCTTCCCCACCGGCGCCGTGTACGGCTTTGTCTTCATGCTTGTGAACCTTTTGGAAAAACAGGCACCCGACCTGGCGGCAGTGGCCTTCGACTTGCGCGGACCGACTTTCCGCCATGAAAAATACGGCGAGTACAAAGCCGGTCGTGCTGGCATTCCCGATGCCCTCGTGGCCCAGCTGGAGATCATCAAAGAGATTGTTCCTGCCTTCGGGTTGCACGTGCTGGAGTTGCCACGTTTCGAGGCCGACGACATCATCGGTACCCTGGCACGGCGGGCCGAAGAGGCAGGCATGCGGGTGGTAATCGTTACCGGTGATCGCGACGCCTTGCAACTCGTTTCGGACCACTGCCAGGTGCTTGTGACCAGGCGTGGCATCTCGGAGATGGTGATGTACGACCGGGAGTCACTGCAGGCGGAGCTCGGCTTGCGGCCCGAGCAGGTGGTGGATCTGAAGGCCCTCATGGGCGACGCTTCCGACAATATTCCGGGCGTGAAAGGCATCGGCGAGAAGACGGCCCTGGAACTTTTGCGGACGTACGGCACCGTGGACGGTGTGTACGAACACCTGGCGGAACTGGCGCCGCGGGTGGCGAAGCTTTTGGCTACCCAGAAGGACCAGGCCGAGCAAAGCCGCGAGCTCGCCAGGATCGACACGGCGGTGCCGCTCGCGGTGGAAGTGGCCGCGCTTGGTGTTGGCGAATGGGACCGGGCCAAGCTGGCGCGGCTTTTCGAGCGGCTCGGGTTCCGGACCTTGCGGACGCGGCTCGGCTTGGACGGCGATGCCGCGGCAGGCGCGGCGCCTCCCGAGGCCGTGGCGGTGGTGAAGGGCGGCGACGACCGTACCGTGGCTGCCGCGGTGGCGGACCTTGGCCGCAGCGGACGGGGCGGAGCGATTATCGCCACGGCACCAGGGCCGGCGATGGCGGCGCGGGTGGAGGCCATGGTGCTGGCCCCCGCGGCAGCTCCGGCCGTGTACTATATCCCCTTGGCCGCAGAGCCGGCCGGAAGCCAGCCAGGGCTTTTCGATACCGCCGGCTCGGAACGCTGGCCGGCCGGCCTGCAAAGCCTTTTATCGGATCATCACGTGGTTCTCACCGGTGCCCACGTGAAGCGGAACTACGTTTTCATGCAGCGGGCAGGCTTTGACCCGCATCCGTGGGACTTCGACGTAGCCCTGGCGGCGTATCTTCTCAACCCGGAGCGCGGGAAATATGAACCTGACCGGCTGATCACCGAGTATCTGCAGACAACGCCGCCACCGGGCCCTCCCGACCAGGTACTGGCCTGGCAGGCGCGGTCCCTTCTACCGCTCAGGCAGGTGCTGGAAGCCGAACTGGCCGCCCGCGACATGACAAAACTCTTCTACGAGGTGGAAATGCCACTTTCATTCGTATTGGCGGACATGGAACATACTGGCATTGCTCTCGACCGGGGGCAGTTGCGAACCCTGGGCGATGTCTTCTCGTCCCGCCTCGGGGAGCTCGAACAGGAGATATACGACCTGGCAGGCCAGAGGTTCAACATCAACTCGCCGCGGCAGCTTGGAGAGGTATTGTTCGAAAAACTCGGCCTGCCGGTTGGGAAAAAGACGCCCAAGGGCGGAGGATATTCGACGGACGCAGAAGTACTCGAAGCCCTGGCGCCGGAACACGAAATCGTGAAAAAGATCCTGGAATACCGTACCCTGGCGAAGCTGAAAGGCACCTACGTAGACGGGCTCTATGATTTGGTCAATCCGGGCACGGGGCGGCTCCACACTACGTTTCACCAGACCGTCACCGCTACGGGTAGGCTTTCGTCCTCCGATCCCAATCTGCAAAACATCCCTGCCCGGGCGGAGCCGGGGCGCCAGATCAGGCGGGCGTTTGTGCCCGGCCGGCCGGGGTGGTTTTTTGTGGCGGCCGACTATAGCCAGATCGAACTGCGGCTTTTGGCCGGGCTGTCCAAAGACCAGGCCCTCATGGATGCCTTCCAGCATAACGAGGATATCCACCGCCGCACGGCGTCGGAGGTGTTCGGGGTTCCGCTCGACCAGGTGACGGATGAGCAGCGGGCCAGGGCCAAGGCAGTCAATTTCGGGATCATGTACGGGCTTTCCGACTACGGTCTGGCCCAGCAGGTGGGGGTTTCGCGGGAGGAAGCCAAAAAGTACATCGAAGGGTATTTCGCCCGCTACCCTACGGTGCGGCGTTTCATCGACGAAACCGTCGAGCAGGCGAGAAAGCAAGGGTACGTGACTACTTTGCTCAACCGCAGGCGGCTTCTGCCGGATCTTTACAACAACAACCGCAATCTCCGCCTGGCTGCCGAGCGGGCAGCGATCAACACCCCCATCCAGGGCAGTGCTGCGGACATCATCAAGGTGGCGATGGTGTCGTTGCACCGTCATCTCCGGGATCGCCGGCTGGCGGCCCGTCTTGTGCTGCAGGTGCACGACGAACTCATCCTCGAAGTGCCGCCGGAAGAGGTCGATGTGGTGAAAGACCTTTTGCGTGACGACATGGAGCATGCCGTCGATTTTCCTGTACCTTTGAAAGTGGATGTGGCCGTGGGTACAAGTTGGTACGAGGTGTAAGGGTCCCATGCCTGAACTTCCCGAGGTGGAGACGATCCGCCGTACTCTTGAGCCGCTGGTGCGGGACCAAAAAATAACGGCCGTGGAGGTTCTGGACCGCACGTGCGTGGGTTTTCCCGACCCGGAATCGTTTCAAGACCGGCTTGCGGGCCACTATGTTGCTGGCCTGGAAAGGCGCGGCAAATACCTGATTTGGGAGCTGGCACAAAACCGGCAGCCGTCCGGGCTTGTGCTGGTGGTACACCTCCGCATGACCGGCCGGCTCGTGTACAAGCGGGCGGACGAGCCGCCGGACAGGTATCGCCGTCTTGTCCTGCGGCTTGAGAACGGCGACTTGGTGGAATACGCTGACCTGCGGCGGTTCGGGCGGCTTTGGCTTTTGTCCAGCGACCAACAATCTGCCGCAGCGGTAACGAAGACAGCGTCTTCGGCCACGGAAGCGGCTGCGAATGGCGGGCCAAAAGGTCTTTGGGGGCTCGGCCCGGAACCGCTTGCGGAAGAGTTTTCGGCATCTTACCTGCGGGCTGTGTGCACGGGACGGCGGGCCGCGATCAAATCGCTCCTCCTGGCCCAGGAACATGTCGCCGGCGTAGGGAGTATTTACGCCGATGAAGCCCTGTTCCGTGCCGGCGTACATCCTGCGCGACCGGCCGGAACGCTCGACGAACGCGAGATCGGCCGGCTCGTGGACAGCCTGAAGTCTGTGCTCGCCGAGGCCATCCAACATCGCGGCACCACCTTTTCCGACTACCGGGACGGCCGCGGGCGGCGCGGCGAGTTTTATGACCGCCTGGCGGTGTACGGCCGGGAGGGAAAGCCCTGCCCGCGTTGCGGCAGCATTATCAGCCGCGGGCGTGCTGGTGGACGATCGTACCGGTTCTGCCCCCAATGCCAAAAATGACCTGGCCTTGTGGCGGTCCATGCCCCCGAACAGATGTTTGTCCGGACTGCCCAGGGATGATAAAATAAAACGTAGTGTGTCAAAAATCCGCAGCCAACGGGTTTCTTCCCACAAGGAGGGGTCCTGTGTTTCATTTTGTGTTCGAGTACTCTTCGGAGGAACTGGTCAAATCCGACGCACGCTATTTGCGGGACGAAATGGGCCTTCGCGGGGAGCTTGGTATCAGGAATAATGGCGACGGCAAGTGGATTATGGATGTATTCGCGGAAAAACCGGTGACCCAGGACGTGCTGAACCGGCTTTCCGGTAGAAGGGTGGAAGGTTAAACCACGTGTTGATCATTGGCCTCACTGGAGGCATCGCCACGGGCAAGACGACCGTGGCCGAAATGCTCCGGCAGCTCGGCGCGTATGTAATCGACGCTGACGAGGTGGTGCGCGAGCTCGAGGAGCCCGGCCAACCGGTGTGGCAGAGCATCGTCGATGCGTTCGGCCCGACCGTGCTCGACCAAAACGGCCGCATCAACCGCACCCATCTCGCCGACATCATATTTTCAGACCCGGAGGCCCGCCGGCGTTTGAACGCTATCACTCACCCTGCCGCAGTGGCACGCATGTTCACCCTGGCCGAGGAGGCGCGCGAACGTGGGGAGCAGGCGGTAGTGCTGGACGTTCCGCTTCTGTTCGAGGCGGGGATGGAAAAGGCGGTGGACCAGATCTGGGTGGTCAAGACCGACCAGCAAACGCAGCTAGCCCGCCTGATGGAACGCCAGCATTTGACCATGGACCAGGCCATGGCCAGGATCTTGAGCCAGATGCCGCTCGAGCAAAAGGTGGCCCAGGCGGACGTGGTGATCGACAACAACGG
>Ga0334722_10006921_pt1 | contig 11105 bp, 5 predicted proteins | sample C3_bottom_MG_FD_207210 | JGI IMG/M metagenome (GOLD analysis project Ga0334722, IMG submission 207210) | Sediment microbial communities from Yellowstone Lake, YNP, Wyoming, USA - C3_bottom | ecosystem: Environmental > Aquatic > Freshwater > Lake > Sediment | place: USA: Wyoming | collected...
CCCTGACTTCCTGATTCAGCATCGCCTTACTTCACCCGAACCCTGAACCTCACGGTGAACGACGGATTATTGCCCCCGCTTGCCGCGCTCATTACGCCCGCTGGATTGATCCGAACGTGCGTAACCTTGTCGTCGCAACCGTTCCCATCGGGCAGAGGCGTATAGGTGTATGTTGTGCCGTCCTGCGAGAATAAAAGGTTGTCCGTCGCGCTGCCGAGATTCTGGAACGTATACGTCAGTCCGCTGACCACCGTCCCCTGGGTGAACCATACGGGCCCCGAGCCGGCGCCGTTAAAATCGGATACGACCATCGACGTGTTGGCGGGGATCGGATCGGTGATCGCCATCGTACCCGCGTCCACGGTTCCCGGACCCGTGTTCGTCACCAGAATCGTGTATTCCATCTCGGATCCCGGAATGGCTTTCGGACCCGCGGTTCCATGCACGGGATCGGAATACGGCGAGACCGATTTTACGATCGTGAGGAGCGGCTGCCCAAGGACGGTCACGGTGTTGCTGCAATCGTTATTCGTCTCGTCAATTTCGGCGATTACCGCGTTTGGATCAGCCTGGCACTTGCCGCCGGTTTTCGGGTTTACCAGCGTACCGGTCGTCGTGGTCGTGACCGTGACCAGTTCACTGAACGAACCGCCGGGGGGCATGGTCACCGTTCCGATGGCCTTGCAGGTCAGCGTAGTATGGAACGTGGCGTCAAGGCCGCAGTCGATCGTGCCGCTTGTCAAACCCGCGTTCGTCGCAGTCGCCGCCGGCACGGTATAGGTAGCGCCGGAAACCGGCATGTCGTCGATCAGGAGGACCTGGCCGTCAACAAAGGTCGCGGTGCCCGCAGTAGCCATATTGCCGACCACGAGCGTCCAGTTGAACGAATTGCCCGGCAGGACCGACCCGCCGACATTGTTGGTTTTTGTTGCGGTCAAGTCAGGGGCCAGCAGGACTGTTTTGCTCGCCGTGGACGATGTGGCGGCGGGAACGCCGCTCGACACGGCGGTGGCGGCCGAGGCGGTGTTCGTCACGAGCTTCGCCGTCACATCGGCGGGAACGACGGTATACGAGGCGGTACAGGTGATCGATTCGCCGGGATCGAGATAATTATCCAGGTCCCCGACCGTGCTCATCGCCGGACAGGTCACGGCGGCCTTGTTGTCCGTGACGGTGACCGGTCCCGCAAGCGTTGCGGAACCGCTGTTCGTCACGACGTAGCTGTAGTGCAGGACATCGGTCGCCTTGGTGAAGTAGGTTTCCGTAACGCTCTTGACCAGGGACAGACCGGTCGTTGTATACCTCGCCCAGTCGGTGTCCGTATAATGAACGGTGTTGAACACGCCGTCGGCTGACGCATTGTTCGTATGCGAACCGGACGCGGCGCTGACCGGGCTGACCGGATCGAGCACGCAGGTGGCTGAATCGTGATTGTTCGCAGCATTGGAAACCTCGAGCGTGAATGTCGGCGTGCTGATCAGGTTCGCGGCAATGCGATCGGTGTAGTCGTAGCCGTAGAACCACTTGCAATTCGCCATAGCGAGCGGCGCCGGGAGATCGGCGTCGGCCACGGTCACGTTCGTCAGTTGCACATCTCCAAAATTCTGGGCCGTGAACAGGTAATAGATGGGGTCTCCCGTTGCCACCACAAGGTCATACCGCCAGAGGGTGGAGACGGTGTTCGTGGTCGCAACTTCCTTGAACAGCGCGATCGACGGATGGGATTCGCTCACGGTCAGCGCGTCCGTTGCCGTGTTCCCGTTGCCCGCGGTTGTGGCGGACACAGCGCCGGTGGTGTTGCGGTAGGTCCCGATATAGATGCTGTCCCCGACCGACAGCTCGGTCGAGAACTTCGTGCCGGTCCCGGTCACCGCCGCGCTGACATTGGTAACGGACACGGTGCCGCTGAGCGCGCTGGTCGTGTTCTTTGATACCACGAGACTTGCCGCCGTGCTGCCGGCATAAGGAGCCGTAAGCGTCAGGCTCGTATCGTTCGTGATGGACTGGACCGTGGCCGTCTGCGATTGGACCGGCGCAGTGACGTTCACGGTCACGGAGCAGGTTCCGCCGGCGGCTATGGTTCCATTGGAGAAACTGATCGAGCCTGCACCTGCGACGGGAGCAAAGGTCGGTGCGCCGCAGCCGGAAGTGGCGGCGCCTGGTGAACTCGCCACGACCATATTGCCCGGCTTGGTCGGGAAGGTGTCGGAGAATGCGACGCCGGTGAGCGCGTCGTTCTGGTTCGGGTTCGTGATCAGGAAGGTGATCTTCGAGACGCCGTTCGTAAGGATCGGGTTCGGCGAAAACTGTTTGGAGAGGACCGGCGGCTGGAGCGCGGTCAGCGTGGCCCGTCCGGCGCCGGTGCTGCTCGTGTTCGTGCCGGTCTGGGCTGAATAGATGAAGCCGCTCACGTTGCTGTGCGGACCTGCCGTGATCGCCTTGATATCGACCTTGACCGTGCAGGTGGCGCCGGGAGCAACGCTCGCGCCGGTCGGGCTGCCGAAGGTGAGCGTCGTAGCACCCGCCGCAGGCGCCCAGGTCGGGGTTCCGGAACAGGTGGTGCTCGCGTTGGGCGTTGCAGCCACCTCCAGGCCCGTGGGCAGCGCATCGGTGAAGACAACGCCGCTCAGCGTTCCCGTTGAGCTGGAATTGAGATTCGAAACAGTAAAGGTAAGCGTGGATACGAGGTTCACACCCACGGTGCTCGGCGCAAAGCTCTTGGCAAGCTGGAGCTTGTTACGATCCGGCCTCGTGCAGCCGGTGATATTGAAACTGTCGACATAGAGCGGCGACGGAGCGGGACTGGTCTTTGAACCGGCGGCATTGATCCGGAATGTCGTGGTGTTCGTACCCGTCGCCGCAGCAGGATAGCTGTACGTGGTCCAGGCCGTCGGCAGCGAGCCCGTGGTCAACAAATTGGTGAACGCTCCCGTGGTCTTCGAGTACAGATACAGATGGTTGGTGCCGCCCCAGCTCCCGCTTGCCGTGAAGGCGCCGAAACTAATCCCGACGCCGCCGTAATTCTGCGAATCCACGACAATGTCGATGTAGGCCTGGGTTGCATCCGTGGCGGTGTTTGCCGTGGTGTACCCAGTGGATACCCAGGAGTTCGGCGCAGAGCTGCTTTGCGCGTTGGTGATGGTGCTGGTGGCGGACGATCCGACGATACTTGCGGTCGCAATCGCGACATCCGCCGCCTGGTATGAATTCGACGGGGTCGTCGTACCCGTGCCGTTGGCCAGATTGTCGAAGCTCCAAGTTGCCAGCGTCACGGGGTTCAGGCAGGCTGAAGCCGGCGTCGGATCAGGCGGCGTGCTGCTGACCGCAAGCGTGGCGCTGGCGGATCGTCCCGTGTCCACGGCGCCGACAAAGAGATGATTCGTCGTGTTCGTGTAAGAGGAACTTAAGGCGGAAGCAGTGACATCGACGCTGACGACGCAACTGCTGTTCCCCGCGACCGTGCCGTTCGAGAAGGAAACGGACCCGGACCCGGCAACAGGCGAAAAGGTCGGAGTGCCGCAGCCGCTGGTCGAAGCGTTCGTCGGATTGGCAACGGTCATGCCGGACGGGAAGGGGTCCGCAAAGGTAAGCCCGCTTACCAGGCCGGCGTTCGGATTCGCCAGGGCGATGGTCAGCGTGGACACGCCGCCCGGAGTCGTTGTCGCGGGCATGAAGCTCTTGCCGATGGTTACGACGGTCGGATCGATGATGTTCGCGATGCGGAAGCCTGTTGAATAGTCCGCGTTGTAGTGGAAGCTGCTGCCGGAAAAATCATAGAGCAGCGAGCCGAGGCTCTGGGACGTGCCTCCGCCGCTCAGAATCTTGACGGTGTACGTCGTGTTGACCGTGGCGCCGGTCTTGTAATCCCCGCCCACGCAGGAGAGGTAGGAAGGGCTGTTGGGATCGTTCTCCCATTCGCAGGAATCGGCGTAGAGCGCCTGGCTGGGATTGGAAACGTAGGGCGAATCGTTCGTGGAGTAGGTCGTGCTTACGGAGATGACCTGGAAGATCGTGTTCGGAATATTAATGAATTCCTCAAACTGATTATAGCCGCCGGGCGCCGTATGACCGTCCAGTTCGATGGTATAGGTATTGCCCACCGTGAGGTTCATGGACCCGCCGGCAGGTATTGAAACTCCGTCCAGTATGATATTGTCGATGCCGTTTCTGCTCTGCGAGACCAGGTGCTCCACGTACAGTTCGCGCGGCGTGGGCGTCGAGACCCGCGTGCTGCCGTCCGTTGCCGTGCAGCTGCCGCTCACGACGGCCGTGCATTTTTCCGCCGAAAGGTGATACCTGCGCGTCTTGTCAAAAGCTGCGGATGTCTTGGCGACCTCGACCTCAAAATAGGCATAGGCGCATCCGTTAGCGTCCAGTTGAAGGGAAACATCGCTCAGGGAGCCTGAGCGCAGATAAATGTAGGTCCCGCTGTCCGTGCCGCCGAGATCCCCGTTGAAAGCTGCCTTCACGTACGTATTGGCATCAGCCGGAACTCCGCAGACCTTCGCGCCCACCGGGAATCGGTTGGGACCGAAAGCAGGCGTGTTGCTGTCCAGGCCGATGACGTTCCAGGTGTTCGGCGTCACGGTCAGGGCCGCGGCTGCCGCAGCCGAGAACCAGAATAGCGCGAACACGACAGCGCGCACGATCACGCTCGAAAAGGAACGCACTGTCGCCCTGCCATCGGCATAGCACTGTTCAACGCCGACTTTTCCCCCGGCTGTCAGATTTTTGTTAATTTCGATCATGGCTTTTTGAGCGATTTTCCCAGATGAATATTCAATAAAATCAATGACCTAATTTCGCAAAAAATGGTTTGTGCAACAGGCTCCTAAGTAACACCTAATTATATATAATCAAATAATACATGTCAATACAAAAAAAAAAGGTCGTTTATCCCAAACATTATGAGATTGTTGCACAAATGGCTTATTGAGCCATTTCCCCAAATGAATATTCAATAAAATCAATGGCCTAATTTCGAAAAAAATGGTTTGCGCAACAGGCTCAGAATCCCTTGCTTTTTACAGGACATTGTGATACAAAAAGGCGATATGAGTTCCGAGATAAAAAGTCCTTTTCACACGAAAGAACAGCGTGATGGCAGTACGGTGAGGAGTAAGTATCAATGACGCCAAAACGCGGATTGTTTATGTGGTATCGCATCTTTGCGGCCGGCTTTTTCTTCAGCATCATTGCTCTCCATTCCATTGCCGCAGCAGAAGAACCAGACTGCCAGAATTGTCATGCGAAGCTCCTCAAGGAGAAGGTGAAACATGCCGCCGTTGACATGGGCTGTCCAACCTGTCATACAGGCATGACCAAAGATGCCAGAATAAAGCCGCATAAAATCCCCGGCTCGGCGCCCAAAGGGCTATCGTCGGACCAGCCTGATCTCTGTTACGGATGTCATGATAAGGGGATGTTCTCCAAAAAGACCGTCCATGCCGCTGTCAGCATGGGCTGTACCTCTTGCCACAATCCTCACTCGTCGAAAAACGCAAAGCTCTTGAAATCCGACCTGCCCGAGCTCTGCTTCGGCTGCCATGATAAATCACTGTTCAATCAGAAGACGGTCCACGCGGCGCTGAGCACAGGGTGCCTGACCTGCCACAATCCCCATGCAACGGACACGGAAAAGCTGCTCGTATCCACCCCTCCGGGGCTCTGCTACGGCTGTCACGACCAATCTCTATTTGTTAAGAAAGTCATCCATCCCGCTCTGGAAATGGGCTGCCCCACGTGCCATAATCCCCATTCGTCGAAGAACACGAAACTGCTGAAATCCGAGCAGCCCGTCTTGTGCTACGATTGCCATGACAAGGGAATATTCACCAGGAAAAACGTCCACGCAGCCATCGCCATGGGCTGCACAGGCTGTCATACTCCTCATTCAGGCGACAATGCAAAACTGTTGCTTTCAGCCCCGCCGGACCTGTGCTTTAACTGCCATGACTCTGCGGAGTTCCGCAAAAAGAATGTGCATGCTCCCGTTGCCGGCGGCATGTGTCCCACCTGTCACTCTCCCCACTCCTCAGAACAGGTGTCGCTGCTCGTAAAAGAACCTATCATGGTATGCCTGGACTGCCATGGAGACGTGGAAACTAAACCACACGCCATCAAGGGGTCGAAGGGCACTGGTCATCCCCTCGGTAAAAAAGACAAAAAAGACCCCAAGAGGCCGGACTTGAGGTTTTACTGCGGAAGCTGCCATAATCCCCACAGCTCGGATTCCATGAAATTATTTCGGTATCCCGCCAAAGCAACAATGGGGTTGTGCATAAATTGCCACAAGTTCTGATACAACCGGCGCGTTACGTGTTTTCAGAGCCCCGCGTCATTGCTGTCAAAACGCGCGAACAGGACGGGGAACAACGGTAAGCACACAGGAGTCTCGTTCCATGCCAAACAACAATCGGAAAAACAACACGGACGCAGGTGAACCTGCCACTTTGCAAAGCGAGCTGCGCCCCCCGTCAACTCTTCGACATCCGGGGAATTCTCTGCCGGAACCGCGGTTCTCCGCGCATCCGGTCCTGGCTCTCCTTGCCAGTTTTTGTATCGTAACGGTCTTCGCAGCTTCGGTTTCCGCCATCGAACAGCAGAAGAATGCAGTGAACGCCAAACGATCCCTCGCGGTATTGAACATTGAGAGCGTCAGCGGACGAGACCAGGACACAGCAGCCCTCCTGACAGACACCATACGGAATGAGATCGCTCGAACAACCCCCTATTCGGTCATGGAGCAAAACAGTATGATTGCGCTGCTCGAAGAGCACAGGTTTCCATTGCTGCATTGCTCTGCGCAAAAATGCGCGATTGAGGCCGGACAACTTCTCGGCGTCCAGACCGTTGTCATCGGAGCTATCACCAAGATCGGCGAGACCAGGTATCTTACGCTCTCCCGTGTAAATGTAATGAAGCGAATAAAAGAGTTCACCGTGGTGGATAAGGGCCGGATAGGGGAAAAAGAGCTGCTGCTGGCAGGCGCACAGATGGCACACAAACTAACGGGGGAATTCGCAGTTACATCGCCGGGCTCAACGGCGCCGGAAAACGAAAGGTTCGACTTTCGTGTGTTGACTGCTTTCGATAAAGAACTCGCCACGGTCTGGCTCAGAGACGCTGACAAGGCCAGGAAATCAATGACCTGGGAAGAGGCTAACGAGTACATTCAACGATTAAACAAAGAGGGCTATGCCGGATACGGAGATTGGAGACTGCCCGACAAGAACGAGCTTGCCACGCTCATTGCATATATGAAGGGTCAAGGAAAGAACAACAACATTCACGACCTGCTTAAGAACGCCGGCTTTAAGAACATGAAAGCAGACTATTATTGGTCAGCCACCCTTACCGAGGACGGTTCAGGTCTAGCCTGGGTCCTTGATATGTATGGCGGAGAAATAAGCTCTGCCGCGAAAAGCAACAGTTGCTACGTCTGGCCGGTGAGAACAGGACCATGGTTGTTTGAAGAACGCCTTGGCACACCGTAGGGGGAGCTCATTGTATACCGCATCATGCTTCCAGACAGTACCTATTACTGTCCCGCGAAACTCCGAATAATTTTATTTTCCCTCCAGTGACAGAAATGACACAACTCGGAAGCCTGCTTTACACCATAGGCCAAGAGAGCGCTGCTTTCAGCGCTATGCGGTTCGTGACAGCTGACACAGCTCAGGCGTTCCCCGCGCCGCGCCGGATTACGTTTAAATTTTGTCGGGTGACCGTCTCCCTTTTCACCCTTCTTCTTTTTATTATTAAAACTTACAAGAACATGCAGTCCCGTGGCTTTTTCAGCGTGGCAGGTCACGCAAAGATCCCACGGGCGTTTTCTGAGCCATGCAATGTTTTCACTGGCATGGGGATCATGGCAGCTCGTGCAGTGGCCTGCAACGGCGGGTCCGTGTTTGAACGATCCAATCATAACATTGGGATGACACTTAAGACAGGCTTCACGGATGGTAACGCTCCGTACCACCGGTATCTTCGGGTCAAAAACCAGGGAACGTTCTCTACCGTCGCTTTTATAGGACAGGCTGATCGTATCAGAGATAGACACTTCTTTTGCATTATTGCTAGTATTTTTTAAGACAAAGACCAGAGTCTCCGCAGTGTCCGCGTTCATATTTCCGAGTTCCCACCGCACCTCATTGCCGTTGATCACCGGTGCCAGGGCCTTGCCCCTGTAGTAACTGCTGCCGGCCACATACTGTATATCCTTAGTCAGTTTTTCGATGACCCGAAGCTTTGTAACGACCGGGCCTTGCGCATACTGGAGATTCATGAGCACCCGTTTGCGGTCTGTCAGGACCGGAAGCTTTTGACTGTCGACGACCTTCACATCAGCGGGATAGGCCACGATCTCTATGCGGTTATTCAATTCCCTGCCTTCCGGCGAAATGTCATAGCTTTTCGCAAGCCGGTCTCCCATGCCCACAGCGGTGAAACGCTTCAACGGTATTCCCTGCTCTTTAAAAAGCGATGCAAGCGTCAGCGCCCGTGCCGCGGTAAGCGCCTGATTGCTCTTGTACGCCGCTTTTTTCCCCTTCTGCTTCGCCAGGGGTTTCTTGTCCATGTGGACCTCGATGCGCATCAGCTCACCCGGGGCATGGATCAGATAGTCAATGACTTCTTTCATCGCTTCCGTGGCCTTTTTCTTGTCCATAAAAGCAGCCGAGTCTGGTTTGAACAGGCTTGAGGTGGGAATGGTGTACATCTGGGGAATGATTTTCTGGAACGACTTTGAAAATGTCCAGGGGTCGACGACTGCGAACTGATATTTTACCGGGTAGACGTCCGGATTATGACACGCCAAACAGTTCCAAACCGCTGCCGGTCCGTGGATATGCTTTCCCGTCGGTATCTTCCAGTGGCAGGCAGAACAAATCATGTCCCCTGGTTTCTTGGGCAAAGGGGCATCCCGCGGCGGCGCATCTAAATCGTGACAGCCCGAGCATCCGGTCTCACGATCACGGGAATGAAAAGAATCCTTGTTAAATCCCGCAGGAGCGGTCCCCACAGTGGAAACCCCCTGCATGCTGAAAACCTGACGTTGCCAGGTCGAAAGGAGCACTAACTTTTGTTTGCCCGCATCACTTTTGTTCTCCTCTTTTACTTCGTTGTTATTTTTACTTTTATCTTTTTCATTTTCTTCAGGCTCAGACAGAGTAAATACCTTGACAGTAATAGTATTTAAACCGGGTTCCAGTTCCACCCCTTGAAAGGCATGCGTGCCCTTTGATGTATCGATGATCGGATATTCGGTATCCCCAACAATAACCTGGAAAAAAGGGATTTCTGTCGGGTCAAGCACCAGGTTTACCCGGGAGCCAACAATGGATTTATCCTTGGGAAACACAATGGGAGCGGCACTCTGTTCCGCTGAAGCAGTGACGACGACAAACACCATTGAGCATAGGGTAAAAAGTACAGTTCTTACAGCCATAGCATTAAGAACTCCATCAATAATCAGCGGGTCTTTATTTGTCTCGAATACTGTTTCTCGCCATGGCATCCCGGCTCACAGGATCCCCCATCTTTGCGCGGGGAATAATTCACCGGCATGGTCCATTCGCCGTACCCCACGGACTCCTTCATATGGTTAGGGCGTCCCGTACTCTGGCACTCTGAACAGACTTCGTGACAGATCCGGCACGTTCTGCCCTTGGCATTTTTGCTCACATGCCGAAAATGAAGATTATCGGCGCCGTTCCTGAACTTTGTCGCCAGCTCCGTCTTCCTTTCCGTAAACGCTTCCTTTGTGTGGCAATTGAAGCATATGGCGTAATTACTCTCTGAGTAGGTAGCGTAGAACATCGGCTCATAATACTTCACCAGCAGGCGCCAATACACCGATCCATGGGGGTTATGGCAGGTGACACAGGCTTTCCCCTTCAACGGACCCTGCCCGCCATTATTGGCCGCTAAAAAGGCCTTTAAATCTTTCAATTTACCGGATGCCGTATCCATTTCCTTGTTATGGCACCCGACACAAAGGTCCGTCTGCGCTGCAGAGAGAAGTCCTTTTTGATCGGAAAAGTGGGGGTCGTGACAGTTCATGCAGGCCTTCACATCACTCATGGGGCCATGTTTAAAGACCGATTTTTCAGCTAGTGCGGACTGGTTCGGATGACAGGTGGAACAGATTCCGGGGGCCACATCGATCAGCATGGCTTTATTGGCTGAACCATGAGGGTTGTGGCACAGCGTGCAGGATTGCTTCACCGGGGGATGCACCGTCTTCTTTGTTTTTATACCATTTTCCTTGTCAGGATGACAGGTGAAACAGAGCGCATTGCCTTCCTGCTGCAGACGGTTCGGAAGATCACCCTGGTGATTATAATGACAACTGGAGCAATCACCTGCTGCAACCGGCGGATGCATGACCTTATGCTGCATCATGCTTTCCGGATGGCACGAGAAGCAAATCTTCGGCATGACATCATTCAGCAAGCCCTTGTTCGGCGAACCATGCGGATTATGACAGGAGATGCATTCACCCCCCATGATCGGGGCATGCACGTTTTTCTTCTTGTTCTTCGGCGCGTGACACATGTAGCAGAGATCAGCGCCCTGTTGGGACAAGGTGATCGTAAGGTTATCAGGATGCTTGGTCTTTTTATCTGCTTCCCTGGTCGCCGTGTGACAAGTCGTACACTTACCCTCTTGCACAGGTTTATGCACGAACTTATCTGCACCCATCAACGCATGACAATTGCCGGAGACACAGGTGTCTGTTTGTGCGGCAGCGCCTTTCGAAACAGCGATGATCAGCGCAAGAGAACACAAAGAGCGAAAGAATATATTTTTCCTACAACGCTTAATCATACTTTTTATTCCCCAGCCAGTCACAGGATAATCACTAGCGACCAGTTAGCAATGCAATTAATATGCCTTCAATTATCACTCTAAAACCACACTAACAAACTGAATATCAAGAGCTAATTATATGGGAAATCCGATATAGATAGAAGGCTTGAGCATAACCGCTCAAGGCATATTCATAACCGCTCAAATTAATACGAGAAACAATTGAAAATCATGCGAAATGTGATAATTATTTTCTCTTTGCTGAGCCATCGCTCAGAACGATCGAGTAAAAC
>Ga0334722_10006922_pt1 | contig 11100 bp, 7 predicted proteins | sample C3_bottom_MG_FD_207210 | JGI IMG/M metagenome (GOLD analysis project Ga0334722, IMG submission 207210) | Sediment microbial communities from Yellowstone Lake, YNP, Wyoming, USA - C3_bottom | ecosystem: Environmental > Aquatic > Freshwater > Lake > Sediment | place: USA: Wyoming | collected...
CCGGCCGCCACGGGAATGCCGATGACGTTGTAGCCGAAGGCCCAGAACAGGTTCTGGCGCATGGTCCGCATGGTGCGGCGCGAGAGCGCGATGGCATCGGCCAGGCCGTGCAGGTCACCGCGCACCAGCGCAATGTCGGCCGCCTCGACGGCAACGTCCGTCCCCGTGCCAATAGCAACGCCCACGTCGGCCTGCGCCAGCGCCGGCGCGTCGTTGATGCCGTCGCCCACCATGGCCACCACGCGACCCTCGGCCTGCAGGCGCTTCACCTCGGCCACCTTGCCGTCGGGCAGCACCTCGGCCACAACGCGGGGAATGCCCGCCTGCCGCGCCACCGCGTCGGCCGTGCGCCGGTTGTCGCCCGTGAGCATCACGACGTCGAGCCCGAGAGCGAGCAGCCGCGCCACGGCATCGCGTGAGGTAGCGCGGAGCGGATCGGCGATGGCGAGCAGGCCGGCCACCTGGCCGTCGACCGCAACGAACACCGCCGTCTTTGCTTCGCCGGACAGCCGCTCGGCGTCGGCGGCCAGCGGCGCAACGTCAAGACCCCAATCGCTCATCAGCAGGGCGTTGCCGACGGCGACGGCGCGGCCGTCGACCACGCCGGTGGCGCCGCGGCCGGGAGTGGCCAGGAACGACTCTGAACGCGAGAGCGCGAGACCGCGAGACTCGGCATGCCTGACGATGGCACCGGCCAGCGGATGTTCCGAGCTGCGCTCCACCGACGCCACCAGGCGCAGCAATTCGTCGTCGGTGGCGACGGCGGCTGTGCGTATCACGTCGGTGACGTCGGGCTTTCCTTCGGTCACCGTGCCCGTCTTGTCGAGCACCACGGTGGTCACGTCGCCAGCGCGCTGCAGGGCCTCGCCGCCCTTGATGAGGACGCCCAACTCGGCGCCCTTGCCGGTGGCCACCATCACCGCAGTGGGTACGGCGAGTCCCATGGCGCACGGACAGGCGATGACGAGCACGGCGATGGCTGCGGCAAATCCACGGACGGCGGCCACGCTGGCAATCGCACCGCCCTGCTGAAGCACGAAGAACCAGGCACCGAACGTCAACAGCGCGATGCCCAGCACCACCGGCACAAAGACGGCACTGACGCGGTCGGCAAGCGCCTGGATGGGCGCGCGCGAACCCTGCGCATCGCGCATGAGCTGCACGATGCGGGCGAGCACGCTGTCGGCGCCGACGGTGGTGGCGCGATACTGGAAGGCGCCCCGGCCGTTGACGGTGCCGCCCACCACGGCGTCACCCGGGCCCTTCATCACCGGCATGGACTCGCCCGTGAGCATCGACTCGTCGACATCGCTGGCTCCGCTGGCGACGATTCCGTCTACCGGCACGCGTTCGCCCGGGCGGACGACGACGTCGTCACCGGGGAGCACGTCATCGATGTCGATGTCGGACTCGGTGCCGCCGCGCACGACCCGCGCCGTCTTGGGGCGCAGGTTGGCCAGCGCACGCAGCGCCGAGGCCGTGTTGCGCTTGGCGCGCGACTCGAAGGCGTTGCCGGTGAGAATGAAGGCGATGATGATGATCACCGCCTCGTAGTAGACATCGGGGTTGACGCCCCGCGCACGGAAGAACGCCGGGTCGATGGTGGCGAGCGCGGAGTAGACGAACGCCGCGCCGGTGCCGACGGCCACCAGCGTATTCATGTCGGACGACTTGTGCCGGAAGACGGCCCAGGCCCTCGTATAGAAGTGCCGCCCCGCCCACGCCATGACGGCTGCGGTCAGCAGCAGCATGCCCCATCCCAGCACAGTGGGGTGAATCCGATACACCCACGGCGTCCAGCGCACGAGCCAAGGCGTGAACAGGTTCTCCTGCCATCGCATGAGAGGGTCGGTGACCGCACCTGCAGCACCGTGCGCCGTGTACATCATGAGGGGCATGGAGAAGAACATCGCCACAGCGCCGGCGAGGCCGGCGACGATGGCCTTGGTGCGCAGGTGGCGGAACTCGGCCACCTGCGCCACCTCGTTCTCGCTTTGCGCCTCGATTGAGGTCTTCTCGCCGCGCGGGATCTCGGCCTCGTAGCCCGCGTCGCGAATGACGTCGACCAGCGCCTGCGGCGACACCGCCGTGGGATCGAACGTAACGGTGGCGTTGTTGAGCATCAGGTTGACCGTCGCGTCACGCACCCCGTCCACCTTGCCCAGCGCGCGTTGCACCCGCGACTGGCAAGCGGCGCACGTCATCCCGCCCACGGGAATCGTGAGGTGGGAGGACGTTGGCGCCGGGGGTGCCGCGGCGGTCATGACGCGCTTCCTATACGGACGCGACGGCGCTGGGTTCGAAGCCGGCGTCGCGAATCGCGTTGAAGATGTCGTCGACGTTGCGGGTAGCCGGGTCGAACCGCAACTGCGCGCTGCCCACCTGCACCTGCTCCACCTGCACGCCATCGAGCGCACGCAGGGCCTTTTGCACGGACATGACGCAGTGTCCGCAGCTCATGCCGTCGATCTTGAGCGATAACGAGGTCATTGGACTGAGAGTTGAGAGTTGACAGACGACAGACGACAGACGACAGACGACAGACGACAGAGGGGGACGGGTTACCCTCTCCCCCTATCATTCTATATACCCCCTCCCCCTATGTCAAGCCCTGTCCATCAGGGCACTGCGGAGGCACGCTAGTTTATGGTCATGACAAATCCACCAATTCCCCAGCGGTCGCTGGGCTCACAGGGACTCCGCGTCTCGGCGCTCGGCCTGGGCTGCATGGGCTTTTCGGAGTTCTACGGTGATGCCGCGTCGAGGGCCGCCGTGGACGGCGTCTCCGTCATCCACCACGCGATCGACCTCGGCTTCACGCTTCTCGACACCGCCGACATGTACGGCCCGCTCATCAACGAGGAACTCGTGGGCCGCGCGGTGCGCGACCGCCGCGCGCGGGTGACGATTGCCACCAAGTTCGGCATCGTGCGCCACGCCACCGATCCCTCGAAGCGCGGCGTGAACGGGCGACCGGAGTACGTGCGCAGTTCGTGCGAAGGCTCGCTGCGCCGGCTGGGCGTGGAGACGATCGACCTGTACTACCAGCACCGCCGCGACAAGAGCATTCCGATAGAGGAGACCGTCGGCGCCATGGCGCAGTTGGTGAGCGAAGGGAAGGTGCGCTTTCTCGGCCTGTCGGAGGTGTCGTCCGAGACGCTGCGCCGCGCCCACGCCACGCACCCCATTACCGCGGTGCAGAGCGAGTGGTCGCTGTGGACGCGCGACTGGGAGCGCACCACCTTCGCGACGGCGCGCGCACTCGGCGTGGGCATCGTGCCCTACAGTCCGCTGGGGCGCGGCTTCCTGACCGGGACCGTGACTGCCGACACGACGTTCCCCGTGGGCGACTACCGGCTCAGCACGCCGCGCTTCGTGGGCAGCAACCGCACCGCGAACCTCGGCATCGTGGCGATCCTCAATTCCCTCGCGGCAAGCAAGGGGTGCACTCCCGCCCAGGTGGCGCTGGCCTGGCTGCTCTCGCGCGGCGACGACGTGGTGCCGATTCCGGGCACGACGAAGGCCGCACGGCTCGAAGAGAATGCCGGCGCGGCCTTCGTGGGACTCAGTGCGGCCGATCTCGCGCAGCTGGCTGACGCCGTTCCACCGGGCTCAGCCACCGGCGAACGGTACCCGGCGGGAATGCAGGCGCTCGTCGACGAGTAGCCGGCGCTCCCCAGCGAGCCGTCGCCTCCCGCGCGGTCAGTCGCGCACGTGCGTCAGCCAGCCGTGCGTGTCGGGCGCCTTGCCGTGCGTGACGTTCTCGAACGCGGCCTGCAACTGCCGCGTGACCGGGCCCGGCTTCCCTGCCCCGACCTTGATGCGATCGACGCTGCGCACCGGCGTGATTTCCGCGGCCGTGCCGGAAAAGAAGAGTTCGTCGGCCATGTACAGCGCCTCGCGCGCGATCGCCTCGACGTGCACGGGAATGCCGGCATCGTGCGCCAGCGAAATCACGGTGTCACGCGTGATGCCGGGCAGCAGCGAGCCATCGACCGGCGGCGTGTAGATGGCTCCATTGCGCACGAGGAAGACGTTCTGTCCCGACCCCTCGCTCACGCGCCCGCCGGTGTCGAGGGCGATGGCCTCGGCGAATCCATTGGCCAGCGCCTCCATCTTGATGAGCTGACCGCCGAGGTAGTTGCCGGCCACCTTGGCCATGGCCGGGATGGTGTTGGGCGCCACGCGCTGCCAGGTGGAGATGCAGACATCCACGCCGTTCTCGAGCGCGCCCTCGCCGAGGTACGTGCCCCACGGCCAGCACGGAAGGTAGACCTCGAGGGGACTTTCGAACGGCACCATGCCTGCGGCGCCGTAGCCACGAAGGGCCATCGGGCGCAGGTAGCAGGAGTCGAGCCCGTTCTTCACCACGAGTTCGCGGTTCGCCTGCACGAGGTCGTCCAACGAATAGGCGAGGTCCATGCGGTAGACCTTGGCCGAGTTCAGGAAGCGCGTCATGTGCTCGCGCAGCCGGAAGATGGCCGGCCCGCGCGGCGTGGAATAGCAGCGGATACCCTCGAAGATGGACGAGCCGAACTGCATGGAGTGGGAGAGCACGTGAACATGGCAGTCATCCCAGCGGACGAAGGAACCGTCCTTCCATATCCAGTCGGTCTTGGTGAGTTGGGACATTGGTCGGGTGCAGAGGAGGAGTTCGGGGGTGCAGGAAAGGGCACAGTGGAGGAACAGGAAGGACGAGGAGCAAGTTACAGCAGGCTGCGGATCCAGCCGCCATCGACGGCAATGGACTGGGCCGTGATGTAACTCGCGCGTTCGGACGCGAGGAAGGCAGCGAGCGCGGCGAACTCGTGCGGAAGCCCAAGCCGGCCCATGGGAATCTGGCCTTCCCAGCGCGCCAGTTCATCGGCCGGCGTCGTCCCATTGGCCTCGGCGTTCGCGCTGGCGAGTTCTTCGACGCGTTCGGTGCGGGTGTAGCCCGGCATCAGGTTGTTCACGGTGATGCCGAACGGCGCAACCTCGTTGGCGAGGGTGCGCGCGAAGCCGGTGACCGCGGCGCGCAGCGAGTTCGACAGCATGAGATTGTCCACCGGCTGCTTCACGGCGATGGACGTGACGTTGAGGATGCGCCCCCAGCGGCGTTCCTTCATCCCGGGCAGCACCCCACGGCAGAGGCCGACGACGCTCTCCAGCGTGAGCGCCACGGCCTTGGGCCACGCATCGGCCGGCAGCGACTCGAAGGTGCCCGCAGGCGGGCCGCCGGCATTGGTCACCAGCACGTCCACGCGGCCGAACTCGCGCAGCGCCGCGGCAACGAGCGCCTCCACGTCGGCGGCGCGCGATACGTCGGTGGCAACGCCGATGGCCCGCACGCTGTGGCGGCCGGCGAGTTCGTGCGCCACGCTGGCAATGCGCGCGGCGTCACGCGCGGCAAGCACCAGGTGGGCGCCCTCGGCCGCCAGTGACTCGGCGATGGCGCGCCCGAGCCCGCGACTCGACGCCGCCACGAGCGCCACCTTCCCACTCAGCTGCAGGTCCATTGGTCGCTCTGCTTCCTACTTCGTGTGGAAATACGCGTCCGTCTTGTTGATCCAGTCGGCCCGCGGCGGGTTGAAGACATCGACGTCCAGCGTGTCCTCGAGCGCCTCGGCCTTGTGCGGCACGTTGGACGGGATCACCAGCGTTTCCCCCGCACGCACGTCGATCACCTCGGATTCGTCGGCCCCAATCCAGAAGCGCAGGCCGCCCTCGAGGATCCAGGTGATCTGCTCGTTCTCGTGCTTATGCTGCGGCACCACCGCGCCCTTCTTCAGGAAGACCTGCGCGAGCATCATGCGTTCGCCGCAGACGAACTTCCGGTCGATGGCAGGGGTGACAGTTTCGCGGGGCATGGCGTCCCAGCGCTGGTGCGTGACCGTGGCGGACATGGAATGGGAGGCGAAGGGCGATGACACTGCGGCACGCATTCGGCGCCGCTGCGTCAATTGTACCTCAGTGACGGCGATAGGTCGAATTGGGAAGTGCGAGTATGAATCGGCGACCACCAAACCGGGACCACCAGGCAGCGACCACCAAACAGCAACCACCAAACCGGTACCACCGAGGCACGAAGGTCCACGAAGACGGATGCCGGGGAACTGCGACGTCGTTGCAGTTTCCCCAATGCATTTCTTCGTGGACCTTGGTGTGCTCCGTGCTCTTTGTACTTAGGTAGTATCTGTTGAACGATCTGTCTCTACTTGAGCCTTGGCTTGGTGACGCGCGGCACGGGTGTGCACACCGGCCACGTCCGCGGCGCCGACGGCGCTCCGGCGCGAGCCGGCGCCCCCGGCGGGCCACCGGCCGGCAGCGTGTTCAAATCCACCCGCTCGCGCGTGATGAATGCCGGATCCTCCGAGGCCAGGTACGCCAGGCCCGCCACCAGCGTCGCATTATGCCGGAGATCGTCGAGCACCACCTTGTCGAACGTGTCGCGGTTGGTGTGCCACGTCAGGGTGCCGTAGTCCCATCGCGCGCCACCCATGCCGAACGCGGGCACGCCGTGGCAGGCGAACGAGGCATCGTCGGTGCCGCCGCTCGACGGACGTCCCGCTGTGCTGTCGGGGAGAATCATCGCCTGCATCTCGGCGGGCAGTTGCTTGAGCCATGCGTCGAGGTGCACGCGGGCATTTGGCAGTCCGCCCGCGCTGAGGCGCGTCACGCGTCCCGTGCCGCCGTCCTGGTTGAAGAGGCCTTGCAGTCCCTTCAGCACTTCCGGATGGTCCTCGGCGAAGGCGCCGGAACCCACGAGCCCCTCTTCCTCACCGGCCCACAGCCCGATGATGATGGTGCGCTGCGGCTTGGGCAGCACCTGCTTGAGGATGCGCATGGCCTCCATCATCATCACCGTGCCGGTGCCGTTGTCGGTGGCGCCGCTGCCGCCGTCCCACGAATCGAAGTGCGCCGAAAGCACGATGTACTCATCGGGCTTCGTGGTGCCCGGAATGCGACCCACCACGTTGGAGATGGGCTGCTCGCCCAGCAGGGCGGCGTCGAGGTTGAGGCGGATCTTCGGGTGCTGGTTATTCTCGGTGAGCCGGAAGACGAGGCCGTAGTCTTCGCAGTTCAAACCGACTGTGGGCACCTTGGTGGTGTACGTCTCGAAGATGGCGTACGTGCCGTTGTTGTCGGTGGGTCGCGACGAGATGACGCCGGCGGCGCCGGCCTCCTCGAGGCGCATGGCAAGCTCACCGCCGCCGAGCGCGAGGCTCAGTCCGGTGCCGCGCACATTGCGGCTGGCCCACTCGCGCGCATTGTCGGCGCGCATGGCGCTGTCACGCGCCACCGACGCCGGCGTGCCGTTGGCCTTCCATGACTCCGTGGTGCGGCACGACGCCATGGGCGCCGACACCATCACCAGCTTGCCCTTGGCGGCTGGCAGCCACTTGGTGAATTCGGTGCTGTCGGCGAAGTGCGGCAGGATGACCGTCTCGGCCACCTTGTCCTTCTTGTTGGTTCCCGGGCTGAAACCGAGCATCGTCCCCTCGAGCGTGCGCACCCGCGGCTCGATGAGGTCGATGTGGGAGTACCCGCGCCGCCAGCCGCGCCAGGTGCCGAACTGTTCGTTCTTCGCCTCGATGCCCCAGCTGCCGAGCGTCTGGACCACCCACCCCTGCGCGGCGGCCATGTCGGGGCTGCCGAGGAGGCGCGGACCGAGCGAATCGAGGAGCGACTGGGCGAGCCTGGGCGTCCACGAACTGTCCATGCCGAGCGACCAGATACGCTTGATGGCCGGGTCAGCCGACGGCGTGGCCTGCGCGGCGAGCGAAGCGGCGCTGCCGAGCAGCGCGGCTATGAGGAGTGATTTGCGCACGGTATTTTGGGCTGGAGTTGGGGCGAACCGCGAGTACGTGTGATTACGCGTTTCGGACCCAATTTGTTGTGCGCCGTTCAATAGTATTCATGGTCCACTCCGGAGACCGTACGAATAATCCACCGGTCCGCCCTGCCCTCACCCTCCGCTGGTGGATGACGGGAACGTTGCTGATGATGGCGGCGCGCGCCCACGGGCAAGGCATGCCGGACAGCCTGCGCGCTCCCGCGCAGGCGCGCCATGTGGCCGACTCCACCGCCTCGCGAAGTGCGCAGCGCCTGACCGCCGTGGTCATCACGCCTGGCACGTTTGGATTGCTGTCTCCCGTGCGCGGCACGGCGCAGTCACTCGGCCGTGACGCCATCATCTCGCGGCCGCAACTGGGCGAGGACCTGTTCCGTTCCATCCAGCGCCTGCCCGGATTGGCGAGCAATGAGTACGGCGCCGCCTTTCACGTGCGTGGCGCCGAAACCGACCAGCTGCACGTGTCGCTCGATGGCCTGGAGTTGTTCGAGCCCTTCCACATGAAGGACTTCGACAACGCGCTCTCCATTCTCGACGTCCAGAGCGTGCAGGGCATCGACCTCGTGACATCGGGCTTCACGTCGGAGTACGGCCGTCGGCTGGGAAGCGTGCTGTCCATCCACTCGCGGGCGCCACGCACCGACAGCGTACGCACGGCGCTCGGTGTGAGTGTCACGAACGTCCGTGTGCAGACCGAGGGCGGATTTGCCCAGGGCCGCGGCGGGTGGAGCGTGGCGGCGCGGCACGGCTACCTCGACCTTGCGCTGCGGCTGGCCGGACAGAGCGACTCGCTCTCCCCACGGTATGCCGACCTGCTGGCCACGGCCGCGTGGAACGTCAGCGCCCGCCACGCGCTGGCCGCGCACGTCCTGTGGGCCGACGACCGGCTTCGCTACCGCGAAAAGGACGGCAGCATCGCCAGCCGGTACGGCAGCCGGTACGGCTGGGTTACGTGGGACGCCGAGTTCACGACGAACCTCACGGCGCGCACCGTCGCGTCAATGGGACACCTGGACTGGACGCGCGCAGGGGACGCCCAGGTCATCTCGGCCATCCGCTCGACCGTGCACGACGAACGGAGCACGGGGTTTGGCGGCGTGCGGCAGGACTGGCTCTGGTCACCGGCCGATCAGTTCGTGCTCAAGTTCGGCGGCGAGTGGCGTCCGGAGCGCGCGGCCTATGACTATGCGGCAGTCCGCGCGCAACGAGTGGTGATCGCCGACACGCTCGCCAATCTCACGCTGCCGGTGAACGCCGCGATTACGACATCCGGGTCGCAGTTGGGCTTGTACGTCGCTCCCCGGCTGCGTCCCGTGCGCTGGCTGGTGGCCGAGGTGGGGGCGCGCTTTGACCGGACGACGTGGTCGGGAGACAAGTCGGTCAGCCCACGCGCCAACGCGATGATCACACTGTCGCCGTCCACCACGCTGCGCCTCGCCGCCGGGCGCTACACGCAGCCGCAGCAGCTATTTGCCCTGCAGGTGCAGGACGGGGTCACGCAATTCGGCAAGGAGGACGTGGCCGAGCATCGCGTGATCGGAGTGGAGCAACGCCTTGGCCTGTTCGCGATCGTCAAGGTCGAGGCCTACGAACGGCGCGTGACATACGAGGAGCCGCGGTTCATCAACTTGCGCGGCGATCTCCAGGTCTTTCCCGAGCTGAGCAAGGATCGCGTGTTCCTGCCGGCAACGCGTGGCAGGGCGACCGGCGTGGAGTACAGTGTACGTGGACTGGGCGTGGGCGCGTTCGACTGGGCCGCGAGTTACACGCACGCCAGGGTAACGGACCGCGTGGGCGCGGTGGACGTGCCGCGCAAATGGGACCAGCCGCACACGTTCTACCTCGACGCAACGTGGCGCCCCCGGCATGGAGGATGGCGACTGAGTGCGGCGATGCAGGCGCACAGCGGATGGACGGAGTCGCCGGTGCAGTTCGTGCTCGACACCGTGCACAACGCCAAGGGCGTGAAGTCGACCACGGTGCTGACGGTGTACGGCCCGGTGACCGAGCTCGGCCTGCACCGCATGCCATGGTACCATCGGGTGGACGGACGCATCACGCGCGAGGTGGCGACGCGCCGAGGGAAGCTGTCGGCCTTTCTCGACGTGTTCAACGTGTTCGACGCGGGCAATCCGTCGGCGTACAACTATCGCACGTCGGTGTCGGGCGGCCGGATCGTCGTCACGCGCACGGCGGAAATGCAGCTCGGGTGGCTGCCGAGCGCAGGAGTGACGTGGGAGTTCTGAGAGACCGCGCTCCGCAATCAAGAGGCAACGGTTCCCTCAAGCGGGGTGTCCAATGATACAACGTGCATGCTGCCGAGTCCCTCACCTGGTGTTGTCATGACGCTGCTCGCACGGCGCGCTGCCGCCGCGGTTGGGTTCCTGATTGCCGCCGGCTCCGCCGCTTTCGCACAGGGAGTGACGGAGAACATCAGCGGACGCGTGACCGACGATTCGGCGCATGCGGTGACGGGCGCGACCGTCTTTGTGACGCGTGGCCCGGACCGGCTGATGAAGCAGGCGACCACCGACAGCGCCGGGCGCTACCGAATCTCCTTCGAGAACGGCACGGGCGACTATCTCGTGGCCATCTCCGCGGTCGGGTTGAAGTCAGCCCGGCGGCGCGTGCAGCGCGCCGGTTCCGAGACTGAGCTGACGGCCGACTTCGTGCTGGCGCATGACGCCGCCACGCTCGCGACCGTCAAGGTGACCGCCGAGAAGCCGGAGCGCGCGCAGAACGACGTGTCGCCCTTCAGCACGGAAGTCGGGGGAGCGGCCGAGAAGTGGAAGGACGGTGTGAACGGCCAGCTGAACCCCGCGATGGTCGGCGACCTCGCGGCGATTGCCGCCACGATGCCGGGGATCACCGTGGGACCGAACGGCATCTCGATGCTCGGCGCCGGGTCGGAATCGAACCTCAATACGCTAAACGGGATGGCGATGCCGGGGGGAACGGTTCCCCGCGCGTCGAGGGTGCAGACCCGCGTGACGGGGGCCACGTTCGACGCGACGCGCGGCGGGTTCTCGGGGGCGAACATCGACGTGCAGTTTGCGGCGGGCAACCGCAACTACCAGACCCGCAATGCCTACGCGACGTGGGACGCCCGGTCGCTGCAGTTCACCGACGCCGTGGGACGCGCACTCGGCGTGCCGCAATCCAACCTCAAGGGGAGCGTCGGCGCCGACGGCGAACTCATCCGCCAGGCGATGACGTACAACGTGGGGCTCGATTACGCCCGCGTCGCCAGCGACGCGGCAACGCTC
>Ga0334722_10006923_pt1 | contig 11099 bp, 3 predicted proteins | sample C3_bottom_MG_FD_207210 | JGI IMG/M metagenome (GOLD analysis project Ga0334722, IMG submission 207210) | Sediment microbial communities from Yellowstone Lake, YNP, Wyoming, USA - C3_bottom | ecosystem: Environmental > Aquatic > Freshwater > Lake > Sediment | place: USA: Wyoming | collected...
AGCAGGAAATGATAATAATCTTTTCTTTAACACTGTTAATATTGGAGGTAATCCAACATCTACTGCATATAAATCTTACGCTTTATACAGCACAGGCATTAGTAATGCACGGGATTTTAGAAACAATATCCTTGTAAATACCAGATCTGTTACCGGCGGAACAAACCTTCATTTTAGCATGTACATTGCAAGGGCTGGAGGTACAATAACCTGCAATCATAATGATTATTTAGTTACCGGGGAAGGAGGTACCCTTGGATATTATGGTGCCCTTAAACCCGCATTACCCATAGTTACAGGTCAGGATGCAGGAAGTCTCTCTGTAGATCCTGTATTTGTTCTTCCCGGAGGAACAGATCCTTCTGATTACATTCCTTCAGACAGTTATTTACTTGCTGCAATTACAGGGACAGGCATTACAACTGACTTTGCAGGAACGATAAGAAGTTTGGCTTTACCTGCCATGGGAGCCTGGGAGGTAGCGACTCTTGCAAGGGTTGAAGTATATAAATCAGCCGTTTTACAAGCAGGATTTTCATCTATTAAAGAGGCATTTGATGCATTGAACTCCGGAACTCTTAATACAGGAGATTTCGAGATAAGGATCTATGGAAATACAACAGAGAACAGTTCTGCTGTTTTGAATGCCAGCGGTACCGGGAGTGCAAATTATTCTTCCGTGACAATTTTCCCTACCGGTAATGGATTCAGTATAAATGGAAATCTTTCCTCACCGCTAATTGACCTTAACGGAGCAGATAATGTTACAATTGACGGAAGAGTAATGCAAACAGGAACTAATATTGATCTTACAATCAACAATACAAGCACTGCTGCTGCAGCGGGAACCTCGTCTATTCGTTTTATTAACGACGCCACCAACAATGTTGTTAAGTATTGTAATTTAAAGGGTTCATCAACAGGAGGAGCCAATATTATTTTCAGCACGACAACAGGTTTGACTGGTAATGACAACAACACTATTGACAATAACAACATTACAAATGCTGCTGATGCCAACAGACCGGTAAATGCCATATACTCTCTGGGATCTGTTTCCCTTGACAACAGTGGCAATATTATCAGCAATAATAATTTTTTTGATTTCCTTAACCGATCTGCCGCATCAAATGGCATATATGTTGCTGACAATAACTCTGCATGGACAATATCCGGGAACAGTTTTTACGAAACAACACCATTTATACCTGTTGCTTCTGCTGGCTATAATTTAATAGTAATCAGCAGCCCCACTGGCGTTAACTTTTCCGTTTCGGACAATTATATAGGAGGCAGGGCAGCCTCATGCGGTGGCTCTCCATGGACTAAAACAAATGCTTTCAATAATATTTTTTATGGAATCTATATAAATGCAGGTTCAGGAACAGCCAGCAATATTCAGAATAATACCATCAGGAATTTTGACTGGAGTAATTCATTAAATGGTTCATGGACCGGGATAATGGTTGCAGGGGGAGATGTAAACGTTGGAACTGCAACAGGGAATACCATAGGGAATATAACCGGTAACGGATCAATTTTAGTGACAAGTTCAACTAATAATAACAATGTTTATGGTATTAGTATTACAAGTCCGGGTACTGTCGACTGCAGTAATAATAATATAGGATCAATCACTACTGCAAATAATGCATCAAATGCAAGTAATATATATGGAATATACAAAAACGGAACAGCCGGGACTACCACAATAAGTAACAACTTAATTGGCAGTTCATCCACAACCAACAGTATATATGCAAGTTCCGTCAGTACCGTGAATGCTCAATCAGTATATGGAATTTATAATGCAGGTACAGGTGGGGTAACTATCTCCGGTAATAACATTGCCAATCTGACAAATGGTTCCACTAATACCACAGCGGCGCAGGGGAAAATCAATGGTATTACTTCCACAAATGGAGTAATTATAATCTCTGACAACGTAATTAATGATCTGGTAAACAACAATGCAAACACTCAAGCCACAAATAATGCTTCTGTTTGCGGTATTGCACTTTCTGGTGCCACAACCAAGACTATTACTGGAAATACCATTTATAACCTGTCAAATAATTATACTTCATTTGCCGGTCATGTTATAGGTATCTATTCGTCAGGTGGAACAGGGAACAATATTTCTTCCAATTTTATACATAACCTCTCTGTAGATATCAATTCATTAGCTTCAATTTACGGTATCAAAATAGCATCAGGCACCTCAACATACTCAAATAATATTATCAGCCTGGGAGTAAACAGTCCTACAACAGTTTATGGTATGTATCAAACAGGCATTGCAGGTAATGACAACAGCCTTTTTTTCAACACGATATATATTAGTGGAAATCCTTCATCAGGTGCCAATAAATCTTATGCCCTGTACAGCACCGGAACAGCCAACATCAGAGATTTCAGAAATAATATTCTTGTAAATGCCAGGTCAACCACTGGTGGTTCAAATCTGCATTATGCACTGTATATTACAGCAGCCGGAGGAACTATAACCTGTGATTATAATGATTATTATGTATCAGGAACAGGAGGAAGATTGGGGTATTATGCCGGGAACAAGATTACTTTGCCAATTGTGACCGGTCAGGACGTGAATAGTACCGCAATCGATCCTGTTTTCACAAACCCGGGAACTTCAACAGATGCAGATTACAAGATCGGAATGGATCTTATCGGAGTTACCGGTACCGGTATTACAACCGACTATGGGTCTGCTCCAAGGAACAATCCTACTATGGGTGCCTGGGAGCGCGTTGTTAACAAGTGGGTGGGTACAATAAATACAGCTTTCAATAATACAGGCAACTGGACCGGCAATGCAATTCCTCTGGCCAATACAAATATTCTTTTTGATGATACTCCTGTTAATCATTGTTATCTTGATATGGATCGCTCTGTAAACAATATTACAAACGGACAGTCAACATATCGGTTGGTAACAAATGGTCACAAACTTACTATTAAAGGGAATTTAATATTTACCGGGGGAGCTCAAATAGATGCTTCGGCAGCTGGTTCAATAATAGAGTATGCTGGTACTGCAGCACAAACAATAGAGTCAGGCCAGTTCCTGAATGAAAAAACTTATGATTTAGTTATTAATAACACTCCGGGAGTAACTTTAAATACCGATTTTACTGTTGATAATGCAATGACCATTAATTCAGGGAAATTATTTACTATCTCTGCGACGAAACTTTTGACAGTATCCGGTACTCTTACTAACAATGCCGGCATAACCGGTCTGTTAATTAAGTCAGATGTTACAGGAGACGGAAAATTAATAAATAACACTCTCTCAGTACCTGCAACTGTTGAATTATTTCTCACAGGAGGAATAATCAGCCCGACTGTTGGAATTTATCATTACATTGTTCCTCCTGTTGCTTCAATGAGCATAGGAACCATCCCCACTGTTGCAGAAGTAAATACAGCACTTGGTATCTCAACATTTACCGGTAATCTGTTATGTTTCAATGAACCAGCAACAGTTTCAAGTCAGAAACAGGGATGGCAGTATTTTGACAACTATCCGGGAACCCCTCCAGGATTTACCTCTGTGTTTTCAACCAGAGGATATAATATTAACCTTTACTCAGGGAATGATGTTCTTAAGTTCAAAGGCCAGCTTAATGGTCCCCAGCATACATTCACTATTTCATACACAACCGGCAATTATGGTGCTGGATGGAACCTGGTAGGAAATCCCTATCCTTGTGATTATGACTTAAATGGCGTGGCTGGTCTTGGTACAGTTGTAAACGGAATGTCAAATACAGTATATTACAATAACAACGGAACATACCAGTATTGGAATGTACTTACAAACACAGGTTCTACAGCAGGCTATACTGATATAGTACCCCCAATGACAGGATTCTATGTTGTTGCAACCAACTCCAGCTTTACACAACTTGTCCTGCCTGTTGCATCGAAGTCTGCTGTGGCCGGAGATAACCGTTCACAACATAAAGGGATCGCAGATTATGATGAAAAAGAGCAGGTTATCAGAAAAGTTAAGCTTGTCCTTTCAAAAGATGCAAAGAGCGATGAAACGATAGTTCTTCTTGCAGATGATGCCCGTGAAAGATACAATGAACATTATGATGCTTTCAAGCTGTTTGACTTAAATTCATCAGCACCGGGTATATATAGTGAGCTAAATGGGACTGACTATTTCATGAAAGCTGTTTCAGGTCCTGTATCCTCACCGGTAAGGATCCCATTGAAAATAGTGGTAAAAGAACAAGGTAAACACGAAATAAATGTGACCGAATTTGAAAATCTTTTTGATGTAAGAGTTACCCTTAAGCATGGAAATATTAAAACTCTTCTGAACAAAAATAGCTCGTATTCGTTTACGTCCGGAGCAGGAACATTTACTGATTTCGAATTAATATTTGGTAATGCGGGAATTGAAAACAGTGAGGAACCTTCTATGAACGGGACAATTAAAGCCTGGTATAATAATCAGTACCTTTATATTAATTCCTCATCTGAGATCTTATCAGGGAATTGCAGGATAGCAATATATGACATCCAGGGTAAAACTGTATTCAATGACAACCAGACTTATATTGTTCCCGGTGAGACAATCCAGTTGCCTGTTAATATTCCAAAAGGAATTTATATCATAAATGTTATTGCAAATAATGGATCTGCAAGATCAAAATTTGTGGTATTCTGATTAATTTTATATTTGAATAATCTGAACCTGTGAACAGAAAAACATATATCACACCTAAAGTAGAAAGAGTAATTCTTGATTACACAATTTCACTGCAGATGGCATCTCAACCTATTGACCCGCCTCCGAGGACAGACAATAACAGGAATAATCAGTCCGAACCCTTTGCCAGTCCATTCGGAGATAAACCCTTCGCTTAAAGATAAAAGACAAAAGTAAAAAGATAAAAGAAAATCCACCTTCGCCACCACGTTGGCTAAAGCTTCAGTGGTCAATGAATGCTACGGTGGATAAAGGAGCGTCCGGAAGGGCGCTTTATTATTTCGGATTGCGGATTGCGGATTGCGGATTGCGGATTGCGGATTGACAAAACCGTATAATATTATTATATATTTGTTTCTTTTAAACTAAAAAGTATATAAACTTAATTCAGGCAGGATGAGAAAAATCCTGATCATAATTTTAATATTTGCTCTGTATTCTAAATCAGGGAATTCTCAGCTGTGGAAGATGAAACGACTTGAGGTAACAGGTGGAATCGGAACGACACAATTCTTTGGTGATATCGGAGGATTCTCCCAGGGTGAAAACCTTCTTGGAATCAAAGACTTTATTCTGAGTCAGACCAGGTTTAACATTACTGCTGCTGCCAAATACAGGATTATAAATCCCCTTACTTTACGGATTAACCTGGCTACCGGCTATTTTCACAGCTCAGATACAAAAGGATCCAATGAGGGGCGAAACTTTGAATCAAGCACAATATTTTTTGAGCCATCAGCAATGGCAGAATACTACTTCCTCAGGACTAAAGGAGAGAAGAGTTATCATTTCATGAAAGGCATAGGTTACCGAAAGCCACAAAAGTTCTTTCAAATGATAGATTTTTACTTATTTACAGGAATAGGTGAGCTTTTTTATAAAATTAATCCAAATGACAAACTTGAATCATACATGAAAAATTCAGGTGGTCATGCAGTTGTTATTCCTGCAGGTATCGGTGCTTCACTTAACTCAGGTGATTATTATTTCGGAGCGGAACTGGGAGGAAGATATGCATTCTCAGATAACATAGACGGATATACTTCAAAATACTCAAAGTCAAACGATATATACTATCTCCTTAACTTTACTTTCACCTACAAGATCAAAACAGGTCAAAACGGATTACCGTTGTTCATGAGTTCAGGGAGGAGGAGGTAAGATAAAAGGTGTCGCGTAATTGTTGTGCGTTCCGGGTTCCGCGTAGTTCTGATTGTTGAGTTCAATCTCAAAGTGAAAAATCCTAATAAGTTAGTAATTAGACTAACAAATTCTATTTTTATGCACTTTTGAGAATTACTGATGCAACCTGATTTAGTAGTTTCACGTCTACTGATCTGAACTCAGACCGGTTAAACAACTATGATGACATTTATTAGACTTTTCGCCAATAAATTCTTAATTATTGCCTCACTATTTCTGTTAGTTTTTTCAGCAGGAGGAAGTGGACAGACTGTTGTTTCATATTCCGCGTCCGGAACCTGGATCTGCCCTGCCGGTCTTACCTCTGTTACAGTTCAATGTTGGGGGGGGAGGGGGTGCAGGTGGAGGCGTCTCATCCGGTACTCTCGTTGGTGGTGGAGGCGGCGCCGGTGGAACCTATGTAAGAAGTATTATTAACGTTACACCGGCATCTACTTATACAGTCAGAGCAGGAACAGCCGTTACCGGAGGAACCGGAAACGGAACAGCAGGGAATCCATCATGGTTTAACAATGTATCAACTGTTTATGCACAAGGAGGTGCTGGAGGATCCGGAGCCACTTCAGGTGGAAGTGGCACAGGAGGTATCGGCTCAGTAGCATCCAGTATTGGCAATACAAAATATGCAGGGGGAAATGGCGCTAATGGAACCGATGGTTCAAACAGCGGAGGAGGTGGTGGTGGTGCAGGTTCTACAGGTGCAGGAGGAAATGCATCAGGTGTATCTGCGGGTGCAGGAACACCGCTGAATGGAGGTAAAGGGGGAGCCGGCAGAACAACCGCAAGAGCAGGCATATCAGGCTCAACTTACGGAGGTGCGGGCAGTGGGGGTTATTGCGGTATCCGTGCAAGAACCCAGACAGGTGGTAACGGCGCACAAGGTTATGTCACCATTTCATATTTTACCCTTTCAGGTACTTCAGCAGTAACACCAGTGTGTTCCGGAACCACCTCAACAGTAACTGTTACATCCGGAGCGCTTCCTGCCGGAAGCTATATTGTTACATATAATTTAACCGGAGCAAATATAGCTAACGGTGCTACAACTACTTTAACCGTAATCACACCGGGGACTGGTACATTCACAACATCATCTCTCGTTAATGCCGGCACAACAACAATTACAATAATTAACCTGGCTTCAACTACAATACCATGCAGCAGTTCAATCGCTTTTAATAACATTGCTAATATTTCAGTGTTAGCTCCGCATGAAGATGTAAGTGGTGTCTTTGCCACAGCCGGAAATGCACAATCTATTCTTAGCTGGACCAACCCAACAGGATGTTATGATGAGATAATGATTGTAGCCAAAGCATCTGCTTCAATCACAGGTACACCATCAGGTAATGGTTCCTCCTATACTGCCAGTCTCATATTCGGAAGCGGCACTGCATTCGACGGAGGTTATGTTGTTTATAAAGGGATAGTCTCACCGCAAACAGTTACCGGGTTAACAAACGGAACGGTGTATTACTTTAGGTTCTTTACACGCAAAGGAACAGGATGGAACACAGGAGTGGAAACCAGTGCTGCACCTGCCGTAGCTGCAGCTGGCGATTACAGATCTGCTGCCACAGCAAACTGGAATGTTCTGACAACCTGGCAACGATATAACGGAACAAGCTGGGTGACACCTACTGCCGGTCAGGGTACGCCAAGCAGTGCAAGCGGAAAGATCACAATACAAAATGGCCACACGGTTACAATAAATTCTAATATTACTGTTGACGAGGTAACAATCAATTCCGGAGGTGGAATTGATTTTAATGCAAACATTGTTCTGACAATTGCCAATGGTTCTGGCGTCGATTTAACTAATAATGGAACGATAACCGTGAACGGCAAGCCTTCAGGTTCCGGTACAGTCAACCTGAATGGACAATTGCAGAATAACTCATCAATTGTATGTACAAATACCAATGCGAACTATGGGTCTTTTAATGTGAACAACTTAGCAACCCTTTTGTGTTCAGCATCTTCAATAATTTCAGGTAATGGTGATTTTAACCTTTTAAGTGGCGGAACTCTTGAGATTAGTTCTCCTGCCGGCATTTCTGCCCTTGGCACCAGTACAGGAAATATTCAGACAACACATGTCCGGAGCTTCAATACAGTTGCAAATTATGTTTATAATGGCGCCGGTCCACAGGCTACAGGCAATGGGCTACCGACATCAGCTATTACAGGAAATATTTTGGTTGTTGCCGGATCCACAGTTACAACAACTAATTCAATCATTGAAAATGGTTCACTGAATATTGACGGAACTTTAACTCCCGGATCTGCAACTCATACAATAAGTGGTACCGGTACACTGACTGGAAGCGGCATGGTAAAGGTCAGCCTGGTCAACGGTTCAAATGATTTTTCGTCACAATATACAATTGCCAACAAGACATTAACAAACATGACAATTGAATATGCCGGAACTGCGTCTCAGGGTATCTCAGGAGGCGATTTCCCTGGTAACCCGGCATACGGGATCACAATAAACAACAGCAACGGAGTTACGCTTAACTCGGATTTAACAGTCAGCAATCTAATTATAAACTCCGGAAAGATTTTTTCAATAGCTCCCGGATATGTAATTAACGCATCGAATATTACAAATAATGCCGGAACCAGTGGTCTAATCCTTATGTCTGATGCAAGCGGAGATGCCCAATTAATAAACAATACAACAAATGTGCCGGCTACAGTTGAGTTATACCTTACAGGAGGTCTTGTAAGCTCTTCTGTAGGTATATTCCATTATTTTGTTCCTCCGGTCGGATCAATGACTATTGGAAGTGTTCCAACTATTACTGAGGTAAAAATAGCTCTAGGCATCACTAATTTCAAGGGAGATCTTTTAAGATATATCGAACCAAATGCAGTTACAAGCAAGAATCAGGGCTGGCAGTATTTTGACAATTACCCCGGAACACCTCCCGGGTTCCTGTCAATAGTATCAACAACGGGATATAATATGCTGCTCAATCCAAATAGTGAATCAATAAAATTTAAAGGTATTCTGAATGCAGATCAGCATACTTTTAATCTGACATTTACGACCGGCAATGTCGGGGCCGGATGGAACCTGATAGGAAACCCATATCCATGCAACTATGATCTTAATGGTGTGGCTGGTCTTGGCACTATAGTTAATGGTATTTCAAACACTTTATACTATAATAATACCGGAACATATACTTACTGGAATGTATTTACCAATACGGGTTCCTCGAACGGATATACAGATATTCTTCCTCCTATGACCGGTTTCTTTATAAAATTATCATCCGGCGGACCATCTTATCTGACTTTCCCTGTAGCTTCAAAGACAGCAAATACCTCCGATTCAAGAGGATTACATAAAGGAGCTTCCGATTCATATTTAAAAGGATCCGATATAAAAAAGATAAAACTTGTGCTGTCAAAAGATACAAAAACAGATGAAACCGTTGCTCTTCTTTTTGACGACGCTACAGATTCATTCAATGAACATTATGATGCATATAAACTATTTACTACAGGATCAACTACTCCAAATATCTACATAGCTAAAAGTGGCACTGATTATTTCATGAAAGCGGTGAAAGGTCCTGCTACAGATCCTGTAACGGTTCCTCTAAAGGTTGTTATCAGGGAGGCAGGTTCACATACAATCACGGTTACTGAGTTTCAGAATCTTGATGGAATAAAAACAGTGCTGAAACATGGTCCTGTTGAAACAGTTCTGAGTCAGGGTGCAACTTACACATTTACATCTGGCACTGGTACATTCACAGATTTTGAGTTGATCTTTGGAGTGGAGAGTGTAGTTACAAATGTTGAAAAACCAGTCGGCAGTGAGCTAAAAGCCTGGTACAGTGATGATGTAATCTATATAAATTCTCCAGATGAAATAACAGCCAGTAGCAGCAGTGTAAGCATTTATGATCTTCAGGGCAAACAGGTTTACAATAACCACCAGATATACCTTAATGCCGGCGAGACAATCCGGCTGCCTGTCAGTCTGCCTAAAGGCATCTATGTCATGAATATCCTTTGCGGAGGAAGATCGTTCGTGGAGAAGGTGGTGGCATTCTAAACCGTTTCCAACAATTCACATTCTGCAGCCTATGGTTTACAGTTCTAAACTCGAACCAAGTAACCCGAAACCCGCAACATTAACTGACATTTAACTATATTTGCTCCCGGTTCAAGATTCAGAATAAATGGGAGAAAAAGTCAGTAACACCGAAGAAAAATGGTACGCCATCTACACCCGTCCGAGGGCAGAAAAGCAGGTTTACCAGAAGCTGCTCGAGACCGGAATAGAAACATATCTGCCTATGCAAAAAACAATAAGACAGTGGAGCGACAGGAAGAAGCTGGTAGAGAAACCGCTGCTTTCCTCCTATCTTTTTGTTAAAATACATTCAAAGAATTTCCCGGTTGTATATAAAACTTACGGAGTGGTAAAGTTTGTCTCCTTTGAAGGACAACCTGTATCAATACCACAGAAACAGATTGACAATCTTCGTCTTATCATCGACAGCAATGCCGATATTGAAGTCTCCTCCGAAAATTTTGCAAAAGGAGATAATGTTGAGGTTGTTGCAGGCGCTCTTGCCGGTCTTACCGGAGAGCTTATTAAGATAGGAACTCATAATCGTTTTGTAGTGAGAATTGACAGGTTGGATCAGAATCTGATACTGAAGATACCGAGGACGTTTCTGAAGAAGATATGATTCCTCGTCTATGCTTAGGCCCTCCTTGCCCCTCCTAAAGAGGCTAACTGCCTGACGGGAAAACCCCCTAAAGGGCACCATTACCAGTCTTTTCAGCCCCCCTGCCCCCCTAAAGTCATGGTTATCGCTACCCGAAAAAGCAGCCCCCCTGCCCCCCTAAAGGGGGGTTAATTTCGAGATATAATTATGTATTCTGCTTAGGACTGAGTCCATATCGAAAATTACTTCATGGTTAGTAAACCGGATTATCGTTAACCCCAGTAGTTCAAGACAATATTGTCTGGATGAATCATAATCTTTAACTTCTTCTGAATTATGGATTTCCCCATCAATCTCAATTACAAGTTTGATTTCATGACAATAAAAGTCAACTATAAATATATCAACCGGATGTTGCCGTCTGAATTTGACTTGAAATAATTTTCTATCTCTCA
>Ga0334722_10006924_pt1 | contig 11097 bp, 10 predicted proteins | sample C3_bottom_MG_FD_207210 | JGI IMG/M metagenome (GOLD analysis project Ga0334722, IMG submission 207210) | Sediment microbial communities from Yellowstone Lake, YNP, Wyoming, USA - C3_bottom | ecosystem: Environmental > Aquatic > Freshwater > Lake > Sediment | place: USA: Wyoming | collected...
TACGTACGACCCGACGCGCGCCTCGTCGAGGACGAGAACCTGAAGGGCGCCGACGTCGCCGTGGTGCTCGGCACGAACTTCTCCTCCATTCAGAAGCCGAACAGCGCGCCGACCACGACATCCACCACACCAAGCGCATCGACCACGGCCTCACCGTCGACAGTCGCGTCGGGGTCGGCGACGCCGAGCACGACACCGACGACGACGCTCCCCGCGAGCGCGGCCGGGACGGCAGCGCCCATCTCCAACGAGGGCCAGCTCGGCGAGCCGGCCCCCAAGCAGCCCCCCTGTTGAGTCGATGAGCGCACCGGGGAGCAGTGAGCGGGGCCGGCGGCGACGGCGGCTCTGCCGACCGTCGTCGCAGGAGTCGGCGCTCGCGCCGACGACCAACAGAGACGGCGGCCCGAGCGGCGCAGCCGCTCAGGAGCGGGGTCGATGAGCACCGTTGGAGTCGTCGGCGCGGGCTATGTAGGCCTGACCACAGCTGCGTGCCTCGCGCACCTCGGCCATGAGGTCGTGTGCGCCGATGTCGACAAGGAGAAGGTCGCGCAGCTGTCGAAGGGCGAGGTACCGATCCTCGAAGAGGGTCTCGACGACCTCGTCGCCCAGGGTCTCGCATCCCGTCGCCTGCGATTCGTCGTCGGCGCGGCGGTGGCCGCGCGCGACGCCGAGTTCGTGTTCCTCTGCGTCCAGACGCCGCGGGGTGACGACGGCTCCGCCGACCTGGGTGCGATCGATGACGCGACCCGCGAGATCGCGCCGGTCCTGCAACCGGGCGCTGTCGTCATCACCAAGTCGACCGTGCCCGTCGGATCGACCGTGCGGGTCGACCGGGTTTTGCGCGAGGCGGGCGCCGTCACCGACGTTGGCGTCGCCTCGAACCCGGAGTTCCTGCGCGAAGGGAGCGCCGTCCGCGACTTCCTGCACCCCTCCCGCGTGGTCGTGGGCGCCGAGGACACGGCGGTCGCGGTCCGCGTCACCGATCTGTACAGGGGCGTGCAGGCACCGATCGTCGTGACCGACCCGGTGTCGGCGGAGATGGTCAAGTACGCGTCGAACGCCTTCCTCGCCACGAAGGTGTCGTTCGTCAACGCCGTCGCCAACATCTGCGAAGCAGTCCATGCGGATGTCCGCGACGTCGTGCTCGGGATGGGCTACGACCCGCGCATCGGCTTCGAGTTCCTCCACCCGGGGCCGGGGTGGGGTGGATCGTGCTTCCCGAAGGACACTGCGGCGCTGCTCCACACTGCAGACGAGGCCGGCTACGACTTCGGTCTCCTCCGCGGCGCGATCGACGCGAACCACGACCAGCAGGCCCGGATGGTCGACAAGGTCCGCCAGGCGTGCGGGGGCTCCCTTTCGGGCGCGCAGGTCGGCGCATGGGGTCTCACGTTCAAGGCCAACACCGATGACCTGCGCGATTCACCTGCGGTCGCGGTCGTCACGAGGCTGCTCGACGAAGGAGCCGTGGTGCGCGCGTACGACCCAAGAGTGGGTGAGTCGGCAGCAGCGTTGCTCCCGGGGCTCGAGGTCATGACCGATCCGTACACCGCGGTCGATGGTGCGCACGTCCTCGCAGTGCTCACCGAGTGGGACGAGTTCCGCTGGCTCGACTTCGATCGAGTCGCGGAAGCGATGCAGCGGCGCAGCATCGTGGACACGCGCAACCTTCTCGACCCTGCCGCGATCCGCCAGCTCGGCTTCGAGTACCGCGCAGTGGGGCGCTGATGCCACGCGCGGTCGTCACGGGCGGCGCCGGCTTCATCGGCGCGCACCTCTGCCGGGCACTGCGTGCCCGCGGGTGGGAGGTCGTGGCCGTCGATGATCTCTCGACGGGCACCGCGGACCATGTCGCTGACCTCGAGGGCGAAGGCTTCACGCTCGTTCGTCATGACGTCACCGAAGGCATCCCGGTCAGCGGCCCGGTTGACGCAGTGCTGCACTTCGCGAGCGCCGCGAGTCCACCCGAGTACCTGGCGCATCCAATCGAGACGCTGGCGGTCGGGTCTACCGGCACGCGCCACGGGCTCGAGCTCGCGCGCGCACACGGGGCACGCTTCCTGCTCGCGTCGACGAGCGAGGTGTACGGCGACCCCGAGGAGCATCCTCAGCGCGAGGACTACTGGGGCAACGTGAATCCTGTCGGGCTGCGCTCCGTCTACGACGAGGCGAAACGCTTCGCAGAGTCGCTGACGATGGCCTACCACCGCGTGCATGGCGTCGACACGAAGATCGCCCGGATCTTCAACACGTACGGGCCACTCCTCGAGCCCGGTGACGGACGAGTCGTGTCGAACTTCCTGTCACAGGCGGTGACCGCAACTCCGCTGACCGTCTATGGCGACGGGACGCAGACGCGATCCTTCTGCTACATCGACGACGCAGTCGCGGGGCTGCTGGGTCTCCTGGACAGCGACTGGGTCGGGCCGATGAACATCGGCCACCCGGACGAGTGCACGATCCTCGAGGTCGCGAAGCTCGTGCTCGAGGTCACCGAATCCGACGTGGAGGTGGTGTTCGAGGAGCTCCCCGTGGACGACCCGACGCGGCGTTGCCCGGACATCGAGCTCGCCCACCGGGAGCTCGGATGGAAGCCGCGGGTGACGCTGCGTGACGGGCTGGTTCGAACACTCGAGTGGTATCGCCCGCGCGCGTGAGCACCACGCCGCCGTCGAGATGGTCGGCGGTTGTCGTCAACTACGAAGCGGGATCGCTGCTCGCCGGCTGCGTCCGAACACTGATCGACGACACCAGCGCGGGTGAGGTCGAGATCGTCGTCGTCGACAACGGCTCTGGCGACGGGTCGGTCGCCCAGCTGCGCGCCGAGCTCCCCGATGTTCCTGTGGTGACCGCGGGTCGGAACCTCGGCTACTCGGGTGGGGCGAACCTCGGCGTGCGCGCGACGCACGCCCCTGTCGTCGCAGTGTGCAACCCGGACCTCCGGGTGCGCTCGGGAACGGCCGCGGCGGTCCTCGCCCGGTTCGACGCGGAGCCCGACCTCGCCGCGGTCGGGCCCGCGGTGCGCGAGCTCGACGGCACGTTGTACCCCTCTGCCCGTCGGGTACCGACGGTCGGCGATGCCGTGGGCCACGGGCTCGTCGGGCTCGTGAAGCCCGACAACGCCTTCACGAGGCGCTACCGGGAGCTCGATGCCGACCCGGCGCAGCCGCGCGACGTCGACTGGGTGTCGGGCGCGGCGATCTGGCTCCGCCGCGCGGCGCTCGAGAGTGTCGGCGGTTGGGACGACGCGTACTTCATGTATGTCGAAGACGTCGACCTGTGCTGGCGCCTCCGGCGAGCGGGATGGCGGGTGGCCTACGAGCCCGCGGGCGAGGTCACGCACATCCAGGGCGTCAGCACCGCGCGCCACCCGTATCGGATGATCGTCGAGCACCACCGATCCCTCCTGCGGTTCGCCGCGAAGCGCTGGCACGGCTGGCGTCGGGTGCTCCTCGTCCCCGCGGCCTGCTACCTGGGTCTCCGAGCGGGCCTCGCCGTCCTCCTGCGCGCCGTGCCGCGATCCGGCCGCGGCGAACCGACCGGGTAACCTCGGTCGCGCCATGGCGAACTCGCGCAGCAAGTACACCCGCGCTCGCATCCGCGCCCACAGCCGCCGCCGCCAGCGACGTGGCGGATCCACCTGGTTCTACGGGGCGCTCTCGGTGATCGTCGTGGCGTTCGTGGTCATCATGGTCGTCACGCTCTCGGATCGTGGGAGCGCCGACGTCCCGCCCCAACCTGGGAACCCGACGACCGGTGAAGCCGGTGACCACTGGCACACGGCGTTCGGCGCCAACATCTGTGGTGAGTGGCTCCCCGACCCGGCGGAGTTCACGACCGCGGCCGACAACCCCAACGTGGGCGCCGGGATCCACACCCACGGCGACGGGTTCATCCACATCGAGCCTCAGACGAAGTCCGAGGGTGGCGACAACGCGACGCTCGGCAAGTTCCTCGACTACGCGGGCTGGAGCGCGTCGGAGGACTCGCTCTCCCTGTGGACCGGGCCCGCGAACGACTCGAGCAAGACCGACTGGTCCGACGGAGACAAGTGCCCACCGGGCTCGCAGTTCGCGGGCCAGAAGGGCGTCGTGAGGTGGTCGCTCGACTGCAAGGACCGGACTGGCGACCCCTCGGACACGAAGCTCGCGAACGGTGACGTGCTCGCTCTGGCGTTCCTGCCCAAGAGCGAGCAGATCGGCGTCGCGCCGAGCGCGAGCGGGTCGCCCAAGAGCGAAGGCGGCGGGACGACGCCCCTGAAGACCAAGGGGTGCACGACCGCAGGGCCCGGCGCGCCCACGACGCTCCCGGGGTCGCCGACGACCGGCGCGGACAAGCGGGTCGTCACGTCGCCGGACTCCACGACCGGCACGACCGGCACGACCGTCGCGACGAGCCCGACGACTGGGCCGTGAAGGCCGTTGTCCTCGTCGGGGGCGAGGGCACGCGCCTCCGCCCTCTCACCAGAACGATCCCCAAGCCGCTCCTGCCGATCGCGGGGCAGCCGTTCCTCGAGCGACAGGTGTCGTGGCTCGCGCGCCACGACATCGACGAGGTCGTGCTCGCGCTCGGGTATCTCCCCGACGCGTTCGTTGCGCAGTTCCCCGACGGTGAGCACGCGGGCGTGCGGCTCCGCTACGCCGTCGAGCCGTATCCGCTGGGCACGGCCGGAGGCATTCGATTCGCAGCAGGCGCGGCCGGGATCGAGGAGCGGTTCCTCGTGTGCAACGGTGACGTCCTCACCACGCTCGACGTCAGCGCGCTCGTGCGCTTCCACGATCAGCACGGTGCCGAGGCCACGATCCATCTGACGCGGGTGGATGATCCTTCGGCGTTCGGCGTGGTCCCGACCTACGAAGACGGCGAGGTGAAGGCGTTCGTCGAGAAGCCCGCGCCAGGTACCGCGCCGAGCGACTGGATCAATGCCGGCACCTATGTGCTCGAGCCCTCGGTGTTGTCGCGCGTTGCCGATGACCTCACGGTCTCGATCGAGCGGGAGACGTTCCCTCGCATGCTCGAGGAGCGCGGCCACCTGTTCGCATCGGGGACCGACGACTACTGGCTCGACATCGGCACTCCGCAGAAGTACCTCGACGCGCACACCGACACGCTCCTGGGCCGGATCGGGCTTCCGCCGTTGCCGGGGGCGCGCGAGATCGCGCCCGGGATCTGGGCCGAACGCGACTTCGAGGTCGCCGGCGATGCCATCGTCGCGGCTCCGAGCCTCTTGGGGGACCAGATCGTCATCAAGAGCGGCGCGCGCGTGGACGGCTCGTCGTTGACCAAGCGCAGCTTTGTCGGCAACGACGCCGTCGTTCGCGGCGCGGTGCTGCTCGCGGGCGCGCACGTCTGCGAGGGCGCCACCGTCGACCGGTCGATCGTCGGCCCCGACGCCCACGTCGGTGCGGGCGCCACCCTCACCGATTGCTCCATCGTCGGCGCGGGAGCCCGGGTCTCGCCGGGCGCGAGCGTGTCCGGCGAGCGAGTCGAGCTGTCGGCCGCCGCGGGCTGAGTCGGTGCGCGTCCTCGTCACCGGAGGTGCGGGCTTCATCGGCTCCAACCTCGTCGACCGGCTCCTCGCCGATGGTCATGACGTCGATGTCGTCGATGATCTGTCGTCGGGCGCGCTGGCGAACCTCACCGACGCGCGCGCCCAGCGAAGCCAGCGGATGACCTTTCAGCGGCTCGACGTTCGCTCTGGCGCCGTGACCGACCTGATCGTCCACCGCAAGCCCGAGGTCGTCTTTCATCTCGCTGCGCAAGCAAGTGTGACGGTGTCGGTCGCCAAGCCGGCGTTCGACGCCGAGGTCAACATCCTCGGCTCGATCAACGTGATCGAGGGCGCGCTCGCCGCGGGGACCCGCAAGTTGGTGTTCGCCGGGTCAGGTGGAACGCTGTACGGAGTGCCGGAGTCGACGCCGACACGCGAGGGTCATCCCCAGCACCCCGTGTCACCGTACGGCGTCGCCAAGAAGGCCGTGGGCGACTACCTCCATTACTACCGAGAGGTTCACGGCCTCGAGTACACGGTGCTCGCCTTCGCGAACGTCTACGGACCCCGTCAGGACCCGCACGGTGAGTCCGGCGTCGTCGCGATCTTCGCGGCGAAGCTGCTCGCGGGGGAGCGCCCGACGATCTTCGGCGACGGCGAGCAGACCCGTGACTACGTCTTCGTCGACGACGCCTGCGACGCGTTCGCCAGGGCGGCCGAGAAGGCCGGTGGACTGGTCGTCAACATCGGGACCGGCGAGGAGACCAGCGTGCAGCATCTGTTCGACGCGATGGCGCGCATCACCGCGTTCGGTGAGCCGGCACGATACGCGCCGCCGCGCGCCGGGGAGCTTCGCCGCTCTGCGCTCGACCCGGGTCGGGCCGCGATCCACCTCGGTTGGGAGCCGTGGACCACGCTCGATCAAGGTCTGCACCGAACGATCGACTGGTTCCGGACGCGCGGGGGCTGACGTTCAGCGGTACGTGCGGAGCCCGTCGAGGATCACCGGGGGGCGCTGGCGAGGCTCGTACCCGGCATCGCGGTGGCCGACGAGCACCAAGGCCTGCGGGCTCCAATCGGCGTCGAGGTCGAGCGCGGCGCGCGCCTCGTCGGGGCAGAAGATCGGCGCCGCGACCCAGCACGACGCGAGGCCGGCATGCGCTGCGCCGAGCATCAGGTTCTCGACGGAAGCCCCGAGTGATAGGAGGGCCATGCCCCATTCCGCGAGCTGTCGCCCCTCGTCGGGATAGCGGTCGAGGCCTTCCCACGTCAGACAACCGAGCAGCAACGCGGGTGCTGCGGTCAGCTTGGCGTATGACGCATCGACGAGCTCGGTGATGCGCCGGTCCTCGGTCCCGTCTGCCGTGAGGTCCGCCCGCCAGCGCGCTCCCATGCCATCGGCCAGCGCCATCTTTCCCTCCGGCGAGTCGATGACGACCCAACGCCACGGGCGGGAGTGGTGCGGAGCGGGCGCGATGCACGCCGCCTCGACGAGCGCGTCGAGGGTCGACCGCGCGACCGGCTCTGGTGTGAACGCGCGGATCGACCGGCGCGCCTGGAGGAACGTCGGGACGTTCACGGCGGCGTCATCACCGGAAGAGGTCCTCGTTCGCGGGGCGGACGAGCTCTCGGACGGAGCTGTCGCGCAGCCACGCGGGTTCGAGCCCCCGCACGATCGCGACGGGGATGTCTGCTGCCTTGCCCATCACGAGCTCGGCGGCACCCGCGATCTCGTCGGCGACACCCACCTCGGTCACCTGGAGCTCACGCCCACGCGCGTCGTGTTGCCCGCGCAGATCGACGACCGCGGCGATACCCGCCACACCGATCGCGACGTCCGTCAATCCCATGCGCCACGGTCGACCGAACGTGTCGGAGATCACGACGCCGACGTCGAGATCGTGCCGTGCGCGGAGCGCGTCACGCACATGGCGAGCAGAGCGGTCGGCGTCGAGTGGGAGGAGCGCCGCATGCCCGTCGGCGACGTTCGAGAGGTCGACGCCGCCGTTGGCGCACACGAAGCCGTGCGGGGTCTCACTGATGATGAGGTCGCCTCGCCTTCGCAGCACTCGGGTCGACTCCGACTCGATGAGCGCCCGCCGGGCCCGCATGTCGTTCGGAACGAGCTCGACGAGGCGCCCTTCGGCCTTCGACACGATCTTCTGGGTGATGACGATGCAGTCGCCGCTCTCGAGCGGTATCTGTTGGGCGACCGCCGCAGTCGCGACGAGGTCGGCGATCTCGTCGCCTGGGCGCACTTCCCCGATCCCGGTGATCGGAGTGATCGTGAGCGTCACGCGACGGCAGCGAGGGTGTTCCGCGCGAGTGCCGCAGCAACGCGCGCGTCACGCATGACCGTGTCGGCGACCACTGCTCGTACACCCAGCGCCTCGACTTCGGGCGCGAGGTGCGCATCCTTGGCGTCGATGACCAGCGCCGCACAGAAGTCTCGGTAGGCCCGCGCGACGCCGACGCACGACACCTCGATGCCCAAGGGACCCATCAACCGGTCGGCCGGACCGCGCACCGGAGCTCCACCCACGATCGGGCTGACACCCACGACGCGGTCGCGGCGCCGGGCGAGTGCATCACCGATTCCCGGGACTGCGAGGATCGGTCCGATCGAGATGACGGGGTTGCTCGGACAGACGAGGATCGTCTCGGCGGACTCGATCGCGTCGAGCACGCCCGGCGCGGGGACGCTCGCGTCAGCACCATCGAAACCGACCGACACGACGGGTGGCTCCGCGCCGCGTCGCACGAACCAGTCCTGCATCGCCAGCTCGACGGTGGAGTTCCCTTCACCGCGCACGGTGATTCGCGTCGCCACGCGGTCATCGGTCATCGGCATCAGCCGTGCGTCGACACCCCAAGCCGCCGCGATCTCCTGCGTGACCGCCGTGAGCGTCGCACCCTCTCGGAGACGTCGTGTCCGGTACAGGTGCGTGGCGAGGTCGCGGTCTCCGAGGCGGAACCACGTCTCTTCGCCGTAGCGGTTGAGCGCGTCGATCGTGTGGAACGTCTCCCCGGCGAGACCCCACCCGGTCTCGAGGTTCGAGGCTCCCGCGAGCCGGTACGTGACGCTGTCGATGTCGGGGCTCACCCAGAGGCCGTGGAACTCGTCGTCGTCGCCCGTGTTCACGACCACGGTCACGGTCGACGGCTCGACCACGTCGACCAGCCCGGCGAGGAACCGGGCCGCACCGACTCCGCCCGCCAGCGCAGTGAGCATGCCCAGAACGCTAATGGCCGTGCAGACGCGACGAGACCCCCAGGCGGGGGGACACCCGGGGGCCTCGTGTGCGAGAAGTGTTGGTTCAGGCGACCTTGGTCGTGCCGACCGGAGCCTCGTCCTCGCGGCCGAGGAGCTCGCGGGCCTTGGCGGTGCCGATCTCGGCGATCTCCTGGGCCTTCGCGATGACCCGGTCGATGACCGGCTCGACCCGCTCGGACACCTTCGCCAGGAGGGGCTCGACCCGGTCGCGGATGTCGCTCACGATCGCCTCGAGCTGACCGCGGGCGTCGCCGGCGGTGCTCTTGGCGGAGGTGCGGACATCTCCGGCCTTGGCCTGCGCGGCGGTGCGGGCGTCGTCTGCGCCCTTGCTCACCTTGGCGGCCGTCTGCTGGCTGATCGCAGCGGCCTGCTGGACGCCGAGCACGCCGACGCCGACTGCTGTGTACGCGGCGTCCTTCACGCTGGTGCGCACGTCGCTCATGGGGACTCCTTCGTGGTGCTGGGGGTGTGTGCCTCTGACTGCTCGCCAGTGTATGCGGAGTGCATAACAGTTGCAAGCATTTGTGACTGGAGTCACGAGCGGTGGGCCACGGGCCGTGGCTCCCCGGCCCTGGAAGGCTCGGTCGATACGCTCCGCGGCCATGAGCAAGCGGGCCGGATGACGACGGCTCCCCCCGATGCGGGTCGCCCTCCGGCCACCCCGGCGGCTCCACCCGTCGTCGCCGTCGTCGTCACGCGCAATCCGGGGCCGTTCCTCGAAGAGGCCCTCGACGCGCTGGCGCGTCAGGGGTACCCCGCACTGACGGTCCTGGTGGTCGACGCCGGGTCCGATCGCGATCCCACCGCGCGGATCGGCGCCGCGCTCCCGAGCGCCTTCGTACGGCGCGTCGGTGGGGACGTGGGGTTCGGGGGCGCGGCGAACGAGGCACTCGCTGCCGTCGACGGCGCGGCGTTCTTCCTCGTCTGCCACGACGACGTCGCGCTCGATCCCGGTGCCGTCGGCATCATGGTGGAGGAGGCCTATCGCTCGAACGCTGCCATCGTCGGCCCGAAGCTCGTGCGCGCCGACGAGCCCGATGTCCTGTTGGAGGTCGGGCGCGCCATCGACCGCCTGGGCGGATCTCACACCGGAATCGAACCGGGCGAGGTCGACCAGGAGCAGCACGACGCGGTCCGTGACGTGTTCTACGTCTCGAGCGCCGCGATGCTCGTGCGCGTCGACCTCTTCCGCGAGCTCGAGGGGTTCGACCCGGAGACGTTCCCCGGTTCCGAGGATCTCGACCTGTGCTGGCGCGCGAGGCTCGCAGGTGCGCGCGTGATGGTCGCGCCCGACGCCCGGGGGCGTCATCACGAAGCCGCGGATCAGCGCCGCGACGCCGACGTCCCTGAGGTGCGGGATGTCGCACGCCGTCGAGTGCGCGTCGTGCTCAGCTCCTACTCGCTCGTGACGCTGTTGTGGGTGGTGCCCTTCGGTTTCGTGCTCTCGCTGCTCGAGGCGATCATCTATCTCCCGACGCGGCGGCGGCGTGAGGCGATCGCCGGGTTCGGCGCCTGGTGGTGGGCACTGTTCCATCTGCGGACCATCCGGCGCGCCCGGCGCCACGCCCAGCACGGGCGTGCGATCCACGATGCAGAGCTTCGCGAGCTGCAGGTCGGCGCGGCCTCACGGTTCGGCGCGTTCCTCAGCCAGCACCACGCGGACGATCGATTGCAGTCCATCGGCGACCGGGCGCGGGATTCGCTCGACGCGTTCGTCGACCTGTTCCGTGGTCCCGCGGCGTACGCGTTGCTGGGCGTCTTCGCGCTCGTGTTGATCGGCTCGCGCGACCTGTTCTCGCACGGCGTGCCCGCGGTCGGCACGCTTGTCGAGTGGCCGGGCGTCAAGGCCCTCCTGACCGAGCTCACGTCCGCGTGGCGGCACACGAACCTCGGCTCCACCGCGGCCGGTCCACCCGCGCTGGGGCTGATGGCCGGCCTCGGAACCGTGCTGCTCGGCCACGTTGCCCTGGCGGAGACGCTGCTCGTGGTCGGCGCCTTTGGCGTCGGCGCGATCGGCGCGTACCGCCTTGCGCGGGGCACCGCCGCAGGCACCGCGGCCGCGGCAACGGCGGCGGTGGTGTACGTGCTCGTGCCGGTGCCGCGCAACGCGATCGCCGCCGGACGGCTCGGTCCACTCGTCCTGTATGCGCTTCTCCCGTTCATCGTCCTGCTGCTCGTGCGCGTGGGGAGGTTCGCAGGAACCGCAGGAAGTGCACGCCGGCCGCTGCTCGGGCTGGCGATCGGCACCGCGGTGGCGACCGCGTGGTATCCGCCCGCGGCGCTCGCGACCGTCGTCGTCGCGCTCGCGTTCCTCGTCGCGTCGCTCCTCGCC
>Ga0334722_10006925_pt1 | contig 11097 bp, 14 predicted proteins | sample C3_bottom_MG_FD_207210 | JGI IMG/M metagenome (GOLD analysis project Ga0334722, IMG submission 207210) | Sediment microbial communities from Yellowstone Lake, YNP, Wyoming, USA - C3_bottom | ecosystem: Environmental > Aquatic > Freshwater > Lake > Sediment | place: USA: Wyoming | collected...
TGGCTTTTTTTCTTGTCAAAGTCATGAATTATTCAGGCTAGCCCCGTGCCGCTCGCCAGAATATTGGTGATCGTAGCAGAAGTGCCCATAGTAGTGCGGGCTAAGAGGAACCATTCATGATGCGAGTAGATGGACAATGATTGCACTGGCGTTGGCATTCATCCTACTGGGAGCGAGCTGGAGCACCGCATGGGCAACCGATCCACCCTGCGACAAGTACCCCGTTGCCAAACAGACCATATGTGCGGCGATCTGGAAGGCGCTGAACCAGGAAGACGGCCCCGTGATCGCGCAATTCGGGCTGGACCAGCTGAAGCGGCGCGAGGAAGGCAAAATCAACGCTGAGCAACACCTGGGAGAAAATATGGCCTTCATTAAGCAGTCCACCGAAAAACGCCTCGCACGGCTCCGCGCTCGAATGGAAAAAGAATAGCCCCTCACAAGTCTTCCGTCTTCGATTGCCCCAACACACGCCCCGCCGACTCCAGCAGATCCCTTCCGACCAAGATCGGCGCCTTGAAATGAACGGCGAGCGCGATCGAATCGGACGACCGGCTATCGAACGTCTTCACCTGATCCTGCACCGCAACGGTTAATGCACCGTAATAGGTACCACCTTTTAGCGTTATGACGGTTCGCAACACTTTCCCGCCATAGGCATCCAAGATCGTATGCATCAAATCGTGAGTGAGGGGGCGAGAGAGCTTCTCGCCGTTCAACGCGCCTTGAATCGACAGCGCAACTGTCAGATCGACGAAAATCGGGATGGCCTTGCCTTCGGCCAGCAAGAACACCACAGTGCCGTGATCGGAGATACGAACCTGTACCTCGGCGATCGTGACTGGATCGAATGGAATCGCGAGGCCACCGTCCGCCTGCACCTCTGCATGAAATAACCCGGCAAGGAGAAAACTTGTAAGGACGGCCCGACTGAGTATCGTCATGTTTGCACCTCCTGCAGCAAGCTAAACGGCTGCAAAAAAGCCTCGTTGGCAGGCGAGAACTTCGATGGTGCCACACGTGTGGCACCACATGAGTACAGTCCCGCAGGATGCTCAAAAAGGCCGTCCAGCGATCCGTGAGACGTGAAACGTTAAACGTGAAAGGTTTCGAGGGAGAGCATTCAGTGGTCTTACGTTTCACCCTTCACGTCTTACCCTTTACGGCCCTTGAGAGCGACTTTTTCAGCATTCTGCTATACGCGGACAAACTGATTCGTCTCTTTCTCCAGCCCGATTTCTGTCTCCGGTCCATGCCCCGTCACCACGATCGTGGCATCCTTCAAGCTGTACAACCGCTCTCGAATGGATTGTTCGATGGCTTCGAAGTCTCCTCCCCAGAGATCGGTGCGCCCGATGCTGCCGCGAAAGAGTGTGTCGCCGGCCAAGACCACGTTGTCGACCGGGAAATGAAAACTCATGGACCCGGGGGTGTGGCCGGGCGTATGGAGTGCGACAGCGGAAATCTGGCCGACCAGCAGCTTCTCCTCATCCTTGAGCCAGTAGTCGGGCATTGGAACAGGCACGTAGGCGACGCCGAACATCCGGCACTGCAATTCGAGATTCTTCCACAGCTCAAGATCATTTTGATGCAGACAGATCGTCGCCCCCGTCGTCTTCTTCATTTCGCCGGAAGCGAGAAAATGGTCGAAGTGGGCATGGGTGTGGAGGATATGCGTGACCGTCAGTCCCAATTGCTGCACCTCATGGAGAATTCGCTCGTGCGCTCCACCAGGATCGACGACGATGGCCTGCTTCGTCACCGGATCACCGATGATCGAGCAATTGCAGCCAAGGGGCGGGACGGAAAAGGTTTTTCTAATTAGGGTCGGCATCATAGACGCATGCTACCGTCCAACCCCATCAAGGCGCAAGCAGCAGCCCTTCTTCTGGTTCTACCTAACCCGCAATTCATGACGGGTCGTCGCGAAATCGCTGAGCCGCGTCGCGAGACCGGCGCGCGGAGCCCTGAGGACCCGATGCGTACTCGTGCAGTACGGTGAGGGTTCGAGGGGTGAGCCCGCCGGCCGAAGGCTCGTCGTAGCGGCGAATCCGCGATTGCAGCAGAAGTGTTCATGAATATTGCGGGCTGGGAACGGTCAATTCATGGAATCTGGCGTGGACAAGCTGGAGCGAAGCGTGGATAATCCTGAAATTAAGATGGAGGGACGTGACGTGCGGAACAAGACTCTATCGAACCAATGGCCTTTGTGGATTGGAACCATCGCGCTCTGTTTCTTAGCCAGCAGTTGCAAGCCTGACGACTCGCCGTTCAAAGCGGAAAATGAGTCGCTCCGCAAGCAACTGGCCAAGCAGGAGTCGGTGGTCACTTCGTTGCAGGACGGGAACAAGGTCATGCAGCAACAGATCGATCTGCTGAACCAGGAGATGCGCGACGCGAAGAAATCGGCCGAGAGCGCCAAGGCCGACGCCAAAGCCGCCGCCGACAATCTGGCGATACAAGCAGCCCAAGCAAAAAAGTTGAGTGCCGACGTCCAAAAAACCGCAGCGGCCCACGCGGCGCAGAATATCTACGTCGAGGAGAAAGGGACCCAGACTGACGACATCCCCCGCCCCTTGAGCAGCGTCGCCAAGATTGCGGAGGAGGCCCTCAGCCGCAATGGGTACCACATCAAAGTGAGTATCAAGACCGATCAGAAAGCGGTCTACGTGACGGAGCGGAAAGTCTCCCCCCCTGCCTCGCTTGAAGTCGCCGGCTCACGGAATCAATACGTGCTGTCGCTTCACACGCTCCCCTCGAATGTCACCCGGCTCAGCGTCAAGGCCGACTTCGAAAAACTGGCCCAGGGTGGACGCATCCTCAGCGTGAGCGCGGAGGAGGTCGCGGAAATTGAACGGAGCCTCATCCGGGAAATCAACAAGGCCCTGGCCTCCCCCAGCAAAACCTAACAGACTGCGGAAGAACCATTTTTGCATAACTAAGCTTTGATCGCCTGCACGTCTGAGACAAGAGGAGAATGCCGCCGCAGGATGCTCAAAAAGGCCGTCCAGCAAGGCCGCAGTAAGCGAAGAGGCGACGCGTACTCTGTTCGGTACGGGGAGCCTCTGAGCGAAGCGAGAACGCCGCTGGCGGACTTTTTCAGCATCCTGCAAATGCGGCGATATTGCTCGTGGCCCGCAACTGCCCTTTCCCTCCTTGTCATCATGGGAAGTGCACAAGACGCTGGGGCTGGATCGAAGCCCTCACCTGAACTGGCCCGCCATTTAGCCGTAATTGCCTCGCTGGCCCAGCCATCACCGATGAGCACTATCCCAGCCGGTCCATTCTTGCTTGGCAGCAAACGAGTGGATGACGATCCCTATGGAAACTGGACACAGTTCGATGATACGGAACTGCCGCAACATCGAGTCTGGATGGGTACCTACGAGATGGATCGCGATGAAGTGAGCCTCGGGGAATACCTGGCTTTCTTACGACAGCAGAAGCTCCATCCTTCGGACGAGCTGCAGAAACTGATCTGGCATGTGATCACAATCCACTCCGTCTCGGACCAGACCCTGACCCGGTGGCCCGCGCTCTATGTCACGTGGGCCGAGGCGAAAGATCTGTGCGTGGCAAAGAGCACAAGGCTCCCGACTGAGGCTGAATGGGAGAAAGCGGCGCGAGGATCTCAAGGAAACCTATTCCCCTGGGGTACAACCGCCCCCGATCCCACCGTCGCCATGTTCGGCCAGCACCACGTCCATGAGATCCCCATTCTCGCAGCAGTGGATTCACATGAGGCCGGCAAGAGCCCCTATGGCCTTCACCATATGGCGGGAAATGTCGCCGAATGGGTGCAGGACTGGTTCGGGTTCGACTACTACGCCTATATGCCGGATCGCAATCCGCCGGGACCGGCGAACGGGCGCTACAAAAGCGTCCGCGGCGGCTCGTGGAAGAGCAATCCGATCATGCTCCGAACGGCGACCCGTGGCGGCTCGCCTCCGGATCAACGCTCCGCAACCGTCGGCTTTCGCTGCGCGAAATCACCGACCTCCACTGCCCCGTAAAGCCCCGCAGCAAAGCTCCCTTTCCTTGGTGAGGTGTGGGCCTTGTGCTAGCATCTCTCTCCTATGGCTCTGTCAACCAGCGTGCACGATCTCCGTACTCTCATTCGCTCCTGCCACCCGCTGATCGTCATCGAGACGGTGGAGGAGGAGCGGGTACTGGCATTACTGCAATCAGTGGCTGCCCAGGAACGCATGCCGCTGTTCGAATGGTCTGTCACCAGAGGACTCACCCGCGCCGACGACGCACCGACACTCAGCAGAATGACAGCGACACCTCTGGCTGTCCTCCAACATCTGCAAGGCCTGACAGTCGAGGCGGTCTTCTGGCTCAAGGACCTCGCGCCGCATCTACAAGATCCAGCAGTCGCCCGCCAACTCAGAGAAGTCGCGGCAATCTACAATCGCTCGCGTGCCACCTGCGTGATCACCGGCCATCCCATCGCCCTGCCGTTGGACATTGAAAAGATCGTCATCCGGCTCTACTTACAGTTGCCGGATCGGATCGAGCTGCAAGCCATGCTCCAGAGCGTCTTAGAATCGCTCGGTCCCAGAACCCCGCCCCGTCGCCCACGGTCGACCACCGTCGTGCAAAGCATCCTCAGCTCCATCAGCAACTCCAATGCGGCAGACCAGGGCCCTTCGGCTAACGAGAGCGACGCCATTCTCCGCGCCTTACAGGGGCTGACGCTCCATCAGGCCAGGCAGGTCATCACGCAATGCGTCGTCGAAGACGGCACACTCTCCGCCGATGACGTGCAGAAGATTCTGAAGCGCAAGGTGCAGGCAATCAAGGATGGGGGCCTGCTTGAATACTATCCGCTTGAAGACAACCGATTCGAGTTGGGCGGATTCGTCAATCTGAAATCCTGGCTGGAACGTGCGAAAGTCGGTTTTACCGCAGAAGCCAAGGCGCTCAATCTCACGCCCCCCAGAGGAATCATGCTCGTGGGCGTGCCAGGCTGCGGTAAATCGCTGGCCGCTAAGGCCATCGCTCGGGAATGGCAGCTCCCACTCTTAAAACTCGATGCAGGCCGGTTGTTCGATAAATTCGTCGGTGAGTCGGAGAAGAACTTCCGCAAGGCGATCGAGATGGCTGAGTCGCTTTCACCCATCGTCCTCTGGATTGATGAAATCGAGAAGGCGATGGCCGCGGGGGGAGGAAGCGGCGAGGCAGATGCGGGCTTGAGCCGCCGGCTGTTCGGCGCATTTCTCACGTGGCTTCAGGAGAAGAAACAAGAGGTCTTCGTCGTGGCCACCGCCAACAATCTTTCATTGCTTCCCCCCGAACTCCTTCGTAAAGGCCGATTCGATGAAATATTTTTTGTGGACCTGCCGGACGACAACGAGCGGGAATCCATCTGGAAGATTCACTTGAGTCTTCGGAAGCAGGACGTGAAAAAGTTCGATCTGCTCAAGATCGTCAGCGCCAGCGACGGCTTCAGCGGCTCGGAAATCGAACAGGCGGTAGTGGCAGCCCTCTATCGCGCACTCCACCAAAAAACACCGTTGACGACCGACCTGTTGATTGAAGAATTGACCCACACCGTGCCGCTTTCTGTCACCCGGCGTGAAGACATCGATCAGCTCCGGGAGACGGCCCAAGGCCGGTTTGTCAACGTACGGTGAGGCCAATGCGACTCCTCTTCATCATAGCGACTATCGCGATCGTGGCGCTCGTGGGATGTACCACGCCACCGGTCGAACGCCCTCGCGCATCGGCACCGGAAGCGCGCGCCTGTTGTCGATCCGTCGAGCGCGCGCCGAGCCGGAGCGCGATCGTGCGGACAGCGGCCAAGCTCGTGGGCGCCAAAACGATTGAGAGCAACGGCCAACGCATTGCCTATGACTGCGCCGGGGTGACCCGCGCGATTTTTCTCAAACACGGGATCGACCTCTATGGCAGTGAACCGAGCAACTCTCACGCCAACGGCGTCCGCCTCATCCATGCGCACATGCGGCAACAAGGCACGTTCCACCAGGGACCGGTTGTCCACCCCGGCGATCTCGTGTTTTTCAATAATACATGGGACTATAACGGGGATGGCAAGGTGAACGACCCGCTGACACACATCGGGATCGTCGAGCGGCAGGAGCCGGATGGCACCGTGGTCTTCATCAGTCGCGTGGCTGGCGCCGTCGAACGCTACCACATGAATCTCGCCCTGCCCCACGTCTACAAAACCGCCGACGGCCGAATCCTCAACGACTACCTTCGCCGCAAGGATGTCATCGACCCAGCCAATACCGGCTACCTCACGGGGGAGCTCTTTGCCGTGTTTGGAACCAGGATAGGCCTCTAGTGCGGCGACAACGGCGTCCGCACCAACGTCAGCTTCGCCATCGGCTGTTGAACCTGCGCCGAAAGCTTTTGGCACTGCACCTGGAACTCATTGCGGCAGAACAACAGACCTACGAGCACGTTCATGGGCACATCCGCTCGACCGAATTGCTCCTCCAATTGATGTTGAAGGACCCCTGGTTCACCTGGCTGCACCCCCTGTCGGACATCCTGGTCAAAATCGACCACCTGCTGAACGACGAAACTTTCGATGCCACGAAAGAAAACATCGACCACCTGTTTCAACAAGTCCGTCTCCTGCTGCAGCCCTCGATCGAAGGCGACGGATTCGAGCGTGCCTACTACGAGGCCCTCCAGCGAGCCCCTGAGGTGGTGCTCGCCCACTTCCATGTCAAACAGATCTTGCTGGCAGAAGCGGCGTAACTCCATCCGGCGCCAGCCACTCGTCCTCTTGTCCGGTCCATTTTTTCACACAACATTGCCGGGATGTTGAAACACGATTTGGACTATTGAAAACACAGGACAGGAGCGATTACGGACAACCCGGCAGAGATCGCAGACTGATCAGAAAGGCCAGACTTCTCACCCGCCCAACCCGAGCGCACCTCTGTCGGGCGTTTTCAACAGCCTGCCGGGAGATCGTCCGCCGTTCTTGCAGCCCCTCGCCCCTAGCCAAATCATCAACACGCGCTATACTTCCACATATATTGTTTGTTTCATCGCACTTATTCGCTCTGAATACTGAGTGATCCTGTCGCAGCGCGGTGTTCCCTGCGACAGCATCCAAGGAGGGACGATAGGACAGACGGCAACCTATTTGCCGCGACTGTTATGGCAAGGTGAGGCTGGCTCAGAATGCGCAGATCAAAGTGGCAGAAAGCGACGGCAAGATCCCGATTACAGAAGAAAAAACTTATTGTTCGTGCAAGAAGGCCACAGTCGTATTCTATTTCGAAGGAAAGCACAGCCCTCTTGCATCGACGTGGCGGCTCCCATTGTGCGATGGCCCTGCTACACTTACCGTATGGCTTCGCTGTCACCAACCTATCCGACCGCCCACGCTGACCATCTGCGCCTCACCATGCTGGAGGTACACCAGACACTCTTGTCTCTCTATAGCGCGTTGATTGTGGCAGAGCAACTCACCTACGAACGCATCCACGGCCGAGTCGGCTCGACGGACGAGCTCATCCAGTTGGTGCTCAATGATCCCTGGTTCACATGGCTCTGCCCAGTGTTGGATCTGCTGCTCCGGATCGATCAACTCCTGGACGACGACGCGTTTGACATCACCCATGAAAACGTCGAACACCTTGTGGCCGAGGTACGCACCTTGACCCGCCCGTCGATCGAGGGCGACGGATTCGAGCGCGCCTACTACGAGGCTCTCAATCGAGCCCCTGAAGTGGTGCTCGCCCACTTCCACGTCACGCGCGTCCTGCTGGCAGAGGCCGCGTAACTCCATCCAGCGAAAGCCACTTGGCCTCTGACTCGATCCCTTTCTTCACACGACACTACCAGACCGCAGCGAGTGAGCAACTGAACTTTGAACGATGAACGCGGAACGCTGAAGTGACTATCGTTTCCTTGTTCATAGTTCACCGTTCAGCGTTTCCCGGCTCGCGATCTTTTTCTACAGCCTGCTACAGTACACGGCTGAATATGCCGATATTCAAACTATGACAAGTATCGACCTCCCAACTGAATTCCAGGGGCCACCATTTTTCAAATAACCTGCTAAAGTTATTTTATGGCGTCTGTATCGCAGAAGACCTCGACCAGGAAATCCTGCCCTCTCCGCAAGAGGATTCTCGACGTGCGGAGCAGCCTCTTGAGTCTCCATAAAGCCCTCATCCTAGCAGAGCAAGTAACCTACGAACGCATCAATGGCCGTGTCGCGTCAACCAGTGAACTACTGCAATTGGTATTGAACGATCCTTGGTTTACCTGGCTTCACCCCTTATCTCAGCTGGTGGTGCGTATCGATGAGCTGTTGGATGACGAGTGCGAGCTATCGCTTGTTGAGGTGGAGCACTTTCTGATAGAAGCCCGAGCCCTCATCCGTCCTTCAGAGGAAGGAGACGGTTTTGAACGGAGCTACTACGAAGCCCTTCAGCGGGAGCCCGACGTCATCTTCGCCCACGTCGAAGTGAAGAAACTTCTGACCAAGATCGCCGCGTAATGTTCTGAAATACTCGCGTCTCACCTGTTTCCTGTCTCCTATAGCCGCTCTAGCCTTCCTCAGAAGCAATGCCCAGCAGGTCCCGCAACTTGCGTCTCATCGCCACATCCGTAATCCAAGAATTAAGTTTTCCTTGCCTCTACCGATACTCACTAGTAGGCTCTTAACGGAGATTATGACGATGCAGCCACGATGTCGCCCGCGAATTCCAGTCGGCTACCCTGCAAGTATCCAAAGCGATACCGGAACCGGAGAAGGAGTCTTGCTCGACCTCTCACCCGCCGGCTGCAGGATGCGCAGCGACATCGCGCTGAATGCAGGAACCTATCTCGCACTGCGGATTGCTGTTGCGCAGGAACCAACCCCGCTAGCCGTGGAAGTCTCGGTGGTTCGCTGGTGCAAAGACGGGAACTTCGGAGTGGAGTTTCTTCGGTATAGTCAGGGAGACCGCGAACGAGTCACAAACCTTGTCGAGTCCCCGCCACAGACCGAAATACCTGCCCATCTTGCTTACGCGACATCGACCCTTAGCGCCTCGGCCCTTAACGGATGCTGAAAAAGTCCGCCAGCGGCGTTCTCGCATCGTTCAGATCCTCAACGGAGACCCGGCCACCTCACTAACTCGGTGGCGCGCACAGACTTGGTGCTCCTTATTCGTCGCACCGTGCGCCCCAGAGGGTACGCCTCCGATCTTCACTCGCTGCGGCCTTGCTGAACGGCCTTTTTGAGCATCCTGCAAGATTTTCTCTTGCTGTTTCAGAGGTGAAAATCAGTGACGTGGTAGCGTGCATTCATAGTTCTTCCACCACCTGCTAATCTTTTCTCACACAGACACTCTTCCCATAGCGGAACGCCCGCACCTCGTGAAACGTGAAACGCGCCGAAATGATTTTCACGCAATCTCCCTCACATTCCCAAAAACACGAACCGGCCGGCCCATAAGGACCGGCCGCCTTGTTTCGAGCGTATGGTGCTCGCGTGACGCTATCGATTAGTTTTTCTCCTGCTTGTCGCCACCCTCATGCTTGTCCCGGTGCTTGCCTTTGCCTTTATGTTTTCCCTTCATTTCTTTCTTACCCTCAGCCTTCGGCGCTTCTGCAGCCGGAGCTGGGGCTGGAGCCGAGGCCGCCGGGGCTGGTGCGGGAGCCGGGGCTGGTGCAGGCGTTTCAGCAAACACGCTGGTGAATGCCAATAGGACTGCGGCTGCCGTTAACGTCGATAGTGTTCTGATCATGTCGATCCTCCCATGGTTAAGTTTCTCTGATCACAGTGAGGTTTGCCCACCTCACTCCGGATGACTCTCGTGCAAACCCGATGCCATAGTCATGTCGGTAAAGCGCCGACGTTTATGCAGGAAAATGCGGGCGACGCCCCGCTTTCAAACAGGCGCATACAGAGACTGTGGCAGAACGGCTGGTTTCCCCTCCATCCCGCCTCAGGCCTCCCACAGAAATTCCAATCTCATACGACCTGATGTCAACCAGACCTCGCCCCGTACGTTGGCCACAGTAGTCAAAGTGGGCCTGTGGGCAGGTCTGCTATGCTTTGTAGGAAGGCCGAACCCAATTATAACCGGAGGTACCGATGAAAGGACAACACTGGATTTCGCTCGGCAGTCTGGCACTCGCCCTCGTGGCAGCACAACAGCCTGCCTTTGCGCAGAGCAGCGATACAGGGGGAGGAGAGGTGCGGGAAGATCGCCGCGACATCCGCGGGGACCGCAGAGACCTTCTGGGTGATCGACGAGATTTCCGGCAGGATGTCCGATCAGGGGCAGGCCCTGGACAGCTCGCAAAGGATCGGCGAGACATTGGCCAGGACCGGCGGGATCTCCGGAAAGATCATCGGGATCTCCGGCACGATCGCCAAGACCGGCGTGAAGACCGGCGTGACCTACAGCACGACGTGGCTGGCCGCAGAGGCCACGGCCGCTAAGCACTTGGAGGAAAAGAGAAGCCGGTGGGAACTTCGGTTGCTGCCGGCTTTCTTTTGCAGAGATATCTTTTGTCCCACCGGCACGATCCGTCACATCCGCTCTTCGTCTAGCTCGATCACATCAGCCCAGGTCGACACAGCCGGAAGGGAACTCGCCGACACGCCACGTTTCGTCGCCACTTCTTGCAGCCGTCCCTGAAACCGTTGGCGTGCGGCATCATCTTTTGGACCGGAGGATAGAAGACCCTGCGACCATTGCGCGATTTCTTCCTCCGATGGTTTTCGACTGTTGGCCCTCACCCAGGCAAGAAGTTCATCATCCGTTCCGCCGGCCAACACCCGCTGCTCGAACGATTTCGGATCGATCTGCAGAAAATCGACCAGGTACTTATCGAATCCCACCGTGATGTAGTTGTAGTCCTGAATCTGTCCTGCGTCCCGCAGACGAATCTTATCGATAAACCGCCCCAAGTGGGCAATGCCACCGAGGAGGGCCTTGGGACTGCGGGGATAGGTTTGTTGCGTCATTATATTTTCTCCGAAGTTGTGATTTCTTAAAACATACAGACGCGGGCGAGAGAAGTCTAGCAGGCTGCGGAAAAACGTTTTTTAGCCTCTTCCGAAGCGTGGACTTCGGTGTCTAGAATGACCTCCACCTTGCTCGAAAA
>Ga0334722_10006926_pt1 | contig 11096 bp, 5 predicted proteins | sample C3_bottom_MG_FD_207210 | JGI IMG/M metagenome (GOLD analysis project Ga0334722, IMG submission 207210) | Sediment microbial communities from Yellowstone Lake, YNP, Wyoming, USA - C3_bottom | ecosystem: Environmental > Aquatic > Freshwater > Lake > Sediment | place: USA: Wyoming | collected...
CGCCCGCCAAGAGCGAGTCCCGCCCGGACTCGACGACAAGATCATCACGGCATGGAACGGCATGATGATCTCGGCCATGGCCGAGGCAGGCCGTGTGTTAGGGATCAGCCGCTACATCGACGGGGCTATGCGGGCGGCAGACTTTCTCTTGCTGGTGCACCGGACGTCCGAGGGGGCGCTGCTCCGCACGTCGCGGCAGGGCCGAGCCCATCTCGACGGGGTACTGGAAGACTATGCCTATACGGCAGAAGGATTGATCGACCTCTATGAGGCCAGTGGGCAGGAACGATATCTCACTGCCGCGCTTCAATTGGGAGAGCGGATGGTGGACTCGTTTCGGGATGAGGACCAGGGGGGGTTCTACACCACCGCGAAGACGCATGAAACGCTGATCATCCGAGCGCGTGAGGGAGCGGATGGTGCGACGCCCAGTGGAAACGCCGTGGCGGTCTCAGCCCTCGCGCGACTCTCGTTTCACTACGATCGCCAGGACCTGCGCGAAGCAGCGATTGGCGGGATTCGCGCCTATGGCCGCCAAATGGCCCGGTATCCGAGAGCTTTTGCCAAGAGTCTTGCCGCGGTGGATCTCTTGGCGGAAGGGCCGATTGAATTGGCTTTTGTCGGGGCTGCCAACGATCCTGGGTTGGAGGCGCTGCAGTTCGCCGTGCGCGAGGTGTTTTTACCTCATCGCGTGATTGCCTCCAGCGATGGAACGGGCCGGCCATCCGGTCATCCCCTGCTGGCCGGCAAGGGGTTGGTGGAGGGGAAGGCGGCACTCTATATCTGTCGGAACTTTTCCTGTCAGCGTCCCCTCACCGATGCGCGGGAGGTCACCGAGGCGCTGCTGTCAGCGTCGAGACGAACGGATCAGACGACCCAACAGACACTCCTTCAAGGAGCGACGCTCCCTGGGTCGGCCAGTCCCGAGGGGACAGCCAGGTATGCCGCACGCATTGTGAGTCAGTCACGCCATGACGGCCGCATGGAATATGGGTATGGCCGGTTCGGCAACGGGGGGTTGACGACGTCCCGACTGGGGTTTGGTACCTATCGGGTCGATACGAGGGAGCCGGAGCATCGCGACGCGCTCAAGAAGGCTCTGCGAGAAGGCGTGAACCTGATCGACACGTCGACAAATTACATGGACGGCGACAGTGAGCGACTGGTGGGCTCTGTCTTACGCGAGTTGATCAAGAACGGTGAGTTGACTCGTGAAGAGGTGATCGTCGTCTCGAAGATCGGATATGTGCAAGGGCCCAACTTGAAACAGGCGGAGGCACGAGAACAGGCCGGGCGCCCCTACCCCGACATGGTCAAATATGGTGAAGACATCTGGCATTGTATCCATCCGGAGTATCTGTCCGATCAACTCACATTGTCACTGGATCGGCTTGGACTGGCCACCCTCGATGTCTGTTTGCTGCACAATCCGGAATACTTTCTTTCCGAGGCAGCGCATCATGAAGGCGGGGATCTCGCGCTGTCGCGGGATGCCTTTTATCGCCGGATCGAACGGGCCTTCACGTTTTTTGAGTTGCAAGTAGCGGCAGGACGGATTCGCCACTACGGAGTGTCCTCGAATACGGTCACGGCTGATCCATCGGATGCCGAGGCGACGTCGCTCTCTCGCCTGTGTGAGGCGGCCCAAGCTGCCGCTGCGTCACAGGGAATGGACCGCCACCATTTCGCGGTGCTGCAATGCCCCATGAATCTCTATGAGGCAGGCGCGCTGGTGACGCCTAATACCGGAGTGGATCAGCAAGAGACGGTATTGGAGGTGGCGCAACGAGAAGGGATGGCGGTGCTGGTCAATCGTCCCCTCAATGCCATGCCGACGAAAAAGAGCGGCGTGCGTCGATTGGCAAATTTTCCGCTCGAAGGCGATCCGGTGGACTTCGATCGACAATGCCGGACGGTCGCGGCGCTTGAAGAAGAGTATCGCAAGGCCATTGCCCCGGCCCTTCAACCTACTGGTCAAGGGATGGCCCCAGCCGACTTCTTCACCTGGGCCGCTGAGTTGACGCGCGTGCGGCCTCAGATTCAGGGGCTGGAACATTGGGAGCAGATCGAGCAACAGATGATCGCGCCGCATGTGAATCAAGTGATGCAGGCGCTCTCGCGGCATTTGACTGGAACCGCCGCTGAACAGTGGGAAGCCTGGCGCGATCGCTATGTGCCGCAGTTAGTCACCCTGTTGCGCGGGCTCCGCAGAGAAGCCACCGAACGCAGTCGTGCGAAAACCGCCTCGGTGTCGGCGACTCTCGATCCCCTGTTGCCCGAAGCAAGGCGCAGAGAATCGCTGTCACGAAAAGCCCTGTGGGTCCTGGCGAGCACGCCGGGCGTCACCTGTATTTTGAATGGAATGCGTTCTCCGACCTATGCCGACGATTCTCTTGCCGTCCTGGGATGGGAACCGCTGACGGGAGTCAAGCAGATATTCGAAGGCATTTCGTTATTCGCGCGAGTCTAGCGAGACTTGCGTTAAAATCGAGACGGGTGAGACGGGTGAAGAAGTTCTGAGTTCTGGGTTCTGAGTTCTGGGTTCTGGGTTCTGAGTTAGAGGCGGATAAGAAAGCCGAGACGGGGGAGAGTTCGAGGTCCGAAGTTCGAGGTTTTCGGGACTTTGAACTCAGAACTCAGAACCTTCGTGTCGCGCCTGTCGCGCAGGCCTTGCTAGTCTCGCTCACGCTTCACGAACGACGAGACGCGTGGACTACTTGCGACCGCCGATAAGCTGGTTGAAACTCTCGATGGCATTGGCGAACCATGACCCGTTGCTCGCAACCTTCCGTTCGCCATTGATAGGATGTTTCGGCTTCGACGAAAGCTCCTTGGCTCGATAGGCAGCATCTTTAAAACGCGGATTCATTTGAGCGATACGGCGGTACAGGGTTGCAGCTTCTGCTATCTGCCCCACCGATTCGAGGGTCCGTGCGAGAAAATACTGGACATCGATAGCCTCCTTCCGGGATGCCGACTCATCGTTCAAGGCAGCGCGGAACGCCTGAATCGCGGTCCCATGGTCTCCCATAGACCTGTGGCAGAGTCCAATCTGTGCCTGGGCTTTCAGCCAATAGGACGGACTCTTCCCCGCCAGCTCTAACATATTGATAGCCTCTCTCAATCGGCCTTCCTTCCTCATCGCTACTCCCTTTGAATAGAAAGGATCGGGGGTGCCCACCGAACGCGTGGCTGTGAGTTCCGGAGATGGACTTGCCGGCCTCGGCTGCGGTGAACTGGGTTGCTGAGGGGCGGCATCGATCTCGGTGGCATCTTCCGGAGCGCCGGCCAAGGCACTCAGTTCTTCTCGTGCCGCAAGCGGCAGAATCCCGCCTTTACTTCGGTCAAAAGCGGCCTGAGCGACGAGCTTGGATGTGATGACCCGAGCCTGCTCTGCAAAGCCATAGGTCAACGCAACATCGCACACCTGATTGATAAGACGAGGATTGCCTCTTGTCAAACGATGCACCAAGGCACAGGCTTTATTTGTAAACAATGAGGGATGTCCGCCGGCAATCTTTAACCGGTGACGAATGCAATGCCCCGTCTCCGCCTCCGAGAGCGGTTCCAAGTGATAGTCCATGCCAATCCGTTGGGCAAACTGGGTCATGTCGATCCGCTGCAGTAATGTGTGGAGGTCCGGCTGGCCGGAAAGGATGATCTGCAGCTTCAACGTTTTCCCGTCATTCAAATTGGACAGAAGCCGCAGTTCCTCAAGCAGCTCGGTCCCAAGACTCTGCGCTTCGTCGATAAGAAGAATGACCCGTCGGTGCTGTTTGGATTCCTGAATCAGAAAATCCGAGAAGAGGTGATAGGCCTCAACCGGGTCGAGTTGCTTCTGGCTCAACCCGAGGGAAAGCAGAATCCAGGGCAGGAGATGTTCAATGTCGTAGCGCGCGTTCGTGACGAGACCGATCGAATGCTTCGCCCCGTGCTCTGAAATAAGCTTCTGTAGTAATGACGTCTTGCCCATTCCCGGATCGCCGGTGAGCACCATAAACGGCGCCTCGTTGAGAAGACCGTATTCCAAGAGGCTGTAGGCCGCGCGATGGGTCGGGCCAGGATAGAGAAAGTCACTATCCGGCAGGAGCGCGAAAGGTTTGGTCTGAAGTCCGTAGAATGATTCGTACATGGAGTGCTCGCGATCTGACCTCAGGGTTCTCCGCGCGACAGGGAGAGCAGCTGTTTCATGCCGGCAGGAGTCGCAGCTAATTGCCCGGCCTTATTCAGCACCGTTCCCAACACGGGACGGGAATTCTTTACCAGCGACAAGGCGCGCTGCACCTCCTCGGCCGTGGTTTTCCCCTCTTCCACGACGAGGAGCAACGCGTCCGTATAGGGAGAAAATGCCAGCACGTCCGCCGTGTGGAGCAGCGGGGGAAGATCGAAAATTACGATCCTCGACGGGTAGCGATGCTTCAGCTCTTCGACTAACGCAAGCATTGTTGGCGACGTGAGGATTTCGGTCGAATTGGAAATAGCCCGTCCTCCCGGCAGCAAGACAAAACGGCCGATCCCCGGATGCACCAAGAGATCTTCGAGCGGCTGATTGTCCAGCAGGTAGTCCGCGAGGCCGGGGCAATCATCGAGGCCAAAGACTTCATGGACGCTGGGGTTACGGAGATTCGCGTCGACGAGGAGAACCGTCTGGGTCGTCTCCATCGCAAGACTCACCGCCAAATTCACCGCAGTCAACGTCTTGCCTTCACCCTGGCCTGGACTGGTGACACCCAACACAGTCCAGCTATTTTCTCGAAGGCGATGCAGAACCTGGGTCCGCAAAATCTTAAAGGCATCGACAAACGGCCCCTTCTCATAGGCAGCCATCACTCGCCGCTGACGAAGCACAGAGAGTGGAATATTCAGCGACCTCGTCCTGGTATACACGATGGGGCGCGGCAAGGCATGGCTGCCGGCTTCTCGCCTGGTATCAGACTGACCCTGTTGGTCTTTATAAAGCTGCAGCGCGGTCCGAAACCGGTCCATGGATTCTCCCAAAACGCCAGAAGGTTGGAGGGTAGAGGTTGGAAGGTTCAGCCTCTAACCTCATCCCTCATGCCTCATACCTCTAACATTCTCCATAGCCTACTCTACGCCAAACCGCCTGAGCGCGGCAAACCACAGTACATCTAACGGCATCACGAACACATGCAGCAGCGCGAGGATCGTCACAAGGGCGCCGACTCCGGCTCCCTTAAGGAGGAGGCGGCGCTTGACGGCGCGGGAGACATCCTGTTCGTTCGGCATGAAGGGAATCACCGCCAGTGGGGACAACTGGGTGAGTCGCGCAAGCTGTTCCGGCGTGCGGATCGAATGGTCGAGCGATTCCGCGGCAGCGCCCGAGCCGATTCCGCCGGCGAGGGCCAGAATAAATCCCAGAAGCACGATGGCGGGCCGGTTCGGCTTATCCGGCTTCTCCGGCAAACTGGGCGGATCGATGAGAGAAAACCGCTCGCCTTTTCGCTGAACCTCTAAACCTTCCGAAACCTTGGCTTCCAGCAGCCGGGACCGGATGTCCTGATACTTCTGTCCTGAGGTGTCGCGATCGCGCGTCAGGAAGAGATAGTCAGGCTCCATCTCCGGAGTCTGTTCGAGGCGGGTGGCATAGTCCTGGAACCGCCGCTTCACAGCCGTGCGCGTCGCCTGCAGGGCGGCCAGGGAAGAAGTCGCGGAATTGAGCTGAGCCTCGAGATTGATGTAGGCGGGGTTTTCCGGTCTTAGCATGGGCTTTCGGAGAGACACAGAGCCGAGCTGTCGAACCTCTCGTTCCAAGGCTTCAATCGTGCGACGGGCCTGAATGACGTCGGGGTGTTCACTGCCTAAACGCTTCGAGGCAGTCGCCAGCGTGGCGCGGGCGTCGATGAGTTGTTTGGACGCTTCCTCGATCTCGGGAGGCTGCCCGGTTTCCTTTTCCAAGGCCTCGATCTCCTGCTTCATCTTCATAATGTCGGGATGGTCGGGAGATAGATTGGCAGAGGCTCCGGCATATTGCGCGCGAAGGGCGCGTAAGCGCTCGGCTGAGTCCAGAATGCGCTCTCCGGTCACGGACATGATCGGGGTATTCGGTTTGATCGTGGCGAGTTCACCCTCAAGATAGTTCTTGCGTTCTTCGAGAGTTCGAATCTGCTGGTCGACGTCCATCAGTTCCCGATCAGACTGACTCATGAGCTGCAAATTCAGAGACATCAGTTCCGGCAAGGCGCCGCTCGCCCGGTGCTTGAACTCGGCAATCTTTTCATCCACCTCGCCGATGTGCTTGGAAAGATTCTCCGCCTCCTGCTGGAGGAAAGACGTGGCCTCCTGCGCCTGCCGCTCTCGACTCTTCAGATTCTGGCCCAGGAACAGGCTGGTCAGCTCGTTGGCGACCTTTTGGGCCAAGTCGGGCGAGTTGCTCTGGTACGCCACGGTAAACGCGATCGTGGCCTTTGTCGGCTGTTGCGTGTGTTTATTCACCACGTCGGCGCTGATCACTTCGACCGCGATGTCTTTGGTAAACCGCTTCACGACTTCTTCGACTGGGTCGGTTCGACGCAGCTCCGGGTAGAGATTGTATTGTTCCACGACCTTCCACAAGGTCGTCCGGCTCATGACTTGTTGCTTGATCGTTTCGATGCGCTGATCGGCATAACTGGTAATCGTCGAATGAACGAGTTCGGATGGAATTTCCTGTTCCTCGATCAGAATGGTCGCCATGGATCTGTAGGTCGCAGGCCAGAGGAACGCGGCAGCAAGGCTGAGGCCCAAGAGAACACCGCCAGCCAGGACAATCAGCGTCCGTCTCCGATGAAAAATAGCCACGTAGTCCTGAAGACTCAGGACCCGTTCGGATACTTGTGAGCGCAGCTGGGTAGTCATAGATCAAAAGCCTAGTTGGAACGCGCAAGTTTCGGAGGATAGTACGTTAGCATAAACATCGTGGCATTGGACATGGCTACATCTGAGAAACCGTCCACTTCGCGACGTCCATAAGTATAGGACAACTCAACCTTCCACCACTCCAAAAATTTCCAGGCGATCAAAGGGGTGGCAGAATAGTAGCGGTTCTCCGGGAAGGCGCCGCCTTGTGCGCGCTGCGTAATACCTTTGACGATATAACCTGCTCCGTCGAAAGAAACAGTCAGGGTTTCGGAAAGATCATGAGAAACTGTCAGACCAGCACGATCTGTTTCAACCAGCAGGCCAAATCCGCTCGGCACAATACTCCGAGATGCTGAGACTTGTACTGTCGCGCTCTCAAACTTCTTTGTGAGATTGCCGCCGAATAGCCAGACGGTGCTCTGAGCCTTGATATTGTCGCCGGCTGTCTGGGTAGTTGAACTCACAAAACTGGGTCCACCGAATGCCGTTCCCGTCAGAGTTTCTGTGAAGGCATGGGTCAGGCTCAGGTTCGCACCCGGGAAACCGGCGCGGAATGGCGAGGGTGCGTTGGTCGTATAAAAATTAACGTACGACCCGGACAATTGGATCTGATCCTGTTCGGTCATTTGATAGAGCAGCCCGCCGGAGCCACCTAGGAGTTGATAGTCTACGAGGCCAAGACTCAAGCCATTCTCATAGGTGGTGTCATTGAATTGAAAACTGGATTGGAACGACAGCTTTTCAGTGATGCTCCTGGTCCAGGAGGGGTTGGCCGTCCATTGGTTCCGCTGAGTAAAGCGGAGAACTACGCCGGAGGACAGCAGTTCGCTCATCAACGTGTTGTCACGGATGAATCCGCCGGTAAAGCCCAGCAGATCCTTCTCGGTCTTATAACGTAGGGTGAGGGGGAGGAAAATGTTCGTGAATTGATTCTCCTGACCTCCATAGTATGAGACGAAATCGGCTGCGAACCGGCCACTGACTTCAAGGCGCTCCGTCTTGCCGGCAAACTCGGCCGCCGGCGACACCCAATAACCATAGGTCGCATCGTGAGGTTGAGTCGTCAAAATCAAGTTACTGTTGTACAAGCCCTTTACTCCAATCGAAGGCAAGAGCGACCACTCAGCAGCCCAAACCGCTGACAGTTGCACTCCAAAGAACAACCCAACCAGAATGACAATCTGATAGAGACACCATCGTCGTGCGAAGCCACACAGTGCCCCTCTGATCCTGCTGTGCAAAAATCTTCCACTAGACCTCAACCTAAACCTGAACCTTCCCAAGAAGACTCGTGGACTGTTTCAACATTCTGTTATGGCACCATAACGACGTCGCCACGCTGCAGGAGAATGTTCTGCTCCAGATCGTTCCCCTTACGCAGATCTCCATAACGAACGGGAAATGTCTGTTGCTGTCCTTTGCCCCGCCTGATGACCTTAATGTCGTTTTCTGCGGCAAAGGGTGTCAACCCTCCGGCTAAACTCAGCGCCTGGAGCACATCGGTATAGTGGCCGATCAAATACTCTCCCGGCTTGTTGACACGCCCGACGACATAGACCTTGTAGCTCAGCACCTTCATGACCGCCACCGACACATTCGGATTTGGAATGTATTTCGTCAGCCGTTTCACAAGATCGGCACGAATCTCCTCAACCGTTCGATCTTCGGCCTGGATATCTCCCACAAGGGGAAACGAAAACATCCCGTCCGGACGAACGACGACCTCTCTTGTGAGCTGCTCATCCTTCCACACGGAAACCAGCATGACATCTTCAGCTCCAAGGCGATAGCCTGGATCGACCTCTGGCGCCATTGGAGATGCTCCCAGGGCATTGGAACTGTGAGACAGCGCGCCTCCCACCAGCACTGCGAAAAACATGATCAGCATCGCCATGCTGCGAGTGGCACGAAGGACATTCAGTGGTCCGCGCGTCTTCGGCAATGAGAGAATAGCCAGCAGGATGTTCAAAAAGTCCAGACTTCTCACCCGCCCAACCCTGGCGCGCCGAGACGCGCCTTGTCCCAAGCAAGGCCGCAGCGAGTGAAGAGGCGAGGAGGTACATACCGCACTTCGTGTGGGCCGTTCGCCCTTGCAATGGATCTTGGCGAACGGATAAGCCCCTCTAGTGCTTCCGACCTCCGAGAATCTCATTCGGTACGTTGAGGGTCTGAACGATGCGAGAACGATGCTGGCGGACTTTTTCAACATCCTGCTCATAACCTCTCTCTTATCCCCTGATCTTGGACAAGATCTGTTCCGCCTCTTGACGCCCCTGAAACGCCTCAGCACTCTTCACAGCCTTCGAGAGGTAGGCACGGGCTTCAGCTGTCTTTCCAGACTGGCGGTAGGCCATCCCGAGATGATAGTTCAGCGTGGGGACTTCCGGCAATTTGGCGACCGCACCCTTCATGAGGCGAAGCGCCTCTTCCTGTTGCCCCATCTTGAATCGAACCCAGCCCAACGTATCCAAAAACAGCGGATGCGGCACATCTTTCTCGAAATCACGGCTGAGAGCAAAGGCTTTCTGTAAACTCTGGGGATCTCCCTTGTAATCGACCAGCAAGACGGCCAGGTTGTTCGCAGCCAGCACGTTACGAGGATTCAGTCGCAACGCTCCTTCATACGCGGTGATGGCATTTTCGATCTGGCCTTGAGTGGAATAAGCCGATGCCAGAAGCATGTGCAACTCCTCGCTCTCCGGGTTGGCCTTCAGACCGGCTTGAATCACCTGAACCGCCTGGTCCGGCTGTTTCTGTGCCAGCCACAACCCTCCCCAATCGAGCCACGGCGTGATCCATTTGGGGTTCACACGGGAAGCCTCTCGAAACTGGGCGTCGGCTTCCTGGGGATGGCCGGTGAGGGCCAACACCTCGCCCAGCAGCCCATGGCCAAACAGATGATCCGGCCGCGTGGCGAGCAACGCATCGAGGCGAGTCTTCGCGCGATCGGCATGGCCTTGGGCGACATCCAGTTTTACCAGAGACAGCAACGTGTTTGGATCGTTCGGAGCGAGAGCCGTCGCACGCTCATACGCTGCACCGGCTTTGTCGAATTGTTGCTGCGCCTCTCGCAACCGTCCTTCCGCCATGAAGGTGATGACGCTGTCTTTCGAGACGGCACGGAGGCGATTCAACGTGCGTTCCGCTTCAACCCAGTTTTTCGTCACGAGATCAACCATCATCAACATATCGAGCGCGGCCAAATCATCAGGCCGTTGCTTCAACAAGTCATCGAGTCGTGCGCGAGCCTGCTGGTACCGACCACTTTGGCTTTCCAGCGCCGCAAGTGACAGTCGGGCATCGACCTGTCCGGGATACAGCGCCACCGCGCGCTCAAAGCTTTCCTTCGCAAGATTGTTCTCTCCGGTCAACAGATAGGCCTGGCCGAGCAGGAAATGCACCGTCGCCAACTCCGGCTGGTCATGCAACACGGTTCGAAACGCCTGTACCGCATCTATCCCGTTGCGCCTGGCCAACGCCATACGACCTGAGAGAATCAGCCCATCAGACGAACGGGGATTCTCCTTCAAGACCTCTTGCACCTGTCGTTCCGCCTCCGCCTGTTTGCCCGCAAGAAGATCCATCTCCGCTAATCTAACCTTGGCTTCGAAGCCGGCCGGCTTCTCCTTGTAGTCCTTGACCAGTGTGGTATATCGCTCACGCGCCTTGGCATCCTGCCCGCTCTTGAGGTACAGCGCCGCAAGTCCGAATTGAACCTTTGTCGAACGCGGCAATTGGGTCGCAGCCCCCAGGAGTGCATGCTCCGCAGCAGGATAGTCCCTCCTGGTAGTGAGAAAATCTGCCAACAGGAGACGGCGCTCCTCATTGTTGAGATCGAGCGCAATGGCCTCGCGCAAGACCCCCTCCGCCTTCTCATGTGCGCCTTGTGCGTCGAAGAACCGGGCCAGCCTCAACCGGTGATCGAACAGCGTGGGTTCTGCTTCGATCATGCGGCGAGCTACCGTCTCCGCACCGGCCATATCTTTCGCCTGAACCAGGATCCTATTCAGATTATTCAGGAGATCCATGTCTTTCGAATGAGCTTCCAGCGCCCGCCGCAACGTGGCCTCCGCATCGCGATGGCGCTGCTCTTGGCTATAGAGCGTGGCCAACAAGATCGCCACGTCGGGCTCGGTCGGAAATTGCGACCGCAGAGCCTCGGCTTTGGTCATCGCGTCAGGGAGTTTCCCCTCAACAGCCAACACGGCAATCTTGAGGGCATTCGCTTGAGGATGCTG
>Ga0334722_10006928_pt1 | contig 11095 bp, 8 predicted proteins | sample C3_bottom_MG_FD_207210 | JGI IMG/M metagenome (GOLD analysis project Ga0334722, IMG submission 207210) | Sediment microbial communities from Yellowstone Lake, YNP, Wyoming, USA - C3_bottom | ecosystem: Environmental > Aquatic > Freshwater > Lake > Sediment | place: USA: Wyoming | collected...
TTGCGCAAAATCTCTAACGACAAACCCATCGCTGGTTCGGATTGATCGGTGAGAGGATATGCTTCCGGCAATGCTTCGGTGGGCGCAAGATAATATCGAATGTTCATCAGATCGCGCATCGCCGGAGACATTTGATGAATGTACTCCTGATTCCTCTGCAGGTCCAGGGGTTGATAAGCCATCACAGCTTGCTTGCCATAGACGAGCGCAGTATTGTCCAACAACGCCGCTCGATAGGACGATAGCGTGACGGGAGGATATTTGGCGGCATAGACGCGGTAGATCGATTGACGGTTATCCATCGCGCCGATGGTTCGTGGCACCGCCGCCAATTCGGACGGCGACTTGGTCTGTGCGAGGGTCGTCAGAAATGGCGCTGAAAAACTAGACAGGTCGATCAAGGTTATTCCGAGAACGACGATCACAAAAAGAACCGGCGCAATTTTGCGTCCTCCAGACAAGACCAGATTCTCCACTCTTAGCAAGATCAATAACGCGGGTAGCCAAGCCCATACGCTCATCCAAAAATCGATGGGTTGAGTATGGGCGAGGTAAACGATTAGCGATATGACAAGCCCAAACGCGGCGGCAATTACCAATTGCGCCCAGCCGATTCTTCGCCCATCATCTTTGAGACGCCGGCGCAACTCTTCAAATCCAATCCCAGCCAGGAACGCACCGATCAATGAAAACAGAAAAAGCAGGCGTGCTGGTACACGGAACTGGTTGAAAATCGGGACGGCGTAGAGGAAACTGTAAAGCGGAGTGAACTTGCCTAAGGCGAGCACTGTCGCAATCAAGCCACATGCAAAAAAGAACCACGTGCGCGCGTCGCGTCGAAGAACGGGAGCAAGCAGGGCGAGGAAAAATGGCAACACGCCGATATACGCCCAGTACTCCATATTCGATTGTTCGGGCTGGCTGAATGTGGTAAAAGGAGCAACAAACTGGGTGAGATATTGCGGCTCCATCGAATAGGTGGTAAAAAAATCAAATCCCGCCTGAGCGCGATTGGAAAAATTAATCAATTCAGCAGTCGGCAGGAGTTGAATCGCTGCCAATCCTATGCCAAGACCGATTTGAAGAATCGTGAACAAAATACTTTGCATCAATCGACGAAAATTTTCTACAATGCTGGTCTTGTTCAAAGTGACTCGCTGATTTCCCCAGACCCAGTGAGCCAGAGTGCCCAGCAGGGCGAAGGTGGCGACGTTGAAGAATGCAATCGGCGGAGAACTAGAGAGGAATTGTATCGCCAAACCCAGGCAGATCAACAGAAACCAGATGACAGTTCTCTGGTTTAGCCATTTAGCGCGCCAATACTTGATCTGAAAGAGCAAGAGCCAAGGCAACCATGACGCGGTTGCCAGCAGCGTGATATGAGGAAGTCGCGCTGTAACAAAACCGCCAAAACTCAAAGCGATACCCGCCAAAAATGCGCTGGGTGATCGCAAACCAAAAGCGCGACAAAAAAGATACATGCCAATCGCAATCCACGCTTTGTGAAAGAGACTTGTGTACGATAGAGCGGTGAGCGGTGGCAACCAAAACAATAGCGCAATCGGCGGATACAATGCTCCGGTCTGCCCAGAGGCAAAGAGAGGAAACCCCGCTTCGATGCCCGGCGTCCAAAGTGGCAGTCGCCCATCCGCCAATGCGCGGGCAAGTTCGGTGAAGGTGGGCAGAGACACAACTTGGAGATCGCCTTCGACAAAGACTTGTAGTCCCAGCGTCACCGGCAAATAGTAGAGAAATGGAAATGCCGCCAAGAATGCAATTGCGAGCGTGTCCCAAGATTTGATCCATCGAAGAAAATTGCTTCGGTTCATCGAGGTCTGGCGAGGACTCACTGAGGGTTGCTCCTTTGAGGAATTGTCCACTGACGAACTCACGGCGGGAGTATAGCACAGTCTATGGGACGAGGCAAAAGCATCCAGTGCCGGGTGGGCGATTGACGGAAAAGCCATAGTCGAGTAAAATCTTTTTGTCAGTTGGTGCACTCATAATCGCTCATCAATTCATCTTGTTGTCGTCCATTCTTTTTTTGAGGTGGGAATGACTCCATTGAATCAAGCCATCGAATACGCCAAAAGCAATCACGCGCGCTATCTGTCCGAGTTGAAAGAGCTATGCGCTATTCCAAGCATATCGACCTTGCCCGCGCACAAAGCGGATATGCAGCGCGCGGCGGAATGGTTTGCCAATCAACTCACCAAGCTAGGTTTCAAGAATGTCGATGTCTTGCCGACCGGCGGGCATCCCGTCGTTTTTGGAGAGTTACTCAACGCGCCCGGCAAGCCGACCATTCTGGTTTACGGTCATTACGATGTTCAGCCGGTCGATCCGCTGAATGAATGGGTCTCGCCGCCGTTCGATCCAACCTTGCGCGGCGACAATCTCTACGCGCGCGGTGTCTCGGACATGAAGGGGCAAATTCACGCGTGCCTCAAAGCAATTGAATCCTGGGTCAAGCAAGGTGGCTCGCCGGTGAATTTAAAGGTGATGGTCGAGGGCGAAGAAGAACTTGGCTCGCCGAACCTGGGCGCATTTATCGCCAAGCACAAAGATAAACTGAAATGCGATGTGGTTTTGAACGTCGATTCGGGAATTCTCAAACCGGACTTGCCATCGATTGTGTGCGGTTTGCGCGGGCTGGCTTATTTCGAAATCTGGGTGCGCGGTCCGGCGCACGACTTGCACTCGGGTCTTTTCGGCGGGTCGTTGCACAATCCCGCGCAGGCGCTCTGTGAATTGATCGCCGGAATGCACGATGCCAATGGTCACATCACGTTGCCAGGATTTTACGACAAGGTGCGCGTGCTGTCCGAGGAAGAACGCGCTGACCATGCGCGCACGCCCCATTCGGATGATGAATGGAAGGCGATGTCGGGTGTGTCGCAACTCTACGGCGAAAAAGGATTCACGACGCCGGAGCGAGTGGGCGTGCGACCAACGCTCGAAGTCAATGGCATCTTGTCGGGATTCACTGGCGATGGAATAAAAACTGTTTTGCCCGCCAAAGCGATGGCGAAAATATCGATGCGTCTGGTTCCGTATCAAGACCCGGCGGAAGTTGAACAGCAATTGAAAGAATATTTGAAGCGCAACGCGCCGTCCACCGTCACCTGGGAAGTCAAGGCGATGGGCACGGCGCATCCGGTCTTGGTCGAACGCGATTCGCCGGGGATGCGCGCTGCCATCGCGGCGCTACAAGCCACTTTCGGCGTCAAGCCCGTGTTCAAACTCGAAGGCGGCAGTGTGCCAGTGGTGAGCATGGTGAAATCGCAACTGGGTGTCGATGCGGTGCAAATGGGCTTTGGTCTCCCTGATGACAACTTTCACGGTCCCAACGAAAAACTGCATCTGCCCAGTTACTATCGCGGCATCGAAGCCTTCATTCGCTTCTTCGAGTTAATGGCATAATAAGTTTCACGAGCCAGCCAGCGCGGGCTGGCTTTTTCATTTCTCATTTGATATGTGATACAATGCGGTTGCTATGATACCGATTGCGCCTACGCGCGCAGTCCGATCAAACATCCACGCAAGTCGAATCGTTGCGCCAAGTCATCTGCGTGACGATCAACGGCATTGCGGCGGGATTGCGAAATACGGGATAACCATAGCGAATGATGCAAAAGAATCGATTGAGAACGCTTTTATCAATAACCACTATATTTTTTGCCTCACTTATTTTAACGCTCGTTTTATGCGCAATGCTTTGGCTTTTGGGTGCGACAATTTTGCTACCCTCCGAAGAAAAAATTGCGTTCAGCGTCGAAGGTTGGAATGCACCTATGACGGATTCCAGTGGCATTTTTACTGGAACTAGATTAAAGATGGTTGATGATCTATTGAAGCGCTATGACTTTCATGGTCGGAGCATGAACGAAATACAAAAATTATTGGGCAAACCTAATCGGGACGAAATGGAAGGACAGAAACATTTGAAGATGTATGACTTGCGCGATGACCTAAATTTTCTGATATTTCAAGTGAATGATGAAGAAAAGGTTGTTGACTACTATGTTCGACGTGAATAACTACAAGGTAGCGAGAGGCGTTTAACTTATCACTTTTCACGCATCACGAATTATGATTTCGATTACACCAACTCTCTCCATTGATAAGTCCGAACTCGTCGAGGAATTCATTCGCGCGTCCGGACCGGGCGGACAGAACGTGAACAAGGTTGCGACGGCGGTGCAATTGCGTTTCGATGTGCGCCATTCGCCATCGCTTCCGGAAGAGGTGCGCGAGCGATTACTTCGATTGGCAGGCAAGCGCGCGAGTGCCGATGGCGTGTTGTTGATCGAGGCAAAGCAATATCGCACCCAGGAACAAAATCGCGCCGATGCGCGCGAGCGACTCGTCGCGCTGATTCGTCAGGCGGCGACGAAACCCAAAGCGCGCCGCAAGACCAAACCGTCGCGCGCGGCAAAGCAAAAACGTTTGGAAAACAAAAAGCGCCGGGGCGCAACCAAATCATTGCGCCGAGCGACACCGGACGAATAAAGAGATAAGCGTAAATGGCAAAGTCTGAAGAATCGGTAACACCCACTCACTCTGGCAGCGATGCGACGGTTGTCCAGGCGATTGAGATTCTGGAAGGGCAAAGCAAAAAAGGCATCATCGCGCGCGTCTTGCCATTCCTGGGTCCCGCGTTCATCGCGTCAGTCGCCTATATGGATCCCGGCAATTTTGCGACGAATATTCAGGGCGGCGCGAAATTCGGCTACATGCTGCTTTGGGTTATCGTTGCAAGTAACTTGATGGCGATGCTCATCCAGTCGCTCTCAGCAAAATTGGGTATTGCGACGGGGCTGAATCTAGCGGAACAGTGCCGCGAACGCTTTCCAATCTGGGTGGTCTGGACGATGTGGATATTGATGGAAGTCGTCGCGATGGCAACCGACCTGGCAGAGTTTCTCGGCGCGGCACTGGGTTTCAATTTATTGTTTCACATCCCCTTGCTCGTCGCGGGCATCCTGACTGCGATCGTCACCTTTATCATCTTGGGACTGGAGCGCTACGGCTTTCGTCCGCTCGAAGCGGTCATCACAGCGTTTGTCGGCGTTATCGCGTTCTCATACCTGGCAGAAATTGTCATCGGCAAGCCCGACTGGGGACAAATCGGCTATCACGCGCTGGTCCCGCAGTTTAGCGGAACTGAAAGCGTTTTGCTCGCCAGTGGAATCCTGGGCGCAACCGTGATGCCGCATGTTATCTTTTTACATTCGGCATTGACCCAAGGACGCATCGTCACGCGCGACCCAGGACAATTGCGCCGCCTCTTTCGTTTTGAATTGCTCGACGTGGCGATCGCAATGGGCGCGGCGGGTTTGATCAACATGGCGATGCTCATCGTCGCGGCATCGACGTTTTACACGCAAGGTCTAACCGAGATTGGAACGATTGAAGAAGCGCATCGCACGCTTGAACCATTGTTGGGCAGCGCGTCAAGTTGGATTTTTGCGGTCTCGCTGCTCGCCTCCGGACTTTCATCGGCGACGGTTGGCACGATGGCAGGACAAGTCATCATGCAAGGATTTCTGCGCCGACACATTGCCCCCTGGTTGCGGCGCTTGGTGACGATGATACCCTCGCTGTTGGTCATCGCCATCGGACTCGAACCGACGCGGACGCTTGTCCTTAGCCAGGTCGTGTTGAGTTTTGGTTTGCCGTTCGCGGTGATTCCGCTCGTCTATTTTACCTCGCGCAAAGAAATTATGGGCGTGCTGGTCAATCATCGTGTCACGACGATTATTGCGAGCGCCGTCGCCGCGCTGATCGTCGCGCTGAATCTGTTCCTGGTGTATCAGACGTTATTCGGCGGAGGAAGTTGATATGTTCAAACGCTTGCTCGTTCCCCTTGACGGCTCGACCCTTGCCGAGTCGGTTTTGCCGATGGCGCTTTATTTCGCTGATAAATTTGACGCGACGATTTTGCTTTTTCATGCAGTGGAGCAAGATGCGCCCGGAACCATTCACGGTGAGCGACACTTGTCTGCGACCGCCGAGGCGGAGGCGTACCTCAGCGAAATTGCCGCGCGGCTGACTCGACCCAATGTCGTCGTGACCAAGCATGTGCACACGGCGATTCACCAATCCGAAATCGCGCGCAGTATTAACGACCATGCGATAGAACATCAAGCCGATTTGGTTGTGCTGTGCGCGCATGGTCACAGTGGCTGGCGCGATCGCTTTGTCGGCAACATCGCACAGCAAGTGATTTCGCTTGGGGCGACTCCGGTATTGTTTGTGAATCCGGAAAAGGCAGAAAACACCGCTCAGTACGAATGTCGAAAAATTTTGCTTCCGCTCGATGGCTCATCTCAGCATGAACCGTCGCTCCCATTTGCGGAGCAAGCCGCGCGCGCGTTTGGATCGGCGATACGCCTGGTGTGTGTGGTGCCAACGGTGGGCACGTTATCGGCAGAACGCGCGGGCGCGGGGATGATGTTGCCGACGACGATGACGGAGATTCTTGAATTTGACCAGCGTGGCGCGGTGGAATATCTACAGACCGTGATACAAAAGCTTGCCGTCGATCACATCCCAGCCACTGCCGAAGTCGCGCGCGGCGAAATTGCTCCGGCGATTCTCGATGCGATCCAACGCGTGAACGTCGATCTGATTGTAATGGCAACGCATGGACGCACGTCGATGGATGCGTTCTGGGCGGGCAGCGTGACACCCAAAGTGTTGGCGCAATCGAATGTGCCGGTGTTGTTAGTTCGAGTGACCGGTGAAGAAGCGAAGAAATAGTCTGGTCGTCGCTTGGTCAAGTAGTCGAAAACGAGAAATCTCCCGCTAGTTCAAAACAGGTGGGAGGTTTTCTATTTGACGCAGATAGAGGCATTGACGCCAGTTGAGGATTCCTCTATACTCTCACCTAACGATAATCCTAGACAGTTGGAGTAACTCGATGAACACTATCTTCTTTCTCATCTTGGGGCGATTCAAACTGGGTAACCTGGCGCGATTCGTCCTGGGTCTTATCATCGGCGTGTGCCTGTTGCTGAACGCAAGCACACCCACGCCATCGGTGGTGGCGCAATCGCCTCAACCGACGATTTTGCTCACCGACGGTGTCGTCGTGCCCAGCCCGTTCTACGGCGATGTGCGACATTTGCCCTATGTGCCGCCCACGCCCGGATTAAATGTCGAGTTGGATATCGAACCCTCTGTGCTCAAATGGGGGGCAGGTCACAAGCCGGTTAACGCTAATCGGACTGAAGCGCCCAACCTCGTATTGGGCGTCATGCCTGCGCCCTCTCTGACATTTAACGCCATGGATTACACCACCAACGGCGCGGGGCATCCGCCCGACACCAATGGCGATGTCGGTCCGAATCATTACATGGAAGCGGTCAACACCTCTGTCGGCATTTACAACAAAACGACCGGCGCACAGATCACGGCTTTCACCTTCAATTCATTCTGGTCGGGCGCGGGCACCGGCACCGCGTGCGACACCAGCAATCAGGGCGACCCGATCGTGTTGTACGACACGTTGAGCCAGCATTACATTTTTATGGACTTTGCCTGGTTGGGTACGGACCTCCAGAATGGTCCGTATTACTTTTGCTTCGCCGTTTCGATGACGAGCGACCCAGTGTCCGGCGGCTACTGGCGTTATGCGATTCGCGCCGATGATGCCACGCACCCGTATCTGCCTGATTATCCCAAAGGTGGCATTTGGCCCGATGGCATTTATTTCTCAGCCAATATGTTTGACTGCCTCAACGCTTCGTGCAGCAGCGCCACCTATAAAGAAGCGCGGGCGTACGCGTTTAATCGGCAGAAGATGGAATCCGGCTCGGCACTGACGGCGAACGATCTACAGGCAAAAGATACAACAGCGAACGACTTTACTCTGATGCCTAGCAACTCGCGAAACTATTCGCTGCCATCGGCGAACACTCCGAATTACTTTGTAGAAGAAGACCAAATCGGCTACTTTTGGGACGTGTTCAAGTTTCATGTGGACTATACGACCCCTGCGAACTCTACATTCACAGGACCGACGCAGGTGAGCCAGACGACATATGCTTTGGCTGCGTCCGTCGTGCCTGAACCATCGCCAGGCAATAACACCGATACGCTCTACGATCGTATGATGTTTCTCAACCAATACCACAACCTCGGCGGCGTTGAATCATTGTGGGTGGAACACACGACAGGTACGGCGTCAGCATCCACGCCGACGGGCATTCAATGGGCGCAGATTAACGTGACCGGCGGCACCGTCAATACAACACCGGTACAGCAACAAATCTTCAACAATGGAGCGGATGGGTTGAACCGCTTTATAGGCAGTCTGGCAGTGGATGGCAGCGGCAATGTCGCGTTGGGGTACACTGCCTCAAGTTCATCCGTTGCCCCAGACATTCGCTATGTGGGACGCTTAAAGACCGATCCGCTGAACCAAATGCCACAAACCGAAACGACGATGCTGCCCAGCGTGACACGCAGTGTGCAGACGGGCAATTGTGGACCTTCCGCTTGTACGCGCTGGGGCGACTACAGTTCGATGTCGATTGACCCGGTGGACGGTTGCACGTTCTGGTACGCGAATATGTATTTTCCCGTGCAGGGCACGAACTGGGTGACGCGCATCGGCAAGTTTCGGTTCCCATCCCCGACTTGTATCGATCACGGAAAGGTGTTCCTGCCGCTAATTAGAAAGTAATGTTATAACGCCGCAAGTTATTCCAGAAATTGACAAACCGAGGTCAAGTTATGATTGGCGCATTCTTCGACGTGGATGGCACGCTGTACAAAGCGAACATGTGGCGCGGCTTGGTGCAATACGCCGCCGAGCATGGACGCAAGAATCGCACGCGGCTTTACATGGCGCGCAATGTGCCGTTGATGTACGCGCGCAAACTAAAACTAATCGACGAAGAAAATTTTCGCAAACCCTGGGTTTCTTCGCTTGGTACGCTTGTCAAAGGGTACGATGAAACGCAAGGCGATGCGGCGTTTCGTTGGGTCGCGGAGCAATACATTCGACCGACGGCGTTAAACGATGTTATCGCGCGATTGCGCGAGCACGTGACGCAAGGACATGTCGTCGTCCTCGTTTCGGCGATGCTTGCGCCAACGCTCAAGGTGCTGGGCGATGGACTGAATGTCACAGGTACTGTCGGAACCGAAATCGAATTGGCAAACGGACGTTACACCGGGCGCGTGATTCCGCCCGTGTGCATGGGTGTCGAGAAAGCGAGATTGACGAAAAAGTTTTTGCGGTCGCGTGGCATCGAAATTGATTTCGCGGCGAGCTACGCTTACGCCGATTCCTTCAGCGATTTGTCGCTGTTCCAAATGGTGGGGCATCCCGTCGCCGTCTATCCCGATCCTGAACTTGCCGCACACGCGCGCGAAAAAAGTTGGGAGATGATTCGATGAAACGTTGCGCGTGGGGAACCACCGACCCGATGATGATCGAATATCACGACACCGAATGGGGCGTGCCCGTTCACGACGACCGCAAACTCTTTGAGTTTCTGATCCTCGACGGATTTCAAGCGGGCGTGAGTTGGTCAATCGTCCTACACAAGCGCGCCAACTTTCGCAAAGCGTTCCACAATTTCGATGCGCGAAAAATCGCGAAATATTCCGCGAAAGACACGAAAAGGTTGCTTGCTGACGCGGGCATCATTCGCAATCGATTAAAAATCGTGGCGGCGATCAGCAACGCGCAATGTTTTCTCGCCGTGAAAAAAGAATTTGGCACATTCGACAAATACATCTGGCAATTCACGGGCGGCAAAACCATTCGGAACAAATGGAAATCGCTCAAAGAAATTCCCGCCACGAGCAAAGAGTCGGACGCGATGAGCGCTGACCTGAAGGCGCGTGGTTTCAAATTCGTCGGCTCGACCATTTGCTATGCGTTCATGCAGGCGGCTGGGATGGTGAATGATCACACGACGCAGTGCTTTAGATACAAACAAGTTGCAAACCTTGTTCAAGTTCCGAAACCGTAAGGAGGAAAAATGTCCAAAACAAATATAGCTCGACCAGCGACCGGAGCAGTGATGTTGCTCATCGGCACGCGCAAGGGCGCGTTCATTCTGCGCGGCGACAAGACGCGCCGCAAGTGGAAACTTTCCGACGGCATCATGATTGGTGCTGTCGTCAACGATATGGTGATAGATTCGCGTGGCAACAGTCGCACGATTCTGATGACGGCGAGCACCGGGCATCTCGGTCCCACCGTTTTTCGCTCGACCGATTTGGGCAAGACGTGGAAAGAATCGACCCAGCCGCCTGCGTTTCCCAAAGCGCCCGAAGGCGAAAAGGGCATTTCGGTTCATCACAACTTTTGGATTTCGCCAGCCCACGCGAGCGAACCGGGCGCGTGGTACATCGGCACATCGCCGCAAGGATTATTTCGCTCGGAAGACGACGGCGCGACCTGGGAACCGGTCAACGGATTCAATCTGCATCCGCAGTTCAAAACGTGGTGGAATGCGCCGGATGAGGGTCCACCCGACGGACCGACCTTGCATTCGGTGATGATCGACCCGCGCGATGTAAATCACATGTATCTCTGTCTTTCCGGCGGCGGCGTGTTTGAATCGCACGACAAGGGCAACGATTGGCATCCGCTCAACAAGGGCTTGGTGTCCGATTTTCTGCCGGTGCCCGACGCCGAAATCGGACACGATCCGCATTGCATGAAGATGAATCCATTCGATCCTGACCGATTGTATCAGCAGAATCATTGCGGCGTCTATCGAATGAATCGAGGTGAGGGCGTATGGGTCAATATCGGCAAAACATTGCCCAAACCGTACAGTGATCATTCGTACCCCATCGTTTTGCATCCGCGCGACCCAGACACCGTGTGGCTCTTCCCGCTCGATGGCTCGTTTCCGCTCGGTCGTGTAAGTCCGAATGGCAAGCCAGCCGTGTTCGTTTCGCACAATGGCGGCAAGTCGTGGAAGAAACAGACGAAGGGATTTCCAAAACGCGATGGCTGGTTCTCAATCAAGCGTCAAGCGATGAATGCGGACACGCATGATCCGGTCGGCGTGTATCTTGGCACGACCGGCGGCGAAGTGTGGGCGAGTTTGAACGAAGGCGA
>Ga0334722_10006929_pt1 | contig 11095 bp, 11 predicted proteins | sample C3_bottom_MG_FD_207210 | JGI IMG/M metagenome (GOLD analysis project Ga0334722, IMG submission 207210) | Sediment microbial communities from Yellowstone Lake, YNP, Wyoming, USA - C3_bottom | ecosystem: Environmental > Aquatic > Freshwater > Lake > Sediment | place: USA: Wyoming | collected...
GAGTATCTGAAGTCCCTGTAGTTGTTCCTGCGCGCAGCGTCGCCGCTGCGCTGCGTCAATCCGGCGGCCGCTTTCATCCTCAGAAAGCGCCGCCCGCAAGCGGTGTCTTCCACGGTCGCCGCAGGCAGGTTCAGCTTCCGCTGTTCGAACTTCAGCCCTCCGGCGCTTCGATCACGCCGATCGGACCGTGGCGCACGCATGACGCCCAAATGGACATCTGCTGCCTGATGCTCTAGCATCCGAACGGCGAATATCAGGAGAGCGCCCCTGCGCTGCTCGACGTCAACAGCCGGATGAATTGAGTTCAGGAACGCCACGCAAATGAACCCGCTCGACAGCCTTCAGGATTACACTCGCTTCGTGGCGCTGCGCCGCGACATCCACGCGCACCCCGAACTCGGCTTCGAGGAGCACCGCACCGCCGGCATCGTGGCGAAATTGCTGCGGGAGTGGGGCGTGGAGGTGCACACCGGGATCGCCGGCACCGGTGTCGTCGGCGTCTTGCGCGGCGGCGACAGCCCGCGCTCCATCGGCCTGCGCGCCGACATGGACGCGCTGCCGCTGCAGGAGGAAAACCGGTTCCCGCATCGATCGCAACATGACGGCCGCATGCACGCCTGCGGTCACGACGGCCACACGGTCATGCTGCTGGCGGCCGCCTGGCATCTCTCGCGCAAGCGCGAGTTCGACGGCAGCGTGAACTTTATCTTCCAGCCGGCCGAGGAGATGGGCAAAGCCGGCGCGAAGAAAATGATAGACGACGGCCTGTTCGAGCGCTTTCCCTGTGAAGCGGTATTCGGCCTGCACAACTTTCCGGTGGGCGAGCCGGGCAGCTTTGCCTTGAACTATGGCGCCTTGATGGCTTCCAGCAACACCTGGCGCGTCCTCATCCGCGGCCGCGGCACGCACGCGTCCATGCCGCATACCGGGCTGGATCCGGTGGCCGCCGTCGTCAATCTGGCGCAACAACTGCAGACTCTGGTGCCGCGCGTGATCGACTCGCGCGAGCGCGCGCTGCTGGCTGTGACCCAGATCCAGGGCTCGGACGCGCCGAACGTGATACCCGATCAGGCCTGGGTGGGTGGCACGGTGCGCACGTTTTCGGTGGCGGCGACAGATAGCATCGAAGCCGGTGTGCGCCAGATTGCCGAGCGCACTGCGCAAGCGCACGGCTGCACGGCCGAGGTGAGTTTCGTGCGCGCGTCTCCGCCCGTCGTGAATCACGCGGCCGAGGCGCGCTTTGCGGCCGGGGTCATGCGCGAGGTGGCCGGGCCGGATCGGGTCGACGACCAGTTCCCGGCAGTCCTGGGCGCCGAGGATTTTGCCCACATGCTGCGCGCCAAGCCCGGTTGCTACGCCTTCATCGGCAACGGCGACGGGGCGCATCGCCTGCCCGATCATGGCTCCGGCCCCTGCATCATTCACAATACGTCCTTCGATTTCAACGATTCCATTATCCCAGTGGGAGCGAGCTATTTCGTGCGCTTGGCCGAGCGCTGGCTGTCACGCAGCGAGGAGCAAATCTAATGCGATCCAAAACGATTTTGCGCGCCGGCCTGGCGCTGGGGCTGAGCCTGACTCTGACCCTGGGGCTCAGCGCGGCGGCACACGCCCAGCGCGTGATCCGCATGGTCGTGCCCTACGGTGCGGGCGCGGTGCAGGACACCGTGGCGCGCGCTTTCAGCAATGAACTCGGCCAGGCGCTGGGTGCCAGCGTCGTGGTGGAAAGTCGCGCGGGCGCAGGCGGTACCATCGGCACCGCCTACGTTGCAAAGGCGGCGCCCGACGGGAATACGCTGATCCTGGCCGCCGCCAGCCACACGCTGGCGGGCCACCTGTATTCCAAGCTGCCCTATGACCCGATCAAGGACTTCGTCGGCGTGTCCTTGCTGGGCTATGCGGGCTACGTCATCGCGGCGCCCGCCAATCTCGGCGTGAACACGCTTGCCGAATACATCCGCCTGGTCAAGTCCAAGCCGGGGCAATTCAACTACGCATCGGCAGGCAGCGGCAGCGCGACTCACCTGGGCATGGCGTCCTTTCTGGCCAAGGCGGGCCTGGACATGCAGCACATTCCGATGAAATCCACCGGCGATGCGGTGAACGAGGTGTTGAGCGCGCGGGTACAGGGCGTGACCTCCGCCACGACCGGCGTGGTGGGATATCGCAACGATCCGCGCATCAGAATGCTGGCCTATACCGGGGCGCAGCGCTCCAAATTCCTGCCCGAGTTGCCTACCGTGGCGGAGTCGGGTTTGCCCGGCTTCAAATTCGATGCCTGGATGGGGGTGCTGGCGCCGGCGGGCCTGCCCAAGGCCGAACTCGAGCGCCTGAACAACGCGGTGCAAAAAGTGCTGGCCGATCCGGTGGTGCAGGAGCGCTTTGCCCGCATCGGCATCGAAAATACGACCGCCACGCCGGAAGAATTCCAGAAGATCTTGCGCGCCGACTGGGATAACGCGGCGCAGATCGTCAAGCTGTCGGGTGCGCGCATCGAGTAGATATGTCTATGGGCAGGAGCAGCGAGGTCTGCCAGACCTGCCTTCGGGCGAGAGCAGGCCGCATGAACGTGAACGGGGAGAAATGATATGAACATCGGCATCGCTGGCACCGGGCGCATGGGCAGCGCCATCGCGGCGCGGCTCATCGGCCTGGGGCACGCGCTCACGGTGTGGAACCGCTCGCCGGAGAAGACCAAGGCCGCGGTGGCGGCGGGTGCGGCACTCGCCGCCAGCCCGTCCGAACTCGCGACGCGCGCGGAGGTGATCATCACTATCCTCACCAACGCCGCGGCGATCGATGCGGTGTATTACGGCGAGCAAGGACTGCTCGCGGGCGAGGTCAAGGGCAAGCTGTTCATCGAAATGAGCACGGTGCGGCCCGAGACCGAGCGCGCGCTGGCCGAGTGGGTCGCGAAAAAGCACGCGCAACTGGTGGAGTGCCCAGTCGGCGGTACGGTCGGTCCGGCGAAGGAGGGGAAGCTGTTCGGTCTGGTCGGGGCAGAGCCGCAGGCGCTGGAACGCGCGCAACCGCTGCTCGCGCAACTGTGCCGCCGCATCGAACACGTCGGTCCGGTCGGAGCGGGCGCGGCGATGAAACTCGCCATCAACCTGCCCCTGATCGTCTTCTGGCAGGCCTTCGGCGAAGCCGTATCGCTGACCAAGCCGCTAGGCATGGATCCGGCGCGGCTGATCGAGATCTTCTCCGATACCTCGGGCGCAGCCACGGTGCTGAAGAATCGCGGCGCGGCCGTGGCGAAGGCGCTGGCGGGCGAGGACACCGGTCCCGCGGCCTTCGACCTGGACGCGATGCGCAAAGACCTGCGCACCATGCTGGAAGAGGCGGACAGCCTGGGGCTTGAATTGCCCACCGCGGCGCGCGTGCTCGACGTATTCGACCATGCCGCGCATGCCGGCCATGGCGGGATAGACGGGGTGCGCATTCCGGCCTGGGTAAGCGGCCAGGCGTAAGTCTGGGCGCGGCGGCGAACCGCGCTGATCCGCGTCAGTGAATTTCCGGATCCGGCGTCTCGGCTCCGGCTTCGAGGAAATCGAAATCGCAGCCCTCGTTCGCCTGGGTGATGTGCTGTGAGAACGCCGCGCCGTAGCCGCGCTCGTAGCGCGGCGCAGGCGCCTTCCACGCGGCTTTGCGTTTGGCCAGTTCCGCGTCGCTCACCTTTAGGTTCAATTTGCGCCCGGGCACGTCGAGCTCGATCAGGTCGCCGTCTTGCACCAGCGCCAGCGGACCGCCGATGAAGGATTCGGGCGCGATGTGCAGCACGCAGGCGCCGTAGGAGGTGCCGCTCATGCGCGCATCGGAAATGCGCACCATGTCGCGTACGCCCTGTTTCAGCAGCTTTTGCGGAATCGGCAGCTGGCCCCACTCGGGCATGCCCGGGCCGCCCAGCGGTCCCGCGTGCTTCAACACGATCACCGAGTCCTTGTCTATGGCTAGGTCGGGCGCGTCGATGCGCGCCGCCATGTCGTTGTAGTCGGCGAATACGACCGCCTTGCCCGTGTGTTGATGCAGGCTCGGGTCAGCCGCGGGCGGCTTGATCACCGCGCCATCCGGCGCGAGGTTGCCGCGCAGCACCGCCAGGCTGTCGGATTTGACCAGGGCGTTGTCGACGGAGCGGATGATGTCCTCGTCGAACACCTTCGCATCGGCGATGTTTTCGCCCATGGACTTGCCATTGACGGTCTTCGCCTTGGCCTTGATCAAGCCGCCCAGGTTCTTCAGCACCGCGCGCAGTCCGCCGCCGTAGTAGAAATCCTCCATCAGGTATTTGCCCGAGGGGCGGATGTTGGCCAAGAGCGGGGTCTTGCGCGCGAGCGCATCGAACAGATCGAGATCCAGCTTCACGCCGGCGCGGCGCGCGAGCGCGATCAGGTGCACGATCGCGTTGGTCGAGCCGCCGATCGCCAGCACCGCGGTCACGGCGTTGTGGATCGCGTCGGCATCCAGAATGTCCCGCGGCTTCAGGTCTTCCCACACCATGTCGACGGCGCGCTTTCCCGTGAGCGTGGCCATGGCGGCGTGGCGCGAGTCAGGCGCGGGAATCGAAGCCGCGCCGGGCAGGGTGAAGCCCATCGCTTCCGCGGCGCTGGTCATGGTTGAGGCCGTGCCCATGGTCATGCAGTGGCCGGGCGAGCGCGCGATGCCCTGCTCGATCTCCTGCCAGTCTTTTTCGGTGATGTTGCCGGCGCGCAGTTCGGCCCAGTATTTCCAGGTGTCCGAGCCCGAACCCAGCGTGGCGCCGCCCCAATTGCCGCGCAGCATCGGCCCCGCGGGCATGAAAATCGCCGGCAGGTTCATGCTGATCGCGCCCATCAAGAGCGCCGGCGTGGTTTTGTCGCAGCCGCCCATGAGCACCGCGCCATCCGCAGGATACGAGCGCAGCAGTTCCTCGCATTCCATGGCGAGGAAGTTGCGGTACATCATGGTGGTCGGTTTCTGGAACGGCTCGGACAGCGACATCGCCGGCATTTCCACCGGGAAGCCGCCCGCCTGCCATACGCCGCGCTTCACTTCCTCTACGCGTTGCTTGAAGTGCGTGTGGCAGGGGTTGATGTCGCTCCAGGTATTGATGATCGCGATCACCGGCTTGCCGGCGTAGTCGCTGCGGTCGTAGCCCATTTGCGCGGTGCGCGAGCGGTGGCCGAAGGAGCGCATGTCCTTGGCGCCGTACCAGCGGTGGCTGCGCAGTTGTTCCGGGGTTTTCTTTTTCACTTGGAGTTCCCTTTACCTGTCGTGTGATATTGCATCGTGGCTTGATACTGACTATTGTAACTGTCTCCGGCTTATCGGGATTGCCGCCGGGGAGTTGCGCGGTTTTTCCACCATCGCCTGCAGCTACGGGCTGATGTGGCGGCACACGAGGACGCACAGGCAAGAACACTAGATGAACAAGAATGACCTCGCCGAACGTGACACTTACATCAAGCACATCACGCCAGTGTGGTTCGGGCGAAATTGCACCCAGTTGCTTGAATATACCCAAAGTGGGTAGTAATATGCCCAATATGGGTATGAAAGCCAGAACCTCTCCTCTCCCACGGCGCACGAGCCTGGCCGACGCGCTGTTTTCTGCCACCCAGCAGCGGGTGCTCGCGTTACTGTTTGGCCAGCCGGAGCGCAGTTTCTTCGCCACGGAGTTGATCGGGCTGATCGGCGCGGGCTCCGGCGCGGTACAGCGCGAACTGGCGCGGCTGGCTCAAAGCGGCTTGGTGACGGTCACCCGCATGGGCACGCAGAAGCACTATCAGGCCAACCCGAAGTCCCCGATCTTTGACGAACTCTGCGCCATTGCACGCAAGACCGTCGGATTGGCTGAGCCGCTGCGGGAGGCGCTCGCACCGTTGGCGCAGCGTATCACAGCGGCATTTGTATTTGGCTCGGTGGCCAAGCGCAGCGACACGGCCTCCAGCGACATCGATGTGCTGGTGCTCTCCGACGATCTGGATTACGCGGACGTGTACGAAGCGCTGCAATCGGCGGAAGCGAAGCTGGCGCGCAGCGTCAATCCCACTGTCCAGCGGCCCGCCGACTGGCGCAGGAAGCGCAAGGCAGGTGTTGCCTTCGCGGTGAAAGTGATGGCGCAACCCAAGTTGTTCCTCATCGGCTCGGAGGAGGCGCTTGGCTGACGTTCCCAAGGAACTCGAAAATCTCGAGCGTATAGGCAAGCTCGCGTCCGAACGCGGCACGCGTGGCGAGATCGCCGGCCTGATGACTTCCGGCGCCGAGCGCTTGGCTGACGCGCGCAACGCGGGACTGGCGCTATCCAGCCGATTCGATCTGGCCTACAACGCGGCCCACGCCTTTTCTCTGGCGGCGCTGCGCTGGCACGGCTATCGTTCGGAGAACCGCTATCTGGTGTTTCAGCTACTTCCCCATACCCTGCGGCTACCCGCGGCGATATGGCGGGTGCTGGCCAAGGCCCACGAACTGCGCAACCTTGCAGAGTACGAAGGGCATTTGGATGTCGATGCGACACTGTTGCGAAATATGATCGAAGCCGCCGAAGCGGTGCGGGTAGCGGTCGCGACGCTGCCGGTTTTGCCGGCAAGCTGAGCCGATGGCGGCACTCTGCGAACACAAAATCCTTCGGGCCTGCAAACTATGACTGCATTTACCTACCGCATCGCGGACGATATTTTCCAGCGCTTCCCCGGCTACGTGCGCGGCGTGGTGATCGCGCACGGACTTGCGAACTGCGCGTCGCCGCCGGCGCTGCTCGAGCTGCTGCGCGAGGCGGAGGCGACGGTGCGCGCGCGCATCAAGCCGGAGGCGGTGGCGGAGGAGCCGCGCATCAAGTCCTGGCGCGAGGCCTACCGCGCTTTCGGCGCGAAGCCGGCGGAGTTCCGCTCCTCCGTCGAAGCCATGGCGCGGCGCGCGCTGAAGAACGACCGCCTGCCCTCGATCAACGCCTTGGTCGACATCGGCAACCTGATTTCGCTGCGCCACCTGCTGCCCGCGGGCGCGCATGCGATCGACGTGCTCCGCGGCGATATCGCTTTGCGGTCGGCGACGGGCGCGGAACAGTTCCTCGCCTTCGGCTCCACCGAGACCGAGCAGCCCCTGCCGGGGGAAGTCATCTTCACCGAAGGCGACACGGTGCTGACGCGGCGCTGGACCTGGCGCCAGGCGCAGCACACGCTCACGCTACCCGAATCGCGCGCAGTCACGTTCAATATTGACGGATTGCCGCCGGTAACGGTGGCCGAAGTGGAACGGGCAGGAGCGGAAATCATGGAGCTGGTGCAGCGATTTTGCGGCGGGCGCGCGCGCTACGCGCTGCTGTCGCAGGACTATCCCTCGACTTCGCTTGCACCCTGAATGTTGCACGGGAGCTCGATCGGGATGACCGGGGTACGCCGCATCGCACATCTTGCGGCAGTTTGCCTGTGCGTCGCGTTTGCTGCGAAAGCGCAGGCGGCCGGGACGACGGCTGAATTCGACCGCAGAGTGCAGAGCTTTATCGACGCCGAACGCGGCCGCTGGGATTACCTCAACGTGCCCTATCAGGACGGCAAGATCCTGCACGATCTCGTCGTGCAGGGTGGGTACAAGTCCATCCTCGAAATCGGCACGTCCACCGGGCATTCCACGGTGTGGCTCGCCTGGGCCGCCGCCAAGACCGGCGGCCGGGTCGTCACCATCGAAATCGACCGCGGGCGCCACGAGCGCGCGCTCGCGAATTTGCAGCGTGCCGGGGTCGCCGCCTACGCGGACGCGCGGCTCGCCGACGCGCACGATCTGGTGAAATCCTTGCCTGGTCCCTGGGATTTCGTGTTCCAGGACGCGGACAAGGAATGGTACCTGCAGTATTTCCGCGACCTGGAGGCGAAGCTCGCGCCGGGCGGCTGCTACACGGCGCACAACGTGGTGCGACCCTATGCGCGCCAGGTGACCGAGTTCCTCGACTATGCGCGCACGCGCCCGGGCATGAGCTTTCGCCTCGCCGAGGGCGCTTCGGGCGAAGGCATATCGATCAGTTGCCGCGCGCGCCCATGAGCCTCGCCCACTGGATACTTGCCGCGTCGGTCGTGCTGACTGCCATGCTCGCGATCCGCGCGCATTACCTCGACGCGGCCGAGCGCTGGCAGGTGTACGTGTTCAAGCCGCTCGCGACGCTGCTCGTGCTGGCGCTCGCGCTTGCCTTTCCCGCGGCGCCGCCGGCCTATCGCTACGCGCTGCTCGCGGGCCTCGCGCTCTCGACCGCCGGCGACGTGTTCCTGATGCTGCCGCGCGAGCGCTTCGTCGCGGGGCTGGCGAGCTTCCTCGGCGCGCACCTGTGCTATCTCTATGCCTTCGGCTTCGGCGTGCCGTTCGGCGCATCCGCGCTGGCACTGCCGTTTCCGGTCGCGGCCGGAGTGGTGCTTGCGCTGATCTGGCGCGGCCTTACGCCGCGCCTGCGCGTGCCGGTGATCGCTTACGTGGTCGTGATCGCGCTGATGGCGGGGCAGGCCGCTGCGCGCTGGGAACTGCTGCGTGACGCGGCCGCGCTCTCGGCCGCGCTCGGCGCGGCGCTTTTCATGGCCTCGGATGCGCTGCTCGCAATCGACCGCTTCCGCGCACGCTTTGCCTCGGCGCGCGCCCTCACGCTCGCGAGCTACTGGGCGGCGCAACTGCTGATCGCGCTGTCGCTTGCGGCCTGGTGAAGAATTAGGCGTGCCAAAAGCAACAGGCCGTTTTCACTTGGCGGCAGTGGCAGATGACTGACTGTCTTCGGCCACGACCGGACGGTGAGCGAGTCAAAAAACCAACCTCTTCATAGTTCGCTCCCGGCTATGTTGCAGTCATCCAGTTCTTGGCATAAATGCGTCAGCGTAGGGCAAGACCCATACGGGAGCTATCGGAGGGACAAGGAGTCGCGCGGACGGTATGTACCCCACCGCACCGAACTGATGGTGACTTGCTGCTAGCCTCCGACATTGAGTGAGAGTTTCGCCGCGTGCGTTTGGCGTCAGCATCAGCGTTGTGCAGTCGTGATGGGCGGCTCCCATCGAAATATCAATTGCGAGGTGATGAGATGACGAGATACATAGTTAAGACCATGATTGGCGCAACGCTGTTTGCGCTGAGCGCCGGGGTGGTGCATGCGACCGACGCGGATACGCAAAAGCAACTCGATGCGATCAAAGGTGCGATACCGAAATTCGCCGTTCCCATGCGCGAGGTCGGCGATCGCTTTCAGGACATGTATTCTGCAGCGAAAGGCGGCAACTGGGCGCTCGCTGCGTATATGTCGAAGTACATGAACGGCGCGATGAACCCGGCCAAGTTGACGAAACCGGAGGAATACAAGGCGTGGCAAAGCTTTTACGACGGCGCGTTCGCGCCTGTCGAAAAAGCCATTCAAGCCAAGGACCTGAAGGCTTTTGAGAAAGAATATACGGCCGTGATCAGCACCTGCAATGGCTGCCACGCAGGGATGGGCTATGGTTTTATCAAGGTGGTCAAGCAGAAAGCAGCTTCTGACATCGGCATCGACTACTCGATCAAGTCCCAGCCGGGCGACGTCCCCAAATAAATGGCGGGCAGCGTTAGGTCAGCGCGCCACTTTCACGCATGAGAGTGGCGCGGCAGACATAGCGACCCGGACGTAGTTTGTTCATGGAAGGGGCGGAGTGACCTCCGTCCCTTTTTGCCATTGGTTGGTAACCGCCGTAGATTGCGGGCTGGCGGGAGCATAGTCTGCCTGAGTTCACTCGTATGCTGGTAGCCTCTTCCAACACGGTATGAGCCTGAAGCCTGAGATTTGGGTAGATCGTCCACGACATGGTGATCGAAATGAACGAAGCTCGGCTTAATACAGTGGCGCGATGCGCGAATGTCCGGTGCTGCACGCGAACCGGAATGTCGATCTTCATTGGGCTGTATGTCCGAAGTGGGTCGAAATCTGCCGACCACCCGAAAACAAGACCAGCACAGCGACCGAACGCAGCGAAAACGTAAACAGTGATTCGGCTTGCGCAGCCTAAGTGGGCCGTGCGCGACGTAGCAGCGGTGCGCTCGAACCGCGCACCACCAACTGCGGCGCAAGCCGGATTTCCTGTATCGGCGCGCGCTGGTTGGCGATCTTCTCCAGCAGCAGGCGCGCCGCTTCCGCACCCATCTGCCGGTGTGGTATGCGCACCGAGGTGAGAGGCGGATCGAAGCGGTCGGCGAAAGCCATGTCGTTGAACCCGGTGACCGAAACCGAACGCGGGCAGGCGAGGCCGCGCCGCTTGAGCGCGTCGTAGCAGCCCAGCGCGAGCAGATCGTTGGCGGCGACGATGGCGCTGATTTTGCGCTTCGTGTCCAGCAGGCGCGCGCAGGCGCGCTCGCCGGCGGCGATGTCGTAGCTGTCGGCCTCGGCGACCGCTGGCGTCTTGAGGCCATGGGCTTTGATTGCGGCAAGAAAACCGGCGCGCCGCGCGGCGCCGGTGGAGAGCTGTCCCGGACCGGCGACATGGCCGATCACACGGTGCCCGAGCTGCAGCAAGTGTTCCACCGCGAGCGCGATGCCGGCGCGATCGTCGACCACCACCGAGGAGAACTGGTGCCCGTCGCCGGAGCGGTTCACCAGCACCGCCGGCAGGCCGAGGCTGCGGCAGCGCTCGAGTAGCGCATCGCGCCTGGTGGCGGTGGCGATGATGGCGCCGTCGACGCGCCGTGCTGCGAAGTGGCCCAGGGCGTCGCGCGCGCGCGCGGCGTCATTGTCGGTATTGGCGATGATCGCGGTGTAGCCGGATTCGCCGAGCACCGCCTCGATGCCGCGCAGGATCAGCGGAAACACCGGATTCGCGATGTCCGGGATCAGCACGCCGACCGTAGCCGAGCGCCGCGTGCGCAGGCCCGAGGCGGCCGGATCCGGGCTGTAGCCCAGCTTGCGCGCGAGCGCATCGATGCGCTCCGCCACCTCGCTGCTCACCAGGCCGCGGGTGCGCGAATTAAGCGCCCGCGACACGGTCGAGGCGTGTACCCCGGCGGCGCGGGCGACGTCCTGAATCCTGGTTCGCTTTTTGTGCATGGGCAAGGCTCTTGCTGCGGCGGCGGATATAGTCTATCTTATGCAATCGATTGCATAAAGCATCGCAAATTGAGCACCAGG